>QGCX01000010.1_pt1 | contig 103147 bp, 96 predicted proteins | sample 4708031 | NCBI WGS metagenome assembly QGCX01 (sample SAMN08941163, study PRJNA450518) | Sediment metagenome, whole genome shotgun sequencing project. | reverse complement strand
CAAATTTTGGTGAATCCCACTTCGATTAGCTTCGATGATGTAGTGACCTGCTTGCAAGTAATACACTTCGCTTCAACATAACACAGCCACACCTTAGTATGTGGCAGTGTTATGTTGACCAGCTATATACCTGTTCAACTTGAAGGTGCAGGATTTAACATTTGAAAGTTATCGTTAATACGTGACGCTAGAGAGCCTGCAATCTCCGGAAGAGACACAGTGAAAAATCGCCGGATAGCAGCTTCAAAGTCACGCTTACTTTTGAAGTAAACGTTGTTTCTTACTTGCTCGTTCATTACCTTCCATAACCGTTCTATTGGGTTGAGGTTGGGGCTATAAGGTGGCAGATAGTGAAGTTCTATGTTCAACACAAAAGCCGCATCTTTTACCAAATCTGTACGGTGATACCCCGCACCATCTAAGATGAGGTGAAGTTTTTGATTTAGTGGGTAGCTCTCTCTCAGTCTACAGAAAAACCGAACGATATTTTCGCTGTTGATGCTTTCATAAGCGCTAATAACCGTATTGCCAATATCTAAGAGGTTCAGTGCGCCAACAATGTTGAGGCGGCTGCGGCTTCCTGTTGTCTCTATAGGTTTATCCTGCCCGGTACGTATCCACCCATGAGTGATTTTTGTTGCTTGAGTCGGGTGAACCGCATCCATGAACAAGATGGGGGCGTCCCTGCCGCAGCTGGATTTGAGTGCCTTGTAGGCCTCAACAAACTCCTGCTGTTTAGCTTCACTAAATCGATGGGGGACACCTTTAGGCTTCTTGTAGCTAAAGCCATTGTGGTGCAGCCACTTGTTCATACCTGCGACTGTATAGCTCACACCAAACTGCTCTAGGACATAGGCCACAATCTGATGAGAGTGGTGGTAGGTCACCTCAGTGAGGCGCTCGATAAGCGCCATAGTTTGGGAAGCGGATAATCGACTACTGGAGCCACCATTTTCGGGCTTTAGCTTCTCTGATTGCTGGTAGTCCTGAAGATGGCGCAGAACGGTGGTTTCATGAATACGCAAAGCTTGAGAAATCATTGCAGTACTCCAACCTTCAGACGTTAGCAATACCGCTTTTATACGGTCACGGACTCGACCATCACGCGTTTTATCGTGCTGGATATCGAGTGCTTGCTTTTGTTCTTTGGTCAGCGTTATCTTCATGGGGCGTAGCATGATCCTCATTACTCTGAAAATCAAGCATCTTCAATGATCACGGGTATAGAGAGTGTGGCGCTTATGTTGAAGATGAGCGCGTGAAGGAATATTTCCCGTTTGCTGGAGGCTATTTTTTGCTGCAGCCCTTGCGCGTTTATCAGCAGGGTAAAGCGGGGGCGCAGCATATTGGCTATTCATTATATTTGAAGGCTGGCAACAAGGTTAAACCTAGCAGTATCTGGTATCCGGTGCATCAAATGGGCCCTGCGTTTGGGCGGGCTATTTCGTCTAAACAGTTGGTATTGACCGTGTCGGTGGAATTTGAAAAATTAGACGCTGCAGGCGCTCCCGAGAGTCGCTTGTTTGAGAAGGCCAAAGTGCTGTGGTTAGTCTTACCCAAAGCCGCAGATATTGCCGCGCAGGCGAATGAACTGGCCGCAGGGCGTTTTGCTGTGAAGCAGGCGCAGGTGCTTGTTGTTGAGTTTTAAAGGCAGCTCTTTGTTGGTATAGCTAAACCTCACGAAATTAAACCCAATATGCAAGTAAGCAACGAAATACAATATAAACTGGATTAGACCAAGTGAAGTAGGCCATTCGTTGCCGTAACATCGCCTTGTACCGAGATAGCAATGGCTTCGATACCTTGAATAGCGTTTAGACAGTTGATCGATTGCGCTGCCGAAGGAAGAAAACCGGCGGTACTCCAAATCTCTCCATCCACGGAATGTTTGGAAACAATCGTTAAACTCGCAATATCAGTTGCAATGGGCATGCCGGTTGTACCATCCAGTAAGTGGTGATAACGCTGGCCATTGGATTCAAAGAAGCGCTCATTGATACCAGAGGTAACCATCGACATACCTTGCAATGGGACGATGCGTATTACTTCACCTCGTTTGCCTAAGGGATTTTGAATACCCACATTCCATGCTTTATTGACGTTGTTGGGTGAATGGCCAATTGTTAGCACATTGCCCCCCAAGCTAATAAAGCCGTTATCTACGCCTGCTTCTGTTAACGTGCGCATTACTTGGTCAGCAAAATAACCTTTCGCGATGGATCCTAAGTCTATTTCCATGCCTTTTTGGCTAAGGAATACCGAGTGTTGTTGTTCATTTAAAACAATCTGAGTAGGGTCGACTAATGCCAGTTTTTGCTTAATCAGCTCTTGCGACGGTACCGTCGCTTCTTGGAAGCCAACGCGCCAGGCTTTTACTAAAGGGCCAATAGCAATATTGAAAGGGGTAGAGGCGTCTTCACTATAATGTTTACCTAGTTTGATAAGCTCAAACAAATCGGGGGCAACAACAATAGGCGCAATACCGGCATTTTGATTGACACGCATTAACTCAGAATCGGCTTGATTTACGGTAAAGCGGGTCGCGTAATCTTTTAATTGACGATACGCGTCTTTTATTAGTTGTTCACCGTTTTGATGGTGAACCACCAAATCAATAAAGGTCCCCATCATTTCAAATCTTGCGCTATAGCTTTTCATCGTCATATCGTTATGAGGTGTTAAATAAAAGAGGGAAGCAAAGCTTCCCTTTATACTACTTACTTAATTGGCTACCGTTACACAAGATTTGCAGCACTTGCACCTGCGATACGGCCATAGGTGAAGATATCAATAAGTGCGTTGCCACCTAAGCGGTTACCTGCGTGAATACCACCGGCTACCTCACCCGCTGCGTATAAGCCTTGAATAATGTTGCCATCTTTGTCAATCACCCGCGCCTGCTTATCAATCTTCAGGCCACCCATGGTGTGGTGAACTGAGGGTTTACGTGGTGTGGCGTAAAATGGAGCCTGCGCCACTTTTAGGCCAAATGCACTTTTATTAAACTCAGGGTCATGCCCTTGCTCTACGCAATGATTGTATTGGGCGATGGTATTCGACAAAGCCTCTGCTGGCACTGCTATTTTTTCAGCCAGTTCTTCAATCGTGTCAGCTTTAATAATGATACCTTCTTTGATTTCTCGTTCGATGGTTTCATCCGAGGTATTTGCTGCGGTTTGACGAATGTTATCATCAGCAATCATATAAACTAGACCGCCGTTATCGAAGAAGGCTTCTGCTAACATGTCTCGACTGCCACACTCATCAACGAAGCGTTTACCTTGTTGGTTAACAAACACGAAGTTTTCAGGTGGTACGATCAAGCCTGTTAGCAAGGCTCCTGATTTAGGGTCGCCAATTGGCATCAACTGAACAAAGCCCATACCGACCAGCTCTGCACCGGCTTTTTCGCCAATTTCAATACCGTCACCCACTAGTGCAGGTGAGTTAGTGGTTTTGATATCGTCAGCAATTTCTTTCCAATAGCTGTTGTACTTTTTGATCATTTGGGTGTTTGCACCGAAGCCGCCAGAAGCCATTACTACACCATTATTTACATGCAGGATAAGCTTTGTACCGTCTGCCTGTTCCGCTTTAATAGCTACAACTTTACCCTCTTCAATCATGAGTTCAGTCGCTCGAGTATCAGTGATAATTCGGCCATTTTTATCTTCAATGCGTTTTGATAGCTTGTCTACAAACTCGACGCCTTTAGGGCGTTTGGGTTTATGTGCTCGACGCCATAATGCGCCGACTGGGATTTCAACCACACTGCGATCAAAGTCGATGCCTTTCTCTGTTAACCAATCAATGGACTCCATTGAACGAGAGGTTAAGGTTTCTACCAGATCATATTGACCAAAAATAGCTTCACCATTGAGATCGGTGCGTTTACCGCCCAAATAGGTTTGAATACGGTGTAGTTCAACAGAATCGAATAGATACTGTTTGCCTGCCTCTAGCGCGGTGAAGTAGTCATCTAACTGAGACTTTAATGTTCTAAAGTCTGTTAAATATTCATCAACAAACTCAGATTCAGGGGTGTTTGCCAGCTGCATTAAGGTTTCTTTTTCACCGGGTAGGGCAGCAAAATCACCTTGCCACTTTGGCTCTGCGGCATTTACCCAACCACCTGTACGTACAGTGTTACCACCAATAGCTGGAAACTTCTCAAGTAAAATGACCGACTTACCTTTATCTAATGCGGTTAATGTTGCACTTAATCCCGCACCGCCGCCGCCTACAACAACAATATCAACCGTCTCTTCAATAGTTTTAGTTGACCACTCAACCGCCTGTCTGGCCTTACAGCGTAATGCTTCTGAGTTACCACCTGCGAGATCAACAGCGTTAGAAACCCCATCAAGCACGGCTTGACTACTGACTGTTGCACCTGAAATAACATCAACATTTAGTGTTTGACCGTCTAGAATTTGTTGAGGAATTCGCTCAAATGCAGGGTTGGCAATGCCGTCAGATTCTTTTGATGAATCAACAACGATGTTGAGGATCTTGTCTTCAGAGAAGGCCACTTTCACCGGTAAGTCATCGTTATGACCACGGCCGTAAGCTGTATATTCACCAGCATTAAATTTGATAGGTACGTTTTGTAACTCTTTAATTCGTTGGTGTTTAATCGCTTCGGCTGCGCTATCCACAATCATATAGTCCATTATTTCCCATAATGGGGTTGGGATATTCAACTGTTGTTGTTGCGCGATATCGGCAAACTCGGCACACGACTGCTTGTTAAGCGCTTTAGCTGCCCAAGTTGGTTCAACCAAGAAGCCTTTACCTACTGCTGCAATATCATAGCCTTGTTCAATGGCTTTATCGGCATCACTGCGTTGGGCAATACCACCAACACCAATCACTGGCACTTTAGCTAAGGTGTCAGATTGAAGATGACGGTATTTTTCGATTAGTGGCTCTAGATCTTCTGGGGTTACAATCGAGTTACGAGCCCAGCTACCCATAGAAAAGTGTAAATAATCCAAGCCATGCGCAGCTAGCTTCTCTAATAGGTACATTGTGTCATCAAAGCGGATACCCGGTTGTTCAATTTCTTCTGGAGAGAATCGGTAACCGATAATAAAGTCGGCTTTATTATGCGTAGCAATAACTTGTTTGGTCTTTGTCAGTATTGCTAGTGGGAAAGCAGTGCGTTTCTCACTATTCCCCCCCCATTGGTCAGTTCTACGGTTTGAATGCGGAGAGAAAAATTGTTGGATTAAGTAGGTGTTTGCACCATGGATTTCAACACCATCAAAACCCGCTAGAATCGCTCGACTCACTGCATTACCAAAGTGTTCAATCATCTCTTGGATTTGTTCTTGGGTCATTTGCAATGGCGTTTCTGCATCATCACGCAAGGCGGCAACAGGGCTGGCAGAGATAGGTTGATGCCCTCCATTGAACTCTGGGTTTGCCATTCGGCCCGCATGGTAAAGCTGCAAAATAGCTTTTGAGCCTTTGGCCTTAATTGCTTCAGCCAGCTTGCGTAAGCCGGTTATTTTGCTATCAGTATCGATACCAAGTGCACCGGGGAAAGCTCGGCCGTATTTTTCTACAAATGCACTTTCAACGATCACCGCACCCACTTCACCCGAGCGAGCAGCGTAGTAGTTGATCATTTCTTCCGTTACACCACCATCGAAAAATGCAGATTGAATCGTCATTGGTGCCATTACGATACGATTATGCAGCTTGCCACCCGATTGAAATACGATGCCATCGCTAATCTTAGCCATAGATTGTTCCTTTTTTAGATTAATTCTCATATCAAACGCGCTAGTTACCGAGCAATTTTTGCGCATTTAGCCTGTTTAATATGAAAACTTCCGGATGAATAAACCGCACTAATATTATGGGAATATATATATGAGTAAAATGACTTGTTTGCATTTTAGATATTACCCTTACGCATAGATTAAGCATCTATGCCCATGCAAAATATGCATTTAGATATTGATGATTATTCATTTTACTCATTAAGTTGTGCGGAATATAGTCAGCGCTAACGGTGGAAAATCCCCATGTTACGGGGATGTTTCAAGTAAAAAACAACAAGTTATAAGGATGCAATATGATAATTCCTACTACTGCAATGACAGAAGCCTGGAAAGGTTTTAAAGATGGTGATTGGCAATACCAGGTTAACACGCGCAGCTTTATTCAAGAGAACTACACCCCTTACCAAGGCGACGAATCATTTCTAGCAGAAGCAAGCGAATCAACCACCTCTCTTTGGAACACGGTTCTAGAAGGAATAAAAGAGGAAAGCCGTACTCATGCGCCCATCGATTTTGATACCGACCTGCCTTCAACAATAATTTCTCATGATGCTGGTTACATTAACAAAGATTTAGAGACTATTGTTGGTCTACAAGCGGATAAACCACTTAAGCGCTCCATTATCGCTAATGGCGGAATTCGCATGGTGAAAAACTCTTGTGAAGTCTATGGTAGAGAGCTTGATCCCCTAGTTGAAAAAACATTTACTGAATACCGTAAAACTCACAATACTGCCTGTTTTGATCTTTACACCAAAGAAATCATCGCTTGTCGAAAATCAGGAATCATTACCGGTTTGCCAGACGCTTATGGCCGTGGCCGGATCATCGGTGACTATCGCCGTTTAGCTTTATACGGTATTGAGTTTTTAATTGCGGATAAGCAGCAACAGTTTGACTCCACCCAGCACTTGCTTGAACAGGGTAAAAACTTGGATGGCACACTGAAACTTCGTGAAGAACTAGCGGATCAGATTAAAGCGCTACAAGACATTCATACTATGGGACTTAAATATGGCATAGACATGGCTGCTCCCGCAAAGAACGCACAACAGGCGATTCAATTTACCTACTTTGGTTACTTAGCTGCGGTTAAGTCTCAAAATGGCGCGGCTATGTCACTGGGTCGTACATCCACGTTTCTAGACGTATATATCGAGCGAGATTTAGAAAATGGCACGCTAACTGAAGCCTTAGCGCAAGAGCTTGTTGATCACTTTATTATGAAGCTGCGTATGGTTCGTTTTCTTCGTACGCCAGAGTACGATTCACTGTTCTCCGGAGACCCGATTTGGGCAACTGAAGCGTTGGCTGGTATGGGGGTTGATGGCCGTACATTGGTGACTAAAACCACCTTCCGTTACCTACATACCCTGTATAATATGGGGCCTGCACCAGAGCCAAATATGACCGTGTTATGGTCGGAAAATTTACCTAACGCATTTAAGCGCTACACGGCTAAAGTATCTATTGATACCTCATCGCTTCAATACGAAAATGATGATTTAATGCGTTCAGATTTTAATAACGACGACTATGCTATCGCCTGCTGTGTGAGCCCACAGATTGTTGGTAAGCACATGCAGTTCTTCGGTGCTCGTGCCAATTTAGCTAAAGCGCTACTGTACACTATTAACGGTGGTGTAGATGAGAAGTCAAAAGTACAAGTTGGTCCGCTTCACGAGAAAATAACTGACCAAGTATTAAATTTTGATCAACTTATGCCTCAATTTGATCAGATGTTGGAGTGGTTAGCCACTCAGTATGTAACAGCCTTGAATGTCATTCACTATTCACATGACCGCTATAGCTATGAAGCGTCGCTAATGGCGCTAATGGACAAAGATGTATATCGCACAATGGCATGTGGTATTGCTGGTTTATCGGTCGTAGCAGACTCATTGGCTGCGATTAAATATGCCAAAGTAAGCCCCCTTCGAGATGAAGATGGTATCGCAATCGACTTCAATATTGAGGGTGACTATCCCAAGTTTGGTAACAACGATTCACGCGTTGATGACATTGCTTGCGATCTTGTTGAACGCTTTATGAAGAAAATTCAGAAGAAGCACACCTATCGTGACTCAACACCAACTCAATCTATCCTTACCATTACTTCAAACGTAGTCTACGGTAAAAAAACCGGTAACACCCCTGATGGCCGCAAAGCGGGTATGCCATTTGGCCCTGGCGCAAACCCTATGCATGGACGCGATCAAAATGGTGCGGTAGCGTCTTTGACATCGGTATCCAAACTACCATTTTCTTACGCAAAAGATGGCATCTCTTACACCTTCTCGATTGTACCCTCGGCGCTAGGTAAAGATGACGATAGTCAGAAACAAAACCTTGCGGCATTGATGGATGGCTATTTCCACCACCAAACGGGTGACAAAGACATTGCCATTGAAGGAGGGCAGCATCTCAACGTAAACGTATTAAACCGTGAAATGTTACTCGATGCCGTTGAACATCCAGACAAATACCCTCAACTCACCATTCGTGTGAGCGGTTATGCTGTGCGCTTTAACTCCCTGACTAAAGAACAGCAACAGGATGTTATTACCCGTACGTTCACTGAAAAAATGTAGCCTAACTCTGGTTACTTTCGGTGATAAAACCTGATAAGGAGTGGTCTTTATAGTTAAACGCTCGATATGTTGCATCGAGCGTTTCGCCGCCAAGCTGGCACAATAGTTGTGGTTGAATTTGACTAAAACACTACTCATTCTAGTTGTTAACGCTACAGACGCCCAAGGGCGTCTTTTTTGTGCTGAAGACTGCTTAGCCGTGGGGTTTTGCTAGCCTAAGTGGGTCGAGTAGGGCTTTAAGTTGTGCTTCATCTAAGTCTGTTTCTTCTAGAGCAATTTCCAATACGCTTCTTTGTTCTTTGTCGGCGCGTTTGGCTATTTTTGCAGCTGAATCGTAACCAATGGCAGAATTTAGCGCAGTGGCTAATATTGGGTTTTTAGCTACGGTTTGCTTTAAATAGTCGCAGTTAGGCTGAAAATCGGCAAATACTTTATCGCTCATGGCGCTACAGGCTTGGCTGAGTAACTCGATGCTAGAAAGTAATTTGTCGGCAATCAGTGGCAACATTACGTTGAGTTGAAAGTTGCCAGACTGAGCGGCGATGCAAATGCTGGTTTCGTTGCCAATGACTTCAGCGGCAATCATGGCTACGGCTTCGGGGATCACCGGATTGACTTTACCGGGCATGATCGAAGAACCCGGCTGTAGAGCGCTTAAGCGAATTTCTTGTAAACCTGCGGTGGGGCCAGAGTTCATCCAGCGTAAGTCATTGGCCATTTTGAGTAAACATACGGCAAGGCCTTTTAGCGCAGAGGCAAGGGCTAGGTGGTGATCTTGGCTACTCATATATAAGGCGGGCAGGGCGGCGGGAGTCCATGGTAATTGGTCTATTTGTTGTAAGTAGTGGCAGGCTAGTGTGGCAAAACGAGGATGGCAATTAACGCCGCTACCCACCGCAGTGCCGCCCAAGGGTAAGGTATACAGCTTTTGGGCGCTAAGTTTTAGCTGTGCTTGGGCATGGCTTAGTTGCTGTTGCCAAACCCTGAGTTCTTGGCCAAGGGTAATCGGCATCGCATCCATTAAATGAGTGCGGCCTGTTTTAAGGGTATTGGTGTGCTGCTTGGTCAGTTGTTTAAGACGCGAACTGAGAACGTCCATTGCTGGATAAAGAGAACCTTCTAGTTGCCGTAGGCTGCTAATTTGGATACTTGCGGGTATTACATCATTACTGCTTTGGCAGCGGTTTACATGATCGTTAGGGTGTACTTTATCGGCCAATAGCTCGCTGGCTTGGTTTGCCACCACTTCATTTACATTCATATTAGAGCTGGTGCCAGAGCCGGTTTGAAACAGATCTATTGGAAAATGTTTGTCAAAATCTAGGTTTTTACTGGCTTTAGCGGCCTGCTGAATCGCATCGCAGATATTCGCTTCGATTAAACCCAGCTCGCCATTGGCTTGCGCAGCAGCCAGTTTAATATCGAGCACAGCGTGGATTGCTTGGCTTGGGAAACGGCGCTCGGAAAACTGAAAGTTGTTACAGGCGCGTTGAGTTTGTGCTTGGTAATACACATCGTCAGGAACCTGCACTGGACCCATGCTGTCGTATTCGGTTCGCATTGTACTGCTCGTGCTTTTGTTTAGTGGTCAGTTAAGCTTAGCAGTCTGGCTTGATTGTGTGGTGCAGCATCACAACTCTAAATTGAAATTAATTCTTACTTGTATGTGATGCAAATAAATCTAGTTATCGGAAAAAGTTTCGCAGCGCTTGTCCTCTGGCTGTTATCGTTATTCTAATACTGCTGTCACGGTGCAGCTTAACTGGCAATGTATTAATGATTAGCAGGCTACTTGCAATGTTTACCCTGAGTTAGTTTGTACGTATTGCAAACTATGGCGAACTTACAGTCATTCATAGCCGTGGAACATAACGGCATCATAGCTACGCAACTAATTAATGTGGAGATGATGATGACCAGTTCTAGTAACATAGTAATTATAGGTAAAACAGCAAAAACCGGTGCTCGGGTTCACCAGCGCTTAGTACAGCGAGGCTTAACGGTGAGAGCCGTGTCTCGCCCCTCGTTTGATTGGTTAAATCGCGACACTTGGTCACAGGCCTTAAGCGGTGCCAAATCAGCTTACGTTTGTTATCAACCTGACTTAGCGATTCCACGGGCGAGTGAGGATATTGCAGCATTCATCGAAGTGGCCAAACAACAGGGTTTACAGCACATCGTATTGTTGTCTGGGCGTGGTGAGCCTGGTGCCGAGCTTGCTGAAAATTTGTTGATCAACAGTGGCCTCGATTGGAATGTAGTGCGTGCTGCTTGGTTTGCGCAGAATTTTAGTGAAAGTTTCATGGCAGAAGGTATCGCTAGTGGTGAGTTGGTATTGCCGGCGAGCGAAATGGCTGAACCCTTTGTTGATGCGGAGGATATCGCTGAAGTTGTGCTGCAGTGTTTGTTAGACAATGCTAAGCGAAACCGTCTTTTTGAAGTCACCGGACCTGAGTTACTCAGTTTTTCCGATTGTGTGAATGAAATTAGTCGCCAATTAGGTAGAACAATCAGCTTTCGTCGAGTCAGTATGGATAACTATTTAACTATGCTGCAACAGCAAGCGGCACCGAGTGAGTTGCAATGGTTAATCAAGGAGTTGTTTACCGTGGTATTTGATGGGCGCAATGCCCACTTATGTGATGGCATAGAGCAAGCCACTTCAACCAAGCCGCGACGCTTTGCCGATTATGTGGCTGAGGCGATAGCTGCTGGACATTGGCAAACGGCCAGTGTTTAAGCTCGTCGGCTTTGCGACGGAGGCTCGCCAAATTTGGCTTTGTAGGCGCGGCTAAAGGCCGCTTCTGATTGGTAACCCACCTCGAGTGCTATGGCAATAACTTGGCGCTGGCTATGGCGGAGTAATTCCCTAGCCAGCGAGAGACGCCAATGCTGAATGTATTGTTTGGGCGGTTGCCCTAATATTTTTTTAAAGTAGTCGATAAAGCTGGTGCGAGACATACCCGCCAGTTTCGCAAGTTGCTCGATGTTGATTGGCGCAGCTGGATCGCCATGGATCTGGTTAATGGCAGGTGCTAGGCGTTTATCTGTATGTGCCATTAGCCAGCCATGTTTATTTTCACTAATTTGCGCGATCCAAACGCGAATACTTTGTAAAATTAATATATCTGCCAATTTACTAATAATTAGGCTAGCGGCATAAGCGTTATTGGTCGCTTCTCGCTGAATGGCTTGGATGATGGTAGTGATCAAAGGATAAGCTTCAGAATCGTTGGAAATCAGAATGTAATCAGGCATCGAGCTTAATATAGCGCGACTGATCTCGCTTTCAAATAACACCGTACCACACAGCGTGGTACTGCTTGGCCCGTTGCCTTCGATAGTGAGAGTTTCGTAATGCTCACTAATCTTTTGTAAGTCTTGGTCAAACAAATTTACCGCCGGGCTGTTATTGCTGTCTACTATCTCGTGCCCTTGGCCATGGGGGAGTAAAATAAAATCTCCCGCTTGTAAGGCGAGGCTATGTTCGCCAATACGTATGCGGGCTTGTCCATTTAGACTTAAATGAAACATCGTGCTATTGGGAATGGCTGGAATTGTAACACCCCAAGGTTGGCTCAAATGGGAATGAGTGTAAAACACACTGCTCATCTTTAGTTGCGCAAGCGGCGAGTTGGCGTCGCTGAGCGCTTGTTCACTGGGGCGAAGTCTGGTTAAGTCTAGGCGGCTGTTCACTATTTGTATTTCCTGCAAACTCTTAAAGACAAACTAACAATTAAAGCATCGCTTAACTTGCTGAAATTAACAACACTCAGAATTTTTACAAAAAATAGGAGTTTGTTTATGTTAATACAGCTAGCTGAGCTGTTGGCTATTATCAGCGCCTGCACTAGCGCTTTATTGGCTGGCATTTACTTTATTTTTCATAATACCATTATGCCGGTATTGGCTCAGTATCAGGCCATGCCGATAATGCAAGAGATTAATCGAGTAATACAAAACCGTCGTTTCTTAAGTATATTTATGCTGTCACCTTTATCTGGTGCCTTTGCCATAGGTATGCTGCTACTTAGTGGAGAGTTGAGCGACTATTGGCTGATGTTGCTGGGTGCCTCGACAGCGCTGCTGGGGTTTATGGTGACTGTATTTTTGAATGTGCCTTTAAATGAAGGTCTGAAACAGGCTAGCGAGACGCAGCAGGCTTTATGGCGAGATTACCTAGTAACGTGGGGGCGTTGGAATCTACTGCGTTATTATTTAAGCTTAATCGCCTTGTTAGCTTATTTAATACAACTGATGCTGAGTTAACAGACGCACAATGAAAAAGCCCCAGCAAGCTGGGGCTTTTATGGCTAAAACTAAGGCTTATTTAGCGGCTTTTTTCGCTTCTGCAATCCAGCTATCAAACTTAGCTTGGTTAGCTTTGATCCAACCATTTACGTGAGCTTCGATATCTGCAGGTTTGTTTTTACCTTGGCTCATCATCATGTTTTGCGCACTCACATCGTTGATGTTCAACTTCATTATTTCGAACAATTTGGCTGCGGCTGGGTTTTCTTCAACAAACTTCTTATTGGCTACGATCTTCATAGAGTTCATTTGGAAGCCGTAATTTTTACCATTAGGCAGGGTAGTATCTATGTCGTTACGCTCACCGGGTAGAGATGAGAACGGTACTTCTAACCAAACCACGTCTTTACCGGGAACCAATACGCCACTTACCCAATAAGGGGTCCATGTATAGTACAGGATTGATTCGCCTTTTTTGTAACGGGCGATCGTGTCGGCAATGATTGCAGCATAGTTACCTTGGTTGTGAGTAACGGTATCTTCAAGTTCAAAGGCACCTAATTGGTGTTCAATAACGCCTTCGCAGCCCCAACCTGGGTTACAACCTGTTAAGTCGGCTTTACCGTCGCCATTGGCATCAAATAACTTGGCAATTTTAGGGTCTTTCAATTGACCAATATTAGTAATGTTGTATTTTTCAGCGGTTTTTTTATCGATCAAGTAACCTTGCGCAGCACCAGAGATGTATTCGCCAAAACGAGAGAACTTATCATCACCACCGGATTTTGTGTATTTGTCAGCATGTAGTGGGAACCAGTGAACCGCAAGGAAGGTAGCATCACCTTCAGCGATAGAGGTGTAACCTACGTTATAATCCACTTCTTTAGTCGGGCTCACTGTGTAGCCGAGTTTCTCCAAAGCTTTATTTACAATCAATGTTTGAAAGGTTTCTTCCGCTACGGTTGATTGTACTGGCTGAACTGTAATTCCTTCACCTGGCAGCTCGGCGGCAAAACTACTTGCCGATAGTGTAGCGCTAAGCATGGTGGTTGCGGTTAGCAACGTTTTCCATGTTGTGTTCATGCATATCTCCTTGTGTTGCAGTACTTAAGAGGGTTTAACTTTTTTATAAACAGAATGTACGATGGCGACAGGACCGGATTGATACCAACGTGATTTTTGGTCCCGAGATTCAACGCCAATGGTTTGGGTTAGGCGGTCTAGCAAGATGGCTAGAATAACAATGCCTAAGCCCCCAACTGATGCCATGCCCATGTCTAAACGACCAATACCACGTAGTACCATTTGGCCTAAACCACCTACGGCGATCATCGAGGCAATCACTACCATTGATAGTGATAACATCAGTGTTTGGTTTACCCCTGCCATGATGGTAGGCATGGCTAACGGTAGTTGGATTCGATAAAGCATTTGTTTGGAACTCGCACCAAAAGCATGACCGGCTTCAATCAATTCTTCAGGTACTTGTTGAATACCTAAGATGGTGAGTCGAACAATGGGCGGTAAGGCGAAAATAATGGTAACCACAACGCCCGGTACGTTACCAATACCGAACAACATTACAATCGGCACTAGGTAAACAAAGGCAGGGGTGGTTTGCATTGCATCAAGCATCGGCCTGACCACTTTGGCTGCTCTGGCGCTTCTGGCTAGCCATATCCCCATCGGGAGGCCTATCAGCAAACAGAAAAATACCGAGGTGAGTACTAAGGCTAAGGTCACCATTGCTTCAGACCAAGCACCAATCAAACCGATGACCACCAACGAACAGAGCGAGGCTATGCCCATTTTTCTGCCTGCTAATTGCCAAGCAATAAGAAATAAAATCAGCAGCATAATCGGTGCTGGAGTCGACACTAAGGCCGTTTCAAAAGAGCGTAAGGTGATGTCAATTGGCACTCGGATTGCCTGAAATAAAGGTCGGCCATGCTCTACTAACCAATTCAATGCGGTTTCTACCCATTGATCAAAAGGCACAATGGCATCTCTAAACGGATCCATCCAATCAAAAGGTGGTTGGCTAACATCGGTGCTAGTTAGCCAGTCGTTACCTGTGGTAGCACTATCACTGGCTCCACCTGACCATGGGTCGCCCGCAGCATTGCTGGTATCTGGAGCGGCCCAAGGATCGGCTGGCGCGTCTTGGCTAGTTGCCGCCCAAGGATCAGCTGTTTCGGTTGTTGAATTTTGTTCGCTGCTCATGCTTCTTCCCTGTCTAATACTCTTAACAGTCGTGACTTAGTTATCACACCAAAATATTTGCCTTGCTCATCCACCACTGGTACCGAGTAGGGGACCTGAGCTACAGAGGTAATCAGCTCGCTTACCGCTAGCTCTGGGTCAATGGTGATGGTGTCGTCTAACATGGCGCTGCTTAATGAGCGACTTTCTTTTTTGGCTTGTTTTAACGATTCAAGTGAGACGATGCCAGAAAATTTATTGGCGCGATCTACCACAATGCCGAACTCACGGTCGTTATCTATCAGCAGTTGAATCGCTGTAGCAGGGCCATCATGTTCATGTTTTTTAAATACTGCAGCAGGATTTTTCACCGCAATGTCTTTGGCACTGAAAATAGTGGCGGGGTTGACACCACGGAAGAACGAGCGAACGTAATCATTGGCTGGTTTTTGTAAGATTTCGTCGGGAGTGCCTACTTGCACTACAACACCGTCTTGCATAATGGCAATGCGATCGCCAATGCGCATGGCTTCGTCGAGATCGTGAGAGATGAACACAATCGTGCGTTTGTCATCGTTTTGTAAACGAATTAACTCGTCTTGCATCTCGGTGCGAATCAGAGGGTCTAGTGCGGAGAATGCTTCATCCATTAATAGAATATCGGGGTCATTAGCTAAAGCGCGCGCTAGACCAACCCGTTGCTTCATTCCTCCAGAGAGTTCATCGGGGTACGAGTCACAGTAGGGTTCTAGACCGACGCGCTCTAAAGCGGCTTTAGCCGCTGCATTGCGAGCCTCGGGAGCAATGCCAGCCAATTCTAAGCCAAACGCGGCATTTTCAATCACTGACATGTGAGGCATTAGGGCGAAGTTTTGAAAAACCATTGAGACGTTTTTACGGCGAACTTCGCGTAACTCTGGTTCAGAGATTTTTGCTATGTCTTTGCCGTTTAATAGTACGCTCCCTCTGGTGGGCTCAATTAAACGATTAAGCAAGCGGACTAAAGTGGACTTACCTGAGCCAGATAGGCCCATGATGACGAATATTTCGCCCTCGTTAATGGTTAATGAGACATCTTTAACACCGACAGTTAACCCAGTTTGGTCAAAAATCTGATCCTTATCTAGGCCCTTGTCGATCAGAGGAAAAGCTTTTTGGGGTGTATCACCAAATACTTTATAGAGGCTTTTCACTTCTAGTATGGTTGACATGGAACTTATCCTTGTTTTACGAAAAACAACTTACTACTCAATTAAATTATTAAGTACTCTAAATAATATTGTGATCGTTATCAAGTCTAAAACTTAATCGCGCGTTCAGCTTATTATTAATAAGTGGCTGTATTTGAGTGATTTTCACCATGCTGAAAAGTGTAATTCTATCAGTGCTAAAGTTTAGTGCAGATTGCATTTGTAGGGGCAAGAAAAGCGAATGATGGGGCCGTAAAACTTAGCTTGTTACTAACAATATTCGCGAACCTTGTTAAACTTTGAAGGTAAAGTAAACATCAAGCAAAGGCTTAATTTATCAACAGTTAAGTTTAGTTGTAACCTTATGTTGATAAAGTGGTACTATGATGATGTTGCTATTGTGTAAATTAATATTTGTTGCGTAAGTCGGGTTTAGCTAAAAGTAAAATTATGCTCTATTGCAGCGGAATTAGGCGGTTTCTTCATAGCTCTCCTGTTGTTGAGTCTAGCTTGTTTCGTTACTGCCAATTTAGTCGGAATTTTTCTTCGATTGCCACAAGGGACTAAGTATGAAATTGACTGACACCTCGCTTCTTGAGCAGATGCAAATAACTGAAATTGAAATAGACAACAGGATGGCGTTGTTAGGTCTTAGTCAGTCAGACTTAGAGTTAATTGCAAATCAGAGAAGCTTTATTGAAGAACAAGTTGATAACCTTGTTAGCCGTTTTTATGACATTCAAACCGAAGTGGATGATATAGCTTCTTTAATTGGTGATACCGAAACCTTAAATCGTTTACGTTTAGCTCAGAGACGTTACATTAGAGACTTATTCTCGGGTGTGTATGATTCAGACTACGTAAACAATCGGCTGCGCATCGGTATGGTACATAAACGTATTGGCGTTGAACCAAAGCTATACTTGTCGGCAGTGAACACGCTAAAAGGTTTGTTATTTGAGTTGTTTACTGTTCATCTTAAAGATAAACAACAGCTCGATGCGACTTTATCGGCGTTGGATAAACTATTTTATTTCGATACCACTCTAATATTTGATACTTATATTGCCAGCTTAGTGGGCGAAATTGAGTTGGCCAAACGAAAAACAGAAGATTATGCCAAAAGCCTAGAGCAGAAGGTCGCTGAGCGTACTCGTCAACTAGAAAAACAAACCCGTCTAGATGGTTTAACCGGCATTTATAATTTAAGAGCGATGCAAGATATTTTGCACCGTGAGTTACTGGTGGCGCAAAGGCGGGAGTCTGAGCTGTGTTTAGTTTATATCGATTTGGATAACTTCAAACAAATAAACGACAGTGAAGGTCATTTGAAAGGCGATGAAGTATTAAAATGTCTCGCTACAATTCTGTTGTCTAGCATTCGCGAAGTTGATGCCGCGTGTCGTTATGGTGGTGATGAATTTTGTTTAATTCTGCCAGACTGTGATGTCGACAATGCTTTTTTAGTGTGCCAAAAAGTTATTGATAATTTTCTGCAACACTATCAAAACTTTTCTTTAAGCATGGGCGTAGTGCAAACTGGGCCAAGCAGTTATTTCAGTGATGAGCAAATGATAAAACTTGCAGATGAGCGAATGTATTTAGCTAAGGAAAAAGCCGGTTGCAGTGTTTGCTGTTCGGAAAACTCAATCACCGACAGCGGCTATTGAGCCATTATCGGCGGATGCGCTGAACTTAAGTGCTTAAGTGCTTACCAGCCAAATACCCACACCGATCATCAGCGTGCCTGAAATTCTATTAAGCAGCCGAACATTGCCACTTTTATTAAGAAATACTCTCAAGGTTTTACCGCCGCTTGCGTATAAGCTCATACAGACAAATTCTGAGAGTAGAATTATCGATACTAGTAGACTTAGTTGCAGGGCAAGTGGGTGTTGCGCCTGTATAAACGGGGGCAACAGTGAAATCATAAAAGCCCAGCCTTTAGGGTTGGCTATGGCTGTAACAAAACCTTGAATGGCGAGTTGGCGGCGGCTGACTTGGCTTTGTTCTGCAAATTCACTAGGGATCGCCATTTTCCCTCGCGAGCGCCACATTTGTACTCCAAGGTAGGCTAAGTAAGTGCCGCCTAACCATTTTAATATACTAAATACATGTGGATATTGCAGCATGATTGCTGCCACCCCAATGACGGCAAGCACGGCGACAATACCTACCCCTAGCATTTCACCTATCATCATCCAAAAGGTGCGGCGTAGGCCTATGGTCATACCCAAAGTCATGGCGAGGGTCATGCACATGCCAGGGGTGATTGAAACAAAGAAAAAGGTAGGGATGAAAATAAGTAATACCGAAAGATCCATTTAGATTACCAACAGCGTTTTCGTAAAACCTAAACTGTACACTGTTCCAATTTTCTTTGTCTAATGAAATGTAAGCAGGCTTAAAAGTGAATGTTAGGTGTCTGTGTATTGTTAGCCAAATCGCTAGCGTATTTATGATTTTTTTGACCAAGATTAACCAAAGACGAGATTGTTCAGCATTGTTGGGTAGGGATGATTACAATCATCCGCTGTTTTTGATCTTGCTAGTTGTAATTAATGAGTTCTCGTTTTGAATTATTAGCCCCTGGGGGCGACTTAGAAGCTATTCACGCCGCCATTGCCGCAGGCTGTGATGCGATTTATTTGGGTTTAGATCGATTTAATGCGCGTAATCGGGCTAAAAATATATCGTTAGCCGAGCTCAAGGCGGTGTGTTTTTGGGCTCATCAGCAGCAGACTAAAATATTTGTCACCTTAAACGTAATGCTTCTGGAAAGTGAACTGCCAGCGCTATTGCGTTTGCTCAATCGCTTGATAAAGTTGGATATAGACGGCCTAATTGCCCAAGACTTAGGTTTGTTGTATTTACTAAACCAGCATTTTCCAGATGTGGAAGTACATGCCTCTACTCAGCTTAATACTCATAATAAGGGGCAAATTGATGCGCTAAAATCCTTGGGAGTGAACCGCGTCAACCTAGCTAGAGAACTAAACCTGAAAGAAATAACCGCGTTAACTCACCATGCCGCGGCTCAGCAAATGAAGATTGAAGTGTTCGTTCATGGTTCTTTCTGCGTTGGCTTTTCTGGGCTTTGTTACATTAGCTCCACTCGAAATGGATGTTCGGGTAATCGCGGACGTTGTAGTCAACCCTGTCGCGATCAATATCAAACTACTGAGCAAGGCAGTGACTTTCCATTAAACCTTAAAGATAACGCTGCCTTTGCTGAGCTTGAAGCTTTAGCCAAAGCGGGAGTTTATTCGCTAAAAATAGAAGGCCGGATCAAAAGCCCGCACTACGTGTTCAGTGTAGTTTCCCAGTGGCGCGAGCAATTAGAGCGTTATCAGCAAGGGAGAGCAATCAGTAAAGATTTAAGCCTCTTCTATAAGGTGTTTAATCGAGATTTTACGGCTAACTATTTGAGTGGCGAAATTGGCCGGCAGATGTTTATTGATAACCCAAGAAACCATGCCTTAAGCTATTTCGTTGAGCAGCGACAACTTACTCATACAGAGCAGATTAATGATTTAAGGCAGGAGTTGTATCAGCACAATAGCTTGCTAATACAACAGATGAGAGAAAAAATCACTGCCTTGCACGCTTCGGTTCAAACCATGCCTAGTAACTTTGTAGCTAATCAGAACAAAGCTGTAGAGGTGATGCTGCCGCAATATCATTTAGAAAATGACCCTCAAGTCACGCCAACTTTGGCAGTACTCATTAACCATCACCAAGATATTGATTTGAGCAAACAGAGCGAGTTGAATGTATTTTGGGCCTTGCCCAACGCGCTGTCGTATAAGCTTGACGAAAACGTTGATTTATTTAAACAACATCCTAATTTACATCCGTGGTTTCCGGCGGTGCTCATTGATAAAGATTACACTGCTGCTGAGCAGTTCTTGAATCAAGTGAAACCCAAGCTATTGGTGACTAATAATTTAGGTGTGGCTGAACTGGCCAAACAAATGGGCTTGGCGTGGGTGGCTGGCCCGCAGATGAATACGGCTAATTCTTTGGCTTTGGCATGTATTCAGCGACATTATAAAGGTGTGGGAGCATTTTTTAGTAATGAGTTAAATGAACAACAGTTGCAGCGGATTGTTATCCCGAAAGGTTTTCGTAGTTTCTATAGCATCTTCCATCCTAATCAGCTACTCACTAGCCGCCAGTGTCTATTTCAACAAAGCAGCGGTTGCAAAAAACAGCGGTTAAATAAGTCTTGCTTAAGTCGATGTAGCAAGACCACCCGAATAACTAACTTCAAGGACGCACAGTACATCATTGATAAGCAAGTGGGTGAGTACAATCACTTGTTTAGCCAGCAACATGTACTGAATACTCAGGTAATAAAAGACTTATCACACAAGTTCAGCGATGTGTTAGTTGACTTGCGTCATATTGCCACTGATACCACTTGGTCTGGTGTTAGCAGTAAACAATTGCTGGGAATTTTTAAAGACTTAATCCAGCAACAAACAGATGCAGAGCCACGTTTACAGGCCTTATTATCACCTTCAATTAATCGACAATACTTAAAAGGTTTGTAGTCACGGGGGAGTCTTTTGCTGAGTCCGATAGAAATTTGTTAGCAGAGCCATTAGAATCGGGGTTCGGCGGTTTACCGCAAATTCATACAACCAAGGAATCTTTAATGATTATCGCAAAAGACGACGTTGCCATCTTTGAATACACCGTTACCGCAAATGGTGAACAGCTTGATACTTCAGAAGGCAAAGAGCCACTTGCTATTATTGTGGGTCAGGGACAATTAGTACCGGGTTTAGAGCAAGCGCTTATTGGTAAGCAAGTTGGCGACAAATTTGACGCTGAAATTGCCGCTGAACAGGCCTACGGTGAGCGTAATGATAATCTCGTTCAAGCTGTGCCAAAAACGATGTTTGGTGATGTTGAAGTAGAAGTGGGCATGCAGTTTCGTGCCACTACCGATGAAGGCGAGCAATCGGTCATCATTATTGGCTTAGAAGATGATGAAGTGATTGTAGATGGTAATCATCCACTAGCGGGTATTGACTTAGCGTTTTCAATTGAAGTGACCGAAGTTCGCAAAGCCACCGAAGAAGAGTTGGCACATGGTCATGTGCATGCGCCAGGCGGTTGTGGCCACCATCATTAAGCTATAGTAGCTATAGCTGATTCTCTACCGGTAGCAGGCCAACAAACCAGGATTGGAATCTTCTCCACCAACTGGCTTGGGGCTCGCTATCGTAGATGCTTGCTTCTTTGTCGCGGTAGGCTTCTGTCCAAACTAGATCATTCTCGCTATTTAAGCTTAGTTGATAGCTTTTATAAGGTAGATTCATTCTTACCCTGCGAGTGATCTCCTTACTGAGATCTGGGCAGGTAAGCACTAAGCCCATTTCGGTATTTATGCTGATGGAGCGAGGATCCCAATTAAATGAACCCACAAATAAGCTTTCTTCATCTATCACAAAAACCTTACTGTGTAGTGCCGCTCGTGAAGCGCCCTTACCAAAAAAAGCCAGTCGATGTTTTTGCTTTGCGTTAGGCTTTAGCTCATATAAAAATATATTCCCGTCGACCAAACGCTTGCGATACTTTTTATAACCCGCATGTACAGCTGCAACATCATTTGCTGCCAAAGAATTGGTTAATATACTAATATCGATGCCTTTATTGGCTAGGGCGACTAGCGCATCGGTACCGGCTTCGCCTGGTACAAAATAAGGCGAGCTTAGCAAAATGCTTTGCTGAGCATCTCTTAACAATTTGGCGAGATTGTGAGAAACATCTAGTGGGTAATCAGTGCCTTTTACTGGGTGGTCAACTAGTACTTGGCCATCACACCAATATAGAAAGTCAATGAGACGTTTATCAGCCAATAGTTTGGCATAGCGCTGATGAGCTTTGATGAAGGATTTTACATCATTTTGGTATAGCTGTTGCTCTAACTTAATTAATTCTGCGTGGCTGTCTATCGTGGCTCTATTTAGTGCTTGTATGGGGTAACTTTGTTCACTATTCCAATATAAGTCGAAGGCTTGACTGACTTTCTCAACTACTGGCCCCAATGCTAGGGCGTCGAAGTCATTAAAATTAACATCTTCCCGGGCTGCGAAATATTCATCACCAATGTTACGTCCGCCGACAACAGTGACTAAACTGTCGACGGTTAAAGACTTATTATGCATGCGTTTATTGAGTCGGCTGAAGTCTCCTAACATATTGCTACTGCGGAAACCGCGTTGGTAGAAGGGGTTAAATATTCTTAGTTCAATATTGGGCTGCATGGCTAAGGCTTTTAGTTTATCGTCCATGCTGGCGGTATTAATATCATCTATCAGTAGTCTAACTCGAACGCCACGTTTTGCCGCTTTTAATAAGCGAGAGAGAAATATATCACCGGTTAGATCTCCTTTAAGCATGTAGTATTGGGCGTCGATACTTTGGCTGGCCTTGTCAATCAAGGCTATGCGTGCCGCAAATGCACTCAAACCGTCACTTAGCACTAATACTCCAGTGCGTCCGGGCTGATAGTCTCTTATTCGTTGTATATTTTGATAGTTGTTGCTGGCCGGATCTGGTGCAAGATGAGCGCTAGAACGTTTAAATTGTGCAACAAGCTCCGTAGATGGGCGCTGCGCACAAGATATCAGCGTAAAACTGAGCAGTAAGAGAATGAAAAATCGTAGCTTCACGAGATGAAATCCATTTAATCTTTTAGCTATATAAAGAAAAATTTTAGTTTAAATTTAAATACTTGGCTAGAAAAAGCTGCTGTTACGCGGCTTCTCGGATGTTGCATAGCTGTTAATTCATTTCTTACTACTAGGATTACGTATATAATATCGCGCTTCATTTCTCGAGACCGGATCCTATGCATACAGCGCCTATTTTATTTAAACCAGATACTTGCGTTAATAAGCAACGTGCCGCCGCGCCATTTTTGCCTATGTCGCGCCAAGAAATGCAAGCGCTAGGCTGGGACAGCTGTGATGTTATTTTGGTGACGGGTGATGCTTATGTTGATCATCCGAGTTTTGGTATGGCTGTTATTGGTCGTATGTTGGAGGCAAAAGGCTTTCGTGTGGGCATAATTGCTCAGCCTGATTGGACCAACAAAGATGCTTTCATGCAATTAGGTAAACCAAATCTGTTTTTTGGTGTTACCGCAGGCAATATGGATTCAATGATTAATCGCTACACCGCGGATAGAAAGTTGCGTCATGATGACGCGTATACGCCGAATAATGAAGGCGGTAAGCGCCCAGATAGAGCAGTGATAGTTTATTCGCAGCGATGTAAAGAAGCCTACAAAGAAGTTCCAGTAGTATTGGGGGGGATCGAAGCGAGCTTACGTCGTATTGCTCATTATGATTACTGGTCTGACAAAGTGCGTCGTTCTGTTTTGTTTGATGCGAAAGCCGAGTTACTAATTTATGGTAATGCCGAGCGGCCGCTAGTGGAAGTCGCGTATCGGCTGAGTCAGGGTGAAGATATTACCGACTTAAATGACGTGCGTGGTACCGCCTTAATTCGCAAGCAACCCTTGGCGGGTTGGAGTGGTTTGGATTCCAGTCATCTAGACAAACCGGGAAAAATTGACCCAATACCCAGCCCTTATGCAGATACCGAAGAAAGCTGCGCTAGCCAAGAACAAGCAGACACAGAGTCTTCCGCTGATGATGGCCAAGCCAAGCCGATAGTGGTGCAAATGGACAAAAAGCGCCCTTGGGAGCATGTTTATATTAATTTGCCTGCTTATGAACAAGTTAAGGCTAACCCGGTATTGTATGCCCATGCTTCACGGATTTTCCATTTAGAAACGAATCCCGGTTGCGCTCGTGCTTTGGCCCAACGTCACGGTGACCGCATTGTCTGGCTTAATCCTCCAGCCTTGCCCTTAAGTACCGAGGATATGGATGGGGTGTTTGGCTTACCTTATCAACGGATCCCGCATCCTAGTTACGGCAAAGCAAAAATCCCAGCCTACGACATGATTAAGTTTTCGATTAACATTATGCGAGGTTGTTATGGTGGCTGTACTTTCTGCTCCATTACCGAGCACGAAGGGCGCATTATTCAAAGTCGCTCGCAGCAATCGATTATTGGTGAAATTGAGCAGATCCGCGATCAGGTCCCCGGCTTTACTGGCGTTATCTCGGATTTAGGTGGACCAACTGCGAACATGTATCGGCTTAATTGTAAAAGTCCCAAGGCCGAAGAAACTTGCCGCCGTTTGTCTTGTGTTTATCCTAGCATTTGTCATCACATGGATACTGACCATACGCCAACCATTGAGCTGTATCGTGAAGCGCGCAAAGTTGAAGGCATTAAGAAGATTCTAATTGCCTCGGGGGTACGTTATGACTTGGCGATTGAGGACCCGCGTTACGTTAAAGAATTGGCGCTACATCATGTGGGGGGGTATTTAAAAATTGCCCCAGAACATACCGAAGAGGGACCGTTATCGAAGATGATGAAGCCGGGTATGGGCACCTATTATAAATTTAAAGAGTTATTCGATAAGTACTCCAAGGAAGCGGGTAAAAAACAATACTTAATCCCTTACTTTATTTCAGCTCATCCGGGCACTAAAGATGAAGACATGGTGACTTTGGCGCTGTGGTTGAAGAAAAACAAATTTAAGTTGGATCAAGTGCAAAACTTCTATCCATCGCCGTTGGCCAATGCGACTACCATGTACCATACCGAGCGTAATCCCTTGCATAAAGTGACAAACAGTAGTGAGCGAGTATCGGTGGCTAAAAAGGGCCGGCAACGCCGCTTACATAAGGCTTTATTACGTTACCATGACGAAAAAAACTGGCCGATTATTCGTGAAGGCTTAAATAACATGGGTTTAAGTAAATTAATTGGTACAGGACTGCATCACTTAGTTCCCCCAGACAATCGCCGCGGTGGACGAACTGCATCGCAACGTGGCTTCAAAGGAGCCAAGAACAGTAATTTTGCCGCCACTCGTTTTACCAATAAACAGTTTAAGCAAAAACGTTAAAGGCAGATAGGCACTTGTTTCGGAAAGTGCCTTTATTTTGTCTGTCTGCGTTGTTTAAAGTTTCGAAAAATCCACTTCGGGCAAATTTTCAAAACCCGGTCTAGCAAAGTAGTAACCCTGCATTAGCTCTATGCCGCAATCGTTTAAATAAAGCATTTCATCACGGCTTTCTATGCCTTCTGCTAGCACTGTCACCTTCAGCTCTTCAAGCATTGCTAAGCTATGCTTCAGTATGGTTTGTCGCACTGCATCACGATGGATGTCGCGGATCAGTGCCATGTCTAACTTAACTATATCGGTTTGAAAATTAGCCAATAGGTTCAGATTTGAATGGCCTGCACCAAAATCATCGATGGCGGTTTTAAAGCCGAGCTGTTGATAATGCGCCACAATGTTTTTAATGTGTTGGGTATCGGTGACTTGTTCGGTTTCGATAAACTCAAACATGATTTGTTGAATAGGAAACTGATACTTTTTGGCGGCCTCTAGGGTAGTGCGAATACAACGTTCAGGTTGATACACGGCATTAGGCAAGAAATTAATACTCAGCATGCTTGGTAGTTTAAGCTCTGCGGCCAGCGCAATGGCTTTAACTCGACATAGTTGGTCGAAGCGATAGCGGTTTTGGTCGTTTAGTTGCTTAATAATGGTATAGGCCGATTCATTATTAAGCCCACGAACTAAGGCTTCATAGCCAAAAATTTGCTGACGGGGATAGTCAATGATGGGTTGAAAGGCCATGGTGAACTCAAAGCCTAAAGGGCTTAAATCTCGGCATTGTTGACAAGATGGATATTGTTCAGTGTTAGCGTGTTTTGTCGACTTCATATATGACCTGGAAAACTGTAGTTTTTACATCTAATCATAAGGTTAGTTGCCGATAGTATTCTGAACAACTTTAGTTGGCGATAGACGCTTAAAGTGTAACAGGTTTCAGCCTCGGCTGAGTTCATAACAACCAGCATGACTCTGTGATTTAAGCCATGTGCTCTAGATACATTACGGTCAATTCTACCCTCGATTTGGCATTGAGTTTACGTAGTAGGCTTTTAACGTGTACTTTAACCGTGCCTTCGGTAATCCGCAGTTTATCGGCTACTTCACGGTTACTGGCGCCTTTGGCTATTTCATTAAGGGTTTGCAATTCTCGTTTGGTGACAGTTTCGAGTTTGTCGGCAAACTCGTCATTTTCGTGAAGGCAGTTTAAATAGGGCAATAGCTCATCACTCAGTACTTGCTGGCCTGCGGCAGCTAATTTGAGTTGTTCATGTAACTGTTCTGGCTCCATATCCTTTAATAAGTACCCGTCGGCACCGGCATTAATTAGCTTAATTACGTCTTGCTTAGCATCTGATACGGTTAGAATAATAATGGTGGAACTGATGTTTTTTTCTCTGAGTAATTTTAGTGTATCTAAGCCTGATAAGCCCTTCATATTAAGATCTAACAACACAATATCCGGTTCCAGTTCAGTGCACATCTCTACCGCTTGTGCACCGCTGCCAGCCTCGGCCACCACTTCAAATCCCGGTTCAATATTTAAAAACTGCACAATTCCTTTGCGCATTAATGGGTGGTCATCTACCACTACAATTTTGATAGCTTGGCTCATGATTAAAACGTCCTTACTGAGTGTTTCTTGGAATGCTGAGTTTTACTGAAACGCCACCGCTGAGTGACTGTTCAAAACAGATCTTGCCGTTTAAGCGTTCGGCGCGTTCTTGCATAATTTGTAAACCGTAGTGTTCGTCAACTTGCTTCAGTTTACTTCCTTGTAAACCGTCATCGGTAACTTCTATAGTGATTTGATCTGCATCGCCAACACAACATACCGAAATTTTATCACAGTCAGCGTGTTTTAAAGCATTGATAATTGCCTCTCTAACGATCTGAATAATGTGTATTTGCTTATTGGCCTCCACCATGTCATTGGCTATATCGGTGGTCAGTTTAATCTGTTGTGGATATTGGCTGTCTAGCTCTTCAACCAATACTTGCAGCGATTCTACCAACAGAGCGCTTTTGATGGTTAAACGGAAAGTTGACAGCAACTCCCTTAGCTGGACATAAGCAGCGCTTAGTACGGATTGAATTTCTTCACTTATTTCCAAGCTTTGTTGGCAATTACAGGGGGATTGCTTGAGCTGTCTTTGTAATAAGCTGGTTTGGATTTTAAGATACGACAGTGTTTGTGCGAGTGAATCGTGCAGTTCGCGAGCGATAGTGGCGCGCTCTTCCATCAGTAATAGTTTTTGTTTTTGTAGCAAACCTTGTTCGAAACGCAATACTTTGGTGATAGTTCTACAGTAACTGGTAACAATGGCGGCTCGGCTTTCTGGCACTTTAGGTAAGGCTAGATAGCCATAGCGCTCTTGGTTTAATTCCAAGGCAATCGGCGCTGCCAAGTCTACCTGCTTGGCTCGGTAGTCAATTTCCATATCCAATTTATTGAGCTGTAGCTTGGCACCTTCAATCCCCAAGGTCTCGCAGAGTAGCTGCAAAGACTGCTGAAAATGTTGTTGATTCAAGGTGCTGTTAAATAAAATTTGTTCAAGGTTGTAAAGAAAATTGAGGTCTTGGTTGGCGCGGCGAAGTTCCTTGGTTTTTTCTTTAACTTGGTTTTCCAGCGTTTGATAACTGCTGTCTAAATCTTGGGACATCGAGATGATGCCGCGCGCTAATGTCTCCATTTCAATACTGGCATAGCGGGTAGCTATGGATATTTTAAAGTTACCGCTTTGTACTTGGCGCACTGCCTCAACCAAGCGATAAATTGGTTTTGATATGTTGCGTTGGATGTACCAAAGGGTATAAATAGCGATTAAGCTAATGATAACAAAGGCGAAAATCTGCAAAAAAGTCAGTGAAAAGACTTTTTCTTCAGAGTTATATTGGGTTTCAGCAACAAATTGATCAATGAGATCAACAAACCCGACTACTTGATGATCGAAGTAGATGGCATCGCGACTAACCACATAGGGTTTTAGCTGTTGCCAATGTTGCTTCACCTTCAAGTAACGTTGGTTCATTTCATTATCTTGTTTGGCCACTTTTTGTAGTGCCTGACTGTTTAAAGAGCTTTCAAAAAGAGCAACTTTGTCATCTATATTTTGATCGTTAATATTTAATGCATGGGCCATACGGTAGCTTTGCATTCGTAATGAGCCGGCGATATTGATTGCTTCAGCATCATTTAAGCTATTAATTAAGGTGGTAAGTGAGCCCATGGCCACCAAAGCAAAAAACACCATCATTAAGCTGAGTAGGCGAATAACGGCGGTAGCGATGGAGCGTTTTCCGAAATATAGCTTCAACTAGAAGTCCTTGTTAAATAGATAATTTGATCAAACTAGCGCCAGTAATTAAGTGTAACTTTTACAAAGCACTTAACAAACCCCGTTTTTTTGCATAGCATTAACAATATCACCGAAGTCTAAATTGACCTAAGTCCTAATGATATGGCGTTTGGACCCTTAGCATCGACTAAGCAGGGTAGAGTTCAGAAATGGCTTTGCCTCCCGTATTTGGAAAGGTTGATTTATGTTATCGGATGCTTTTAACCGAAAATTTTTCTATTTGCGTTTGTCGCTGACCGACGAATGCAATTTCAAATGTAATTACTGTCTACCCGATGGGTATCACTGTGATGCGCCTAAGCAAAATCTTAACTTGTCTGAAATTGAACGCTTAGCGAACGGTTTTGCCAGCCTTGGTACTAACAAAATACGTTTAACTGGTGGAGAGCCTAGCTTACGTAAGGATCTCGTTGACGTAATGGAGGTTTGTGCCAATACTCCCGGCATTAAACAATTAGCGATGACCACCAACGGCTTTCGATTAGCGGCTCAGGCTAAACGTTGGAAGCAAGCCGGCTTAAGCCATATTAATGTTAGCGTTGACAGTCTTGATCCCCGTCAGTTTGAGTTGATAACTGGTACCAAAACCTTTACTAAAGTGATGGCGGGCATTGATGAAGCTTTAAATCAAGGTTTTAGCGCGGTTAAGTTAAATGCGGTTTTGTTAAAGGTTGAAGCGCAGAAAAATTTTGAGAAATATTTGCAATGGATCAAACACCGCCCAGTAGAAGTACGGTTTATTGAGCTGATGCAAATGGGTGAGCGCCCCGAGTATTTTGCTCAGCATCATATTGACGGTACTGGGTTTAAACAGTATCTGCTAAGAGAAGGTTGGGAACAGCAAATTCCTGCCCATAACGCTGGCCCCGCACAAGTTTTTCATCATCCAGATTACGCCGGTAAAGTGGGCTTGATTATGCCCTATGCCAAAGACTTTTGTACAACTTGTAATCGGCTACGTGTATCCTCTCAAGGTAAGCTCCACCTCTGCCTATTTGGTGAAGAAGGCGTTGAACTTCGTGATTTATTGCAACAGCCCGAGCAACAATCGACCTTATGCCAACGCATCGAGTCAGCCCTACAAAGCAAAAAAATCAGCCATTTCCTCCATGAGGGGAATACCGGCGCCACTCCTCATCTCGCATCTATCGGTGGCTAAGTGGTAGGGCGTGATAAGCGTCACGCTCTATACTTGATCTAAGTCAATCATTTAAGCAAACACCTCTTTAGAGGTATGTTATTGAATGTTAATCGAATCTACGCTTTACCCCAATAAAGCTAGGGTTGTTATTGGCTGGGTTAAAGCTTGTGGGTAGGGGAGTTCATGTCTATAGATCTGTCTAAGCGGCGTTTGTTTAGCCGCAGTCCTAGTGTAAACAGCAAACAACATCATCATTTACCGTGGCTGAAACAGCCAATAGAACAAGGTTGTACCCAGTGTGGTGAATGCATCAATACCTGTCCTGAAGAGATTCTTGTTAAAGGAAGTGGCGGATTTCCCGTTGTGGATTTTAACCGAGGGGAATGCTCGTTTTGCTATCAATGTGCTGAGGTTTGTCCTAAAGGCTTGTTTAAAGACCAGCAGCAAGCCGCGTGGGATAACAGTATTGCGGTGCTTGAGGCTTCTTGTCTTGCGCAGAACGGGGTGTATTGCCGTAGTTGCAGCGACACATGTGATGCTAGAGCCATTAGCATTCGTCCTCTGGTTGGAGGTAAAGCCGAAGTGTCGGTTGATGATGAACAATGTAATAGCTGCGGTGCTTGTATTGCCGTGTGCCCTAGTCAAGCCATTGAGATTAAGGAAGTGCTATGAGCGACGAATACCATATTAGTAGCGCGGTGGTGCTGTGTAAGCCAGACAAAATTCAGCAGGTTATTGCACAAATCGGCAAGTTGGTTGGACTGGAAGTACATGGTTTTAACCCTGAAGGAAAAATTGTTATCTCTATTGAGGGTGATACTCGCCACAATATTGTTAGCACTTTAGAAGACATCGCTAAGTTAGATGCTGTGCTTAGTAGCAACTTAGTTTTTCACCAATTTGAATCAGCAAGTGAGGAAGTATCATGAAATGGACTCGCCGACAATTTGTTAAAGCGAATGCGGTAAGTGCCGCAGCCACGGTTGCGGGGATCACTTTACCAGCCAGTGCGACCAATCTGATTACTTCATCAGAGCAAACCGAAATGACTTGGGCTAAAGCGGCCTGTCGCTTCTGTGGTACGGGGTGCAGTGTATTGGTGGGCTCGCAAAATGGCAAAGTGGTGGCTACCCAAGGGGATCCCGAATCACCAGTTAACCGCGGCTTAAACTGCATTAAAGGCTATTTCCTTTCCAAAATCATGTACGGTAAAGACCGCTTAACTACGCCCTTACTGAGAATGAAAGACGGCAAGTTTGACAAACAAGGCGAGTTTACCGCAGTGTCTTGGGATCAGGCCTTTGATGTTATGGCTGAAAAGTGGAAAAAAACCATCGCCGACAAAGGGCCTACATCGGTTGGCATGTTTGGCTCAGGCCAATGGACGGTATGGGAGGGTTATGCGGCTGCTAAGCTGCACAAAGCGGGCTTCTTAACCAACAATATCGACCCAAATGCGCGCCACTGTATGGCCTCTGCGGTGGGGGGCTTTATGCGTACCTTCGGTATTGACGAACCAATGGGCTGTTATGATGACTTAGAAGCCGCCGACGCCTTTGTTCTTTGGGGCTCTAATATGGCCGAAATGCACCCAATTTTGTGGTCTCGCCTCACCGATCGCCGTTTGTCTGCACCGCATGTTAAGGTGCATGTACTATCGACTTTTGAGCATCGTAGCTTCGAGTTGGCCGACAATGGCATGGTGTTTACTCCGCAAACTGATTTGGCGATTCTTAATTACATCGCGCACTACATCATTGAAAATGACAAAGTGAATTGGGATTTTGTGAATGAACATACCCATTTCAAACGTGGTACCACCGACATTGGTTATGGCTTGCGTCCCGAACATCCACTTCAACAAGCGGCTGCTAATCCCGATTCTGGCAAGATGGTGGATATGAGCTTTGATGAATATCGTGAGTTTTTGAAAGATTACAACTTAGAAGCTGTAGCGAAATTATCTGGTGTACCAGCTGACAAATTGGAAGCCTTGGCTAAAGACTATGCCGACCCCAATGTTAAAGTGACCTCGTTCTGGACCATGGGCTTTAATCAACATACTCGCGGTGTATGGGCTAACTGCTCGTGTTACAACATTCACTTATTAACCGGTAAAATTTCTGAAGCGGGCAATAGTCCGTTCTCGTTGACTGGCCAGCCTTCGGCTTGTGGCACTGCACGTGAAGTGGGCACCTTTTCGCATCGTTTACCGGCCGATATGGTGGTGGCAAATCCTAAACATCGTCAAATCGCCGAAGATATCTGGCAGCTTCCTGAAGGTACCATTCCGCCTAAGCCGGGTTATCATGCGGTATTGCAAAATCGCATGCTTAAAGATGGCAAGTTAAATGCGTATTGGGTTATGTGTACTAACAATATGCAGGCTGCACCCAATATGAACGAGGAAGGCTTACCCGGTTATCGTAACCCCGAAAACTTCATTGTAGTCTCTGATCCCTACCCAACGGTGACAGCTCAAGCCGCCGACTTGATCTTACCGACAGCGATGTGGGTTGAAAAAGAAGGGGCTTACGGGAATGCAGAGCGTCGCACCCAGTTTTGGCATCAACAGGTATCCGCGCCGGGTGAAGCGAAGTCAGATCTCTGGCAGTTGGTTGAATTTTCAAAACGTTTTAAAGTTGAAGAAGTTTGGTCCGCCGAACTGCTAGCCAAGAAGCCTGAGTATCAAGGCAAAACGCTTTACGATGTGCTATTCCGTAACGGTGTAGTCGACCAATACCCGTTAGAGCAAATTGATTCCCCTTTAAACGATGAATCACAAGATTTCGGTTTTTATCTACAAAAGGGCTTATTTGAAGAGTATGCCAGTTTTGGCCGCGGCCATGGCCATGACTTAGCACCGTTTGATACTTATCACCAAGTACGTGGCTTACGTTGGCCTGTAGTGGATGGCAAAGAGACTCGTTGGCGTTTCCGTGAAGGTCATGATCCTTACGTAAAAGCGGGGCAAGGAGTTCATTTTTACGGCAAACCAGATGGTAAAGCCTTCATTATTGCCACCCCTTACGAGCCGGCGGCTGAGTCTCCGGATCAGGAATATGATTTATGGCTCAGCACCGGCCGTGTGCTAGAGCATTGGCACTCAGGTTCGATGACTCGGCGAGTGCCTGAGCTGTATCGCGCCTTCCCCGATGCGGTGTTGTTTGTTCACCCTGAAGATGCCAAACAGCGTGGTTTGAAACGCGGAGATGAAGTGTTGATTCAGTCTCGACGCGGTGAGGTGAAATCACGTGTGGAAACACGCGGCCGTAACCGACCACCAAAGGGCCTCGTTTTCATGCCATGGTTTGACGCCAAGCAACTCACTAATAAGCTGACCTTGGATGCAACCGATCCTTTGTCTAAAGAAACTGACTTTAAAAAGTGCGCCGTGAAGTTGCTTAAAGCGTAAGGCTTTATTCAGAATTATTTGCCGAGGTGGCGGAGAGATTATTATGAAAATGAGAGTAATTTTATCAGGGTTAATAGGCAGTTTACTGCTTTGTGGCGCGGTGGTAGCCAACGATTATGTGACTAATGGAGGGGTGCAATCGTTGCGCGGAAACACCCAGCTAGACAGTCAGCAGTCGGCGCAGCCGCTAAAAAAGGTGGTAGAGCAAGCGAAACCTTACGAGAACGATTATGTTTTCCAACCTCCTTTAATTCCACATCAAATTCGCAATTATGAGGTGGATTTGAATGCCAATAAATGCCTGTCATGCCATAGCTGGAAAAATGCCAGAAATAGTGGAGCCACTAAAATTAGTGTGACCCATTATCAGTCGCGAGATGGCCAAGTTTTGTCTGATGTCTCGCCTCGCCGTTACTTCTGTTTGCAATGTCATGTGCCGCAAAATAATGCGCAACCATTAATAGAAAACCAATACCAACGTGTTGAGTCTTTACGCTAAGCATGAGTTTAACCCGAGGCTAGATTATGAAGTTATTAAAAGCATTTTGGCGAAAGCTTCGCACCCCGAGTAAAGCAGCGGTGGGGCTGGTATTAGCGCTAGGCTTTATGGGCGGTATTTTGTTTTGGGGGGCTTTCAATACCGGTATGGAAGCCACTAACACTGAAGCGTTTTGTTCTGGCTGTCATGCGCCAATTGTGGCTGAGATACAGGAAACCATCCACTATTCTAATCGTTCAGGGGTGAGGGCAATTTGTTCAGATTGTCATGTGCCACATAACTGGACCGATAAAATTGTACGTAAAGTTCAGGCCAGTAAAGAACTAGTCGCGTTTGCCATGGGTACCATCAGTACTCAAGAAAAGTTTGAACAACGTCGTAAGCATTTAGCGAGTCGAGAATGGCACCGGATGAAAAGCAATGACTCACAAGAATGTCGTAACTGTCATGAGTTTGATTATATGGACTTTTCGGAGCAGCGTCCGCGTAGCGTTGCCCAGCACCAAGACGCCCTTGCTAATGGAGAGAAAACCTGTGTGGATTGCCACAAAGGTATTGCTCACCGTTTACCTGATATGAGTGGCGTTGAAGGCTGGCAATAATTACAAGGAATATATATGAGTACCTTAGAATCGATTATTTGGCATGTATTGGGTTACGCGGCCATGCCAACCATCTTAGTCATGGGCTTTATTGGGGTGGCTATCGTCTCCTTGGCCATCTTGTCCAAATGGGATAGAGACCAGTAACTTGTTGCTAACAAGTCTTTTAATTCGCTAACTTAATAGGCATTATTGGCCTATTAAGTTGTTTTAAGCTGAACTGAATGGATACAAACTGTTTCGCTACTATTACTGGCGTGGTGCTTTCTGGTGGGCAATCTCGCCGTATGGGGCAAGATAAAGCTAAGCTGGATTGGCAGGGACGGAGTTTATTAGCAGCTCAACTTCAGTTGTTAGAGGAAGTGTTAGCTAAACCTGCGTTGGTTAGCGGGTGTTATCCAGAATTTAACTGTATTGCTGACCAACAACCCTCGCTAGGCCCTTTGTCAGGTTTAGCTAGTTGCCTTGACCAACTACCTGAGCAAAGCTGCTTATTTATTCCGGTTGATATGCCGTTAATTCATCGAGAATTATTGCAGTATTTGCTAGATCTTTATGGTTCAGCACCGGGAAACTATTTTTGTGAAAGCAGCGTATTTCCAATGATTTTGCGGTCTACTCAAGCTAACCGAGATTGCTTACATCGCGTATTGGATTATCCGCAGGCCAGACAACGTTCAATTAAAGCATTTCTTCATTCTATTCAAGCTACTGAAATCAGCTTACCTTCGCGGTGGGCCAGCGCCTTGGTCAATACCAATACGCCGCAGCAGTGGCTGCAAGTGCAACAACTCGTTGGAGAGAAATCATGAGCCACTTGGCTAACGATAAACAAACATTTTTAAATATAGCGGTGCTTACTGTATCAGATACTCGGGATGACACTACCGATAGCTCTGGCCGGTATTTGGCTGAAGGGTTAACAGAAGCAGGGCATAAACTAGCAGATAAAAAAATAGTAATAGATGACGTGTACCAGATCCGAGCGGTACTGAGCCAGTGGATAGCCGATCCAAAGGTCGATTGTGTCATTACTACCGGTGGCACAGGCTTTACTGCTAGGGACAATACCCCAGAAGCGGTAAAAGTCTTATTTGATAAAGACATAGAAGGCTTTGGTGAGCTATTTAGATACATTTCTTACACTGAAATTGGTACTTCAACTGTACAAAGTCGAGCATTAGCCGGTTTTGCTAATAAAACTGTGATTTTCTGTGTGCCTGGCTCTACCAATGCGTGTAAGACGGCTTGGCAGAAAATCTTGTTAGAACAGTTAAACAGTACTCACAAGCCATGTAACTTTGTTCCCCATGTAGGTTAGCTTATGAGTCAGTTAAGTCATATTAGCGCTAAAGGGGAAGCGGTTATGGTGGATGTTTCGGATAAGTCCGAGACTAACCGCATTGCTAAGGCGCAAGCGCTGATAAACATAAATCAGCATACAGTGGCCAGCTTAGTGGCGGGAGAACACTATAAAGGTGATGTGTTTGCTTGTGCCCGAATAGCAGGTATACAAGCCGCGAAGAAAACTTCAGATTTGATCCCGCTGTGTCACCCCTTGATGCTCAGTAAAGTGACTATCGATTTGAGCTTAGATGAAGCCGCGGGTCAGATTAAAGTAGTTAGTACGGTCAAACTCAAGGGGCAAACTGGCGTCGAGATGGAGGCTTTAACCGCGGCCAGTGTTGCTGCGCTGACCATTTACGATATGTGTAAAGCAGTACAAAAAGACATCGTGATTAGCGAGTTAAAATTATTAGAAAAACACGGTGGAAAGTCGGGCGAGTTTATCGCTGATGAAGGTGACAAATGTTAGTTAAGGTACTTTTTTTTGCGCGGCTAAAAGAACAACTAGGTGAGGCTTCTACACAAGTTGAGTTAACCGATGGTGAAAATAGCCAACACTTAAAACAAACGCTAATAGAGCGCGGCGATAAGTGGCAGGCCCTAGCCGATAGCTCAATCTTGATGGCGGTGAATCAACAACATGTCAGCGAGGCGGTGGCTTTGCATCATGGTGATGAAATAGCGTTTTTCCCTCCGGTGACGGGGGGCTAAAGGCTAAATGATTAAGGTTCAAACTGAAGACTTTGATGTCGCCGAACAGTATCAGTTGTTAAGGCAGCGCAGTAGTGCTGGGGCTATCGTGTTTTTTGTTGGCTTGGTTCGGGATATGAATTTAGGCGCTGAAGTGAGTGGTTTGCATCTAGAACATTACCCAGGAATGACAGAAAGCCAATTGCTAAAAATAGTTGAGCAAGCCAAACAACGCTGGCCAATTCAAGATGTGAGCTTAATTCATCGTGTGGGCGATCTTGAGGTGAACCAGCAGATCGTATTTGTTGGTGTTAATAGCCCGCATCGCGAGGCCTCGTTTGCGGCTTGCCAATTTATTATGGACTACCTAAAAACCGAAGCGACCTTTTGGAAAAAAGAACGCAGCACTCAAGGTGATAGTTGGCTAGAAGCGCGGCAAAGTGATGTTAAAGCTAAACAGAAGTGGTCTTGAGTACTAACTAAACCTGTCTTGAGTTAAGCGACAAACTCAACACAGGTTTGCGGTTTAGACGATGGGCTCGCCAAACATTTCGATGGTTACTTGTTCACCTGCTTCTACTGAACCTCTTTGTTGTTCTAAAACAATGAAGCAGTTGGCTTGGCTAAGACTGGTAAAGATAGCGCTGCCTTGTTTTCCTGTGCTAGCGACTTGCAATTGCCCTTGCTGATCTAGCTCGGCGTAACCGCGTTGAAAATCAGTTCTACCAGGGGACTTTCTAAATGTATTGGCGGCCTTAGCTGGCAGACTTAGAGGGGCTTGATAGTTCCAACCGCAAGCCTTAGCTATCACTAACATAGCCAGTTTATAAAAAGTCACAAAAGCCGATACTGGGTTTCCGGGTAAGCCTATAAAATAGGCTTGGCTAAGCTGGCCAAAGGCAAAGGGTTTACCGGGTTTTATGGCTAATTTCCAAAAATCAATCTGACCTAACTCTTCTAGAACTAACTTGGTATAGTCGGCTTCGCCAACCGATACTCCGCCACTACAAATAACTAAATCGGCGTGTCTATCGGCTTCTAGGAAGGCATTTTTTAATAAGGTTTGGTCGTCTGAGATGACTCCTAAATCGATGACTTCCACCGGAAGTTTTTCCAGTAGAGCACGTATTGCATAGCGATTGCTATCGTAAATTTGTCCATGTTTCAGTGTTTGACCGGGCGCAATCAACTCATCTCCGCTAGACAACAGTGCCACTTTTAATCGACTTTGTACCGGGATCTGGTTAATTCCTAGGGTGGCTAGTAAGCCGATGTGGCTGGCATTTAACTTAGTACCAGCGCTAACGACAATATTGCCTTGCTTAATATCTTCCCCTTTCACTCGAACATTCTTACCTTTGTTTAGTGCTTGAGTAAATACAACGGCATCGTCTTGTAGTTGGGTATTTTCTTGCATTTCAACCGTATCACAACCTTCAGGAAGTGGTGCTCCCGTCATAATTCTTACGCAATGCCCTGGTGCTAATGTGTATTGTTGAGTATCACCCGCAAGGATTTTATTAGCTAAAGGCAGAGTTCCATTTTCTGGAAGTTGCTCTGCGCAAAGCGCAAAGCCATCCATTGCACTGTTATCAAAAGGTGGGATATTCAGTGGTGAGATAATGTCTTCGGCTAATATGCGATTTAAAGCTGACTCAAGGGTAATAGTTTCCACCTGAGTTTTGCACGAAACCTGAGAAAGCAAGCGTGTTTGGGCTTGCTCTAAAGGCATTAAGCCAGGTTGGTTACAACAATCCATTGATGATCCTGTTATTTAATATGCTGAGTAAAACAGCGAAAATTTGTACTATTTTGTCTAAATTATCGCATTTATATTTATCGCCATCACGTCAGCCTTAGTTTATCTTAATTGGTTGATAATGCTAATCTGTGTTATAGAAACAGCGTATATATTGGTATATTTTATCAAATGACGGCTATTTTGTTATCTATCCCTTAGGATTTAGACTTTAACTAATGCGCTAAACTGGCGGATTAGACATTTATTAAGCATAAATTTTCAGTATTTTCTTTTAACCTAAGCTTATACTGTATAACATGCCGTTTACAACTGGTTATGGATCACGTTTTTATCTGGTGCAAGGGAGTGAATATGTCTAGTGAGGTGACACCTAGTTTGGTGGTTCGTGCGATTTCTAGCATCGAACTTTACCAGTTCTGCGAGTTATTAATGGAAGCTGCAAACTGGTTTGAATCTAGAGGGGAGCCTTTATGGAAGTTTGACCAAATAACACCTCATTCACTGTTAGCCAATTATCGCTTAGATGAAATGTATATGGGTTATGTGGCCGGCAAACCTGTCGCAGCTATGGTGTTAAATAACCGTAGTGGTGGAATAGAAGTTGACGTTAACGTTAGACGAGCAAGTTTGTTTATGCATAAACTTACGGTGGGGCGGGAGTTTGCAGGTAGGGGCTTGGCCAAATTAATGGTTGACTGGGCCCGTCGGCATGCGCAAAACCAAGGTTTTAGTTTGCTCAGCTTGATCTGTAATTGTCGAGATGAAAGATTGCGTTGGACTCTAAGTCAATTCGGATTTGATGAAGTAGAACAAGTTAATGGTCAGCGTCAGCTACAGCGTTATTTTTGTTTAGATATAGAAAATTGCAAGGTACCCTTGGAGCCTTGCCATCAATATTCTCCTCGTTTCAACTATACTTTATTCAAAGAAAACAAACCGCTAATGGGGTAGGCTGTGTTTCGCTTAAAAGCGTTAGCTAAGGGAAGGGTTCAAGGTGTCGGTTATCGTTATCATGTTCAAGTTGAGGCGAGTAAATTAAACTTAGTCGGATATGCTAAAAACCTTTCATCGGGTGATGTGGAAGTTTATGCCGAGGGAGAGGAACAAGATTTATTGACACTGTTAAACTTTCTATATAATGCCTCCCCATATTGTGCAGTCGAAACCGTTGAGACTCTAGAGTTTGTTGCTATCGAACAGCCTCGTTGTACGCGCTTTAGTAGTTATTAGCAGCATAAAAGCTTGGTGATATTGGACTAATTTGTTGAAATAAAAAGGCGCCCTTGGGCGCCTTTGTTGATTACATTACTCGCATGCCTGGTTGAGCACCATCGTCGGGGTTTAATACCCAAATGTCTTTACCACCAGGACCTGCGGCTAGTACCATGCCTTGCGACTCACCAAAGCGCATTTTACGCGGTGCTAAGTTAGCCACCATTACTGTTAGCTTTCCTTGTAAATCTTCCGGCGCATAGGCTGATTTTATACCAGCAAACACCTGACGTGTTTCATTGCCAAGATCCAGTTCTAAGCGTAATAGCTTTTCAGCCTTTTCCACATGCTCAGCTTTTACGATGCGGGCGATGCGCAAATCAATTTTGGCAAAGTCATCAAAGCTGATGGTATCTGCAATTGGTTCTATTTCAGTATCGCTTTTTACTTCTGTCTTAGTTGTCGGTTTAGCCGCCGGCTCAGCTTGGCTTAAGTTTTCTTTAGAGGCATCAACCATTGCTTCTACGTGAGTCATATCGATTCGTTGCATCAAGGCTTTGAAGCTTTCTATTTTATGTGATAGCAAAGTATTGCTAATATCAGACCACGTTAGTTCTACATTTAAAAATTGTTCTACTTTTAACGCAAGCTGTGGAAGCACAGGTTTTAAGTAGGTAATAAGAATGCGGAATAGGTGGATCCCCATTGAACACACTTGATGAGCACGTTCTAAGGTTTGCTCTTCTTTTGCTAACTGCCATGGCGCTTCTTCTGCAATATATTGGTTAGCTTTATCGGCTAAGGCCATAATTTCGCGCATCGCCTTACCAAACTCACGTCCTTCATATAAGGTTGCAATGTTTTCTTTGGCGTCGATGAATTCTTGCAATAACTCAGGTTTGATAACGCTACTTGATAGGGTTGCATCGAAGCGTTTGTTGATAAAACCAGCAGTGCGACTAGCAATATTAATGACTTTACCGACTAAGTCAGAATTTACCCGTTGAGCGAAATCATCAAGATTTAAGTCAAGATCATCGATTCTATTATTCAGTTTAGCGGCGTAGTAATAACGCAAGTACTCAGGATCGAGATGTTCTAAGTAAGTACGGGCTTTAATAAAGGTGCCGCGTGACTTAGACATTTTGGCTCCGTTTACGGTAACGTAACCATGCGCATACACACTGCTTGGTTTGCGGAAACCCGCGCCTTCTAGCATTGCTGGCCAGAACAAACTGTGAAAATAGATAATGTCTTTACCGATGAAGTGATAAACCTCAGCGTCAGAATCTTTGCTCCAGTAGTCGCTAAATTCTAAATCGTCTCGCTTATCACAAAGGTTTTTAAAACTGCCCATGTAGCCAATAGGAGCATCCAACCAAACGTAGAAATATTTGCCTTCGGTATTGGGAATTTTAAAGCCGAAGTAAGGCGCATCCCGGCTAATATCCCATTGTTGCAAACCTTGCTCAAACCACTCGTTAAGCTTATTAGACATTTCTTCTTGTAACGAACCAGAAATAGTCCATTCTTTGAGCATGTTTTGGAATGCGGGTAAGTCAAAGAAGTAGTGTTCGGAGTCTTTTAATACCGGCTCTGCCCCAGAAATAACCGACTTGGGGGATTCTAAGTCTGTGGGACTATAGGTAGCGCCACAGTTATCACAGTTGTCGCCATTTTGGTCTTCACTTCCACATTTAGGGCAAGTGCCCTTAACAAAACGGTCTGGCAAAAACATGTTTTTCTCAGGATCGAATAATTGAGAAATAGTTTTTGTCTTTATATGCCCAGCTTTATTGAGCTTGTTGTAGATCTCTTCGGAGAGTGTCTGGTTTTCAGCGCTATGGGTTGAGTGATAATTATCAAACTCAATATGGAAATCTTTAAAATCTGCGCTGTGTTCTTTATGAACCTGTTCGATCATTTGTTCCGGAGTAATTTCCATTTGCTGAGCTTTTAGCATGATGGGGGTGCCGTGGGCATCATCGGCGCACACGTAAGTACAGTGGTTACCACGCAGCTTTTGGAAACGAACCCAAATATCGGTTTGAATATATTCTAACAAGTGGCCTAAGTGAATCGGACCATTAGCATAAGGTAAGGCACTGGTGACCAGTATTTTGCGTTGTTCGTTTGTCATGTGATTTAACGTAAGCTCAGTCAATTAACAGGTAATTCAAAGTCGACAATGTTACCTCAAGCTAAGGATAATGCCTAGGGGAGATGTTGTTTGCTTAAGGATTTTCGCTTTAACTCCCTTTACTTAAGCACAGTTTTGTTTTGTTATTTATCTTCACTTTTTCTGCCATTCATATAGTTAATTTTTAGTCGCGAGTTACCGCACTTAAGTAGGAAATAGCTAGTTTTAGGAAGAGCATTTAAAATTTGTTATAAAGCTATTTTCGAAGGTTGCTATTGATGACTAATGCTAAGCTTGAGCTTATAATTGCGGCAAACTTATCGGGCTTATTCTATGCAAAATCAAGATCATAATATTGTCGTAATTGGTATTTCTGGCGCATCTGCCTCAGGAAAGAGTTTATTTTCCCAAACTATTGTTAATGATATTCGGGCCGAACTTGGGGACAGTTGTATAACTGTAATTAATGAAGATAGCTATTACAAAGACCAGAGCCACCTCAGCCCAGAACAGCGCAAGCTAACTAATTATGATCACCCTAAATCGATGGATCACGACTTATTGGTCAGTCAGTTAAAGCAGTTAAAACAAGGTATTAATATCGAGCAGCCACAATATAGTTATAAAGTGAATAATCGTTTACCGGAAACTAAAACGGTTGAGCCGACTAAAATTATTGTACTAGAAGGCATTTTGTTGTTCACCGCCCCTGCCATTCGAGAGCAACTGGATATTAGTATTTTTGTTGATACACCACTTGATATTTGCTTAGCTCGACGCATCCAACGTGATGTGAAAGAGCGGGGGCGTACTTTAGATTCGGTGTTGGCGCAATATAACAATACGGTTCGTCCGATGTTTTTACAATTTGTGGAGCCTTCGAAACAGTATGCTGATGTTATTGTGCCTCGGGGTGGGAAAAATCGTATAGCTATTGATATCATTAATGCCAAAATTCGTCATTTGCTCGCATCCTAATGCCTGTGTATTTGGGTGAAATTTAACGCGTTATTTGTAAGTCTCTCATTCATCAGCAATAGTATTAGCTGTTGTTGTTATTACTTAGTTGTTAGGGAAAATTATGAAAAAGTTGCTTTACGTTATCGCTGCCTTGGTCATTGTTTTTGTTGTTGTGATTGTTGTGGCTGTTTCTTTAGTCAATACCGATGACATTAAACAACTACTGGTGACAAAAACCAAACAAGCTACTGGGCGAGATTTGGTCATTGAAGGGGACTTATCTTGGCGTTTCTTCCCTAACATTGGTTTTGAGTTGGGTAAGCTTCGCTTGATCGATCCTCCAGCGTTTGGCGAAGGAAATACCTTTAGTATGGATAGCGCAGAAATGTCAGTGGCTATCCTTCCCTTATTTAGCAAAACCGTGGAAGTGGGGGACATTAATATTGCGGGCCTTAGCTTACGCTACCAAACTAAAGCGGATGGCTCGACTAACTTAGACGACTTAATGCAAACTGGTAGCACAGACTCTTCACCCTCATCAACGCCTACTGAGTTACCGCAAGATCCTTCAATAGCTGCGAGTGACTGGCAGATCCGTTTAGCTGGAATTAAGGTGACTGACGCAGATGTTCAGTTGATTGATTTAAAGCAAAATAAAACTCAGCACTTGGGGCCGGTTAATTTTAGTTTGCAGGGGCTTGAACTGGATCAAGATAATGCCTTCGATATGTCACTGAAATATACCGATGGAGAGCTTCAGCTAGCCGATGAGCTGCAAGGTATGCTGTATGTAGCCAGTGATTATAACCAGTTCGCGTTAAAAAAGGTTACCAATACTTTAACCCTCAATGGCGCATCTATTCCTAATGGACAAATGAGCATTGCCAGTGACTTTGAATTGATGTATTCGCTGAGCAGTAAAACCGCACAATTGAGTGAACTAAAAGTTGATATTGATGGCAATACTCAGTTGAACGGCTCTAGTAGTGTTGTATTGGCCGACTTACCTTTAATAAAGTTCGACCTGCATATCCCTTTACTAGATAGCCAATACTTCTTAGCCGTTGAAACCGAAAGCGCTAAGGGTGATGAGCCGGCACCTAGTAAAAAAGAACCTGCGCCACAAAGTGAGCAAGAGCCCGATTTAAGTGCTTTGAAACTATTTAACCTAGATGGACAGCTAAGCATAGATAAACTGCAACATGGCAAACTGCACATAGAGAACCTAAAGCAACAACTTAGCTTGAAAAATGCGGTTTTACGTTTGAATGAGCTTAGTGCTGAGCTTTACGGTGGTAAATTAAATACTAATGCTAGCTTAAATGCTCAAGGTAAAGTTGCCACTTATCAGCTAAACGCTAATCTTGCTGGTGTTCAAGCGCGGCCTCTACTTAGCGATGCAGCAGACTTTGAATTTATCGCTGGTACCTTACAATCTGCGCTTAAGCTACAAGGCAAGGGCTTAACTGAGAGTGCGATAAAACAAAATATTAATGGCCCGATTAACGCGTCTTTTACCGATGGCGCTATCTATGGCATTAACATTCCCCAAATGATCCGCACCACCAAAGCGCAGCTTCAAGGTGGAGACAGACAACAGGCTCAGCAAGAGCAAAAAACTGATTTTAGTGAACTGTTATTAGATGCAAACTTAAGTAATGGCCTTGCGAAAGTGAGCAAAGCACAACTCAGTTCGCCATTATTACGGGTTGATGGGCAAGGTAATAGCCATTTAATTAAACAAAGTTTGGATTTTGACTTTATCGTCAAAGTGGTTGCAAGCCTTGAAGGGCAGGGGGCGAAGAACGATTTGGCTGGTCTAAATATCCCGCTAAAAATTAACGGTAACTGGACTGCGCCGGACGTGAACGTAGATATGAAGAAGTTACTGCAAGGTCAAGCTAAAGAGGCTTTGAGTAAAGAGTTGAATAAGGCCTTGGGTGACGATGAGGATAGCAAAAAGTTACTCGACAGTTTGGGTAGTTTTTTTAATTAAAATTTAGCGGCGGCGAAACTCGCCGCCGCTAATAAGATTAAGGCTTAACGTGAATAAACTTCTTAAGATAAAGTCGATCCTAGTGGTGTGCATGGGTAACATTTGTCGTTCTACCACCGCTGAGGCAGTGTTAAGGGCTAAGTTAAAGCAGCGTGGCTTAAGCGTTAAAGTGGATTCAGCGGGAACGACTGATTACCACAAAGGGGATAAACCGGACCCACGAGCAATTAGCATTGGTGAACGAAAAGGATATAGCTTTAAAGGGATCCGTTCGAGAAAAGTTTGCGAGAGAGATTTTGCTAAGTTTGATCTCATTTTGGCTTCCGACCAGAAAAATTTGACTTATTTAACCAAACGTTGCCCTGAGCAGTATTTAGCTAAACTCCATCTATATCTGCCAGCCGGTGGCTTAACAGAACAAGAAATCCCAGATCCCTATTACGGCAGTGTGCAGGGTTTTAGACAAGTATTAGAAATGATTGAACAAGCTAGCGATGGAATCATTGAGCGCTTATCTTAGACGTTACTTTGCTGTTTGAAAGGGCCCAGCTTATATGCCTACTCATTGTAGTGGAAGGATGAAAACTACATATAGCTTAGGCGTACCTAATCGTGGCATATATTTACGCCAGTACTGTACCCACTCTTTGATGACCGATAACTCAGCCCTCCGGCTTTCCATTCGGGCGACCGCCTGATAAATAGATTGCCGTGAAATACCAGCAACGCGACAGGCTGCAGCTAGGTTTATTTGGCTTTTTTCTTTGGCTTGCCAGACGTACCGGACAAGTACTTTTTTCTGAGACCCGCTCCGTATTCATTGTCCATGATATCGACCATACCATTGAGGATTTGGTTTCGCAGTTTCTCTTCGGCTAACTCACGCTCAAGGCGCTTGATAGTTTCGGTGGGCGTTTCTTTTGAATGAGGCATAAGGGGATGCTGAAATGGTTTAGACCAATCGAGTCTACCATGCTTTCTGAGCCAAACCAGCACAGTTGAACGGCCTTGAATGCCAAAACGAGCTTGTGCTTGTTTGTAAGTCATTTCGCCTTTTTCGACACGCTCTACGACACCTAATTTAAAGGCTAAGGTGTAATCTCGTTGTGTGCGCTTACGGCTTGAGTTAATTGGTGTTGACATAAAGAAGTCCTCTTTATGTCAACCTATTTCCGGAAGGGTCAATATGAAATAAAAAGGCCAGCTATAAGCTGGCCTTTTTTGTGGTCATACGGCAGTTTGTTATTCAGGCTTTGTCATAGGACTTTGTGTACTACTTGAAGAACTACTGTTTCTCGCTCTTGGTTTACCGACGGTAATAGGCTTGCGAACATAAGCCTTTTTCGGCTCTTCAGTTGTGACAGTCGCAACTTGAATTGGCGCTGGTTTAGTCATGGCAGCAGAAGCATTTCCTTTACCTTCAACTTTACTTGGTTTTAACTTACCACGGTTGCTGCGTTTAGGCTTCACCTCTGCTTTATTCGTTTCAACAGGCGTTTCGGCTTTAGCTTCAACAGGTGTTTCAGCTTTAGTTTTTTCAACAGGTGCTTCGGCTTGGGCTTTAACTGGTGCTTCGGCTTGAGCTTCAACAGGTGTTTCAGCTTTAGCTTCAACAGGTGTTTCGGTTTGAGCTTCAACAGGTGTTTCGGCTTGAGCTTCAACAGGTGCTTCGGCTTTAGCTTCAACAGGTGCTTCGGCTTGAGCTTCAACAGGTGTTTCGGCTTGAGCTTCAACAGGTGTTTCGGCTTTAGCTTCAACAGGTGTTTCGGCTTGAGCTTCAACAGGTGCTTCGGCTTGAGCTTCAACAGGTGCTTCGGCTTGAGCTTCAACAGGTGTTTCAGCTTTAGTTTTTTCAACAGGTGTTTCGGCTTTAGCTTCAACAGGTGTTTCAGCTTGAGCTTCTGAAGGTGTTTTTACTTCAACTGAACGTTCTTCTGGATAGCGGGTAGTCACTTCACTCGCTGATTCAGCTTTGGGTAAATCATTAAAACGTTTACGCCCGGCATTGCTTGAGGCACGGCGGCGACGTTTAGGTTTCGCTGACGTTTCTGAAGATTCAGTTGTTTTATTTGCCGTTGTTACTTTGTTCTCATCGACTGGCGCCGCTTCTTTGCTTGGTGCTGGCTGAGGAGTGTTGTCTACCTTAGCTTGGCTAATTTGCTCGTTGGTGTTAGCAGTATCTATGCGCACTTTTTTGCGCATATTACGGCGTTCACGACGTTCCTTAAGCTTCTGCTCTTTAGGTGCAGCTTGTTGCTTTTGAGCATTGCCTTCTTGCGTTACCTCATTGCTATCTTGCTTTGGCTTATTACGTTGGTCTTTACGACGACGATTGCTTGGGCTTTCTTTAGCTTCGGTTTTTTCTTTGCGTTCAGGGCGCTCTTGATTTTTGTTATTACTATTTCGCTTATCTTTAGCACCGCGTTGATTGTTACGGCGGTTATTTCGTTGGTTGTCGCGACTACTATTTGTCGATTTTGTAGCAGGGCTTGGCTGGGCTTCAGTCGCCGACTCTGAGGCAAATATTGAGCTAAAGAAAGCGACAATACGTTCGAGTAGTGATGGGCTACTAGTGGTGCTTGCTTTGGCTGGTTTAGCTGTTTTTGGCTTGGCTGTTTTTGTAGCAACAGCAGGAGCAGCCGGTGCAGAGAAACCTTGTAGAACAGGTTGCTCAGCCTCTGTTCGCTCCTTTGCAACTTGGTTTGGCTGGTACACAGGAGAAGGATTTTCAGCGGTTAACTGATAGCTGGTCTCTTGAGTTTCTTCGCCACTTCGAATACGGGTAACGTCGTAGTGAGGGGTTTCCATGTGTTGGTTAGGGATTATAACCAAACGGACATTATGGCGTTTTTCTAGCTTATTAATTGCTACGCGTTTCTCATTAAGTAGGTAAGCCGCCACTGGCACAGGCACTTGAGCGTGCACTTCGGAGGTGTTTTCTTTTAGCGCTTCTTCTTCAAATAAACGTAGAATTGATAGTGCCAAAGACTCATTGTCACGAATGGTACCTTGACCACTACAACGAGGACAAATATGTGTACTTGACTCACCTAACGAGGGGCGGAGGCGCTGGCGAGACATTTCTAGCAAACCGAAACGAGAAATTCGACCTATTTGAACTCGAGCGCGGTCTTGGCGCACAGCCTCACGGAAACGGTTTTCAACTTCGCGCTGATTTTTCACTGGGGTCATATCGATGAAATCGATCACCACCAAACCACCTAAGTCACGCAGGCGTAGTTGGCGGGCAATTTCGTCGGCTGCTTCTAAGTTAGTTTGTAAGGCTGTTTCTTCGATGTCACCGCCCTTGGTGGCGCGAGCCGAGTTAATATCGATAGACGTAAGCGCTTCGGTTGGGTCAATAACAATTGAGCCGCCAGAAGGGAGACGAACCTCACGTTGGAAGGCTGATTCAATTTGTGACTCGATTTGGTAATGGTTGAACATGGGCACTTCGCCTTCGTAGCGCTTAACGCGGTTTACGAAATCTGGACGAACTAACTCAATGTGTCTTTTAGCCTGTTCAAAAATTGTTTTGTTATCGATAAGGATCTCGCCTACGTCGCGACGTAGGTAATCACGGATAGCACGAACAATAACATTACTTTCTTGGTGAATTAAGAACGGGGCTGCTTTTGATTCAGCTGCGTCAGTAATGGCTCCCCAATGATTGAGCAGTACTTTTAAGTCCCATTGAAGCTCTTCAGCGGATTTACCCACACCAGCAGTACGAACAATTAAGCCCATTCCGGTAGGTAGCTCTAAGCCGTTCATTGCTTCTTTAAGTTGAGTCCGCTCATCACCTTCAATGCGACGGGAAATCCCGCCAGCACGAGGGTTGTTAGGCATTAAAACTAAGTAGCTACCCGCGAGGCTGATAAAAGTAGTGAGTGCCGCGCCCTTGTTGCCTCGTTCTTCTTTATCAATCTGAACGATGACCTCTTGGCCTTCTTTGACCACTTCTTTAATGCTGGGGCGACCTTGGTAAACGTAGCCTTCAGGGAAGTACTCACGAGCAATTTCTTTCATTGGAAGGAAACCGTGTCGTTCTGCGCCATAATCAACAAAAGCAGCTTCTAAACTAGGTTCAACTCGGGTGATTTTACCTTTGTAAATATTCGCTTTTTTCTGTTCATGACCAGGACTTTCTATGTCTAGATCGTATAGCCGTTGGCCATCGACCAATGCAACGCGCATCTCTTCAAGCTGCATTGCATTAATTAACATTCTTTTCATTCTTGTTGCCTTGGGGTTGTATTGTTAAAACAACCTTTTGGACAGCAATTAACCTGCCTTAAATGGCCAGACCCTGTGTTTTGGTCAGAGCGTATAGGTAACCTCCCGGTTAGCTTCTCTAGTCTTTAGGGCGCATTTTGGCGCTTGTATAAATAATAAGTCCCGCAGATTTTGCTTGCCGAACTAAACAATCTATTCTATATAGCTTTGATTTAAGGCAAATAATTGTGATTGCCCATCAGGTTGCTATGAAAATTCTTCGTTCAAAGAGCGCTAAAATATACAAATTAGTAAGCTCTGAATGCTGTGCCAAATAAGGAAAACCTTTAAAAACGGACACTTTAAGCCCTACAAATATAGCAAAGCTATATTTTTCCATCAAATTATTTATGAGCATGTTACAATTTTTGCTATGAATACTGAAAATAAAGCAGTTCAGATGGTTACTGTAAGTGACGATGAAGCTGGACAACGAATAGATAACTTCCTTTTAAAACGCCTGAAAGGGGTGCCGAAAAGTCGTATTTACCGTATTTTACGCAAAGGTGAGGTTAGGGTTAACAAAAAGCGGGTTAAACCCGAATACAAGCTGGCGGCTGAGGACGTGGTTAGAGTTCCTCCAATACGGGTCTCTGAAGCCAGTAGTTTACCTTCAAATAAGCTTAACCAAGTAACCCAATTAGAGCAGTGCATCGTATATGAAGACGATTGTTTGTTGGTCATTAATAAACCTTCTGGTATGGCGGTTCACGGTGGTAGCGGCGTAAACTTTGGTGTTATTGAGGCGCTTCGTTCCCTGCGCCAAGACAGTCGTTATTTAGAATTAGTTCACCGTATCGACCGGGATACCTCGGGTTTGCTAGTGGTGGCAAAGAAACGCAGTGCTTTGCGTGAAATGCACCGTCAGCTTCGTGAAAAAGTGGTACAAAAAGATTATTTGACCTTAGTTCATGGGCAATGGCCTAAGTCAACCAAAACCGTTGATGCCCCTCTAAGAAAAAATGCTTTAGCATCGGGGGAGCGTATCGTGATTGTCGATCATCACGAAGGAAAGCCATCGCTGACTCGTTTTCGCATTGAGCGACGCTTCGCCGACATGACCTTAATGAAGGCTAGTCCGGTAACTGGGCGTACTCACCAAATTAGGGTGCACTGCTTAGAACAAGGACACAGCATTGCTGGTGATGATAAGTACACAGATAAGCATTTATTAGCAGAAACCCAAGCAAAGGGTTTATCTAGGCTATTTTTACATGCTTGGCAGATCCGTTTTGTTCATCCGGCAAGCCAAAAAGAAATGCACCTTACTGCGCCGCTGGAACATAGCCTACAGCAGTTTTGTGAGCAGTTAACACCTTTATAAGGTCGGGACGGCGCATTCTCTCACTGGAGTATGCGCTGCATTGTTCTGCTCTAAGTTTGCTGCTTATAATAAAGGATAATCTTGCGCTTCGAGTAAGCCACATAGCTTGATTAGTGGTAAGCCTATAAGGGTATTGGGATCGTTGCCGCGTAAATGTTTAAATAAAACGATGCCCGCGCCTTCACTCTTAAAGCTACCAGCACAGTTATAAGGTTGCTCACTTTGAAGATAGCGTTCTATCAATGAAGGGCTTAGATCTCTAAAGCTCACTTCAAAGGTGTCTAGTAAGCTGTCCATATGCCTAGTTTGGCTATTATATAATGCTAAGCCCGTAAAAAAAGTAATGGTTTTACCGCTGGCTCGGTTGAGTTGTTCCACCGCCTTGGCATGGTTACCTGGTTTGCCCACTATCTCTCCGTCGATACAGCAAACTTGATCAGAGCCTATGATCAAATGTTGGGGATACTCGATGGCACCTATCCGCGCTTTTTGCTCAGCTAATCGGACCACTAAGCATTGAGCTGATTCGTCCGTTAATGGAGTTTCGTCTATATCAGGATTAAAGCATGAAAAATGAGGGCAAACTTTTTCTAGTATTTGTTTTCTAAAAGGAGAACTGGACGCGAGAACGAGTCGGTTTTTCATCGTTTGGTTACCAAAATTAAAGCTTGACGGATTGTAAACACAATTTATTGTTGTGACGATGCTTAAAGCTATGAAAAAAGCAGAAATTGTTTTGACTATCTTTAATCGTAACTATATCATGCGCGCCTTATGCAAAAAGTGAAATTACCAGTAGAGATTGACCCGTTTAAGACGGCTAAACGAAAGTTAGATTATCAAGGCATACTTGAAGTCAAACGATTGCCCCGATTAAACGATGCAAGCTTGAAAGTGAATAGTGATGTAGACGTCTGGTTGCGCTTTGAAACCGATCCGCAAGGTTTGGTTGTCGTTCAAGGCAAAGCGTTAACTGAGGTGGAGTTGGAATGTCAACGATGCGGAGAAAGTTTTACTTATCCAATTCATGTTGAATTCAACTACTCACCAGTCTGCGATGAATCGCAAGTGGAAGCGTTACCTGAAGATTACGAACCTCTGCAGTTAGATGAAGACAACTATTTCTTGGTCGCTGAATTGATTGAAGACGAATTGTTACTCGCGCTACCAATCATACCCAAACATGAATTAAGTGCATGTAAGGTTCAGCAGAGCGAGCAAGTATTTGGCGAAATCGATGAACTCGTAGAAGAAGAATCTAAACCGAATCCGTTTGCAGTGTTACAAAGTTTAAAAAAGAAAGACTAGGAGACTGGGTCAATGGCTGTTCAGAAAAGTAAAGTTACACGTTCAAGACGTGGCATGCGTCGTTCACATGACGCAATTGAAAACAATGTTGCATTAACTACTGACGCAACTTCAGGTGAACTTCACCGTCGTCACCATGTTACTGCTGACGGTTACTACCGCGGTAACAAGGTTATCAACAAGTAAATTTTTGCATTTTGCAAAAACTTACTATTGCAGTTGATGCAATGGGGGGCGATATTGGCCCCCATGTTACAGTGCCTGCCGTTGCGCAGGCACTTAACGATTACTCCCATCTTTATGTTACCTTAATTGGTGACAAGCATTTTATACATCCCTTACTGATTCAATTTGGTATCGCCCAGCATCCGCGCCTGCTATTTATACATACTAGCCAAGTTGTCACTGCTAACGATAAGCCGATTACCGCACTACGCTCGCGTAGGCAATCCTCTATGCGTTTAGCGCTTGATTTGGTTCATCAAGGTCAAGCGGATGCTTGCGTTAGCGCTGGTAATACTGGAGCGTTAATGGCCATGGCAAAAGTGGTGCTTAAGTTGCTTCCCGGTATAGAGCGGCCTGCACTTATTAGCCACTTACCAGAAGAGAATGGCTGTGGCTGTTTGCTATTAGATTTAGGGGCTAACTCTAGCTGTGATTCAGAAGTGCTCATGCAATTTGCGGTAATGGGAGCGGCCTTGGCGGAAAGTGTATGGAAATTAAGCTTTCCAAGAGTCGCGTTACTCAATATTGGTGAAGAGCAAATCAAGGGCAATGATGTGGTTAAACAAACCGCGCAGCTTCTTGAAAACTCAAGTGCAATTAATTACATTGGTTTTGTTGAGGGGAATCAGCTATTTAGTGGTAAAGCAGATGTAATCGTGTGTGATGGTTTTGTCGGCAATATTGCACTGAAAACTGCTGAAGGGGTATCCAAGCTTATTCTTAACAAGCTCAAAGCTCAGTTTGACGTAAACTGGTTTGCTCGACTTATATTAAAATTGTTTTTGCCAAGCTTAAAATCACAGTTAAAACAACTGAACCCCGACCAGTATAATGGCGCGAGTCTGGTAGGATTGCGCGGCATTGTTATCAAGAGCCATGGTCATGCCGACGAAGCGGCATTTTTACAAGCTATTCACCAAGCCGTTGCCGAAATACAGCAGCAAGTTCCAAGCCGTATTACCGACAAACTAGAATCTTTATTAATTGATAAGCATTAAGTCATTTATGTACTCAAAAATATTATCTACCGGTAGTTATCTGCCAAGTAATGTAAGAACCAATTCCGATCTTGAGCAAATGGTGGAGACCAGTGATCAATGGATCACTGATCGCACCGGTATAAAAGAGCGACGAATTGCTGGTAATGATGAGTCGGTAGCCGATATGGGCGCGTACGCCGCTGAGCTAGCGATTGAAAGAGCTGGAATAGATAAGAGTGACATTGGCCTGATTATTTTGGCTACCACTTCAAGTGAAAATGCTTTTCCTGCGGCCGCTTGTGAAGTTCAAGCTAAGCTAGCACTGCCAGGCGTTCCCGCCTTTGATATTGCCGCCGCTTGTGCTGGCTTTACCTATGCCTTAAGTGTTGCTGATCAATATATAAAAAGTGGTGTGGTTAAAACTGCTTTAGTGATTGGTGCCGACAAATTGTCTCACATGTGTGATCCTGATGATCGTTCAACTATCATTTTGTTTGGTGATGGCGCGGGTGCGGTATTATTAGGTGTCAGTGAACAACCGGGGATTTTATCTACTCATATTCATGCCGATGGTCGCTATGGCGATCTATTAAAACTCCCTCATCCACGTCGTGGTATGTCGGGTAGTGAAATGGAGTCTTACATGACCATGAGTGGTAACGAGGTATTTAAAGTTGCAGTAACCCGCTTGAGCGAAATTGTGACTGATACTTTAGCGGCCAATGGCATCGATAAAAGTGAACTTGATTGGCTTGTTCCCCACCAAGCCAATTTCAGAATTATTAAGGCTACTGCTAAGAAGCTATCTATGTCGATAGATAAAGTGGTATTAACTTTAGACAGACATGGCAATACTTCTGCTGCTTCTGTTCCCATTGCTTTAGATGAAGCAGTATCTGACGGACGTATTCAACGTGGGCAGCTAGTATTATTGGAAGCCTTTGGTGGTGGTTTTGCATGGGGCAGTGCCCTAGTTAGATTTTAATTAGTAGGATAGATGATGAGTAAATTAGCATTTGTTTTTCCGGGTCAGGGCTCACAAAGCGTTGGCATGTTGGCTGAACTCGTTGAGGAATACCCGATTGTTGCTGATACCTTCAAAGAGGCATCTGCGGTATTGGGTTATGACTTAGCCGCTTTGATCGCTAATGGTCCCGCGGAAACGCTAAATGAAACTAGTCGCACCCAGCCAGCTTTGTTAGCTGCATCAGTGGCCTTATGGCGCTTATGGAATCAATTGGGTGGTGAACAACCAAAACTTTTAGCCGGGCATAGTTTAGGTGAATATTCAGCTCTAACGTGTGCTGGCGTATTAAACTTTGCTGATGCATTGAAGTTGGTTGAATATCGTGGGCAGCTAATGCAGCAAGCTGTACCACCTGGAGTTGGTGCGATGTCAGCCATTATTGGCTTGGCAAATCAAGATATCATTGATGCTTGTGGAAAGGCTGCTGAGGATCAAGTGGTAACCGCAGTTAATTTTAACTCACCAGGTCAAGTTGTTATTGCTGGTCATAAAGAAGCGGTAGAGCGGGCGAACGTACTATGTAAAGAAGCGGGTGCTAAGCGTGCTCTTCCATTACCGGTTAGTGTTCCTTCTCACTGTGCTTTGATGCAACCAGCAGCAGACGAGTTAGCGGGCTATATCGAAGGGGTGACCTTTTCAGAGCCCAAATTTGATGTCATTAATAACGTTGATGTTGCTATTGAAAAAGATGCCAAAGCGATTAAGGCGGCTTTAATTAAACAGTTATATAGCCCTGTGCGTTGGACTGAGACCGTTGAAGCCATGGCTGCTAAAGGGATCGACACCGTTTATGAATGCGGTCCAGGCAAGGTGTTAAGTGGTCTAGTTAAGCGAATTCATAAGCCTTTAGCGGCAGCAGCGATTAACGATGTAACATCAATAAAAACAGCTTTAGATAACAAGTAACGAGGATAAGTTTAATGTCTTTACAAGGTAAAGTGGCCTTAGTCACCGGGGCAAGTCGTGGAATTGGCCGTGCAACGGCTGAAACGCTAGTCGCCAGAGGCGCTACAGTTATCGGTACCGCTACTTCCGAGAAAGGGGCAGAAGCGATCGCTGCTTACTTAGGTGACAATGGCACTGGTTTGGCCCTAGACGTCACCTCAACTGAGTCTATTCAACAGTTATTTACTAATATTAAAGCCAAATACGGTGATATCGATATTCTAGTAAATAACGCGGGGATAACTCGTGATAATTTGCTGATGCGTATGAAAGATGAAGAGTGGGAAGATATTATTAGTACCAACTTGACGTCAGTTTACCGTTTAAGTAAGGCGGTATTGCGCTCCATGATGAAAAAACGTCATGGCCGCATAATTAGTATTGGTTCAGTGGTTGGTACTATGGGTAATGCAGGTCAAGCCAACTACTCAGCAGCAAAAGCTGGAGTATTAGGTTTTACCCGTTCATTAGCGCGTGAAGTTGCTTCTCGAGGGATCACTGTAAATGCGATTGCCCCCGGTTTTATTGAAACAGATATGACTCGAGCACTTGACGAGAATCAACGTGGTGCTATCTTGTCGCAGGTGCCTATGGCTCGTCTTGGTGACGCTGAAGAAATCGCCAAAACCGTCGCTTTCTTGGCCAGTGAAGATGCTGCCTACATTACCGGCGAAACGATCCATGTGAATGGCGGAATGTACATGGTTTAAGCAGTGGCTTAAAAAATGTGCAAAAAATTGATAGATCGCAAGTTTTTTAGAAAAATAACTACGAAAAACGTGGTTAGACCACTACGGTTAGACTTGCAAAGTAGTTCGGTTTGAATACACTATCGCAACAACGCAGAAGCGTATTTACTAAGGAAAAATATTGTCATGAGTGCAATTGAAGAACGTGTTAAAAAAATCATCATCGAGCAATTAGGTGTAAGCGAAGACGAAGTTAAAAACGAAGCTTCTTTCGTTGACGACTTAGGCGCTGACTCTTTAGATACTGTAGAATTAGTTATGGCTCTAGAGGAAGAATTCGATACCGAAATTCCTGATGAAGAAGCTGAAAAAATTACTACCGTACAAGCTGCAATTGATTACGTTCTAAATAATCAAGATTAATAAAAAAGTGGGCGACATCAGTCGCCCATTTTGCATCCCCCTAAGATATGTAAATCCCCCCTTGGAGGCATTTCAGTGACCAAACGTAGAGTCGTTGTTACTGGTATTGGTGCGCTATCACCAGTAGGTAATACAGCAGAGTCAACTTGGCAAGCGCTACAAGCAGGCCAAAGTGGCATAGGCCCTATTGAACACTTTGATGTAGAAGCATTTCCAACCCGTTTTGCTGGTTTGGTAAAAGACTTCAATATTGAAGAATTTATGAGCAAAAAAGACGCCCGTAAAATGGACGCGTTTATTCAATACGGTGTAGCAGCCGGTGTCATGGCTTTTGATGATGCAGGTATTGAAGTCACTGAGGAAAATGCTGATAGCATTGGGGTGTCCATAGGTTCTGGTATCGGTGGTCTTGGACTAATCGAACAGAATCATGAAAATTATTTAAAAAATGGGCCTCGTAAAATCAGTCCGTTTTTTGTTCCATCAACCATTATCAATATGGTTGCAGGTCATCTTTCTATTATGAAAGGCTTAAAAGGTCCTAATATCGCAGTCACTACGGCTTGTACTACTGGGGCTCACGCTATTGGTTTAGCGGCGCGAATGATTGCTTATGGTGACGCAGATGTAATGGTGGCTGGTGGTGCGGAAAAAGCCTCAACTCATTTAGGTATGGGGGGGTTTGGAGCAGCTAAAGCCTTATCAACGCGAAATGACGATCCGACTAAGGCAAGCCGTCCTTGGGATAAAGATCGTGACGGTTTCGTGCTTGGCGATGGTGCTGGTGTTGTGGTGCTTGAAGAGTATGAAGCCGCTAAAGCTCGTGGCGCTAAAATATACGCAGAATTAGTTGGCTTTGGTATGAGTGGTGATGCTTACCACATGACATCACCACCGGCTGACGGTGATGGTGCAGCTCGTTCTATGGCTGCGGCGATTAAAGACGCCGGCATTGAAGCCTCAGCCATTGATTACATCAATGCTCACGGCACATCGACTCCTGCCGGCGACATCGCAGAAACTCAAGCGGTTAAAACGGTATTTGGCGAGCACGCCAACAAGGTCTTGGTTAGCTCGACAAAATCGATGACCGGTCATCTGTTAGGTGCAGCGGGCTCCGTTGAAGCTATTATTTCTATTTTGGCTATTCGCGACCAAATTGCACCGCCTACCATTAATTTAGAGAACCCTAGTGAAGGCTGTGATTTAGATTACGTTGTTGGTAAAGCTCGTGCGGCGAAAATCGATTATGCTTTATCCAACTCTTTTGGTTTTGGTGGTACTAACGGTTCGCTGATATTCAAGAAAATTGATAGCTAAAAGTGCATCTTCGCTATAGCAAATTAAAGCCTGATGTTATCATCGGGCTTTTTTATATATAGGATTTTTAACTTGCACGATTCCGCTTTGTCTCAGCTTGATCGGGGCTTAAGATATGGTGACGGTTTTTTTACTACCATGTTGGTAGAAAATGGGGCTATTCAATTGTGGCCTTATCATCGCCAACGCTTGCTTAAGGCTCAGCAGCAACTCGGCTTTCCGTTTGTAGAACTTGAACCGATTAAGAACGAACTTGAGCAAGCCCTGCAAGGAAAAATTTCGGCTGTCGCTAAGATTACCATTACTAGAGGTGTGGGCGGGCGAGGTTATAGTCTTCCACAAGAGGCTAATCCATCTGTTTTCACCAGTATTAGCGAGTTTCCATCGCATTATGTAAATTTGCGTCAGCAAGGACTAGTCCTCGGCTTAGCTAAGCAACGTCTAGCCAATGGCAACATCACCGCCAATTTAAAAACCCTAAATCGTTTAGAGCAGGTATTACTTAAACAAGAAGCCGATATTCAACAAGTTGATGACTTGGTTTGTTGCGATATTTTCGATCATGTTATCGAGGGAGTGGCATCTAACTTGTTTTGGGTTAAGGAAAAATGTATTTATACCAGTGATCTGAAAGGGGCTGGGGTCGAAGGCACCCAGCGGGCATTTTTGTTGGATAAACTTGTTCAATCCCCTTATCAGATAGACATTGGCCAGTTTAGCCTTACTCATCTCATGCAGGCCGATGAAATATTTATCAGTAATGCGTTGTTACAATTTGCGCCGATTAAGCAGTTTGGAGAGTATCACTATAGCGATTTTCCAGTTTGTCGGTGGTTTCAAGATTTGGTGAAGCATGCTTCGTAAAGTTATTTTAAGTTTGATCCTATTGTCTTTAGTGACGGGCTTATTGGCATATCGCTGGTTTGACCGCTATTTAAATCAGCAATGGGAAATGCCACGAGCGGCCTTAATTGAACAAGTGTCGGTTAGTGCTGGAGACAATTTATATCGGGTTGCCCGTTCTGTATTTGTTAATGCTGAAAAGGATGTATGGTGGTTAAGAGTATGGTTTAAGCTGCATCCTCAGCATAGTCAAATTAAACGCGGCTACTACGCCTTACCTGAGCAATTAAGCTATGCTGGCTTGGTTCAGTTGCTGGCTAGCGGAAAGGTAATGCAACTTAAAGTTAGCCTTATCGAAGGCGAAACCTTTGCTGAGTTTTGGAAGAAATTAAACACCACTGAAGGTATAAAGCCCAGTGATAAAACCGAGCAGCAGTTAATAGAATGGTTGGATCTTAAGCACAACAAATTAGAAGGTTTGTTGCTGCCAGAAACCTATTTCTTTGTGCATAATACTCCCGCAGAACAGATAGTATTACGAGCCAATAAAGCCTTAAACAAGGTACTAGATGAGCAGTGGAGTCAGCGACAAGAAAACCTTCCCCTTGCCAATCCTTATCAAGCTTTAATACTGGCATCGATTATTGAAAAGGAAACCGGAGCCAAGTTTGAGCGTCCCACCATCGCATCGGTGTTTGTTAATCGCTTGAACAAGAGAATGCGCTTACAAACCGATCCGACTGTTATTTATGGTATGGGTGAGCGCTACGACGGCAATATTAGACGTAAAGATTTACGAGAAGCCACGCCTTACAATACTTATGTGATTAAGGCATTGCCGCCTACGCCTATCGCCATGGCAAGCAGAGACGCGATTATTGCGGCCTTAAATCCAGAACATACACGCTACTATTATTTCGTAGCCAAGGGAGGCGGTGAACATTACTTCTCTAAGTCCTTGGCCGAGCATAATCGGGCAGTAAGAAAATATATTTTAAAGAAGTAATAAAATGAAGCCTGGAAAGTTTATTGTTATAGAAGGATTAGAAGGCGCAGGAAAAAGCACTGCTGTTGCGGTTATTCAGCAGCAGCTAGCGCAACAGAGTATTACGTTTGTTAATACCCGAGAGCCTGGTGGTACGCCAATAGCAGAAGCATTACGTAGTATTGTTAAGCAAGGTGTAGACGGTGAGCAGGTGTGTGATAATACCGAACTATTATTGATGTATGCTGCGCGAGCTCAGTTAGTAGAAACGCGAATTAGACCTGCCTTAAGCGCTGGGAAATGGGTTATCGGCGATCGCCACGACCTTAGCTCACAGGCCTATCAGGGCGGTGGTCGGCAGTTAGGCTTAACTAAGTTGCATGCGCTTAAGCAGCTGGCAATTGGAGATTTTGAGCCAGACTTAACCCTATATCTTGATATTGAACCCAGCCTTGGCTTAAGCCGCGCACGAGAGCGGGGCGCTTTAGATCGCATCGAACAACAAGACTTAAGCTTTTTTGAACGCAGCCGAGAGGTTTATCTCGCTCAAGCTGCTGCGTCAGACAAGATTAAAGTGATTGATGCGAGTCAGGCCTTAAGTGCGGTATCTAGCGACATTGAAGCGGCCATTAGTGCCTATTTGAAGGAACTTGATTAGATGAGCTTGCCTTGGCTGCGTCAAAACTGGAAACAACTGTCTAAGCAATTGCTTGAGCAACAACTGCCGGCTAGCTTGTTAATTCGAGGCGAAAAAGGCCTAGGCAAGCTGCAACTCGCTCAGTTTGTTGCCAAAACCTTGTTATGCAGTGAACAGCAACATCAAGCTTGTAATCATTGCCATAGCTGTCAGTTATTTGAAGCTGGGGCTCACAGCAGTGTGTTTCATTTTTCTCACGATAAACCCAAGGTTGATGATATTCGCGCCTTAACGGCCTGGGCTAATCAAACCAGTCAACTGGGGGCATACAAAGTAGCGATCTTATCTGATATTGGCTTACTTAATCCTGCTTCTAATAATGCCTTGCTAAAGACCTTGGAAGAGCCGGTGGCACATACCCATTTTATTTTAATTAATCATTTGCCGTTCAAGCCGATTCCCACCATCGCCAGTCGTTGCCAGTTACTAACCATTAACGTGCCGCCAATCGAGCAGGTGAAGCTGTGGTTAGCGGAACAGAGGGTGAGACTTGATCAGTACTTTCCATTGATTCATCGTTTCTGCAATGGTTCTCCTTTAGCGATTGCTGAGTTTTACCAAGAACAACAGCTTGCGGAGTTACATGTTTTTGTTGAACAATATCAATTGGCTTTGAATCAGCAATCAAATAAATTAGCTGAACTCATCACTAAAGATCATCTCAAGTTACATTGGTTAGGGCACTGTTTGTTGTTAAGTATCAGCATTGCGCGGGGTTTAGTTAGCGCTAGTGTTTTTGAGGCTTTTCGGTTTAATGCGGATTCGGTAAAAGCGCTTGAATTAGCTTATCAAGACTGGTTAGATCTATGTAGACAATGGGAAGCGTTTCCCGGGCTTAATCTCAGCCAACAACTTTACCCTCTGATTAGTAGATTTAAGGATTCATACTAAATGTTAGTCGACTCTCATTGCCATTTAGACCGTTTAGACTATCAAAAAAACCACCAAAACGTCGCTGATGCCTTAGCAAAAGCCAAGTTAGCGGGGGTTGATTATTGCCTAGCGGTGGCCATTTCACCGGAAAAATTTCCAGCTATGCTGGAGAAAGTAGAACAGTTTGAGCAAGTATTTGCCTCTTGCGGTATGCATCCCTTGTATGTGCAGGAACAGCCCTTTGATTTAGCTCAAATGGAATCCTATATTCAACATCCGAAGGTGGTGGCGGTAGGAGAGACCGGGCTGGATTATTTCTATGCTAAAGAACATAAAGCACTACAACAACAAGTATTTGTTGAGCAAATTAAACTGGCGGTCAAACATAATAAGCCATTAATTATTCATACCCGCGATGCTAGGGAAGATACGCTAGATTTATTGCGAACTCATCAGGCAGACAGTTGTAAAGGGGTGTTGCATTGCTTTACTGAAAGTCTAGAAATGGCGGAGGCAGCAATGGAGATGGGTTTCTACATCTCAGCTTCGGGAATTATTAGCTTTAATTCGGCTAAAGAATTACAACAAACCTTTAGGCAGATCCCGTTAAAGCGGATCTTAGTTGAAACCGACAGCCCTTATCTTGCGCCAGTTCCGTATCGAGGAAAGGAAAATCAACCCGCTTATACTCGGCAAGTAGCTGAGTGCTTGGCCGAGATTAAGGGAATTAGCATAGAGCAAGTGGCAGAACAAACCACGCAAAATTTCTTCGATTTATTCAGCTTGGCTAAGCCTTAAAAAAAACGGCTCCACTCTAGTCCCTGAGCGGAGCGTAGGGGAAGGGCTCTTTTTGTTTGAGCCTTGCACTAATAGTAATTAATTGTAGTCGCGCTTAGCCACTTTGCAAATTCACTGCGAGCCCTAGTGTCAGGCCAACCCTTTATCTTTTACCAGCTCCCGCGGGTAGCCATTTTTAATTTTGTTACGGATCCACTTACCTAGGCCAATAATTTGCCCCTGATAACTTAGGGCCAGCTCACCTTTATTGTTATTGGGATAGTCAATATCTTTGCCTTGGTAGTATTGATGAGCCTGCTGATAGTCTAATTCCACTACGTTTTTGCTAACTAAACTAGCCAAAGCCGTTATGGCATCGTGGCTGGTACGAAACCCTTGTTTGAATTCTTCAGCCAGTTTGATACCAACCCGTTCAAAACGCATTTCGTCTTTTACTCTAAGAAAGCTGTTGGGCAGTAACCAATAGTCTTTGCCCTTGAGAAAAACACTATAGCTTTCTGGTAGTTTGATACCAAACTGCTGAGAAAAATGTGCCAAAATAAAGGCTTGTTGTTTTTTACTGGCCGCTTGGTAAGCAAAAGGTTTGATCCGTTTATTTACTGCTGGAGTTGGCATTGATGTTTCGGTTTTACGTAAAGCGGCAACAAAAAAACCTTCGCTATCGTAGTATTGCGGCCATATGTGTAAGTAGCCTTCGGAGGTAAGAGCTTTCGAACTATCTTTAAATAATTCGCCTAAACTAATAGGCTCAAATTGATTTGGATAAAGCTTAGCTAACGCTGCTATCACCTGTTGGTTTTCTTGCTGATTGAGGGTACAGGTAGAGTAAACTAGCATGCCGCCAGGCTTTAAGGCTTGGAGTGCGCTTTCTAATAACTGGCTTTGTAGTGCTGATACTTCAGCTACATGTTGTTCGCTCCAATTATCCAGAGCGTAAGGGTCTTTACGCAGGGTGCCTTCGCCCGAACAGGGCGCATCTAGCAAAATAGCATCAAACTGCTCATTCATCCATGGGCCAAATACCTCGGCGCTAAAGTGCGTGAGCGCTGCATTCATTACCCCACAACGGATCAAGTTAGCTGATAATACTTTGACTCGGCTGGCTGAATACTCGTTAGCAATAATAGCGCCTTGTCCTGCTAATACCGCTGCAAGTTGAGTGGTTTTAGATCCTGGCGCGGCGGCGGCATCTAAAATTAGACTATCTACTTGTGGCTCAAAGCAATGAAATAGCGCACTCACAGGTAGCATCGAGCTAGCTTCTTGAATGTAAAATAAGCCTGCGTTGTGTTCGGCGGTATTACCCAAGGCAATAGACTCATCGCTGCGTTCTACCCAGAAACCCGCTTCACACCAAGGAACAGGACTCAATTGCCAGCCAAGTCGGTGAGTTAGGGCTGTGAAGTCATCTACACTAATCTTTAAAGTATTGACCCGAATACTCTTACGCATGGCTTGTTGGCAAATGGCTTTAAAGCTAGCCAAACTCAAATCATTAGGCAGGTCTCGCTCAATACGTTCTATGAATTTGGCTGGGAAATTAATTGGTTTAGTCAAAGTTACAATCGTTATGGCTTAATTGATGGGCTCCATTGTAGCCATTTTTCTTGGTAAGTGGACTGTAATTCAAATTTATCTTGGTTTTTCGCTGCGTTAGCGTATGGCTCATCATCGGGGGTCGCGAAGGCGATTCCCCCGCTTAATAAGGTTTCGACTGAATCAAGGCGAATATCTGCGCCACCTAAACCAACTTTCACATCTACTCCGGAGGCATTCCAAAAGACGCTATTTTGCCGAACTAAGTGACGGTATTCGCTAGTGATACTTAAGCGCGCTAAGATCTGCGAGCCGTCGGTGGCGAGCTTGGCGTCATCCACTTTACCAACTTGGTATTGTTTATATAACACTGGACTGCCAATTTTTAAAGAACCAAAATGACTGCTACTCAACCAAATATGCAAGCTATTCGGGTCGCTTTCTGGTGCCTGTTTAAATAGTTTAAAATTCAGTGAAGGCTTACCTTTACCGGGTAAAGCATTGATAAAATCACCTTTGACTAAAGTGTCGAGATTTTTAACCGAGCTTAAACTAATAGAAGCGCTTTCTTGCCAGTAACGACTACCTTCGCGGGCAAAGTCTCGATAGTAAGGAAAATTTAGATCTGCTTTGGCATAAAGCGTTTGTAGATCTTCACTAAAGCGTAGCGAGTCAATTTTACCAATTTGTTGGCCTTGGTACTTAATCGGCATGCTGGCATAAATACCTTCGCTATTGTCGGTGCTCAGCTTGATAACAAGATGTCGTCTAGTGGCGTCTTGTTGGCTGCGATGCAGAGTACGGCGGCTTTCTTTTGCTAGTTGATCAAAGTTATCGAAACTAATGCCTCCAATTAATAAGGCTTTCAGTGATTCGCTGTTGACTGACAAACCTTCTAAATTGGCTTTGATCTCGACTCCAGAGGCATGCCAAAAGCGACTGCTGTCGGTGAGTAGATGTTTATAGTTACCATCTATAGTAAGTTGGACTTCTATATGACCATCGGCTTTTAATTCATAATGGCTAACTTTCCCCACTGGTACTCGACGATAGAGCACCGGAACGCCTGCGGTAATAGAACCCAAGTAATCGGTATATAGACTCAAAGTTAACGGTTGTAGTGTTTTACCTTTAGATAGTTCGGCGGCCCTTTTGTTCTGATAAAGCTTATAGTTTTGCTGAGTCGCTAGAGAATCGGAGAGACCTGGCAATAGCACAATGGGACTTTGGATAAACCCGGATAAGCCCCCACTTTCAACACTGATTCCGTTCAAATCAGCAGCAATTTCTAAAGGGCTTTGTTGATAGAAGCGGCTATGCTGGGTGAATAAATCACGAAATTGGGCATCGATATAGGCCTTTAACTGGAATTTTCTATTTTGTACTTGTACCGAGGTGACTTTACCAATGCTTAAGCCTTTATAAAGAATCTGACTGTCTTTAGTCACTCCGCTTAATTCATCGCTATTTAGGCTAATCACTATACTACCAGCAGGTGCTGGTGCTTCAGCGCTTAATGTGAAGTTTTTAGCTAAGGGACCGTCAGCGGAGAACACTTCGATTTGTTTGGCGCCAATCAGTGCACTGAGATTTTTTACTCCATTTAAGCTAATGTCTGCCTCTAATAACAATAGTCTACTATTTTCGGTAAATAGATCTTCATATTTCGGCTCTATCAGTGCGTTGGCTTGAAATTGTTGATGGTCATCGCTGATTACTATGTTATGAATATATCCGACCACGTTGCCACGGTAGAGTAACTTACTGTGTTTAGCCACTAAGCCATTCTGCTGTTGCATGGTAATGCTAATGGGAGTTCCCCGTTGAGCGCTTTTAAGGCTATCAAAAAGGGAAAATTGTTGGCTCGCTTCGGCTGGTTGCGATGATGCTGGGCTGTCAAAACTCACGCCGCCGCTTATCACACTAGCGAGGCTATCACTGCTTATTTGCAGGCCGTCTAAAGAAATATCGGCATTAAAGCCGCTCACATTCCAAAACCGACTATCTTGTTTCACTAAATCAGCAAACTGTGGTTTGATTAAAATATCGAGTTCCACTTTTTGCTGTTGATTGAGTTGATAGCGTTGTACTTCACCCACGCGGATTTTTTTAAAGTAAACTCCTGAGCCAATGTTGAGCGAGCCTAAATCTTCTGTCAACAGCCGAATATTAAGCCCTTTACCGCGAATAATATTCGGTGGTTCATTTAAGGCTACAAAGTGCTCACTGGGTTTGCCGGTACCTGGGTTTAACTCGATATAGTTACCTGATACCAAAGCGTCTAAGCCACTGATTTCGGTGATTGAGGCCTTAGGGGTAACCAGCCAAAATTGACTATCGGCAGTGAGTAGCAGTTCAGCCTCTTTCTTAATTTCTGCGTTAACAATAACGCCTTCTAACTTAGGTGCTAGCTGTATCGATTTAACAACGCCAATATCGAGCCCCTGATAAAATACTTGGGTTTCGCCTGCGGTGATACCTTTTGCACTGTCGAACTGAATATCAATACTAATGCCAGCTTCCGACCAAGCTTTAAATAGTAGCCATGCTCCTAGCAGCACTGCTAAGGTAGGCAATAGCCAAATAGGAGAAATGACCTTTTCTTTTTTTACTTCGGGGGGGCTTGCGTTATTCAAGTTGGGCATCCCATATCAAACGAGTGTCAAAAGACTTAGCCGCAAACAGCGTTAACATTACCACAGCACCAAATGCAGTGGCTCCTGGACCGGCTTCTACGCCGACTAGGTTATTACGCTCAAATACGGCAATCATGATCGACAGTACGAATAAGTCGAGCATCGACCATTTGCCTATTATGTCTATGATTCTATAGATAACAATACGCTGCCGGCTATCTAAATTTACATGAAAATGCAAACTTAATAATATCACTATCAAACCCAGCAGTTTCATTACTGGAACCACGATACTGGCAACAAATACTACAATGGCGATACTCACCATGTCGTCTTTAATGAGGCTAATCACTCCCGATATGATGGTCTCATACTGAGGAGCTCCGCGAGTGGTCAATATGGTGATCGCCATTAAATTGGCTGGGAACAAGCCAATACAGGCGGCAATAATAAAAGCCCAACAGCGCTGAGTACTTTGAGGAATTCGACTATGTACTCGCATATGGCAGCGCTGACAATGGCTTTGCTGCATGGGCAATACCATGTGGCAATGGATGCATAGCTTTAAGCCAACTTGTTTAGCGGATGTTGGCATAACGCTCCCAATATTCAGATGGGTCGAGCCGTTGAATTAAACGTGTCGACAAGAATAAGGTAATACAAATACACCATAAGCCATAGCCAAGATGAATCTCGGCGAAGTCCACTAGTTTTACCAAAGCAACTAAAAAACTCACTAAGTACACCTCTATCATGCTCCAGTGAATTAAATCTTCTTGAAAGTGTAGGGCAGTGGCAAGCCATGGAGACTTCCAACCAATGGTTAAAGAAAACGAGGTATAGCAAACCAAACTAAATAATAAAATCGGAGCAATAAAACTGGCTAAAAATACACAAAACCCTACTAAATAATAACCATGCTCTAGCAGCAGTATGGTTCCTCTGAGAATGTTGGCGGAGCTAGGAATGTTTAAAAATGAAAAGCTAAGCAAGGGGTAGGTGTTAGCTAGCACCACCATAATCAGGCAGCACAGAGCTAATGCTAGTTGTTTTGAAAAGCGCGGTTTACTGCCCCGACATAAACGGTGCTTACAGCGTGGGCACACTAATATTTGCCCAGATTGGCATTGATGGTTAGCTTCGATTAATAAATCGCAGCTGGGACAGATAGATAGCTTTGATACATCTAGAGTTTCCATGCTAGTTATATTAGCTAAATCTAGATCGATATGCTGAACAAATTTGTCTCTAGTAGTTTAAATTGTAATGATGCATACTAACCTGTATATAAAAACAGTAAACGGAGGCAGCGGTGGCTGTAATTATTAAATATGTCGTCGAACGCAACGGTGTAGAGAAAATGACTTTTAGTTCAAAAAAAGAGGCCGATAGTTACGATAAGATGCTGGATGTGGCAGACCAACTCACGCTGATGATTCATCATGCAGAACCTGATTTGACTGAACAACAGGCAGAAAACATTGGGTTTTACTTGTCAGCCCAGCGCGATGCCTTACAAAAGGTGTTAAAAGGGCAGGCGTTTGATGCATCCATGTTAGAACAGGTGAGTGAATAAATGGAACAGCTATCAGCAGCCTATCAAACCTTAGGTAAACAGTTAGACGCTATTCTCGACCCTAATCTACCCTTAGTTTCTAATTTGGCTAACTTTTCAGCCTTATTATGGTTAGAAATCGATAATATCAATTGGGTCGGTAGCTATTTGGTTAATTCTACTAAAGACCAGTTGTTTTTGGGACCATTTCAAGGCAAGCCTGCTTGTACCATTATTGCCGTAGGTAAAGGTGTTTGCGGAGAAGCATTCCAACAAGCCCGTACGTTAAGGGTAGCCGATGTCCATACCTTCCCCGGTCATATTGCCTGCGACGCTGCTAGTGAGGCAGAGATAGTGGTGCCATTTTACCGTAATGGGCAACTTTTTGGGGTGATTGATATAGACAGCCCACAGGCTTCTCGCTTCGATGAAACCGATCAGTTTGGTATCGAGTATTTAGTTAAACTGTTGGAAAATAAACTCGGAGAAGAGCATTTTTAATGGCTTTTCAATATACGCTCACTATAATAGCCGAAATCAGCCCTGTAGCTGTACCAGTAAAGATGTATAAGAAAGGTCATCATGGAACAAACTAATAAACTGAAAAATAGCAAAGAAGTTATTCAATATTTGGCAACGCAATTCCCTAACTGTTTCTCTACAGAAGGCGAAGCTAAGCCACTAAAAATTGGTATTTTTCAGGACTTAGCCGAACGTCTTAAAGAAGACGAAAAAGTGAGTAATACTGTATTGCGCTCAGCGTTGCGTCAATATACCTCTAGCTGGCGCTATTTACATGGTGTTAAAGTTGGCTCTAAGCGTGTTGACTTAGATGGTGTAGAAGGCGCAGAGATAGAACAAGAGCATGTGGAACACGCTCAAAAAACCTTGAAAGAAAGTAAAGAAAAAGCGTTTGCTAATAAAAAGGCACAAGCCGAAAAGGCTAAAAAATCTAAGCCTGCGGCACGTAAAGCAAAAGCTGATTTCAAACGTACTAGCAAACCAAAATCAAATTCAACTCAACCTGCGGCAGAGCAAAAGCCAGTTGAAAAATTAGATAGTAAAGACTTGGTGACCGGAAAAGAGGTGCGGGTATTGGTGGGTAAAACCCCCATGCCTGGTCAAATCTCTGAAGTCACAAAAGATGGCATTGCAGTTACACTTAAAAGCGGTATGTTAGTGAAAGTTAAAGCTGAACACATCGTTGCATAATTGATTTGGTAATGAGATAGGTGCCTATGAAATATTTGAGCCGTTTAGGGCTATTTTTTTTAACTTTTAGTTTTTCAACGTTATTGTTGGCGCAAACGCCGATCTTGGGAGAGGATGCGCTACCAAGTTTAAGTCAGCAGAGCCAACACGCGACCGCTGCTAAACGAATCAGTGCCTTATACACTCGCTCTCACTACAGTAGTGTGCCTTTTGATGATCAACTTTCTAGCAAAATCTTCGATAAGTATATTGAACATCTAGACAGTAACCGCAGTTTGTTCCTGGAAGAAGATATACGTCGCTTCGAGCGTTATCGTTATAGCCTTGACCAAGATATACCGGCGGGTCGCTTAGAACCGCTTTATGCCATGTTTGATTTGTCGCTACGTCGCCGTTACCAACAGTTGGTATATTCCCTGCAGGTTATTGACCAACTTATGGACTTTAGCAAAGACGAACAATATCAATTTGATCGTACAGAAGCGGAATGGCCTAAGACTCAAGCTGAAATTAAAGAGCTATGGCGTTTAAAAGTTAAATATGATGCTTTAAGTCTGAAAATGGCTGGACGTGAACACGATAAAATCGTAGAAGTGTTAGCTAAGCGTTACAACAGTGCGATTAAACGCCTTGCGCAAACTGAAAGCGAAGATGTTTTTCAAACCGCAATGAATGCCTACTCTCGTAGTATCGAGCCCCATACGAGTTATCTTTCTCCCCGCACTGCCGAACGTTTTAAAATGGAAATGAATCTTTCCTTAGAAGGTATTGGTGCTGTATTGCAAGGCGAAGATGAATACACGGTAATTCGTAGCCTTGTACCTGGCGGTCCAGCGGCTTTAAGTAACCAGCTTGGTCCAGAAGATAAAATCGTTGGTGTCGCCCAAGGAGAGGACGAAATCGTTGATATTATCGGTTGGCGTTTAGACGATGTTGTGGACCTAATTAAAGGCCCTAAAGGAACAACTGTTCGTCTAGAAGTTCTCTCTGCTGGTGGAAAGGTGGATGGTAAAACTAAAATTGTTGATATCATTCGTGACAAGGTACGTCTGGAAGATCGCGCCGCAAAGAGTGAAGTTCTCGAATTAGAAGGTGAAAAAGTAGGCGTACTTACCGTGCCTAGTTTCTACGTTAATTTGACTCAAGATGCTGCCAAAGAGCTGGATAAACTTAAACAAGAAGGGGTTAGCTCCTTAGTGGTTGACCTTCGAGGTAACGGTGGTGGCGCTTTGACCGAAGCGACAGCGTTAACCGGTTTGTTTATTCCTCAAGGCCCAGTGGTTCAAGTTCGTGATCAGTTGGGGCGGATAAGTGTTAATAACGACACTAGTAATTCAGTAACTTATCGCGATCCGATGGTGGTATTAATTGATCGTTACAGTGCCTCGGCTTCAGAAATTTTTGCAGCGGCGCTGCAAGATTACGGCCGTGCAATAGTGATTGGTGAGCACAGTTATGGTAAAGGCACGGTACAACAACACCGAGGTTTAGGACGTATTTACGATTTGTATGAAAATGAACTAGGCCATGTGCAATACACTATTGCTAAGTTTTACCGAATCAATGGTGGCAGTACCCAGCATCGTGGCGTTATTCCTGATATTGCCTATCCAGCAGCGCTTCCGCCAGAAGAAACCGGTGAAAGTGTTGAAGACAATGCCTTACCTTGGGATAAAATTAAAGCCGCTGATTATAAGGCGATTGCCGATTTGAGCCGCTATGTTGAGCTTTTAAATCAAAAGCACTTGGCTAGAATCGAAAATGATCCTGAGTTTCAGTACATCATTAGCGATATTGCCGAATATCGTAAAGATAAAGATACCACTTCAATTAGCTTGAATGAGAAGACTCGACTAGCTCAGCGTGATGAAAAAGAACAGCAGCAGTTAGTGCGCTTAAATGAACGTTTACAACGTTTAGGCCAAGACCCAGTCAAAAAGCTTGAAGATGCGCCAAAGGAGCTTGAGTTAAAAGATGCTTATTTAACAGAAGCTGCAGAAATTGCCATCGATTACCTACAGCTGTTGAAGGCGGGTTAGACCTATAGCCAAATACGATTAAAAAGGCCAGTATTATGCTGGCCTTTTTGTTTTCTTTACTATTAATCAATTAGCAAGGGCTAGCCACAATGCTCTGTTGTAGTTTCTTGACTTCACTGATTGTTACGGTAATCACGTCGCCTAGTTGATACTGCTGTTTGGTATTGCTTAAGCTACCCATTTCAATATCGATAGTAAGCTCTTCTTTATTTTCTGCCAATTTTGACTTAGGAATAAATGCTGAAGCACCACTGGCTAATAAACGAACGTTTAACCCACCCCGGTTAATGTTTGTTACTTCTGCTTCAAGCTCAATTTTGGGATCTTGCTCAGCGAAGTACTCGCAATACAGGTAGTTAGCCATTTCACGTTCAGCCATGCGTTGGCGCTTACGACAATCAACTAAGTGCTCGGCTAATTCTTCAGTAAGAGGTGATGTGGTCGCTTCACCGTTAATGACTGATTTAATCAAACGATGATTTAACAAGTCACTGTATTTACGGATCGGTGAAGTCCAAGTGGCATACTTGGCTTCGCCCAAGCCAAAGTGGGCTTCGGCTTGAGGTTGATAAACGCCAAAGTTGTAGTGACGTTTTACTAACTGGTCGAGAGTTTTGTCTTGCGTCGCACTGATCTGGCGTCTTAGTTGGCAGAAGTAGTCAAGATCCGTTAATTTGTCTTTGTCTACAGCTATGCCGAACTTACTAAGTAATTCAACTAAGCTGTCGAGTTTCTCAGCTTTGAAACCCGAATGGCTGCTAAAAACACCAAAGCCTAAGTGTTGAGCTAAGAAGCGACCACCACTGATGTTAGCTGCCACCATCGCTTCTTCTACCATTTTGTTGGCGCTGCGGCGCTCTTGGCGAAGAATATCAATTACCTGACCTTTAGTATCGAGTACAAACTCGTAATCAGATTGATCGCCAAATACCGAAGTATGCTCAGCTCGCCATTGGTGGCGTTGCTGGCAAAATGCATGAAGCTGTTGTAGCGCTTCAATTAAGTACGGATGTTCCGCAAAGTCTTGGCTATTGTTTTCTATGAAGTCAGATACTTGCTGATAACTTAGTCGATGTTTCGATTGCACCGTAGCTAAGTAAAATTCTGCTTCGTTGAGTAACTGACCATCGAAGGCCACTTTCATTTGGCAAATTAATGCCGGGCGAGTTTGTTCAGCCTGTAGCGAACAATACTCGTTCGCTAATTGGCTGGGCATCATGGGTACGGTGCGAGCGGGTAAATATAAGGTGAAGGCGCGTTGTTTAGCTGCGTGCTCCAGTTCGCTGTCAGTATCTATATAGGCACTAGGATCGGCAATCGCTACTTGTAGCAGCCAATGATCGCTTTGTTTGCTAATTGCGATGGCGTCATCCATATCTTTGGTATTGTCACCATCGATAGTAAAAAACAGTTGTTCGCTAAGATCTTTACGCTCACATCCTTGATCAATTATCTGTAATTCATCTTTAACATCGGGTTGGTCCCAAGCTAAATCGTGCTTGACAGTAGTGGCTTTCCAACGTGCAAAATGATCGTCTTTGTTAGCAATATGCTCAAATATTTCTGCTTGGAAATGCTGCTCGTTAAGCGCGTGTTTGAGTAATTTAGCCATTACCCAATCACCTTCATTGATGGTGATTCCCTGATCTTTTTTTACGCGTGCGTTAAGTAAATTATTAATGAGAGGATGATCGACTCGCAATTTAGTGCGTTTGTCGATAAACCTTACTCGCGCAACAAAGGTATCCAGGCCTGCTTCGACCAAACTTTCAGGCTCGACAGATTCCTTTCCCTTATCTTCACGAAGCGCCGCGGTAATACGGTCCCCGTGAACTAGTTTTTTCATCATCGGAGGCGCAATAAAGTAGCTTTTTTTATTGTCGGTTTGCAGAAAACCGAAATTTTTTTCGGTTGCTTTAACCACACCTTCAACGGTGGGAATGGTTTCTCTAATTTGCTGCTTGAGCTGCGCTAATAGAGGGTTATCTTTAAGCATAGAAGCGTCCATCATTTATCGTGTGGGCACTATACCCAAAGGTTTATTGGTATTCTAGCGAAACAGTGCTGGTTTAGCGGGTTTAGCTCGGGCTACACTATCTTTTAACCGTAATAAATGAGAAGGCAAGGATGAGTAAAGACCAACAAAAACATCAACAACGACAGCAAAAAATTAAAGATCAAGTTGATCATAAAATAGAGCGGGCGCAAGTAGAGAAAGGCTTGCTGTTGGTGATTACTGGTAATGGTAAGGGGAAATCCACGGCCGGTTTTGGTAATGTATTACGCGCTACCGGTCATGGTTATAAGGCCTGCGTTGGCCAATTTATCAAGGGCGGATGGGACTGCGGAGAGCGCAATCTATTAGAGCGGCATCAGGTGGAATTTGCCGTAATGTCTACCGGTTTTACTTGGGAAACCCAAAACCGTGAGCTGGATAGTCAAGCCGCTCAAGAGGTATGGCAGCGTTGTAAGCAATGGTTAAGCGATCCTTCCATCTATTTGGTACTGCTTGACGAGCTGACTTACATGCTCAGTTATGACTATTTGGATGTGGATGAAGTGGTTAGTGCCATCGCCAATCGACCGGCAGAACAGAGTGTGGTTGTAACCGGGCGCGCCTGTCATCGCAAACTCATCGAGCTTGCCGACACTGTATCTGAGGTAAAAAATGTGAAACATGCCTTCGAAGCGGGTGTAAAAGCACGTCAAGGTATCGACTGGTAAGTCATTCACGGAAATTATTACTAATATTTTATCATTGTTGAGTTTTGCTTTCTAATAATCGCTTTAAGTGCGGAAAGTTCGCCATAATTTTCTGCTTCTGAGTCGTTACACTGAGTTTAAGTTTCTTCAACTTGAGTTTCTCATGCAAAACTGGCAGCAATACATTGAGTTGGTTCAACAACAGGTAGTACCTGCACTGGGCTGTACTGAGCCTGTCACCGTAGCTTTAGCTAGCGCTAAGGCTACGCAACTTTTATGCGCTCAACCTGATTATATTGATGTTCAGGTCAGTCCCAACCTTTATAAAAATGGCATGGGGGTGTACATCCCTGGCACTGGTGAAACTGGCTTAGCAATGGCTGCTGCCTTAGGATCTAGCGGGGGGGATGCTAGTCTAGGTCTAGAGGTCTTAGCCAAGGTGTCTGCGTCTGCTTTAGCCCAAGCCAAACAACTTATTAGCCAACACAAAGTTTCGGTGAGTATGCTCGATAGCGAAGACGTGTTATTTACCGTTGTTAGAGCTGGCCTTGCTGGTCGAGAGGTGGAAGTTTGTATTGCGCAAGCTCATACTCGATTCGAGTATTTAAAAGATCAGGGAATAACCATTTATCAAGCGGATGCCAGTATTAGCGCTCAACACAATGCGTTAAGTACGCATGCGCTTAACTTAGCTGACATTTTACAATTTGTTCAACAGGTGCCTTTAACCCAAATAGCCTTTATAGGCCGCGCTGGCGAACTTAATGGCAAGTTAGCTAAAGAAGGGTTAACTGGCCGCTATGGTTTAGCCTTGGGAGCGAGCTTGCAAGAGCAAGTCGAACAGGGCTTGTTAAGTGATGATTTAATGACTAAAGCAATGAGCTGGGGCGCCGCTGCTTCTGATGCGCGAATGGGCGGGGCGGCACATGCAGCAATGAGTAATTCAGGCAGTGGTAATCAAGGTATTGCCGCCACCATGCCAATATTAGCCTATGCGGAGTTAAAGACGCTCAGCGAGGAGCAAGTGCTTCGGGCGTTAATGCTCAGTCATTTAGTGGCGATTTATGTCAAGTCGCAGCAAAACAAATTGTCGGCCCTATGTGCTGCTACTACAGCTTCAATGGGCGCTTGTGCTGCCTTAGCGTGGTTAATGGGAGGAAATTTGGCCACTATTCATCGAGCCATTAACGCTATGGTGGCTGATGTTTCAGGGGTATTTTGCGATGGTGCTAAGGCGGGTTGTGCGATGAAGGTGTCTACTGGTGCCAGTAGCGCGGTGAAGTCTGCAATTCTGGCGGTGGCTGGGCATGGTGTGTCGGCGCAGCAGGGCATTGTATTTGAATCTGCAGATGCCAGCATTGCGCAGCTAGGACAACTTTCTAAAACGGCAATGTTAGCCACTGACCAAGCAATTATTGCCACTATGCAAGCTAAGCAGAGTATGGCCGCGAGTTAAGTCTGAGCCTTGTCGCTGGATGATTTTAGGTCGGCTATTGTTTAGATTTTTGTATGAATACTCGCTGAAGCTCGGTCATTCCTAAGGCGACTTTTTCTTTTTCGTTGGGATTCATTTTTTGCACTAAGCTGAGCTCAAAGGGGTAGTGCAGTTGTTCAGGTTTGATCAGTCGTAACTGCTGGTTTTGCAAGTAGGGTTTTAATTCACTTTTTGGCAAGTAACCAATGAATGCACCGGATAGGATTAAAGCGACACGGCTATCAAACTGGTAGCCTTTGGCTCCAAAGTTCAGTTGTAACAGTAGGTCTCGCCCCATGGGGTTAAGCTCAATACCTGGATGGATTGCCGAATACTTAGCTAATAATTCAGCATCGATGTCTTGATCGTCTATATGATAGAGCTCTGAGCTTTGCGCCACAGATAAATAAAGCTGCTCACTAAATACCACTTCACTGACTAAGCCATCGATTTTTCTATAGGCGGGATAGAAGCCAATATGCGCGCGGTTATTAATCAGCGCTGCTTCTATGTTAGCCACTGTTTCCATGTTTAGTGAAATACATAAGCGTGGTGCTTGTTTCTTAATGGCTGCTACCGCCCGACCAATATTAGCGATACTACGTTGATCGAGTAGGTCAGAATACAAGATAACCAGTTCGCCACTTAAGGTCTTACCTAAATTATCCACTAAACTGCCAAATTCCTGAATCGATGAAAATAGTTTCAAACACGCCTGATACACCACCTGACCCCGCTCGGTTAGCGCAAAACCACTGCGCCCACGCACGCACAACTTAATATTCATGCGGCTTTCTAAGCTGGCCATATGCACACTGATTGTGGAGCGGGTTACTCCGAGGCTGTTCTCGGCGGCAGCAAAGCCACCATGTTCCACCACTGCTTTAAATACCCGTAGTAGCCGAAGATCGTATTCACTAAGTTGCTTAGTACTATTGGGATCTAACATAGATTTATATACTTCAAACTAAAGTTTTATTGTTTGATATTTAACATCGTTTTATTTTGATATTCAATGATTATTACCTGCAATTCAGCCAGTAAAAGAGTGACAAGCAATGGAAGAGATAAACAACGTAAACTTGGTAAAAACCCAGTCTTATATTAATGGCCAGTGGCATGCCTCTGCACAGCAATTCAGCGTGTCTAATCCAGCTAACCAGCAAGTGATTGCTACCCTAGATGATGCTGGCTGTACGGGAGTAGAGCAGGCCATTGCAGCAGCCAAAAGTGCTTTTAAAAGCTGGTCTACTACTTCGGCCAATGAACGGGCTAAGTTGCTTCGCCGCTGGTATGAATTAATGCTGCAGCATCAAGATGACTTAGCCAGCATACTCACTCAAGAACAAGGCAAGCCCTTAGCTGAAGCTAAAGGTGAAATTGCCTACGGTGCGGCGTTTTTAGAATGGTTTGCCGAAGAGGCTAAGCGTATGTATGGCGATACTATTCCTGCGCCTAGTGGCGATAAACGAGTAGTAGTCGTTAAGCAGCCAGTAGGTGTAGTGGCAGCGGTAACGCCTTGGAATTTTCCGAATGCCATGATTGCTCGTAAGGCGGCTGCCGCCTTAGCTGCTGGTTGTACTTTCCTGGTTCGTCCGGCTCAGTTAACGCCGTTATCGGCTTTGGCCATGGCCGAACTGGCAGATCAAGCGGGGATCCCAGCGGGGGTATTTAATGTGGTAGTGGGCGAAGATGCTAGAGGCATGGGAAAAGTACTCACCGAAAGCCCCGATGTAGCCAAATTCACCTTTACGGGTTCGACTGCGGTGGGTAAACAGTTGATTGCTCAATGTGCTTCTACGGTGAAAAAAGTCTCCATGGAGCTAGGTGGCAACGCACCGTTTATTGTATTTGATGATGCTGATTTAGATGCTGCCGTTCAAGGTGCTATTGCTTCTAAATATCGCAACGCTGGCCAAACTTGTGTTTGCGCCAACCGTTTCTTGGTGCAAAAAGGCGTTTATCAAGCGTTTAGCGAGAAGTTAACCAAGGCCGTTGCCGAGCTAAAAGTAGGCGATGGCTTAGCAGATGGGGTGGCAATTGGCCCGATGATTAGCGAGCAGGCGAAAAGCGATGTCGACAAATTGGTAAAAGCCTCTTTAGAGCAAGGTGCTAAGGTGTTGTGCGGCGGAGAAGCCGATGTAGCAGGCCCACAGTTTTATAAAGCCACCATCATGACCAATGTGACTAACGATATGCCAATTGCTAAAAATGAAATTTTTGGCCCTGTGGCACCGTTAATTATGTTTGAAAATGAACAACAAGCATTGGCCATGGCTAACGATACTGAATATGGCTTAGCCGCGTATTTTTATACTCGAGACATAGGCCGAGTATGGCGAGTGGCCGAAGGGCTGGAGTACGGTATGGTAGGTATTAATGAAGGCATTATTTCTAATGCGGCAGCGCCGTTCGGCGGGGTTAAACAATCGGGTAATGGTCGCGAAGGCTCACATTATGGCTTGGACGATTACAGCGAAATTAAATATTTGTGCATGGGCGGATTAAGCGCTTAATTCAAGGAAGACAATGATGACAAATCAACAATTACAACAAAGAAAACAAGCCGTTATTGCACGGGGTCAGGGCAATATTTATTCTGTGTATGTGGATCGTGCGCTTAACTCTGAAATTTGGGATGTAGAAGGTAAACGCTACATCGATTTTGGCACTGGCATCGCGGTCTGTAATACCGGCCATAGTCACCCGAAAGTAGTTGAAGCGGTAAAACAACAGTTAGATAAGTTTAGTCACACCTGTGTGATGGTTAATCCCTATGAAAGCGCCGTGGCGCTAGCCGAGAAATTGGTGAAATTGGCGCCGGGACAGAGCGAGAAAAAAGCCATCTTTGTCACCACTGGTGCCGAAGCGGTAGAAAATGCAGTTAAAATAGCTCGGGCCAAAACCGGTCGCCGTGGGGTGATCGCTTTTAATGGTGGTTTCCACGGGCGAACTAATTTAACCATGGCATTAACCGGTAAAATCAGTCCTTATAAACATTTGTTTGGCCCCTTTGCTGGTGAAATCTACCATGTGCCTTTCCCAATGCAGGCCCATGGAGTGAGCTGCGAGCAAAGCCTAAAAGCCATTCAAAATTTATTTAAGGTGGATATCGCACCGCAAGATGTTGCAGCCATGATTATTGAACCTATTCAGGGTGAAGGGGGCTTTTATCCTGCTCCTGCGAGTTTTTTGCAAGCGCTGCGCGACTTGTGTGATGAACATGGTATTGCCTTAATTGTTGATGAAATTCAAAGTGGTTTTGGCCGTACCGGTAAAATGTTCTGTCATGAAGATGCAGGCATTGAAGCCGACTTGATCACCATGGCTAAAGGTATTGCTGGCGGTTTCCCTCTATCGGCGGTAGTGGGTAAAAGCGAATTTATGGACGCGCCATTACCCGGTGGTCTCGGTGGCACCTATGGAGGTTCACCGGTGGCTTGTGCCGCAGGCCTGGCCGTTCTTGAACAAATTGAACAACAGCAATTAGTGGCACGCGCTCAGCACATTGGCCAGCGCTTTGAAGCGTATCTTGGCCAGCTAAAGAACGATTTTCCGCAATACATTAGTGAGGTGCGTATTGCTGGCGCGATGATCGCTATCGAACTGTGTAAAGACGGAGACCCCGAGCAAGCCAATACTGAACTCACTCAAGCATTGATTGCCAATGCTCCGGACTACGGTTTGGTATTGTTGGCCTGTGGTTTCTATGGCAACGTATTGCGTTTTTTACCTGCCTTAACCATTGAAGATGAAATCCTCGATGAAGGCATGCAGCAGTTTTCCAAAATGTTTGCAAACTTAGCCAAGTAAAGTTAAGCGCTAAATAACAACGGGCCATTTGGCCCGTTTTTTCTAGTTTAAGCCTATACAAGTTTCACAAGCTTCGATATGTTGTTATCTAAGGTCATGATTAACAGTCATCTTTTCTGTTAATTTGCGCCTTGAAAATGGTCACAGCGTTAATTTAGGAAGTGAAATGTCTAGCCCCCTGCGTAATAGCCCTAGGTCAATCTTATTACTGCTTCGTTGGTTACTACTACTGATCCCCTTAGCTCTGGTAGTTGGGTCGTTAAATGCCTTGTTTCTTTGGCTATTGGAATGGGCCAGTAATACTCGTGCTGATAAACCCTATTTATTATATTTTTTGCCTTTCGCAGGGCTTGTTGTGGTATTTATCTACCGCCGCTTTGGCAAAAACGCCGAAGCTGGAAATAATCTGATCATCGATGAAATCCATCAGCCGGGAGCAGGCATTCCAACTCGAATGGCCCCTTTAGTATTATTATCCACAGTAGTGACTCACTTGTTTGGTGGCTCGGCTGGCCGAGAAGGTACCGCGGTGCAGATCGGCGGAGCTTGTAGTGCTGCCTATGGACGTTGGTTTAAATTGACTGGTCATGATTACCAAATATTGCTCAGTGCGGGGGTTGCTGCTGGTTTTGCTGCGCTATTTAGTACTCCTCTGGCTGCTACGGTATTCGCTTTGGAAGTATTAGCAGTGGGGCGGATCCGCTTCGATTCGGTGATTCCGGCATTGTTTGCTGCGATCCTTGCCGATTTAGTCTGTACCGCATGGGGAACGCCGCATACTCAATACAAAGTGGATTTTCTTTCCCATGTGATGTTATTTGAACATCTGGTGCATGTTGATTTGCTGTTACTTGGTAAAGTGTTGTTAGCGTCAATAGCCTTTGGCATCGCAGGCTTTTTGTTTGGTGAAACCACTTTTATTTTTAAGGACCTATTTAAGCATTCGCTAAAAAATCCCTATCTTATTGCAGTTGTTGGGGCATTAATAGTTATTGCTATCGTTAGCTTAATTGGCCATCAGGATTACGTGGGCTTGGGTGTTAATACCTACCGTGAGGGCGGGGTGAGTATTATTAGTGCCTTTAGCGAAGGCGGCGCAGAGTGGTATAGCTGGATGCTGAAATTGTTGCTTACCGCCATTACCTTGGCTGCAGGTTTTAAAGGTGGGGAAGTGACCCCCTTGTTTTTCATCGGCGCCACCTTGGGTAACTTTCTCGCTTGGGCGATGGGCGCGCCAGTGGATTTATTTGCCGCTTTAGGTTTTATCGCGGTATTTGCCGCGGCCACCAATACACCTTTGGCTTGCACTATTATGGGAGTTGAGCTATTTGGTGCCGATAATTTATTGTACTTTGCGGTGGCTTGCTTTGTGGCGTATTTTTTCAGTGGACATACCGGAATATACTCTTCACAGCGCATTGCAGTACCTAAAGCAACTAACTTGGCCACTCATGAAGCCACCTTGGGAGAAATTAGAGCTGCTAATAGTCGATTCGTAGCGTGGTTAAATAAGAGAGCGCAGAAAAAATGAGACAAAGCTTATGGGTTACGGCGAGCGCACTGGCGCTGTTAAGCAGAGCCGTTGTTGCTTATCCCGGTACGCTAAGCACCTTATTAGAGGGTGAAGAGATAGTGGCTACCATAAGCTCACAGGTTGACCAGCCGATCCGTTGTCAATTGGTCGCCGAGCCAGATATTGTTTGGTTTGAAATTGAAGAAGAGCCAATGAACTTTCGTATCGACAAGGCGTACCGAACTCATGATCTAAGTCTGTACTGCAAAATTATTGAGCAAAAAACCAAGCCACGACCGTGGCGCATTAATCCCTATAACACCCCTATACCTAGTTGGAACAAGAAGATATTCCCTGAGTAAGGTTTTTCCTTACACCAAATACACTTGTACGTTATTTTCTTTTAGTTTTTCAAGCACTTTGGGATCAGCCGTTTTTCCGGTAATCACTATGTCGATTTCATCTAAAGTAAATAACGACACCCCACCAAATACACCCACTTTATCAGCTTCTATCATCGCGACTACCTTATCGGCGTAACGCAGCATTTTCTTTTCTTCCATAAAGGTTAATAGAGCCGATTTGGTTAAGCCAGCTTCGGTTAGACCATCACCACTCACGATTAAGTAACGTCCTTGATAGGAACTATGGTTATCGGGAGATACCAGTAAGCTTTGGCTCTTAATGTACTGCCCGCCCAATACCACAAGGTGTGGGTAGTCTTGAGAGATCAAGTAGGTGAGCAAGGGCAAGTAGTTGGAATACACGTGGACTTGACTGGCCAGCAGGTATTTACCCATTAAAAAGGTAATGCGTCCTTCACCCACAAAAATGTTATCACGGTGTTCACATAGTTTAACGGCTTGCTGGGCAATACGGTCCGATTCCTCGTAATTACTGTAATCCGATATGTGGGGATAAAAACCCACCATGCCCGGAGAAGATTCGGCATTGGGTGACAATATTTTCTCGGCGCCGTTACGGATTTTTTTCAGTTTTCCTTCGTTGTCCAAGTCGATTAAATCGCGTCTGATGGTTGCCGGAGAACAATCTAGTCGGTCGACTAATTGTTGCACGCTGGCAAAAGTATGTTCTTCCAGATATTGAAGAATTTGATTGTGGCGAAGCTTGGCAGACATAATGAATTCAATTGAAGTTTAATGATTAAAAATGATTATAAATGATTACCGATTGAAAACTTTTACCCCGATCACAGTGTGTTTGATTACAAAAGTTCACAAATGATTACAAATGAGAATAAAATCCCTGCTGTTGCATAGTTGTTAAAAATGCTCGCAATATGAGCTGATTCGTCTTGGACGTTTTTGACACATTTTCGCTCCTACCTATACTCGCACTAAGGTAATGCGAGGGACGAAAATGAACCAAAAACTGATCACAGAACAAAGCATTTTGTTGGATTTTGAAGCGGACTCAAAGGACGAAGCTTTATACAGTATTTGTGCACAATTGTTTCTGTTACGTAAAACTAGCAATCCATCTGGATTATATAAGGACATTATTCAGCGCGAAAATGTAGTCAGCACTTTTGCTGGGCAACACACAGCTATCCCTCATGTTATTACTCAGCACATAAATGAACCAGTTCTTTGTTTTGTGCGAATGCAGAATCCTGATTTTTGCTGGAATAGTGCGGACGAAGATGTACGCATTATTTTCTTACTAGCTGTACCCCCAAAAGAAAATCTAAAAAAGCTTAGAGAGTCTCAGTCTTATGTTTTCTCATCGATTGCTCAGTTAATGAATGATCCTAAGATGATTGAATGTTGGCTAACTACCAGTGAAGAGCGAGTGATACTCGACAGTTTGCAATTGGCCTTTGAGTCCAATTTAGACAATTAAAAAAACATAAAGGAATAAGGAGATAGACAGATGTCTAGCAATAATTTAAAGGTTGGCGTTCAGTCAGTCGGCCGTTTTTTAAGTAGCATGGTGATGCCAAATATTGGTGCTTTCATTGCTTGGGGTTTAATTACCGCCCTGTTCATTCCAACCGGTTGGCTACCTAATGAAAGCCTTGCATCATTGGTTGGTCCAATGATCCTTTACATGTTGCCATTATTGATTGGCTACACTGGTGGTAAAATGATTGGCGGCGAACGCGGTGCAGTAGCTGGAGCCATTACCACCATGGGGGTGATTGTTGGGGTGGACATCCCAATGTTCATGGGGGCCATGATAGTCGGTCCCTTAGGTGGCTTGGCGATTGCCCACTTCGATAAGTGGGTACACGGTCGCATTAAACCCGGTTTTGAAATGCTGGTGAACAACTTTTCACTGGGCATTATCGGCATGGTAATGGCGCTGGTGGCCTACCTATTAATTGGCCCCATCGTTTCGGTAGTTACCACAGCTCTTGGTGATGGAGTGGGCTGGATTGTTGAGCGCTCTTTGTTACCTTTAGTATCGATTATCGTAGAGCCTGCCAAAATCCTGTTCCTAAACAACGCGATTAACCACGGCGTATTTACCCCACTGGGAGCAGAGCAATCGGCTGAGTTTGGTTCATCTATTTTTTACATGATTGAAACTAATCCCGGTCCTGGTTTAGGCATTTTGTTGGCCTATATAGCTATGGGTAAAGGCGCCGCGCAAAAATCCGCTTATGGTGCATCTATCATTCACTTTTTTGGCGGTATTCACGAAATTTACTTCCCTTACATCTTGATGAAGCCTCGTTTGATCCTAGCGGTAATTGCCGGGGGTATGGCGGGTGTGGCCTTCAATATGATAACTGGTAACGCCTTAGTTGGTCCGCCATCTCCTGGTTCGGTATTTGCCTTAGTGCTTATGTCTACCGGGGGTATGGGCATAGTGCTAACCCTCTGTTCGATTGCCGTCGCTGCTACGACTTCGTTCCTGATCGCTTCAATCATGATCCGCAATGATGTCTCAGAAACTGATGACCTAGAAGCCGCTAAAGCTGCAGTTGACGCCAACAAAGCTGAATCCAAAGGGCAAACTCCCGCTACTGCGGCGATTGTTAGCGGTGACGTACGTCGCATCGTAGTGGCCTGTGATGCCGGTATGGGTTCTTCTGCAATGGGGGCCACTGTACTGCGCGGAAAGATCAAAGAAGCCGGTTTGGATATTAGCGTGAGTAATGCGGCCATTAACGACTTAGTTGACGCCGACATGGTGATTACCCAACAGGAGTTGTCGGCGAGAGCTAAAGAAAAACTTCCAGGGGCGCGTCATGTCAGTATCGGCAATTTTATGGATGCCAATTTCTATGACGACTTAGTCGCCAGCTTAAAAGCATAAGCGTAACCCAAGGTTTAGCAGTGCTGTCAAAAAGCAGCCTGCTAAAGCCCCCTTTTAATAACTGAATAGAATGAGATAAGCATGTCCTTTTTAAAGCGTTTATTCGCCTCCAGTGATGAACAGACAGAAGTTGCCTCTCAGCCTGACACCGCTACGGTTGCGCAAGCACCGCAGCCAACGCCATTGGCAACGCCTTCTAATACGCCACTTGGGGTAGCGCCCGAGCAGGTATTTTTAAATCAGCAACTGACGACCAAGGCACAGGTATTAGAATTTATTGCCCAACAAATGGTGGCTCTGGGTTTAGTCAACGGCGACTACAGTGATGCACTAAAGGCTCGAGAAGAAAAAGTCAGCACCTACCTGCTAAATGGTGTAGCCATTCCTCATGGTACCAACGAGGCTAAGTTTTTAGTGGTGAAAAGCGGCGTGGTGGTAGTGCAAATATCCCAAGGGCTAGTGTGGAATGAGCAAGGTGATGTAGTGAAGCTTGCGGTGGGTATTGCCGCCACTGGTGATGACCATTTGCCACTGCTGCAAAAACTCACTGGGGTAGTGATGGATGAGAGCTTATCTCAACAACTTGCTATTACAAACGATGTGCAAGCCATTATCTCAGCCTTAGGAGCAAGCCAGCCTAAGGCCAGTCAAATATTGCCAGACTTCGAGCTTAATCAAACGGCTCAAGTGGTAGACGAATCCGGTATGCACGCCCGTCCTGCCAGTATCATTAGCGAGCAAGCCGTTAGCTATACCGCCACCGACATTCGCTTGCGTAATGGTGAAAACAGCGCCGATGCTAAATCGATGGCGGCCATTCTGGCCATGGGCGCTAAGCTTGGTGACAGTATTGTGGTATCAGCACAAGGTGAGCAAGCAGCGCACGCGGTGAGTGAGATTGCCGCGATGATATCAGTCGGTCTAGATAGTGAAGAAGCTAGTCAACACGCCGAATTTAACCCTTTAGAGGGCTTACCGGGATTAACTCAAGCTACAGGTAATGCGGTATTACAAGGCATGGCTGCATCACCCGGTGTAGCGCTAGCTCCTATCTTTGTATTGCGCGAACAGCAACAGCATATTGAACAAGTGGGTCAGGGTGAAGTCCAAGAACAGGCGGCCTTAGCTGAGGCATTACAACAAGCGGAACAAGTCACTGACGATCTTTATCAAGCATTGTTAGCTAAAGCGCCCAACGAGGCAGCGATTATAAAAGCGCAAAAACAATTACTTAAAGATACCAGTATTGTTAACCGTTGCGAGCAATTGATTGTCCAAGGTAATAGTGCGGCGTGGTCGTGGAAGCAAGCCTTGGCAGGGCAAATAGAGGCTTTGGCTCAGCTAAGTGATGAGCGTTTAAAAGCGCGTATAGCCGATTTAAAAGATGTTAGCCAGCGAGTGGTCAGTCTTTTACTGCCAGAGCAACAAGCTCTGAGCTTTCCAGAGCAAGAATTTATTCTATTAGCCAGTGATTTAAGCCCCTCACAAACTGCTGGTCTCGAAGGAAAACCAATTAAAGGCATTGCCACCGAGTTGGGCGGGCCTAATAGTCACATGGCCATTTTAGCTAGAGCTTTAGGCATCCCTGCGGTCGTTGGCGTAGGCGCTGGCAAATTATGTGGTATAGCTAATCACCAATTAGCCATTGTGGATCCACAAACTGCCAGTTTGGTGATTCAGCCCGATCCCGATACTTTGGCGCAGGCTGAGCATAACATTCAATTATGGCAACAAATGCGTGAAGCTGAAACGGCTCATCAACATGAACCAGCAATAACCAAAGACGGCCGCCATATTGATGTCGTGTGCAACATCGCCAAACCTTCCGATGCTAGCAAGATCTTAGAACATGGCGGTGAAGGCGCAGGTTTATTACGTACCGAGTTCTTGTTTGAAAGTGCCCCCGAAGAGCCTTCTTTGGAGCAGCAAATTGAGGCGCTAAAAAGCATTGTAGCTGAATTGGGTTCCCGCCAGTTGGTAGTACGAACTGCGGATATTGGTGGCGACAAACCGGTGTCTTGGATGGATATGCCTTATGAAGACAATCCTTTCTTGGGCGTGCGAGGGCTGCGTTTGTCCTTCAAACATCCAGCCATGTTCGAGCGTCAGCTAGAGGCCATTTATAGCGTCGCTGCGTGGCAAGTGGCAGAGCAGGGCAAAACCGGATTGCACATCATGTTCCCCATGGTGGCAAAAATGTCGGAATGGACTAAGGCATCCCAAGTGGCCGAGCAAGTCAGGCAGCGGCTAAACGCCCCGGTGTTACCGCTGGGCATTATGGTGGAAGTCCCGTCGGCGGCGCTAGTGGCCGATACCTTGGCTAAGCATGTGGACTTCTTTTCTATTGGTTCTAACGATTTAACTCAATACACCTTGGCCATGGATCGTTTAAACCCCGAGCTATGTTGCGAAGCCGACAGTTACCACCCTGGCTTATTACGCCTAATTTCAATGACGGTGAAAGCTGCTGCTGCTAACGGTAAATGGGTAGGTGTTTGCGGCAACATGGCCGCCGACCCCAACATTGCCTGTCTGTTAGTGGGCCTAGGCGTAGAAGAGCTTTCGGTAAGCCCCGCCAATGTCGCCGCAGTGAAAAGCATTATTCGTTCGGTTGATTACAGCAAGTTACAAATAAAAGCAGAAAAAGCGCTGCAAATGTGCAGTTCAGAAGCGGTGATGGCGATGTACCAAAGCCATCAAGACCTCGTGTAAAAATTTATAGAATTAAGTAGGTAATACAATGACTAGTCAATTTGAAAAATATCAAGATTTAAACCATACGCTACCTAAAGCCACTAGCACTTGGAACATGTACGGCGCAGGCGTCGACAACATTGGTAAAAACAATCAGCCTGAGCTATTTGAAGTGCCAGAACCAGCTGCAAACCAGCTGTTAGTTCGTGTAGACGCGGTGGGTTTATGCTTCTCCGATGTAAAGCTGATTAATCAAGGTAGCTCGCATCCTAAGTTATATAACCGCGACCTCACCAAAGAGCCTACTCGGTTGGGCCACGAAGCCACCCTTACCGTGGTAAAAGTGGGCGATGAACTAAGCGAGCAGTATAAAGTGGGTGAACGTTATGCCATGCAGCCAGACATTTACCAAAACGGCAAAAGTACCGCTTATGGTTACACTGTACCCGGTGGTTTAACCCAATATCATCTCATTGGTCCTGAAATTCTCGATACTGATGCGGGTTCATGCTTGCTTCAGGTGTCTGATGAGTTGGGTTTTGCCGAAGCGGCACTGCTAGAGCCATGGGGTTGTGTCTGGGCGTCTTATACACAGCGTCGCCGTTTAGAGCCAAAACAGGGCGGAGTCATGTGGATAGTAGGCCAAGCAGACGATGACACGGTTTATGGTTTCTCTAAAGGTCTATCATCACCTAATACGGTAATTTTGACTAACGTACCAGAAAACCTACAAGTATTGGCTGAGAATAAGGCGCAAAACCTTATTATTCGTAACGACATCAACGTAGAAAACTTAGATCAAGCGGTTGAAGAATACACCGGTGGCTTAGGCTTTGACGATGTCGTGGTACTGGCTCCTAAATCGGCTAATGACTTAACGACCATTGCCAAATATATCGCACGCCGGGGTACTATGAACATGGTAGGCAAACAGCCACTAGATGGTTTAGTCGACGCAGACGTAGGCCGCTTGCACTACGACTACGTGGCATTTATTGGTAACAGTGGTGTGGATATTGCCGACTCTTATGGCGAGCAACGTAACCGTTGCGACTTAAGAAAAGACGGCTTTGCAGTATTTGTTGGCGCAGGTGGCCCCATGGGACAAATGCATGTACAACGCGCGATTGAGCTAAAAGACGGCCCGCGTCAGGTTATAGTCACCGATATTAACGACCAGCGCTTGGCCGAAATTGAAGCGCGTTTTGCCAGCTTAACCGCGGCCAATAACTGCCAGTTAGTGACTTACAATCCAACTAACGCAGACATGCCTTTACCAGAACTGGTTAAGCAATTGACCCAGGGCGAAGGTGCTGATGATGTTGTGGTATGTGTACCTAATGCGCAGATCATGGCCGAATCCGCCACCTTTATGAAAGATGACGGAATGTTGGTATTATTCGCCGGGGTACCTAACGGCACCTTAGCGCCAGTAGACTTTAGTTCGGTTTATTTGAGCAATGCCCAATATACGGGTACCTCTGGCCTGACTATTGATGACCAAACAGTGGTGATGGACAATACTGTTGCAGGTAATATTGCGCCCGCTATTTGTGTTGCTGCCATTGGTGGCATGAACGTAGCCAAAGACGGTATTCAAGCGATGATTGATGCAAAATACCCTGGCAAGATCTTAATTTTCCCTCACCTTGAAGATCTGCCATTACTGGGTTTGGACGAGTTAGCCGACAAATTACCAGAGGTAGCCGCCGCTTTGGGTGCAGGCAACACTTGGAACAAACAAGCAGAAAAAGCTCTATTCGATAGTTATTACAAGGAGTTGGCATGATCTACACCGTTACGCTTAATCCCGCTGCCGATCTTGAGCTGAGCGTTGATCAGCTTGAGTTCAACTCAGTCAGCCGAGCAATCGATTCGAGATTGGATTGTGGTGGAAAAGGCTTTAACGTGTCGCGAATGCTAAAAAACCTAGGCCAAGATAGCATCGCAATGGGTTTTGTTGGCGGTGCAACAGGGGCTCGCTTAAGTAACGAGTTGCAGGCTGCGGGTATTGATTGCCAATTTACCAGCATTGCCGGGGAAACCCGCACCAATGTGACCATTGTGGAGGGCGCTAACGCCCGCCACATCAAGGTGAACCAAGCGGGGCCTTCAATTAGTGATTCAGAGTTAACGCGTTTAGTAGATAGTATTCAACAGCGCTTACAGTCTGGCGATTGGTGGGTGCTTGGCGGCAGTTTGCCACTGGGTGTACCGACGAGTTTTTATGCCCAGTTAGTGAGCCTAATTGAAGACGCTGGTGCTCATGCGGTGCTCGATACCAGTGGTGAAGCACTGCGAGAAGGTATTTTTGCTCGCCCTAGTTTGATTAAACCTAACTTGGAAGAGGCCCAAGCACTGCTAGAGCTCAGCGCCGAAGAGTTGCAAAGTACTCAGGCATGGACCAAAGCCTTATTGGCCATGGGAGTTCAACAGTTGGTAGTGTCCTTAGGTAAACAGGGCGCTCTGATAGCCACCGAAGACCAATTGTTAGAGTTTGCTAGCCCCAGTATTGTTGAAGCCAATCCGATTGGCGCGGGCGACTCAATGGTGGCGGGCTTAGTTTGGCGCTTAAGCAAAGGTGAAAGTTTAGAACAAGCCTTACCCTACGGTTTAGCCTGTGGCGCGGCCACGGCTAGCCGAGCGGGCACTGATCTCGGTGACTTAGCGCAGGTAGAACAACTGCTTGAGCAATGTCGGCAAGTTAACTAAACGCTAATAAAACACTACGATTTAATAAAAAATGGACTTATTGTTGAGTAAGTCCTTTTTTATTGAATGAATAAGTAAACCCAAGCGATTTTCGGCAACTTTAGTGAGCAACTTTTAATCGCTAGTGCTAGCAACTAGCCCCTTTATAATTGTTGCTTTGTTTTCTAATACGTAAGCAATATCAGCTCGATAGGCTTGATGATGTCCATCCGCGACATTTTGGGTAAATTGCAAATTGTCGAGTGAGGCTTCCTTGAGCATAAAATTAACTAGTGCTGTTAATCTTTTACCAATATATTCAGGCAGTGTCTGGCGTTCAGCATGGGTGGCACCATAGGCATCACAAAATACTCTGCTCGATGAAGTTGTTCATCAAGCGTTTTAGCACAACACTCTTGAGCATTAGATTTGAGGGGGCTCCAGCAGTATACTGAATAGGCTAAATCCCAGATCCTAGGAGCAGGGTGGCAAGTATCAAAATCGAATATACCCACTACTTCGTTATGCTTAAAAGCACAATTATAAGGCGCAAAATCGCCGTGACATATAAGCTCAACCTGCTCTAACGTCGGCAACATCCAGCTCATTCTCCTTACATTGTAATGAGATACAAAGCTTGCTGAGGCATCATGCAACCTGCGTAGTAAGCGAGCGGCAGTCGTCAATGCTGTTTCTTCAGCAAAGCCGCCTGCTAAAGGAAAATCTGTGGTGACACCTTCAATAAAACTGAGTCGTTCGCTGTATTCATCGACAGCAAGAACAATAGGAATGTTGTTGATTTGACGTAGTTTCTGTTTAGCTTCTTCCATTGAAGAACTGAGATATGCCATGCTTTTCCCAGGCTGAAAGCACTAGTTTTGCCGATTCTGCTGGTGACTGCTTACTGGTATCAAGTTCAAAGTCATAATTAGAATAACGGTGAACATGTCGTAAGTGATACTCCGCTTCTCCCAAGTATCGGTTACCAATATGCTGGTCACTTCTGGCCATTTCTCGTTGCTTAAGTATTTCTATAGGGCAATGAACGCCGACAAAAAATACATCATGTGAGACGAGCGATTCTTTGAGCTGTTCATACCATTCATTAGACTCAATGATGTGATCAAGAATGACATTGTTACCCGTATCTAAAATAGCCTTAATGCATTGATGAAATGCATTAAAAAATTTGGGTCGGTTTATTGCCCAATCAAACAAGCCACCATCTAGGGTTCGCCTAGGTAACATTCCTGCTTCAACAAGCTGGTCAGAGGCGAAATGCCAAAACGGCACTGCTGCTTGTTTCTTAATCTCACCAGCCAGAGTAGTTTTACCGCTACTACTGGTTCCATGTAGAAAAATAATATGTGGCATTGTCTCTCAACAGTGAAGTTAGACATATAATTTTAGAACAACACAAACTACCCAGAAAACCAACAATACTGCTAAGGAAAAGCGGCATAGCGAGACCAAAATAAACAAATAGAAGGTGATTAAGCTATTAACTCGCTAGCGTATGGTTGCTCTATAGTTGTTATTAATGTTGCCTGAAGCTAGTTTTTCGTTCCCCAAAACCACCAGATAACCAGTGCAATAGCGATCATACCTAATAAATTAACTACCATGCTGTGCCTCCTGTTGATGTACCGATAAAGTGCGCAGGCGGTTGGCGTTACTGACTACGGTAATCGACGATAAGGACATCGCCACACCGGCGATAATTGGGCTAAGCAACATGCCGGTAAAAGGATAGAGTAGGCCGGCTGCAATCGGAATACCCAAACTGTTATAAAGAAAGGCACCCCATAAGTTTTGCTTGATGTTTGTCAACGTGGCACGACTGATCCGCATGCTGTCGGCGATGCCGTGCAGCGAGCCTCGCATTAAGGTGATGTCGGCGGTTTCAATCGCCACATCGGTGCCTTGGCCCATGGCAAAGCTGACATCGGCAGCGGCAAGAGCAGGGGCGTCGTTAATTCCGTCCCCCACCATCGCCACGCGATAACCCTGTTGCTGGTATTGTTTCAGATAAGACAATTTGTCATTGGGCAATAACTCACCGTGGAATTCATCTAGCCCAGTTTGCTTGGCAATGGCTGCGGCAGTGGCCTGATTGTCACCACTGAGCATTACCACTTTAATGCCTTGCGCTTGTAGGGCTTTAATCGCGTCGGCTGAATCCTCTTTAACCGGATCGCTGATGCTAAACTCGGCCATTAATTTACCATCCACTGCAAAATACACCCGCGAACCGCTGGCGTCTAGTTGTTGCTCATTAGCGCTTAGCTCCACACCTTGTTGCCGCATTAGTTTGCTATTTCCCAACAATAAGTCTTGTTGTTGATAGCGAGCGCTAAGACCTAGGCCACTTAAACTATTAAGCTCTGCAACATCGCATTTGGGAATGTCATCTAGTTGCTGTTCTATGTAACTGACCATGGCGCTAGCCAAGGGATGGCTTGAGGCGCGCTCCATGGCATATATTAAGGCCAGCAGCGGAGCGGCCTCGCTATGTAACTGACTGTGGCTAACTTGTGGTTTACCTTGAGTAATGGTGCCGGTTTTATCAAAAATAATCAGGTTGATCTGACTGGCATTTTGTAAGGCTTCACCGTTGCGAATTAAACCGCCGGCTTCGGCGGCCTTACCCACGCCAATCATAGTAGAGATGGGGGTGGCTAAGCCCAGAGCACAAGGGCAGGCGATGATTAATACCGAACACGCGGCGATTAACATGTTTACCCCTAACGGCTCTGGCCCCAAGTTATACCACGCCAAAGCGGTAATAATCGCAATGATCATCACGCTCGGGGCAAACACTGCCGAGACTTTATCAGCCAATAGGCTAATCGGTGGTTTAGAGTTTTGCGCACGACTGACCAAGTCAACGATTTTGGCTAACAGCGTATCTTTACCGACTTTTTCTGCGTTAATCACCAAGGGCTGGTTGCCATTGATGGTGCCAGCAGAGACGTTTTGCCCCTCAGTTTTTTCAATCGGAATGGGCTCGCCGCTTAACATCGACTCATCTACCGTACTGCTGCCTTTAATGACTATGCCGTCTACGGGAATGCTATCGCCCGGTCTAACTAATAGCTGATCGCCAATCTTAAGCTCGCTAATCGCTACGCTACTCACATTGCCATCTTGATCGAGGCGCTGCGCTGTATTGCTTTGCAAGTTAAGCAGTTGGTTGATGGCTGAAGAGGTTTTGCCCCGTGCTTTTAGCTCTAAGGCTTTACCTAAGTTAATTAGGCCAATGATCATCACGCTAGCTTCAAAATACAGATGCTGAGCGTTACTAGGAAATAGGTTGGGGCTTATTACTACCGCCATGGAGTATAGCCATGCCGCGCCAGTCCCTAAGGCTATTAGTGTATCCATATTGGCGTGGCGGTGCTTTACGCTATTCCAAGCACTGCTGAAAAACTGCTTGCCTGAAATCCACATCACTAACAATGTCACTAAACCAACAAACAGCCACCAAGCTTGTTGCGCAAGGCTGCTAACGCTCATGGGTCCACCTGCCAAGCCGTAGCCCATTAGTGGCACAGCTAGCAGCAAACTCAGCCCCGTTTGCATCAGTTTATGTCGATACTCTTGCTTATCGTCGCTGCTACGTTGTTGCTGGGCTTGTTGCTCATCTTCAATTAGGCTGGCGCCGTAGCCTGCTTGTTCGATTTGTTTAATCAGGCTATCGGCTGATTCCTCGCCAAATACGCTGGCGGTGCGTTCGGCAAAGTTAATCTCTACTTTGGTTACTTTATCCAGCTTATGTAAGGCTTGCTCGATGGTATTTACGCAACTAGCGCAGCTTACGCCGCTTAGGTTAAGTCGGGTGAGGAAACTGTCCGAGTTAGGCATAGCTGTTGCTGCATCTTCTGCAGCGGAGGGTTGAGACGCGTCGCTGTTGGCTTTGGGCGATGCCTCTGTTTCTGCTTCCGCTTCAATTTTGGTTTCTGGCTGAGCTTCGGCTAAATAGTTTAACTCACTTAGGCGTTGCTCAATTTGGCTGGCCCATAAGCGCGTGCTTAGCTGCAAGGTTTGCTGCTGTATGTCCACGCTGAGCTGCGCTTCTGGATCGTCGCCCAGTATGGCTTGTTCAATTTTTTTAACGCAGTGCCCGCATTTAACATTTTGTAGAGAATATTGATAAGCCTGCGCTGAGCGCTGCTTAGTATGATAGCCGATTTGTTCAACCAACTGATTAAACTCGGTAAAATCGCCAAGCTCACTGACAATAGCATGGCGCTTATTGTCGCTTACTTGCAGCTGGGAGTCAGGATGCTGGGTTTGTACGGCTTGGCTTAATTTGGCGACACATTTGCTGCAGGATAAGCCTTGTAAGTCGACCACTAAGTTACTCATGGTGTTTCTCCTTAGCTGACCATGATTCTATTAAGGCGCAAATACTCTGTTCCGTGGGAAGCTTATCTGGGTGGCATTGCCACTGTTTATAGGTATCTTGCAACATCGCTAGTTGCTGTTGAGTTTTAAGCAGCCGTTGCTCTGTTTGCTGGATCTTCTCTTGTAATAGATGGCGAACTGTAGGGCAGGGAGTATCGCCGTCATTTGCCAAGGCCAATATCGATTGCACTTCTTTTAAGCTGAAACCAATTTCTCTGGCTTGATGAATAAAACGTAAGCGTTGCAGTGCCTGACTATCGTAGTCTTTGTAGTTATTGGCTGGGTCACGGCTGGCGCTAATTAAATTTAAGCGAGTGTAATAGCGCACCGTTTCGGCGGTGACATCGGCTAGTTTGGCTAATTCTGAGGTTTTCATCGTGTTACCCATAACAAATTCACTTATCACTACTATAAAACCTATGTGTTACACACGGGTCAAGTGGAAATGTGCATTTGCCACATAAACAACACTCAGGAATATAACCACACAAAGTTTGGTACTTTTGCTACAAATCCTACATTGTCACGCGCTTTGTTCGTTGTGTTTTTACAGAATTGTGGCTGTGAGAGATATTAATTCATTTTTAAAACAATGAGTTATGGATTTTGGCTGAATGTGGAACGGTATTCGCACTAGTGATAGCGGGAACCGTTTTATCAACGCTAAAAGGAAGAAATATTATGGCTATTCGTCAATGTGCAATTTACGGAAAAGGCGGTATTGGTAAATCTACCACTACTCAAAACCTAGTGGGTGCTCTAGCGGAAGCGGGCAAAAAAGTCATGATCATTGGTTGTGACCCTAAAGCTGACTCAACTCGTCTTATTCTACACGCGAAAGCGCAAAATACCATTATGGAAATGGCGGCTGAAGCGGGTTCTGTAGAAGACATCGAACTAGAAGATGTACTTAAAGTGGGTTACGGCGGTGTTCGTTGTGTTGAATCAGGCGGTCCAGAGCCGGGTGTTGGTTGTGCTGGTCGTGGTGTAATCACAGCGATTAACTTCCTAGAAGAAGAAGGCGCTTATGAGGAAGATTTAGACTTCGTATTTTACGACGTACTTGGTGACGTTGTGTGTGGTGGTTTCGCCATGCCTATTCGTGAAAACAAAGCGCAAGAAATTTACATCGTGGTATCTGGTGAGATGATGGCCATGTACGCAGCTAACAATATTTCTAAAGGTATTTGTAAATATGCTGCAACAGGTAGCGTACGTTTAGCCGGTCTAATCTGTAATTCACGCAAGTGTGACCGAGAAGACGAGCTGATTGAAGCCCTAGCATCAAAAATCGGTACTCAAATGATTCACTTCGTACCACGTGACAACGTAGTACAACAAGCCGAAATTCGTCGTATGACGGTAATCGAGTACAACCCCAAATGTAACCAAGCCGATGAATACCGCGCATTAGCGCAAAAGATTATCAACAACGAACTGTTTGTTGTACCTACTCCTGTAACTATGGATGAGCTAGAAGAATTGCTAATGGAATTCGGCATCATGGATGTAGAAGACGAAACCATCATCGGTAAAGCTGCTGAAGAAGTTACCGCTTAATCACAGCTCGATAGTGAGTAAATTGATGCTATAGGAGGCAGCAATGTCAAATAAACAAGCAGAGACTCAAGCGCTGATTGATGAGGTGCTAGAGGTCTACCCAGAGAAAGCCAAAAAAGACCGTCTTAAGCACCTTGGTGTTAACGACGGTGAGAAAGGCAGCTGTATTACCGCTAACCGTAAATCTTTGCCTGGTGTAATGACCGCTCGTGGTTGTGCTTACGCCGGTTCTAAAGGGGTGGTATGGGGACCTATCAAAGACATGGTTCACATCTCTCACGGTCCAGTAGGGTGTGGTCAATATTCACGTGCCGGTCGTCGTAACTACTACACGGGTTACACCGGAGTGAACAGCTTCGGCACCATGAATTTTACCTCAGACTTCCAAGAACGTGACATCGTATTCGGTGGTGATAAAAAACTGGCCACCCTTATCGATGAGGTAGAAATGTTATTCCCATTAACCAAAGGTCTTTCAGTTCAATCAGAATGTCCGGTGGGTCTAATTGGTGACGACATCGAAGCGGTATCTAAAACCAAAGGTGCAGAAATTGGTAAAACCATCGTTCCTGTACGCTGTGAAGGTTTCCGCGGAGTGAGCCAATCTTTAGGTCACCACATTGCTAACGATACCTTACGCGATTATGTGCTAGATAAAGCTGAAGATAAAGAAGTCGCTACCACTGATTACGACGTTGCCATTATTGGTGACTACAACATCGGCGGCGATGCTTGGTCTTCACGCATCTTACTTGAAGAAATCGGCTTACGTGTTGTGGCTCAGTGGTCTGGTGACGGTACCTTACCTGAACTAGAAAATACCCCTAAAGTGAAAATGAACTTGGTTCACTGTTATCGTTCAATGAACTACATCTGTCGTCATATGGAAGAGAAATACGGGATTCCATGGATGGAGTACAACTTGTTTGGTCCAACCAAGTGTGAAGAGTCTTTACGCGCTATCGCTGCGAAATTTGACGAAAAAATTCAAGCTAAAGCTGAAGAAGTTATCGCCAAATACAAAGCGCAATGGCAAGCCGTGGTTGACAAATACCGTCCACGTTTAGAAGGCAAAAAAGTCATGTTGTATGTAGGTGGTTTACGCCCACGCCACGTGATTGGTGCCTACGAAGACTTAGGTATGGAAATTGTTGGAGCTGGTTATGAATTCGGTCACAACGACGATTACAGCAAAACCGTACCAGAAGTGAAAGATGCCACCCTGATTTACGATGATGTGACCGGTTACGAGCTAGAAGCTTTTGCCGACAAACTTAAACCTGACCTAATTGGTGCTGGTGTTAAAGAAAAATACATTTTCCAAAAAATGGGTATTCCATTCCGTCAAATGCACAGCTGGGATTACTCAGGTCCTTACCACGGCTTCGATGGCTTCGCTATCTTCGCTCGCGACATGGACATGACCTTGAACAACCCATGCTGGGACAAATTGACTCCGCCATGGAAAAAAGCCAAAGCAGCTTAAGTGCTTGCAATATCAGGATGAGTGCATCAGCGCTTAATTGTTTAACTCAATTCGTTGTTCACAGATGAGTGGCGCGAAAGGAGAAAGAAAATGAGTCAACAAGTAGACGATATCAAACCTGGCTATCCCCTGTTTGAACAGCCAGAATATAAAGACATGATGGCACGCAAACGCGCCGATCATGAAGAAGGGGTGAGCGACGAGAAGATCAAGGAAGTATTCGAGTGGACCACCACCGAAGAATACAAAGAGCTTAACTTCTCTCGTAAAACCTTAACTGTAGACCCAGCAAAAGCTTGCCAACCTTTAGGTTCAGTACTGTGTGCACTAGGTTTTGAAAAAACCCTGCCTTACGTACACGGTTCGCAAGGTTGTGTGGCCTACTTTCGTACCTATTTTAACCGTCATTTTAAAGAGCCAGTAGCCTGTGTTTCTGATTCAATGACTGAAGACGCCGCCGTATTCGGTGGGCAAAAAAACATGTTTGATGGTTTGCAAAATTCTTTGGCTTTATACAAGCCTGAAGTGATTGCAGTCTCTACCACCTGTATGGCCGAAGTTATTGGTGATGACTTAAATGCTTTCATCGGTAACGCCAAAAAAGAAGGTTACATTCCAGAGGAGTTACCTACGCCGTTTGCTCATACGCCTAGTTTCGTAGGGAGTCACGTAACCGGTTGGGATGGCATGTTCGAAGGCTTTGCGCGTTACTTCACCTTAAAAGGCATTGAAGATAAAACCGTAGGTAGTAATGGTAAAATTAACTTTATACCCGGTTTTGAAACCTACCTTGGTAACTACCGTGTTATCCATAAAATGATGCAGCAAATGGGGGTAGATTACTCGCTACTTAGTGACCCATCTGAAGTGTTAGATACGCCTGCTGACGGTGAATACCGTATGTACGCCGGTGGTACACCTTTAGCTGAGTTGGAAGATGCACCTAACGCCATCACCACAGTACTACTACAACCTGATCAATTAGTGAAAACTAAGAAGTTTGTAGAAGGTACTTGGAAGCACGAAGTGCCTACCTTGAATATTCCAATGGGCCTAGATTGGACCGACGAATTCTTGGTGAAAATTGCTGAGTTAACTGGCAAAGAAATCCCTGAATCATTAGCGGTTGAACGTGGTCGTTTGGTTGACATGATGACCGATTCGCACACTTGGTTACACGGTGTGAGCTTTTCCATCTATGGCGACCCAGACTACCTAATGGGCTTAACCAAGTTTCTTCAAGAATTAGGTTGTGAAATCAAACACATCTTGTGTCACAACGCTGCTAAACGTTGGCGCAAGAAAATGGAAGCGCTATGTGCTGAAGCACCTTGTACTGCCAACGCTGAAATTCACGTAGGTAAAGACTTGTGGCACTTCCGTTCATTGGTATTCACCAATAAACCTGATTTCATGATTGGTAACTCTTACGCTAAGTTCATTCAACGTGATACTAAAGCCAAGGGTGCGGAGTTTGAAGTTCCATTAATTCGTTTGGGCTTCCCCATCTTCGACCGTCACCATTTACACCGCAACACCACTTTAGGTTATGAAGGCGGCATGTACATGTTGACCACCTTAGTGAATGAAGTGCTGGCTAAGCTTGATGAAGACACCAGCGAAATGGGTAAAACAGACTACGGTTTCGACCTAGTACGTTAATCCTCAAAGTCTGGCTGGGAGTGCGCTCCCAGCCAGTTTTTAGCAGTGTTAAGGAGCAAGCATGCCCAATCTTATTATTAGTCGCGAAAGCTCAGGTGAGCTACAAGCCTACATCGCCAAGAAAGATTTAGAGTTAACAATCAATTCTTTAGAGTTTGATCAAGACGATCAATGGGGCGGTGAGTTAGAGCTAAGCGACGGCAGCCGTTTTTATATTGAACCGCAGAATGCCAAGCCAAGCTTACCTAAAACCTTTCGTGCCAGAAGAGCCTAGCCCTGGCTATAGCTCAACGCTTAGCGCGTATTTTGTTTAGAGGAGAGAGCATGAACAAGCCTATGAGTGACACCCTAGCATTAAGGCTAGCGGTAGCGGCCAAAGCCGTACCCGATATTGAATTGAAACAGTTTATTCAGTTACTGATTACGCATTGTGGTGAGCCGCTAACAGAGAAAAAACTACGCGCGATTAGTCCTAAAAAATTGCGTGAACTATTTGCGCAAACCGCCTTACAGCTTGATCGCAGCCAGCTTAATCAGGTGCATGCCATTTTAGGTGCCGACGAAATTAGCCCCATGGAAGCGCCTAGCATACCAGCGCCAAAACAGTTAAGCGGCCCAGTGGTACAGTTAGCGGTAAGTTCAAATAATTTAGAGCGCATCGACGGGCATTTCGGCTCTTGTTTGCGTTTTTTAATTTATCAAGTCTCCGCCAGCGGTTATCAACTGGTGGATGTTCGCCCAGTAGTAGAAAATCTTACCGGCGATGCACGCACCACCTACTTAATTGATTTAATCGGTGATTGCCAGTTACTCGCCACTTTATCGATTGGCGGCCCAGCGGCGGCGCGAGTTAGCCGAGCCGACATACTGCCTTTAAAACAGCTTACCCCTCAACCTGCCCAAGCTATTTTGCAACGCTTGCAAATGGTAATGGATCAGCCTCCACGTTGGTTGGCGCGTTTGTTGGAAAGACAAGGACAGGAGGCTGCCTTATGCGTAGAGTAGGTGAAACCGAAGCTAAAACTTGCACCTGTAAGGGTGAAGATAAACCGCATCAGCCTAAGCACGGTGATTGTGGCTGCCATAGCGGTGAAGCTGAAGCCAAAACTTGTACCTGCAAGGGCGAGGATAAGCCACATCAGCCTGAACATGGTGGTCATAGTTCTAGTAGTAGCTCGAAGCAATGCGGCTGTAAAGATGGGCATAATGAGCAGCCGCTGAACCAGTCGAAACTAGACAAATTGCTCTCGCGTATAGCTGACAAGGCCGATTACCAAAAGGGCTTGGCTTGTTTTAAAAAACATAATCCTAGTATTCGAGTGATTGAATGCAGCGAAGACGACATGGCCGAGCGCGAACCCTTTGTTGCTGCCAGTTACTTCGACATTTTTTTAATGGCCAATGGCACCAGTTGTGCGCGCTTAACCAATAGCTTGGATCTAGCCATTGGTTTAGTGATTGCGTTGCACGAAGAAGACTAAATAACTTATCGATTCGATGAAGCATTTGCCCAGCCGACAGAGTGGGTAAATATCGTTTTAAGAGAACTATCATGTCAGACTTAAACAGTGACCGCTATGTGTCCTTTTGCAATATCGATTGCGATCAAAATGCCGACCGCTTAATTGAGATGCTCGATCACCATATTGCCGCTGGTAATGGCAGCGAGCTATGGCAGCAGTACTTTATTGGCAAACGCGCCGAGCAAAAAAAGATGCAGCGCGATAACCTCAATTTTGTAGGTAGTCAAACCAACCCATTGTATGAATATTTTGAAGACTGTGACGACAAAACCGCTACGGACTTGCTCTATCAAATAGAACAAGAATGTTGTTAGTGGCCTTGTCGTTAGCACAGTAAAAAGCAGCTTGTTAGCTGCTTTTTTTGTGGGTGAGAGGGGGGCTTAGCGGGTTAAGCCTATGGGTGTTGTGAGTGATGTTGTTGGTTTTGTTGGTTTTTTGAGGCATGACCTAGGTTAAGTGTTGGGGAAAGGTGTTAGTGTGTGGCGTTTTTAGAATGGGTGTCTAAGTTATTTTTTTTGCAATTTTAGAGTGGGTGCCTGATTTATTTCGCTATTGGCCTTCCAAATTTGGAAGAGGCGAGGTATTACCTTGCGCTTCCTATAAAAGAAAAAATGGATTATGTAATGGGAGATAGGTTCGATGAAAGTATTAATACCCAGTAAGCGGTTAATAAACCCCACATACCAATAATATCCACGCTTTGACATAGTGCCTTTTTCAACGGAGGCACTATGAACCAAGAACATAAACGCACGCATTGGGCATCAGTTATCGAGAAACAAAAGCAAAGCCAGTTATCTATAAAACAGTTTTGCGAAGACAAGGGCATTAGCTATCAAACCTTCTTTTACTGGTCTAAGCGACTGCGCTCTCCTGAGACAGTACAGACGTTGCAGCCCATTGAGTTTGATGAGTCACGCCATTCACTCTCTGAGGCTGTTGTCCTGCTTTTTGCTAATGGTATTCGTGCAGAGCTGCCCGCTGCACTCAGTCCCGCGCAAATCAAATATTGGGTCGACGCGCTACAATGACTCCTTCCGGCAAGGTCTTCTTGGTCTCCGGCGTGACCGATATGCGCAAGTCCATTGATGGGCTATCGTTGATTGTCGCCGAACAACTAGATATGGATCCGTTCAGCGAAGCCTGGTTTATCTTCTGTAATCGCGGACGCGATAAACTCAAAATCTTGTTTTGGGATACCAACGGGTTTTGGCTTTACTATCGCCGTTTGGAGAAAGGTACCTTCAAATGGCCTCGCCCGACTACCCAGGGCGTGATTGTCATCAGCAAACCGCAACTTCACTGGTTGCTCTCAGGGCTGTCACTCGAAAACAGCAAAGCCCATCGGCCCTTAAATGGGCTAGAAGTGTGATGCTAGACACTGATCGTAATTTTGCACTTGAACGATCCTTTTTAACCGTCACACTGGGCACCATAGAATGCTGTAGATGATGCCCAGTGACCGACTACCCCGATGATATAGAACAACTCAAGGCTATGCTGCTAAAACTCGAGCAGGAGAAGCAAGCCATGGAAGAAGAGGTAGCCGCCCTGAAAACCCAGGTGCAATTACTCGTTGAGCAACTCAACCTCAGCAAATCCAAACGCTTTGCTTCCCAAAGCGAAAAAGTCGCCAAAGGCACCTTCAACGAAGCCGAGCAGCAAAATGCGTTGCCTTCCTCACCTAAAGAACGAAGAAAAACGGGTCGTAAACCGCTGCCTGCTGACCTTGAACGCGAGGTGCAACCCCATACGTTAAATGCGCCGTATTGCGATTGCTGTGATACGCCTTTACACGAATGCGGCAAGGAAGTCAGCGAAACCCTGAAAATCCTACCTCAGCGAGTGAGTGTCATCCGCCACGAGCGCACTAAGTATGCCTGTCGCCACTGCGAGCAGACCGCGGAAACCAGCAAAGTGGTCACAGCTCCAAAACCGGCGAGTATGCTCCCCAAAAGCCTTGGCAGTGCCGAGGCCTTCGCCGCCGTGGTCACCGCCAAATACGTAGATGCCCTGCCGCTGTACCGCCAGGTCGATATCCTCAACCGCTCTGGCATTGATATTAGCCGTGCCACGCTGGCAAACTGGTGTGTGCAGCTAGGCAGCAAAGTGCAGGTCATTGTCGATGCGATGAAAGCGCAGCTTCTAAAAGACCCCCTCATCTGCGCCGATGAAACCACGGTGCAGGTGTTGAGAGAAGAAGACAGACAGGCGCAATCGAAATCCTATATGTGGGTCTATCGCAGCGGCGAGTTCACCCCAAATCCCGTGGTGATTTACGATTATCACCCCAGCCGAGCGGGCGCTTGTGTGCGCGAGTTCCTTGGTGATTACCACGGTTATCTGTTGTCCGATGGTTACAGTGCTTATGACACGGTAGACGGTGTCACCCAAGCCGCGTGCATGGCGCATGTCCGCCGCAAGTTCACTGATGCTCAAAAGGCATCCCCTTCGAAAAAGGCAGGAAAACCCGAAAAGGCCTTGGCCTTTATAGCCAAACTGTATGGCGTAGAGAAACGGGCTAAAGACCTGTCGGCCGACGCGCGCCAACAGATGAGGATGCAAGAAAGCCTGCCCATCCTGAATGACTTTAAAGCGTGGCTGGATAGCCTGCATGTTCTGCCGAAAGGGGCATTAGGCCAGGCCATCACCTACGCCAGAAATCAGTGGCCCAAACTGTTGACTTACCTGGGAGATGGACATATCAGCATCGACAACAATGTGACGGAGCGGGATATCCGGCCGTTCACGACGGGTCGAAAAAACTGGATGTTCTCAACTTCGGTAGGGGGAGCGAAAGCCAGTGCCAATCTGTATAGCTTGGTCATGACGTGTCGGGCGAATGACATCAATCCCTATTATTACTTCCGGCACTTGTTCACGGAGTTGCCGAAAAGTTCACTCGTCGATGATATGTCGGATCTGATGCCATGGAATGTTGATATCAGCGCCATTGAGTAAGGCTTCACTGGTTTACTTACCGCTTACAATACCCATGCGACTCGAGAACAAATCCGTGACGACATAGAAGCGCAAGGAAAACCTTCGTATACGTTTAAGTTTGCTTATGGTTATAAAGTTAAACAGGATTAAGATTTATATGTTATTTAAAATATTATTATTATCTTTTATGCTTTTGTTTTCTTGTTGTTCTTTTTCTTATGAAGCAGGAAGAATTAATGGCAGGACATTAATCTTTGTTGGCTATAATGAAGATTGTATGAATTTGAAAGAGTACAATTCCTTTCATATAAATCCAAAAGAAATAGTTGACCTTATAAGGAATGAGGATTTTCTTTGGGATTTTCAATACTCTCATAGGGGATTTCATTTTTGTAGTTTGGAAGCGAAGTCAGAGTTTTTTTATTTATTGGAAAAATCATTTGGTCATCGATTTTCAGATGAAATTAAAGGGTTGGCAATTGACCTTTATCAAGAACCGTATCTTAGTAAAAAAATAAGCCAAAAATGGGGGCGCACTTTTTGGAAATGGCATGATTTTGGAAAATGTGTTGAAAGATTTTTTGAGAAAAAAATTGGTAAAAACTTCCTATGTCAAGGCCAGGATATATTGAAAGAAAATCCAAACAGGATTATTTCTGCCAATTTATCTAAGGACGAATTTTTTTACTTCACGATGTTTTTTTCGGTTAGCCATCCTTCTATTTATCGTTTATTTGATTTTAAGGTTGATTATAATTTTATCGATGAGCTCATCTTGTATAAAAAAACGGGTTCTTTCCTCATTATTGATAACAGATACAGTCTCATGGAGAGATTTGTCAGCAAGGATAAGTTGGTATATCTATATAATAAAATTTATCAAATGGCAGCTAATGAATCTTTGTTTGTTCTAAATGCAAGTGGAGTTGTATCAGTTCTATCCAAATATGATAATAGTTTGATTAGTGGTCTAATTGATACTATGAATAGCTGGTACAGCTCTTTTAATGAAACAAAGTCTATAGAGGATTACTGTTTGCATCTAGATTCCACTAGGGCTTTTGGTGCGCATGGTATGTGGATAATGAGAGAGATGTATAAAAACGATAATGGGCTGTCATTAACCTACGACAACAACGTGTTGGCCGCTATAGAGCGTTGTAAATTTACTGGTTTCGACATTAATGATTTTATCGTATATATATATAAAGAACATAACAAAACACCTTATAAGTTGATGAGGTACAAATTGGTATATAATGAGAAAGGGGAAAAGGTTATTGAAATTAGTAATGTTAAAGGTTTAAAGATAGAGTAGATATAGTAATTATATTAGACATATATGGACGCCCCGTGTTTTGCAACTCATGATGGCTTTGTTGCTTAAATCGATGGAACTAAATCAAGAAGCTACGATCTGATCAGCTACACTCATCACTCGTCGTAGCCTCATGCCGAAACCTCGTTACAAAACAACTAACTGGAAACAGTATAATAAAGCCTTAATCAACCGTGGCTCTCTGACCTTTTGGATTGATGAGGAAGTGATA
>QGCX01000009.1_pt1 | contig 106770 bp, 94 predicted proteins | sample 4708031 | NCBI WGS metagenome assembly QGCX01 (sample SAMN08941163, study PRJNA450518) | Sediment metagenome, whole genome shotgun sequencing project. | reverse complement strand
GCGTTGCGGCACTCGCAGTAGTAACTGAATACGCCGCAATACCTGTTTAGCGTTACCCCGTAAAAAACCATAATCTCTCACCCGCTGTAAGCCCTTGGGCAATACATGCTGCAAGATAAGCGTTAAGAATTGCAAGGTAGACAGGGTGCGGATTTTGCTGGTGTGGCTTTGGCTATCTTGATACCTAAAACTCACTTGGCCGTTATGGGTACTGATAATGTCTTTAGTAGCGGGGGCAAGCCCAAACTCGCTAATAAGATGGTACGCCCCAACCACACGCTAAACTTAACATCGTTAGGTTCAGTTAAATAAAGGTGACCATCATGACTACTATTCGCGTTATCGGTATCGATCTAGGAAAGAACACATTTCATCTTATCGGCCATGATTTTTCAGGTAGAGAAGTCTTTCGAAAGAAGCTTAACCGACAAAAGCTGCTCCAATTATTATCAGTTCATGAACCTGTTATTGTTGCTATGGAAGCTTGTGGTGGCGCTCATTGGTTAGCGAGGCGGTGTGAGTCTTATGGACATCAAGTCAGATTAATTCCGGCTCAGTATGTTAAACCTTACGTAAAAACAAACAAAAATGATTTCATTGACGCTGATGCAATTGCAGAAGCGTCAATGCGTCCAAATATGCGTTTTGTCTCTCCAAAAAGTGAATTAGCTCAAGTATGTACTGTCGTCCGAAAAATCAGAGCCGGTTATCTCAAGGAAAGAACAGCGTGCATGAATAGGATTGGTTCAATTCTTCTAGAGTTTGGGATAAGTTTTCCGAGAGGGTATCACAACATGAAGAACCTATTTCAGTATTTGGCCGATAATAAAGAACCCATTCCACCAATGTTAATTTTGGAGCTTAGAGAACAATTAGATCATTACAATCAATTGAATTCATGGATTAAAGAGCAGGAAAAGAAATTAGAAAACTTGCTGAAAGACGAAGAATTGTTAACTCTCTTACAAAGTGTCCTAGGAATAGGGCCAATGACAGCTTCTTGTTGCTTGTCAACTGTAGGTAACCCTACCGACTTTGCTAATGGTCGTAATTTTGCTGCTTGGATTGGTTTAACGCCACATCAATATTCTACTGGTGGCAAATCAAGAATGCTCGGAATATCGAAACGAGGAAACAAAGAGCTTAGAGAGCTATTCGTCCATGCTGCTAGGGCGGTTATGTGGAGAGATGGGACGGCTGAACGTTACTTTGGCTCTTGGCTTATTGACCTGAAGCGACGGAAACCATTCAATGTTGCCCTTGTTGCTTTAGCGAACAAATTAGCTCGGATAGCATGGTCAGTAATGGTGACTCATAAAGCTTTTGAAATAAGAGTTTAAATCAGATTTGCAGATGATATATAAAGATGACAAAACGGTTAGACCATAAGATTGAAGACCTAATGGACACAACAGCAACATAGAATGCTTTCACGCTTTTGAGGACAATCTGGCGCGGATCTCATCGTAGAGCTGGGACTAATGCAAGTCTCAAAAAGACTCTGAATACATTAGCGCAAACCAACTCCGTTATTTTTGATTTATCACTTGCAAAACGGGGCGTACCATACGTTCTGTCCAATTGTGAGTTTTAGACGCAGTACCTTCTTCAAGCCCTAGGGGGCTCACCATTTAAGGTGTAGGCCTAAGTATGAGCCAGTGGATTTAAAACTTAATCGAGCGGCGGCCGGTTTTGGTGCTACTTGCTGATGGTTGTTTAGGTGCTTTAGTTGTCGGTTTGTCTTTAGACTTAGCCTTGTTGCTCTTGGGTGGTTTGCTATCCACTTCGCTAGGTGCTTGCTCACATACCACATAAAGAAACTGGCCGTTAAATTCGATAAGGTCGCCAGCATAGACTTTTTTACGTTTGCGCTGTTCGAGCTCACCATTCAGCCCAACATAGCCTTCTGCTATCGCCATTTTGGCTTCTCCGCCGCCGCTCACTAAGTTGCCGATTTTTAATACCTTGTATAGTTCTATGGGCTGTTGTTCTACAACCACTTCAAGTGCTTCTACTTCTATTTCTTGCGAGGGATCATGTTGCTGTTTCATTGTTCTGATCAACTAGGAATTACTGCTGTGATTATGGTGAGCCAGCGTAGTTAGGTCAAGTAAGGAATGAGTTTGGCTATGCTGTAGTTGGGGTGATGGAAGGAAACTATCAAAGGACATTGAACGTAAAATCTGTTTGCAGTTTATCAGCAGTTAATTTCAGGTGATAACGGTTTATCCATTATAAAATGTAGGGTTTTAGCGCATAAACTAGTTACTTTTGTTCTTAGTTCACGGTTTCTCTTGATCTATGGTGAGTAGATAAATATTATCAATTTTTGCTGAACAAATACTCAGTGCTTTATCCTTTAGCCCTCCTCAGTTTTGAATAAAGCCTTTTACTATCAGCGTGTAAGGAAAATTAAAAGATCAGGGAGTTGTTCTTTGAAATCACCTAGCTGTACTTGTTTTTCGTTGTTGTTTGTTATGGCCTTTAGCACTGCGGCTCAGGAGTCGCTTTCAAGCTTAGATTTAGAATTTTTGATGGCCGAAGATGTTCAGGCCACTTCGGTAATGAAGCGAGCTCAATCTACCTTTACCACTCCAGCTGCTCTATATGTCTTGAGTAAAGACGATATCCGGGCTTCTGGCGCCTTAACTGTGGCTGAGTCGCTGAAACTGGTTCCCGGCATTGAAGTGCGCCAATTAGATAATAACCAGTGGGCGATCACTACTCGCGGAGTAGCCGGTCGGCATACCAGTAAGTTGTTGGTGATGGTTGATGGGCAAAGTGTTTATAACCCAACCTTTGCTGGCGTATATTGGGAGACTTTGGATGTGCCGCTATATGATATAGAGCGAATTGAAGTTATTCGTGGTCAGGGGGGCTTGTTGTGGGGGAGTAACGCTACTAACGGTGTGATAAACATTATCACTAAAAATAGCTTGGATAGCCGTGGTAGCTTGCTGCAATTGAGTGGGGGGGACCTACTGGATTACGAATTAGCTTTTCGTTACGGCGCAGATTTAGGTCAGTCGGGGGCTTATCGTGTTTATGCCTCAAGTAAACAATTTGACAAGTCAAAACATGGTTTTCAGATGGAGCCTCAAGACGACTCAAACCAATATACTGTTGGAGCCCGTTTGGATTTCGCCCCCAGTGACGACCTATCGATACTCACTCAAGCTAACTATACTCGAACCGAGCAAGGACAAGGTCTAAAGGCGCTGGACATCAATACCAATCAGAATACCTTATTAATCGATCAGTTTAAGCGAGATGATGTCAGAGTAATGACCCGCTTAGAGCACCGTTTATCGCCCACCGCCAACCAGATGCTACAAGCATCATGGATTTTACAAGATGGTGAACAACTATTTTTGGATGAGCGTTTCCAGTCTATCGATTTGGATTACCAGATGAACTCAATATTGGGTAAGGCGCAATGGGATTGGGGATTAAACTACCGCAATAGCTCTTTGCCTTTTACCCCAAATATGATCATAACAAGTGACAATTATGTGACCCGCTTAGAACAGTACGGGGCATTCTTACAGCTACAGTTTGCTCTGATCCCAGATAGATTAAACTTGAGTATCGGTAACAAGGCCGAGCACAATAGCTTCACTGGTTGGGAGCATCAGCCCGCAGCTCGTTTGAGCTGGCAAGCCAGTCAGTCTCATGTATTTTGGGGAGCGGTATCGCAAGGGGTACGGATCCCTTCATTAGCCGAATATGATTTTGATACTGCTATTAACGGCACAAGGGTGGGGCATTACTTGCAAACAGGTATCGATGCTATCGACAACTACTACATGCGCACCGTGTTAAATGGTAATCAGCAGGTTGAGCCGGAGAAGTCTTTATCTTATGAGTTAGGTTACCGCTTTAACCAAAATCCGTGGTCGTTAGATGTATCGTTATTTAATACTAAGTCTCGCAACGTATTTGCCGTGTTCCCTAACCCTGATTCGCTTGATTTAGCGCAACTCGGTGGCTTATTAGCGATGGGGGAATATTTGGAAGCACAACGTGTATTAAGTAATAGCGTACTTGAGTTTGATGTGGTGTCCAATGCTGAACTTGAAGTGACTGGGGGAGAAGCTTTATTGGCGTGGCAATCTAATCACGATGTGAAGGCTGAGTTAGGTTACAGTCAGTTACGTTATCGCTACGATTTACAAGCGAATACCCAGCCTGCGATTGGAAATGATTCCGATAGCCGCCAGTGGTTTGCTAAAGTGGGTTGGCAGGTCGCTAAACGTCATGCTTTGTTTGGCTTATTTCGCTCTGTAAAAAGTGATGCTTATCTTGCTGATGATTATGACGCGTTGGATTTAAGTTGGGCTTGGCAAGTTCACGATAGTGCAGTTTTATCATTAACGGGTAAGAATCTACTCGCAGGTAAACATGTTGAATACAATAATGGCTCCGAAACCTTTACCGTCGCAAATTACATAGAACGCAGCGCTGTACTGCGACTGATAGCGGAGTTTTAATGCTCTTTCTAATACTAGCAATAGCAGGACAAGTTTTAGCAAATGGAAAAGAGCTGGCGATTAAGGCTGGTTTTATAAAAAAACATAGAGATATATGTCCAGATAATAGACCTATTGGCGTGATGGAAGAAAGCTTTCAAAGGACAATGAACGTAAAACCTGTTTGCAGCTTCTCAGCAGTTAATTTCAGGTGATAACGGTTTATCCATTATAAACCATAGGGTTTTAGCGCATAAACTAGTTACTTTTGTTCTTAGTTCACGGTTTCTCTTGATCTATAGTGAGTAGATAAATATTATCAACTTTTGCTGAACAAATACTCAGAGCTTTATCCTATAGTCCTTCCCTGTTTTATATAAAGCTCTTTGGTATCAGTGTATAAGGATGTATAAATGGCCAAGGAGTTGTCCTGTTGAAGTCGCCCAGTTGTGCTTTGTTCTCGTTGCTTTTCACTATTACGAGTAGTTATGCCTCTGAGTCGCCGTTATCTAGTTTAGATTTAGAATCTTTAATGAGTGAAGATGTCCAAGCAACATCTGTGATGAAGCGAGCTCAATCAACTTTCAGTACACCCGCATCTTTATATGTACTGAGTAAAGAAGATATTCGCGCCTCTGGTGCATTAACCGTAGCAGAGTCGTTAAAACTGGTTCCCGGAATTGAAGTTCGACAGCTTGACAATAATCAGTGGGCTATTACCACTCGAGGAGTGGCTGGTCGGCATACCAGTAAACTGCTAGTGATGGTTGACGGCCAAAGTGTCTACAATCCCACCTTTGCTGGCGTATATTGGGAAACCCTGAACGTTCCTCTTTATGATATTAAACGCATTGAAGTGATTCGTGGCCAAGGGGGCTTGTTATGGGGGAGTAACGCGACTAACGGCGTGATTAATATTATTACCAAAAATAGTTTAGACAGTCGCGGTACGCTGTTGCAAGTGAGCAGTGGCGATCGGCTTAATTATGAGCTTGCCTTACGCCACGGAGGGTACCTTGGGCGCAGTGGTAGTTACCGTGTTTATGCCGCTGTTAAAGATGTAGATGAGTCTTCTCAAGGTCTTGAGATGGAACCTCACGACGATGCCAAGCAGCAAAGTATTGGTGCTCGTTTTGATTTTGCACCGAGTGATGACTTATCGATTCTTGCTCAGTTTCACTACTCCCATACCGAGCAGGGACAAAACTTAGATGCGTTGTCTAGGGATGTGAATATTAATGTTTTGCACCAAGACCAGTTTAAGCAAGATGATGCGCGGGTGATGGCTCGTTTAGAGCACCGTTTATCTACCACATCAAACCAAATGCTACAGGCTTCTTGGTCTTTACAAGATGGCGAACAGTTATTCTTAGACGAACGTTTCCAGTCTTTCGACCTTGATTATCAAATGAATTCAGTATTTGGCAGAGCGCAGTTAGACTGGGGCTTAAACTATCGAAATAATTACCTACCGTTCACTGCTAATTACATAATCAGTAGTGATGAAAACCTGACCCGACTTGAGCATTACGGCGCATTTCTCCAGCTGCAGTATGCGCTTATTCCCAATAGTTTAAATTTAAGTGTTGGTAATAAGTTGGAGCACAACAGCTTTACCGGTTGGGAAAACCAGCCTGCGGCTCGCTTGAGCTGGCAAGCTAGTGCTAATCATGTGGTATGGGGAGCTGTATCGCAGGGCGTAAGGATCCCTTCTTTTGCCGAGTATGATTATGATACGGCCTTACATGGCGTTCGGGTGAGTAGCCTTGTTCAAACGGGTATAACTGCGATTGACGATTATCACGTGCGTACAGTATTAAATGGTAACCAACTAGTTGAGCCTGAAAAATCATCGTCATATGAGTTGGGTTACCGTTTCAATCGAAGACCTTGGTCGGTGGATGTGTCATTATTTCATACTAAATCACGCAATGTATTTGCTGTGTATCCTAACCCTGAGTCGGTGGATATTCAGCAAATCGCCAATTTGTTGGCCACTGGACAACTCCTTGCTGCACAACAAGCCTTGGCTAACAGCGTGTTGGAATTTGATGTGGTGTCTAATGCTGAGCTCGAAGTGACTGGCGGAGAAGCCGTACTTGCGTGGCAAGCAAACGATTTTATTAGTACCGAGTTGGGCTATAGTCAGTTACGCTATCGTTATGACTTAAAAGCGAATACCCAGCCTGCGATTGGCGATGATTCTAATAGCGAGCAGTGGTTTGCCAAGGTGGGGTGGCAAGTAACCAAAAGGCATAGCCTGTTTGGTTTATATCGTTCTATAGACAGTAATGCCTATCATGCTGATGATTATGATGTATTGGACTTAAGTTGGGCTTGGCAGGTCCATGAACGGGCTCTTTTATCGTTAACTGGGAAAAATTTGCTTGCAGGAAAGCATGTTGAATATAACAACGTTTCTGAAACTTTTACTGTATCAAACTATATCGAACGTAGCGTTGTACTGCGTTTGAGTGCGGAGTTTTGATGAGCTTTGCCCTGTGTTGGTTTAAACGTTGTTTAAACGTGCTATTGCTAGTATTAGTCATGGCAGGACAGGCTGTAGCAAATGAAAAAGAGCTGGCGATTAAGGCTGGTTTTTTGTTCAACTTTGCGCGTTATAGTGAGTGGTCGGCGCCTGCTACTCCGCTTGGCTATTTTAAATTATGCAGCCCCGACATCGAGTTTGTTGATAAGGCTGCTTGGATATTACATGAACGTACGGTTCATGATCTGCCCATCAAAGTTAGTTTCGTTGACTTAAATTCCTTAGAAATTAATCAATGTAATTTATTGTTTGTTTCATCTGGCTTTTACCAACAGTGGCTTAGTGTGGATAAGTCCCTGCTTAGTAACACTATGTTGGTGGGCGAGAATGAAGAATTTATCCACCAAGGTGGGCATATTCGTTTCTTTTTGCTAGCGGGGAAAGTGCGTTTTGCCATATCTCCTGACGCGTTAAACAAGGCCAATATTGTGATGAGTTCTAAGGTACTTAGATTGAGTCGAATTGTTAAAGAGGAGCAGCCATGAGTTCCTTTTTAGGTATCAATACCCTAGGGAAAAAACTGCTGTTTATTTTGATGAGTATGGCGATCTTCTCAACCGCGGTTGTCACAGGTGTATTAAGCGTCTATGAGTTTGTCAGCGCCAAACGCGAGCAAACACGTACCTTGCAAAACATTGCTGATACGCTGGCTCCTAACTTAACTGCCGCATTGCTTTTTAATGACCAAGACACCATGCAGGAGATGTTGTCATCTTTGTTATCACGTGAAGATGTATTAAGGGCCAGTATTACAAATACTCAGCAACAGTTGGTGAATGTTACCAGCGAGCACTACCAACAGCATTTAAACCAAGGGCCTGATAGTTTAATTGAAGTCTCCAGTTTACTTATTATGGATGAACAAGTTTATGGTGACCTTACTATATGGGCGAATGACAGCTACATAGACAAGCGAGTTGGCTTTTATGTGCAATTTTTAGTGGCCTTGTTGGTGCTCACCTTTGGCCTAAGCCTATTTTTATCGTTATTTTTGAAGCAGGGGTTTTTGCGACCGCTAATGCATTTGTCTAAGGTGGCTGAGCGGGTGAGTCGTACCAATGATTACAGTTTGCGCGCCCAACAGTCGAGTGATGATGAAGTGGCGAATTTGACTGGCTACTTCAATGGCATGTTGGAAACCATTGAACAGCGTGACAGTATGTTAGAAAAGCAAGTGAACTTGCGGACTCAAGAATTGGAAACGGCGAACAAGAAATTGTTGCAGTATGCCTACACCGATGGCCTCACGGGTTTACCTAACCGCCACTTTTTTTATGAAAAATTGCAAGGATTGGTGAGTAGTAGTAGTCATTTTGGTTTGATATTTATTGATTTAGACGGTTTTAAAGAAGTGAACGATACCTTAGGTCACGACTATGGCGATGTGCTACTAAATCAAGCGGGGCAGAGAATCACTCGTTGCGTGCGAGAGCAAGATGTTGTGGCAAGGTTGGGGGGGGATGAGTTTACTATCATCATAGAAGGAGTAAGCGAGGAACCGCGTTTAGCCACTATTGCGGAAACAGTTTTACAAGCGTTGACCAAGCGGTTCACGATTAAGCAAGAAGCTGCTTATGTGAGTGGCAGTATTGGTATGGCCTTTTACCCAGCTAATGGGCAAACCGTAGACGAATTGGTAAAACACGCTGATCAGGCCATGTATGTGTCTAAAGCGCGTGGGCGTAATTGTTATCAGTTCTTCTCTGCTGATATGCAAGAAGAGGCTCAACAGAAACGGCGTTTATTAGAAGAGCTACGGGTTGCTTTGGCCGAACAACAGTTCGAGTTATATTTTCAACCTATTGTCGCTTTAAGTCCAGATAATCAACCGATGTCGGTACATAAGGCCGAAGCCTTGATCCGCTGGAATCACCCTGAGCGAGGCGTTGTCTCGCCAGGTGAGTTTATTCATGTGATTGAAGAAGCGGGCTTAATTCGCGAGTTAAGCCAATGGATCATGCTGCAAACAGTGGAAACTGTATCGCAGTGGTATCGGCAGGGCTGCGCGAATATTCAAATTAGTGTAAATACATCCCCTTCCCAGTTTAACGACGGGGGTAAATGGATAGATGATTGGATCCACGCTTTAGCTTTATATGAGATTCCTGCGCACAGCATCATTATCGAAATTACCGAAAACGTGTTGATGACCACTGATGACTCAATAAAGCACCAGCTGTCACGCTTACAACATCGGGGGATGGATGTGGCGATTGATGATTTTGGTGTGGGCTATTCTTCTTTAGCCTATTTACAGCAGTTAGATATCAACCTGCTGAAAATTGACCGCTCATTCATTCAGCCTTTAAGTGAGGATCAAGATAGTGTGGCTCTAGTGCGGGCGATTGTGACTATGGCTCACCACTTGGGACTTAAAGTCGTGGCAGAAGGAGTTGAAACCGAGCAACAGTGGCAACAAGTATTGAATGCGGCATGTGATTTTGTACAAGGCTATATTGTATCCAGGCCGATGACCAAAGATGCATTTTATCAACGTTACCTAAGTCAATATCAACAAGTATGAGCGACCTGCTACAAACTCTATTTATTAGAGTTTGTAGCTATTCACCATGTTTTTAAGTTCGGTGGCTAAAGCCACTACTCGTTTGCTAATGGTGTTGTCTTCACTGGCATTGCGTGCTGTGGTTTCGGCGATGCTTTGAATATTAGTAATATGCGCGTTGACTTCTACTACCGCTTCATTTTGTTGCTCAGATGCCAGCGCCATTTGAGAGTTTAGCTCGGTAATTTCCTCACTTTGTTGCGCTATTTCTTGCAAAATAGAGCAAAGCTCATCGATATTGTTGGATGATTGATGTACCGCTTCTCTGGCTTGTTTCATGGTATTAATCATGCGGTCTTTTTGTTGGTTTAGTTGTTCATTGATCGACTTGATTTCATCCGTTGAGCGGTGAGTGCGGGTGGCTAATGAGCGCACTTCATCGGCCACAACAGCGAAGCCTCGGCCTTGCTCACCGGCTCGCGCTGCCTCAATGGCGGCATTTAATGCTAATAAATTGGTTTGCTCGGCAATGGCCGAGATGCTCTCCACCATCGCGTTTACTTTTTCACTTCGCTCGCCTAGCTCCAGTAAGTTGTTATTGGCTTGGTCAACAATACTGACCAGAGCTTGCATATAATTAAGAGTTTGCTGGGCTTTTTCGGCTCCGCTTTTTACTTGTTTGTCAGCATGTTGGGTTCGTTCAGTGGTAAATTTGGCATTTTTTTTCACCTCGTTGGAGGAGGCTTCTATTTGTAGCATGGTGGTCGCCACAGAAGCGGTGCCAGATTTTAATTGGCTTACCGAGTGTTCGGTTGATGAAGCCACATCTTTTACTCGTTCGGCGGTAATATATAAGTCACTACTATTTTGGGTGAGTTGGCTTAAACTGGTTTTAAATCCCGAGACGAGTGAGTTGAGGGAGCGATAGAGAGCGCTAATTTCATCATTATATGGGTCGCTAAAATCTAAACGTAGGTCGGCATTGTCGGCAGCTTGGTTGAGGTGTTTGCGCAGTAAAACGAGGCGCTTGGCTACCGCGCCACGAAAAATAAGCGCTAGCATTAACATGCCGATAAAGAATACCGCAAATAACAAACTGGCTTGATTGATTAAGGCTCGGTTAATCATGGCGTTGGCTCGATTCAACGAGAACGCTACATCAATGACAGCTGCCACTTCACCATCTTTACTGGTTACGTGGCAAGTTAAACAATTTACACCATTGTGGTCGTTGCTCATAATAATTGGCGTGAATACTTGCAGTGTCACTTGGTTTTGTTGCTGTTTATAGCGGTAAACGGTTTCGCCAGTAAAGGCTCGTTGTTGATCTGCATTGAGTGTAAGTGCTGTGGCATTAGGCCTAAACATGGCCTGTATTGGCGTAGAGGGGAGTAAGCTTATGTCTAATATATTATCTTGATTAAGCATCTTATCGTGCAAGAGCTTTTTATTGGCCATGGCGCCAGACAGCATCAGGGTGTTTAGGCCCTCGAAATAACTTTCTGACATGACCTTGATTTGTTGTTTCGCCATGTCTTCTACTAGCGTTTTTTCGTGCTGATAGGTATAACTTAAGGTGATAACCAACAAGCTTAATCCCACCACTATCATAGTGAAATAAAGCCTAACTGCGATTGAAAAGCGGCCCCAAAATCTGCGCATTTACTCTAGCCCCGAAGAGTGCTCATTTACCACTTGCAAAGCAATCTGTTAAATAATTAGTCCAAAATTCTGATACTTATACTTTTGATTATAAGTTAAGACTAACTACAGACATTTGGCAAAGATTTCGGAGGTTGCTTTGGAATTGTGAGTTGCTGATGTGGCCCCTCAATAGGGTTTAACGCTCCCAGTAAACTTCTTCTAAACTTTCTTCTCGCTCTGGTAAACCTCGTGATAAACGTGGGCTATGCTGAGCTAGCACCTCGTAGCTGACGCGGTTAGCGTACTTGCAGATTTGAGCAAACGATGAATAACTCAAGGCATTAAATTGGTGTTTACTGGATTGTGTTACGTTATTGCGGTGGAAAACGTTGGCTGCCATGTCATGCAGTAATGCTGAGAGCGCGCCGTCTCCTGCGCCGTTGGTATTGGTGATTTTTTCTGGGCCACCCATAAAGGGGGCTATGTGTGAATATACTTTTAGCGCTTGTGAACAATCATTTTTTAACATTGGGCGCGAGAACTCATACTGGTTAAATTCAGCAATACTGCCGGGTAATAGTGTATGAGTGGTGACGCGTTTATGTTGTTCATCGGTATAGCCAGCCATAAATAGGCCTCGCGCGCCGGCGGTGCACAACACTAAGTCACACCATTCTAAGGCCTGTTCGCACGCGAGTAGTACGTCTTTTTCCCCGGTAAGCGCTTCGGCTTCTTCTTCATTCATTGCTAGCACGGTGACGTGTTTGTCGATGAATTGTTGCCACCATTGAGGATCGTCTTCAATGAGAAAACGGGTACCTAAGGTGAGAACCACTGGCACATTAGCTGCTATGGCGTAGTCAATGGCTTGCATTGCGGCGCTAGTGATAGGGTCATTATCGGCGCGCATTAAGTAGGCGGTGAGGGCCAAAGCCGCCCCAGATTTTACTAAGTTCTCATCAATGAAATCGGGGTTGAGTTTATCCATGTGACCCCTAGATATGGCAAAGCTACGTTCGCCACATTCGGTAATTAAGGTAAAACAACGACCAATAGGGCCAGCTACCGGCTGCAAATGATTGAGGTCTACTCGCGATGAGGTATTGCACAGGTAGCGATAAGCATAGTCTCCAACCGTAATATTTTGACTCATTACCCCAAACATAACTGAGCGCCCATCAGCTAGGGTTGAATAATTGTGCAGGGTATTGCCAATGGTTCCGCCAGCAAATTCAGCGGTAATTAGTTGGCCTTGTTGTAGTTCTTGGTAAAGTCTTTGAGCTGCTTCATCATCAATTAATAAGGAGTTACCCATCATTAACTGGTGGCGTTCGATAAAGGCTTGGTCAACATGAGCTTCTATATCGACTAGGGTTTGGTCGATACCGGTGATATGGGTGTGTTGGGGGCGTAACACTGGGTTAAGTTGGTTGGTAAGAGGATCGCGAGACTCAACTGGAAAGTAGTGTTTAGACTTACGTTGACCGGGAAATTTCATTAATTTATCACTTAGTTAATCAAAGATGATGCTTAGCTATAATGCTGTCTAGTTTGTCGGCACAATTTTAGCATAGATAAAGTAAAATGTTGTTTAAATACTAAAAACTAGCGGCTTATATTTTAGTTGTCGCCTTACGCCTTATTTACAGCTATGAGGAGTGGGCGCTCTGTTGTATTTTCTGATAGGCCAGCAGTGCCGGGTGAGTCTCTGAGCGGCTTCGCTGTTGGTAATGTTGAATGGTTTTTTTTAGGTAGTGCTGGTGTGCCAGTTGCTTTAAATCCCACATTTTTCCGGTGGGGGTTACTGTTTGCTTGCCACGACCACTGAGCTGTAAAACCTCGTAATGGCGCTGCTTGTCTTCAACAATTTGTTCGCTAACCAGCTTGATATTTTTGCCGATGAGAAATTGCCTTAGCTGAAACTGTTCGTGCACTGGACAAACAATAATATCAAAGTCTAGCTGAGCGTTGTGTTCAAGTAATCCATTAAGTAATTTGACACTCAGTTCTCCTCCTATGCCGGCAATAATCACCAATTGTCGAGTGCTATCTGCCAGTTTAAGAGTGGCTACATCAGCACAGTGAACTTGCCATTGTGGCGAAGCATCGGCCGCGTTTGGCTGACTAAAGCGGGTTAGTTTGTCTTCAAGCTGCTGGCATATAGACGGAACGCTATCAACAAAATGCAGTGTTTCAGCCATGCCGCGCTGAAGTAATCGAGCACCTAAAAAGCCGTGATCACAACAACAATCCCAAATATGGGAATAGGGCTGGGTGATCAGTTGATCGATTGCATTTAAACGTGGACTTAATTTCACCTAATACTCCATAACTAGCACCAGACTTAAATAACTTTGGTACTGGTTGGAAAGACATATTTGCGGCCATTTTAGCCAATTATTTGGTAAATAGCCGTATTTGTCTCAATAAGTCTCGTTAATAGAGCTGCATTTAAACATTTAAAGGCGAGCTACCGTTGTATTTAGTCTTTATATTGAGTATGTGCTGCATAGAATTTGTTCGCTTAGGGCTTTGTTACTACGCTCGGAGGGGGGCAGCGGGCTGGGAGTGACTGTTCTTTTGAATTTTATCCTAGTTGGGAGGCTTTATTGGGCAGCTTTTGGCGTTGGGGATGCATAAAGCTGCTACAATCGACTCTTTTTGATGAGAGATAAATGATGAAGTGGTTGGCATTATCCTTCTTGGTGATTATTGCTTTGGTTAATTTTGGTCCGCGCATTTATGCATTGTTTTACTCCCAGCCCAATACTACAGTAGTATTTAAAGAAGGCTGCTTCTTAGAAGGTGAACTTAAAATCGACCCGGTGAACTTGTCTTATTATTTAATCCTTAACGATGGGCGTGAAGTATCGATTGCTGATGATGGCTACGCTCAAATGTCTTCTCCAACTGCCTCTATCGATAGCAGTGAATTAGCGCTTTGTTTGTAAGTTATTAGTTTCAGCGTAGGGCCTCTTCGCTGAGTGGCTTGGCTTGTTACTCATGTTTGGCATTGATTGGTAGGGTAATGTCAAATGTAGTGCCTTGCTCAGGTTGGCTTTGGCAGCTAATGGTACCTCGAAGTTTTTGTGACACCATATTGTAGACGATATGCATACCTAAGCCAGTTCCGCCTGAGTGTCGCTTAGTCGTATAAAAGGGCAGAAAGATACTACTTCTTACTTCTTCAGTCATTCCGCAACCGTCATCTCGATAGGTAATTTTTACCCACTCATCGTGTGCTTCTACTTGGATGTTAATCGTGCCTTTGTTTTTGTGCTCATAGCCGTGAATTAGTGAGTTCATCACTAGATTAGAAAACACCTGCCAAAGTAGTCCCGGATAGCTTTGTAAGGTGATACTCTCATCGCAATTCCACTCAATAACCACATTTTTTTGTTTTAGTTTGGGCTCTAGGGTCGTGACGATATTGGCTAAGTAATCGGCCAGTGAAAAACGGCGTGACTCTTCAATGTGTTGATCGCTAGCGACTTTTTTAAAAGTCTTGACTAGCTCTGAGGCGCGGTTAAGGTTGTTGATGGCAATGCTTACGCCTTGCTGATTTTTCTCTAAAAATTTTTCTAAATCCGAGCGTTTTAGAGTTTCGCTGTTGAATTGCTCTTGCAGTTTTTCATGTAAGCCTTGAGAGTAACTAAGCGAGGTGAGACTTACGCCTAATGGAGTATTGATTTCGTGGGCCACTCCCGCAACCAGTTTGCCTAAAGCGGCCATTTTTTCACTTTCAATCAGTTGCTCTTGTGTGTGCGTCAGTTCGTCGTAGGCGGCTCGCAGCTGCTCGGCTTGTTTATCTCGATGCTCTACGATATCTACATACTTGTTGTACCAATAAAAGAGAGTGTGAATTTCTTTCAGTTGACGTTGGTTTTCTCGGTAACTTGAGCGATTGGGGGCGGTGTCGCGCATAGCCATGCTTAATCGTTGTAGTGGTTTTAGTACCCGGCGTCTGACATTGAGCCAAGCAAATAAAATGGATACTAATGACAGCAAGGTGAGGGCGCTTGCTATCGTTAAGGTTTGATACATGCCCTGTAATATTTGTTGCTCTGGCACGAGAGTAATAAAGCGCCAGCCAGAGATCTTTGAAGCATGGCTAACCAAGTAAAAGGCTTGGTCATCTATGTTGGTTTTGTACGGTACGCCATCTTGTTTAGGTAGCATGTTATTGGGTACCGTTTGGCCAGTGAGTTCGCTGTAGTCATAAAATATGACTTGGTTATTTTGATCTAATACCAACAATGGCAACTCATCACTGCTTTCTTGTTTTAACATGTTTCGATAAGAGAGCGTAGAAAAGGCCATATACAAATAACCAATGTGTTCTTCTTGCATGTTCTGTTCATTTAGCCGATATACTTTCTTTATCGCGGGCAGCACCTTCTTATGTTGAGATTTAATGTTAATGTTGTTTTGAATTCCCGGCCAACATAGTTGGCTTTCAGAAAAGGTAGTACAGGCAGTTAACTGCTGTTGAAATTCCGACCAGTCAATATTGGCCATCTCAACTTCAATGCTTAAGGAGTAGCTACGCCCCTCATTAAGAATCAGCGAGATGGAACTCAGGCCGTCTAAAGTAAAATAATGAGCAAGGCTATTTTCTATTAGCGCATTAATTTTGATTTTATTAATGAATGAGTCTTCGGTATCGGCAAATACTGTATCAAGCATATTGGAGTCAGAGGTTATATGGCTGCTTACCGAGACGACCGGTTTTTGTAAATTAATCACCGACTGGATCTTTTCTTTAGCTATTTCACTGGCAAAACGCATCGCTTGTTCACGAATGTAGTAATAGCTGATATAAGCAGTGGAAGTGCCGAGTAGCACTACAGGGAATAAGCTACCAATGAGCCAGAAAAATACCAGCCTTCCATTGACACTATGAAACCAGCCTGAAAAAAATCTTAGCAAATTGTCTCGTCTCCGGCTATTGAGGCTTAATGATTAGTTCTGGGTTAACCCAAGTTTCGGTTTTAACCTGTTCTCCTCTAAGCAAGGCTACAGCTATTTTTACTCCCTGGGCGCCTTGTTCGCTTGATTGTTGGTCTAGAGTAGCAGTTAGTTTACCTTGCTCAACTAGAGCTTGAGCTTCTGGAATGGCATCATAGCCGATGACCTTTATGTTATTTTTTCCTCGGTCTTCCAATAATTTGCTAATGGCAATCGCCATCACATCGTTAGCACAGAAAAAAGCGTCGATATTGGAATGTTGTTTCAATAACTCATCACTTAACTCATAGGCGTCAACATATTGCCAATTAGCATTTGCCTCTCCCACAATTTGCCGTTGTTGAGCGACTAATGCTTTGCGGTAGCCTTCGGCCCGCGCTTCTGATACTGAAGATGATTCCGGCCCAAGGATAATATAAGCGTTATTAATATCAGGGTTGCGCTGTAATACCGTATTGGCCAAGGTCTGTGCTGCTTTTTGATTATCAATGCCCACGAATGGGATCGGGCTTAAACCTACTTTTTCTGCTTGAATAGGGTCTATTGGGTCGTCTAAGTTCACTAATGTGACGCCTTGTTCTTGTACCTGTTTAATCGTAGGAAGTAATTGAGCAGTCTTCGATGGAACAAATACAATGGCGTCAAAGCCTTCTTGTTGTGCTCCAAGCAAAATCTTTTTCTGCAAGGCAACGTGGGTTTCGTTGGGGGTAGCTCTGGCGACTAAACTTACCCCTAATTGTTCGGCTGCTTCGCGGGCTCCTTGTTCCATCATTTCGTAATAAGGGTTGCTCTGTGATTTTGTGAGCAGCATTATTTTCAACGGTGGTGGGGGATCGGCTGGTAGTGAAGCGATGGCTGAGTCTTCTTTAGGCTCGGGCGAGCAGGCTAAGATAAAGAAAAGTAGCAAACTTGAAAAGTACTTACAGAGCTGTTTCGTAGTCAAAGTTTTTCCCCAAAATTAGCTGTACTTACTTGATATTAGATGACTGGTTTTAATTGCTCCAATAAGTCCAATGCTGATTATGTCTAGAATGTTTAAATTGGGCGGAACCATTGATTTTGTTCCGTTGCGATCAACCGTAAAGCCAGATTTTTGCGCCGATTTAGGGCCAAATAAGTAACCTAGGTCTCACTTTTGAGCTTAGTCATCAAAGCTTAGACTAAAGATTAATACCTGTTCTGTTAATGGTTTGTTAACTTTTTCTTCGATAGATTTAAAGAGCGAATGTTTTTCGGTTGCTAAATAGTTGTAAATAGTGATTGATTTCGCCATTGATTCTTAACAGTTTAGTTACATTTACCACATAGACTGCAATGCTCGTAGGAGCTTGCTCGGAGAAGTGACATGGAAGAACAGACTACATATTGGCAAGAAAACTTGCGTCTAATATTTACCTGTCTCGTCATATGGTTCGTGGTTTCTTTTGGCTTTGGTTTACTGCTTGTTGAACCGCTAAATGAGATCCGTTTAGGAGGGTATAAGTTAGGTTTCTGGTTTGCACAACAGGGCTCGATTTATACCTTTGTAGCTTTAATTTTTTGGTATACCGCCAAAATGAATAAGCTCGATAAAAAATACCATGTTGAGGAGTCATAAATGGACGAGCTAAAACTCTATACATACATTGCTGTATTTGGCTCTTTTGGGCTGTATTTCGCTATTGCTTGGTGGGCTAGAGCTGCCTCCACCAGCGACTTTTATGTGGCTGGTGGCGGTGTTACTCCAATACAAAACGGGATGGCTATTGGGGCCGACTGGATGAGTGCGGCGTCGTTTATCTCTATGGCTGGCTTGATTGCTTTCCTAGGTTATGGCGGTTCTGTCTTTCTCATGGGCTGGACCGGCGGTTACGTGCTATTGGCGATGTTACTCGCCCCATACATGCGTAAACACGGTAAATTTACGGTACCGGAGTTTATTTCCGACCGTTATTATTCTAAAGGCGCGCGAATCGTAGCGGTATTATGTTTAATTATTGCCTCGCTGACTTATATCATTGGTCAAATGAAAGGGGTAGGCGTTGCGTTTTCTCGCTTCTTAGAAGTGGAATATGATAACGGTTTATACATTGGTATGGCTGTGGTTTGGGTTTATGCGGTACTTGGCGGTATGAAGGGGATTACCTATACCCAGATTGCGCAATACTGTGTACTCATTTTTGCTTACACTATTCCTGCCGTATTTATTTCATTGCAGTTGACAGGTAACCCTATTCCACAAATAGGCTTGGGGAGCACCTTGGCCGACGGCAGTGGGATTTATCTGTTGGATAAGCTGGATATGGTGGTCACCGATTTAGGCTTTAAGGAGTATACAACTGATAATCTAGGTGGCACCTTAAATATGTTTGCTTACACCATGTCGTTGATGATTGGTACCGCAGGCTTACCACACGTTATTATGCGTTTCTTTACCGTACCTACTGTGAAAGCAGCACGTTCTTCGGCTGGATATGCTTTGGTATTTATTGCCCTTCTTTATACTGTTGCTCCTGCGGTTGGCGCGATGGCTCGCTTCAATTTAATGAACACAATTGTCCCGGAAGCGGGTAACAACTTGGTATACGATGAGCGTCCTCAATGGTTTAAAGATTGGGAACATACTGGGCTATTACAGTTTGAAGATAAAAACGGTGATGGACGTGTTCAGTACGTAGCCGATAAAAATGCTAACGAGATGGTGAAGGTTGACCGCGACATCATGGTATTGGCTAATCCGGCAATTGCTAACTTACCGAACTGGGTTATTGCTTTAGTAGCAGCTGGTGGCCTAGCGGCGGCGTTGTCTACAGCGGCAGGTTTGTTATTGGCAATATCCTCCTCTATTTCTCACGACTTAATGAAAGGGGTGTTAACACCTAATCTTTCAGATAAGAATGAGCTCTTAGCTGGGCGAATTGTAATGACCTTGGCGATTTTGGTGTCTGGTTACCTCGGGCTTAATCCGCCTGGTTTTGCTGCTGGTACTGTAGCTCTGGCCTTTGGTTTGGCGGCCTCGTCCATCTTCCCTGCATTAATGATGGGTATTTTCGCTAAGAAAATGAGTGGCACAGCGGCGATTGCAGGTATGTGTTCTGGTATTGGTGTAACCATGCTTTACGTATTCCAACATAAAGGCATTATGTTTATCCCTGGCACTTCGTTCTTAGGTGATATGGGACCAAACTGGTTCTTTGGTATTTCCCCTAACGCTTTTGGTGTAGTGGGTGCCTTGGTGAACTTCGCGGTAGCTTTTGCAGTGTGTAAGGTTACTGGCCCTGCTCCGCAGCATATTCAGGAAATGGTTGAGAATTTCCGTATTCCTCATGGTGTTGGTGCAGCGCATGACCATTAATCCGTAGTAATATTAACTTACGGTTCGCAAAAGGCTCCTGATGGAGCCTTTTTTATAAAGCTCTGAGCTGCTGATTGTCGTTAAACTAAGGTATGCTGAGATGGCAAATCGTAACCATTGCGACAGCTAACGATTTACAGGACGTATTAATGAATAGACATACCAAATTAGCTTTATTGGTAATGCCTTTTTTAGCGGTCGGCGGCTATATTGCATCCGATATCTACCTAGAGCATGACGCGCAGAAAGATAGGATTTATCAATTAGAAACGGTGGGGCATTGTGACATCATCAACCAAAAATGTGTATTGGAGTTGGGTGATTTTCAAATTAACATTAGTGATGATGCTGGCACCACCCTTGTTAACTCCACATTCCCTCTCGATAGTGCCATCTTGTTTACTGTGAATAGTTCAAATGAAGCCACCGCTTATCCATTGGGTATGCAAGATAGCCCTTATTATTGGCAAAGTCCTACCCACTTACGTAGTTTGATTCCCAATCAGGGAGACAGTTACAAATTGCGTATCATTGCTAATATTAAAGGCGGTAAGTATATCAGCGAGTTTTATAGCCAAACTGTGCGCTAGCAGTATCAGCTTAAGACAGACGCATTGTGGCAAAAGATGTAAGTTAGATCATTAAATGTTTAATTTGTTGTGATTAGTTCGGTATGATCCAATAAACTTAAGATTATTGTTCATCTAAATAAACCGAATTATAGGAAGTAGACGTGAGCTCGAATCAAATATGTCCATCATGTGGTGGTCACAAACCAGCCTTGATGGCTTGTCGCGATTGCGGTTTTACTTATAGTGTGACTAGTCGACCCGCGACAAAGCCAGAAGCTGAGGCTAAATTGAGTAAACCTAAAATTAAGGATAAAGCTAAAGCTATACCTCGCAGTGAGTATCGGGCTGTTCGTGAGGAAGCTGGCAATAAACCCCAAGTGATTATTAAAACTAAGAAGCGCCGCACTTATACCATTCCCAATGAGGAATAGGCATTAGCCTAGTTGCTCTACTCTCTGCCAAATTGCGCGGATCCCATTATTTCGTGATTCACTTAAATGGTGGGCTAAACCTAGTGACTCTAGCGTTTGCTTGAAAAGTGTTTGGGCGTTTTGCGGCTGTACTTGATAACAGGCGAGTACAATTACTAGCAAGCCTTTGATGATACGCGCATTGCTGTCGAGGTAGAGCTGTTGCTCTTGTTGGCAAAGCCATACCTCGCTTTCACAGCCTTGAACCAGCGTTTGTGGATTTTTGTATTGCTCTGGCATGACTTGTAGCTGCTTGGCTAATAGTAGGAGTTGTCGGTAACGCTCTTCCCACGCATGGCAGTTGCTGAACTGTTGCTTAACCTGAGCCAAGCTCAAATTAATTTGTGGTGTCTTATTCATCAAACAGCTCCATGATTTTATCGATGGCGTCTACAGCTTGGTCTATGTCTTGTTGATCGTTATATAATCCCAGCGATAAACGAATACTTCCTTGAGGGGATAGTTTGTTGCCTAAAGGCATAGCGCAGTGATGGCCACATCTTACGGCAACGTTGTATTGGTCAAATAATGTGGCCGCGTCTTGAGGATGAACGTTGAGTAAATTAAAGGCGATTAAGCCTGTTCGCATCATGGGTTTTCCCACCAACTCAACTGCCGGATGTTGTTGTAGTTTATTGAGAGCATAATTTAGCAAGTCTCGTTCATGCTGCAGCCGCTGTTGCTTAGGAAACTGATTTAAAAATTGAATCGCTGCAGCTAAACCTATTGCGCCGACAATGTTGGGAGTACCCGCCTCTAAGCGATAGGGAAGGGTATTCCACTCGCTTTGTTCAATGGCTACCTTAGCGATCATTTCCCCGCCAAAGTCGCTTGGCTCTAACAACTCTAACGCTGACTCTGTTCCATATAAAACACCGATGCCAGTTGGCCCATAAAGTTTATGCCCAGAAAAGTAATAATAGTCACAGCCAAGGCGCTGCACATCTACTGCTAAGTGAGCAATAGCCTGTGCACCATCAACCACTACTTTGGCGCCGACTTTGTGAGCCAGCCGTGAAATTTCTGGTATTGGCTGAATTGAGCCTATGGCGTTGGATACTTGAGCAACGGCGACTATTTTGCATTTACTTGAGAGATTATCTCTAAAGTAGGCTAGGTTTAAATCGCCGTTTTCTTGGATGGGGATCGCTCGTAATGTGACCTTTTTTTGTTTAGCTAGTTGTTGCCACGGGACTAGGTTTGAATGGTGCTCTAATTCACTAATCCAAATTTCGTCGCCTTGGTTTAGCTGATAAGCCAAACCCTTAGCCAGTAAATTACAGGCTTGAGTACTGCCACTAGTCAAAATAATATTCTGGCTTTGGGCCCCGACGAATTCAGCTATGGATGTTCTTGCTGACTCGTAGGCATTGGTAGCTAATCTAGCGAAGCTGTGACTAGCTCGATGCACGTTGCCATGTCCTTGACGATAATATTTATCCATTGCAGCCAACACCGCCTCGGGCACTTGAGTCGATGCGGCACTATCGAGGTAAGCGAATTGATTATTGGTGCTCAACGACGGGAAATATTGGCGATAGGGAGTATGCTTAAGAGAGGTCACTATGATTCTAAACTCGGCAACTAAAACTCTTATTGTATCCTTAGGTTTGCACCTAAACTAGTTTATATCGGGTTGTTTTTATTTATATACAGGGAACATCTTAAACTATGCAGCTAGCAGAAGGCCTAGTCTCTTGGAAAACTGCCTTATTGGGCTTTTCATCAAAGCAAGAACATGCGTTTGCTCAGCACATGTGGCTCCAGCAACGCCAACGTTTCATGTATCTTTATGGTTGTTATTGTTTATTCATGATCGGTTACATAATGCAGGCGCATGTACTGCATTATTGGTGGCTGAATGGGGCTTGGTATAACCTACTATTGATAATGCTGTTGAGCGTGTTTCATGGTGCGGGGCTGACACTGGGGATTCAGCTACGCTCGCCGCGTATTGCGTACTCGCTTTTTGTGGTTGTGCTTGGCTTGCATGGCATGCTGTTTATCTTGTTGTTTAAACAAACCTCTAATTTACTTTCTGGTGGTACCGGCTTATTAATATTGCTGAGCTTACCAATACTGCTGCTTAGCATGTATATGCCGATACTGCTGAGTGTAGCGGCATTACTTGCTGGTAGCGTATTTAGCCTTGGATTATATAGTAATATGGAATTAGCCCTAGCACCGCAGTGGCCGAGCGTTAGCTTATTTTTGCTATTGGGTTTTGCTATAGTTTATTTTTCGCACCGTTTTTGGCGTCTTGAGTATTTATACCTGCAGCAGGTTAACTCAGAAGATCTTACTAATAACGACATACCTAAAGCCGAGCTTAACGCGCCTGTTCGAGCTTTGACTAGCTTGGTCGATGTGGCTAGTTTCGAGCAATTTAAATGCTTTTCTAATCAAGAAATTGAACGGAGTTCCCGTTATCAAAATGCCTATTCCATAGTTTTGATAAAGGTCACTCATTTTTCTGCCTACCGTGATAAATTAGGTACAGAAGAAGCCGATAAGTTATTGGTTAAATTCGCTATTTTTTTACAAGCCCAGCTACGTAAGATTGATCTGCTGGCTCGTTATGAAGATGAACAATTACTTATAGGTTTGCCAGAAGCAGGGTTGTATCAAGCTTTAGACACTGCAGAACGGATCCAGCAAGCGCTAGAGCTGGAGTTCTGGAAGGCGTTTCCTAATTCATTTCATTTAGGTTCACGCTTAAGTGTGGCGAGTGTCGACAGCCCATTATGTAGTGTGGATATGTTATTAAAAAAAGCCACGAAGGCAATGAATAAGCAAACCAGCACAAGAACTCTAAGTTACGGCTCGTAGAGCTGGCCCATTATCATCTAAACAAAATGAGCATTTGCCTAAGGAGAGGGATTAATGCGTATATTGTTGTCCATGTTGTTAGTGTTTTTTTCTTCTGCAAGCTATGCCGCAGAAGGCATGAGTCTGATCAATTCTTGGGTCGGTTATAGCGCCCTTGCCATATTTGCTTTCGCTTACTTGCTTGTTATGAGTGAAGAAGTGATTCATTTACGGAAATCCAAACCAGTATTGGTGGCTGCGGGTTTAATCTGGTTTTTAATTGCAATCTACTATCGTGGGAGTGGCCACGAACACCTCGTTACTGAGGCCTTTCGTCACAATTTATTAGAATTTTCAGAATTGATGTTGTTTTTGTTGGTGGCGATGACCTATATCAATGCCATGGAAGAACGGCGCCTATTTGACGGCTTACGCGCTTGGCTGGTGGGAAAAAATTTAAGTTATCGTCGTTTGTTTTGGTTAACCGGGGGATTGGCTTTTATTATATCACCCGTCGCCGATAATTTAACCACCGCTTTGTTGATGTGTGCAGTGGTGACTAAAGTGGCGAAGGGCAATAGCCGTTTTATTAATTTGGCGTGTATAAACATTGTTATTGGTGCTAACGCGGGAGGGGCATTCAGCCCCTTCGGCGATATTACTACTTTAATGGTATGGCAAAAGGGCTTGGTGATGTTTGGCCAGTTCTTTGATTTGCTCGCGCCGTCATTCGTTAACTTTGTGGTACCTGCCTTTATCATGTCGATGTTTGTATCGTCTGATGTGGTAAAAGCTGAGAACGAAACCGTAGAACTAAAACGCGGTGCGCGGCGTATTGTACTGTTATTTCTCATTACTATTGTTACCGCTGTATTAGGCCATAGTCTATTCCATATGCCTCCGGTAATGGGAATGATGATGGGACTGGGTTATCTACAGTTTTTTGGCTTCTTTTTACGTAAAACTCTTGCTAGTAGCTTACATAAAAAGGCGGTTAATGCGATCTCTCAACGCAATGATGCACGCTTAAAAGCGCTAGGTAGTGTGGTTCCTTTTGATATCTTTAACCGGGTCGCTCGTGCGGAATGGGATACCCTGCTATTTTTCTACGGGGTGGTGGTTTGTGTTGGTGGCTTGGGCTTTATCGGTTATTTGGAAATGGCCTCCAACGTGATGTACCTAAATTGGGATCCGACTTATGCCAATATTGCCGTGGGCGTGCTTAGTGCCATCGTCGATAACATTCCAGTGATGTTTGCAGTGTTAACCATGGAGCCCGATATGTCGTTAGGGCAATGGCTATTAGTGACCTTAACCGCTGGAGTTGGCGGTAGCATGTTATCGATTGGCTCGGCTGCAGGAGTGGCTTTAATGGGACAGGCTCGCGGGCATTACACCTTTATTAGTCACTTACGTTGGATGCCGGTGATTGCGCTAGGTTATATCGCTTCCATCGTTTGTCATTTGTTGATTAACAGCCATTTGTTTTAAACACTTTGCTTTAAATGAGCCACCCTGGGGTGGCCTATTTTATGTTTCGGCGATGAACTCGCTAGGGCAGCGAGCTATTTCTCTAACGCCGCCTTGGTCATCTACTTGCTCTAGAATTACATCAAAGCCCCATAGTCGATGCAGATGTTTAACTACCTCATGTTTACTTTTTGCTAGGGGGATGCTTTGATGTGGCACATAGCGTAGCGTCAGTGAGCGGTCGCCGCGTAAGTTTACATTGTGCACCTGAATGTTAGGTTCGATATTGCTTAGGTTGTATTGTGCGCTCAAAGCCTCTCTGATTTGTTGGTAGCCATTATCATCGTGTATTGCTTTGACTTTCAGATAGGGTTTATTTTCATCGTCGTCGAGGGTAAATAGCTTGAGGTCACGGATGACTTTAGGCGACAGGTATTGGCTAATAAAGCTTTCGTCTTTAAAATTTTGCATAGCAAAATGCAGCGTTTCTAACCAATCACTACCCGCGATATCGGGGAACCAGCGCCGATCTTCATCGCTAGGGTTTTCACAGATCCGGCGAATATCATTCATCATTGCAAAACCCAAAGCATAGGGGTTAAGTCCACTAAAATAAGGGCTGTTATATGAGGGTTGCATGATTACGCTGGTATGACTGTGCAGAATTTCCAATATGAAACGTTCGCTTACTTTACCGTGGTCAAACAAATGGTTGGTAATGGTGTAGTGCCAGAAGGTCGCCCAGCCTTCGTTCATTACTTGAGTTTGTTTCTGTGGGTAGAAATATTGGCTGATTTTACGCACGATACGAACAACTTCTCTCTGCCATGTTTCAAGCAAGGGCGCATGTTTTTCAATGAAATAGAGAATGTTTTCTTCGGGAGAGGCGGGAAAGTGAGGATGCTTTTTGGCTGCCGGTTCATCTTTATTAGGAATGGTTCGCCATAGCTCGTTAATTTGGCTTTGTAGATATTCTGCTCGAGCTTCCTGGCGTAGCTTTTCTTCTTCCATTGAAATGGGGTTTGGACGTTTGTAGCGGTCAACGCCATAGTTCATTAAGGCGTGGCAGGAGTCGAGTAGATCTTCCACTGCTTGTACGCCATAGCGAGCCTCGCATTTACTAATGTAGTTTTTGGCAAAGACTAAATAGTCAATTATTGAACTGGCGTCAGTCCAAGCCTTAAATAGGTAGTTGTTCTTGAAGAAACTGTTGTGGCCAAAACAAGCATGAGCGATAACTAAGGCCTGCATTGGCATGGTGTTTTCTTCCATTAAATAGGCAATGCAGGGATCGGAGTTAATTACTATTTCATAGGCTAAACCCATTTGGCCGCGTTTATAAGTTTGTTCAGTTTGAATAAATTTTTTACCGTAAGACCAATGGTGGTATCCAATGGGCATGCCTACGCTGGAATAGGCATCCATCATTTGTTCAGCAGTAATCACCTCAATTTGATTAGGGTAAGTATCGAGTTTGTAATGCTGTGCTACTTTTTCAATTTCTTGATGGTAGAGTTCAAGCATTTCAAAGGTCCAATCTGGACCATCGGGCAATAGGTGTTTTTTGCTCATTTGGCCCTCACACAGTTGCTTTTTTGAAGAGGTTTCTAAAAGTGGGCAATATTTCATCGGGCGTGGTGATATGCCGTATAGAGAAATTGGAGAACATGTCAGCGAGTTGTTCGTATTCGTGCCATAAGCTTTGATGAGCTCGGTTGGTGATTTCAATGTAGGCGTAGTGGCGGCTCAATGGCAAAATGCTTTTTTCTAATATTTGTCGGCATTTGGGTGAATCGTCAGCCCAATTATCGCCGTCGGACGCTTGCGCAGCGTAGATATTCCATTGGTTTTGTGGATAGCGCTGTTGAATAATTTCATCCATTAAGCTTAAGGCGCTGGAAACAATGGTTCCACCGGTTTCTTGGGAATAAAAAAATTCGTGTTCGTCGACTTCTTTAGCTTGAGTATGGTGGCGAATAAATACCACTTCGATTTTTTCGTAACTACGGGTTAGAAAGAGATACAGCAATAAGTAGAAGCGTTTAGCCATGTCTTTGGTGGCTTGATCCATGGAACCAGATACGTCCATAAGGCAAAACATCACTGCTTGGCTACTTGGAACAGGGTGCTTGGCAAAGTTATTAAACTTAAGATCGAAAGTATCAATGAAGGGAATGCTAGCGAGCTTTTGTTTTAATTCTGCGATTTCATTTTTTAGCGCCTCAATGTCACTATATGGCACTTGCGGGTCGGATTGCTGTTCTAGTAATTGCTGCTCTAAAGCACGTAACTTGCGGCGTTTTTCTCCGCCGATCGCTATGCGGCGAGCCAGCGAATTTTGTAGGGAACGAACCACGTTAATGTTAGCGGGAACACCATCGTTGGTGAAACCTGCACGTGCGGTTTTGTATTCGACAATGCTGTCTACATCAGTTTCTTGCAGATTCGGCAGTTCTAAATCATCAAATAGTATATCTAGGTATTCATCTTTGGAAATATTAAATTGAAAGTCTTCGGTACCTTCACCTTGGTCACTAGCATCTCCATCACCGCTACCCGAACCCTCGCCTTGAGGTGGGCGTTCAATTTTATCGCCAGTTCCAAACTGGTCATTGCCGGGTAGGGTGCGTTGGCGATGGCCCCCTTCCCCCTGATGGAAGAAGGGCTCGGTAATGTCTTTATGAGGAATGCTAATGCTTTCGCTGTTTTCAAGATCTTGAATACTGCGTTGATTCACCGCATCGTTAACTGCGCGCTTTATTTGGCTTTTGTAACGGCGAATAAAGCGCTGGCGGTTAACCGCGCTTTTGTTTTTGCCGTTTAAACGTCGATCGATAAAATGAGCCATAGGCGCCCTCCATCAAATCTATGAAGATTTACGAACGCGTAAATACCATTCGGATAACAAACGTACTTGTTTACGGGTATAACCTTTTTCCATCATTCTGGCGACAAAATCATCGTGTTTTTTCTGATCGTCCACCGAGGTTTTGGTGTTGAAGGAAATAACCGGTAATAAATCTTCGGTATTAGAGAACATTTTCTTCTCAATGACTGTACGCAGTTTTTCGTAACTGGTCCAGTTGGGATTTTTACCGTCGTTACCGGCTCGGGCGCGTAAGACAAAGTTAACTATTTCATTACGGAAGTCTTTGGGGTTACTAATGCCTGCTGGCTTTTCAATTTTTTCTAGCTCGGCATTTAGCGCTGCTCGATCAAATAGCTGGCCGGTATCGGGGTCTCGATATTCTTGGTCTTGGATCCAGAAGTCCGCATAGATGACATAGCGGTCGAAGATGTTTTGCCCATATTCGGAGTACGATTCTAAATACGCGGTTTGAATTTCTTTACCAATAAAGTCTACATATTTTGGTATCAAATAGCCCTTCAAGTGTTCCAAATAACGATCCGCTACTTCTTGGCTGTATTGTTCGCGTTCAATTTGTTGCTCTAATACATAAAATAAATGCACTGGATTGGCTGCCACCTCGTTGGTGTCGAAGTTAAAAACTCGTGATAAAATCTTAAAAGCAAAACGAGTAGATAAGCCCTCCATGCCTTCGTTTACGCCTGCGAAATCACGATACTCCTGATAAGACTTCGCTTTGGGGTCGGTATCTTTGAGTGTTTCTCCGTCGTAGACGCGCATTTTTGAATAAATGCTAGAGTTATCAGGATCTTTGAGCCGTGATATAACTGAAAATTGGGCGAGTAACTGTAGTGTGCTGGGAGCGCACTTAGCGGTGCTAAGTTCACTGTTATCGAGGAGTTTTTGGTAGATTTTAATTTCTTCACTAACACGTAAGCAGTACGGTACCTTAACGATATATACCCGATCTAAAAAGGCTTCATTATTTTTGTTGTTCTTAAAGCTTTGCCACTCAGATTCATTAGAGTGGGCCAGAATAATACCTTCAAAGGGAATCGCCGAAAGCCCTTCGGTACCATTAAAGTTGCCTTCTTGAGTTGCTGTTAACAGTGGGTGTAACACCTTAATGGGGGCCTTAAACATTTCAACAAATTCCATTAAGCCTTGGTTAGCGCGACACAAGGCCCCCGAGTAGCTATAGGCATCCGGGTCATTTTGCGCAAAATGTTCTAGTTGGCGAATGTCAACTTTACCTACCAAAGAAGAAATGTCTTGGTTGTTTTCGTCTCCTGGTTCAGTTTTAGCAATGGCAATTTGATTCAATATAGAGGGGTAACATTTCACCACCTTGAACTTGGTGATGTCACCACCATACTCTTTGAGTCGCTTAGCTGCCCAAGGCGACATAATGGTTTTAAGGTGGCGTTTATTAATGCCGTATTCTTGCTGCAGAATATTGGCATCTTCATTGGGGTCAAATAAGCAGAAGGGGTGATCGTTTACCGGTGACCCTTTTAGGCGATAAATGGGGACTTGTTGCATTAATGCTTTTAGCTTCTCTGCCAATGATGATTTACCACCACCTACAGGACCCAATAAATACAAAATTTGTTTACGTTCTTCTAAACCTTGGGAGGCGTGTTTAAGGTAAGAGACAATTTGCTCAATGCTGTCTTCCATACCGTAAAATTCTTTGAAAGCGGGATAGCGAGCGATAACGCGATTAGAAAACAGCCGACTGAGGCGCGGGTCTTTAGAGGTGTCTACCATTTCGGGCTCGCCGATAGCCAGCAACAAACGCTCGGCGGCACTGGCATAGGTGCTGGGTTGCTCTTTACAAAGGCTCAGAAATTGGTCGAGCGACAGCTCCTCTTCCTGGGCTTGCTCATAACGCTGTTGATAATGGTCAAAAATACTCATGGCCTAGGCCTCCTAAAACAAGCTATCTGTTAGAAAAGATAGAATTTGGAAACAGAAGATTTCATGAAGCGTTAAAATAAGTTTATACCAAAGTAAAAATAAATTAATAAAAAATAAGCATTTTTTTAGTAAGCTTGAGTCAATATTGGTGGCTGTGTTAGGGTGGGCCGCTAAGCTTTTTTCTAGTATCTATCAGCCTTTCCAACCGCTTTAATCCAGCTTTTATGTTAACTGTTAGCGCCAAATGACACCGCTGAAAGTTGAAAAATCATCGTTTGTTCAGTCTGTTAGTTTGTTCACATAAAGTTAATGAAATGTAAAATTATTGATTGATATTCTTTTGCGTCGTGCTAATTTAGAACTGTAGCTTGAACCTTCTAGCTTTGGTCGGCAAGCACTACATCGAGGGGAGTAGTGTTGAAGGTTACTAATAAGCACGTTTCCATTAGCTCTTGCTTTGCAAGAGCTTTTTTTGAATTTGTCATTTTAGTTTGAGTTTTTGGCGGTTTTTAAGAGGACGTTTAGACTAAAGGATAAGTTAGCCTTTCTTTTGTTTTTTACTGTTATAAATCATTGTATTACGTTTTCTTTAATGGTTTTATCCTAAGTCGATTCTGTCAGAATGAGGGTTCTATACCAAAGTCTAAGTTTAAATAGCTAAATAAGCCTCTAAGTTGTTGTGTAACATTTTATTAACTTCTTGGCTTGGTATGCAGTATGGCTGGGCTGAAGTGGTGGCCAAGGGTACACAATAGCAACTCATGGATATTCAAACCTGGGCATTTGTTTTTATTGCATCGAGTTTTACTCTTTATCTAATCATTGCCGTTTGGGCGAAAGCGCATACTACTGGTGACTTCTACGTGGCCAGTGCACGAGTTCATCCCTTAACAACAGGCATGGCGGGCGCGGCTAATTGGACGTCGGCAGCTTCGTTTATTTCCTTAGCAGGTATGATCTCGTTAATGGGTTATGACAGTAGCGTCTACTTAATGGGCTGGACTGGCGGGTTTGTCTTGTTGGCTTTGCTACTTGCACCTTATTTAAAACGGCTAGGTGAATATACCGTAGCTGGTTTTTTTGCCCGTCGCTTCGGAGCGAGTGCGCGTATCGTAGCGGTAGTTTGTACAGTATTTATTTCATTTATCTATGTGGCCGGACAGATGCGTGGGGTGGGCTTAGTATTTGCTCGCTTCTTGGATGTAGATATTACTTTGGGCGTATTGTTTGGCATGATCATCGTGTTTGTTTATGCCGTATGGGGTGGAATGAAAGGCATTACTTACACCCAAGTGGCGCAGTATTGCGTGTTGATTTTTGCTTTTTTATTGCCTGCAATTTTTACTTCTTTTAGCTTGACCGGTTATTGGTTACCGCAACTAGGACTGGGGGCCAATTTACATGATTCAAATGTTTACTTGTTAGATAAACTGGATGCGTTATCTGTTGAATTGGGCTTTTCATTATTTACTGAAAGTCATCAAGTGGTGTTGGATAGGGTATGTATTGCAGCGGCCTTGATGATGGGAACGGCTGGTCTTCCTCATGTTATTACGCGCTTTTTTACTGTAGCTCGAGCCAAAGACGCACGTATCTCTATTGCTTACGCTTTAGCCTTTATTGCTTTGTTATATAGTGCTGCTCCTGCGGTGGGAGCATTTGCCAAGCTTAATATTATTCAATCGATTAATGGCGCTGAATTGCTTGGTGTAGCAGTGGAGAGACAGCCTGCATGGTTAGATAATTGGCAACAGCTGAGTCTACTGAATTGGTTTGATAGTAATGGCGACCAACGTTTGTTTTACTCGGGGGACCTACGTAATGAGGTGTTCATTAATCCCGATATGGTGACGCTCGTCTCGCCAGAATTAACCTCTTTGCCCAATTGGGTTGTAGCCTTGTTTGCCGCTGGAGGATTAGCGGCAGCATTATCCACTGCTGCCGGCTTAGTGTTAGTGATTGGCAGTACTCTTGCTCATGATCTGGTGAAACAAACTTACGCTAAAAACTTAACTGAACGTCAGGAATTAACAGTCGCCCGTGTTTCGGTGGTACTGGTGATTGCTGCTGCTGGATACCTTGGAGTACGCCCTCCGGCTTTGGTAACTGAGGTAGTCGCGATAGCCTTTGGTTTGGCGGCTAGTACCTTATTCCCTGCGTTGATTTTAGGCATTTTCGTTCGGCGTATTAGCTGGCCTGCTGTATTGGCTGGGATGCTGGTAGGTTTGGGCTTTAGCCTTTCTTATATTGTTTTTTTTAAATTTTTAGCTGCTCAATACAACCATGTCGACTATTGGCTATTAGGTATTTCTCCAGAGGGCATTGGCAGTGTGGGCATGTTGCTTAACTTCAGTACTGCTTTGCTACTGCAATATATGTGTAAACCCGCACCCTTATCGGCCCAGGCCATGGTGCTGCGCTTGCGGCGGCCTTAGATTCTCATTTAACTATTAGGCTTGGTTGCTCTTCGCTAGTTTTTCTTGTTTCAACTAGGCTTAAAAGGCGGGCTTAATGTACGCTTTCATTTTTAACAGTAACTGCAGTAAGGCTGACCATTTTGGAGCTGGCTTTGCCAAGCCAATAACAGGGATGTTACAGCATGAGACTTATATTTGTGCATGGCTGGAGTGTGACCCACACTTCTACCTACGGTGACTTACCGAAGTCTATAGCTGTGGCTGGAAAAGCCTCGGGCTTAGCCATCGATATTGAACACATTTATTTGGGTAAGTACATCAGTTTTCATGATGAAGTTTCTATGGATGATATCGCCCGAGCATTGCAGCGGGCCCTACAGGATTTACCCGGCAACCAGCAATCGATTCAGCCGTTTTCTTGTATTACTCACTCCACAGGTGGACCTGTGGTTCGTTATTGGCTGGATAAGTATTATTCTGAAAATAGCGTGCAGCCACTTCCTTTAGAACACTTATTGATGTTGGCTCCTGCCAATCATGGCTCGAGTTTAGCGGCGCTTGGCAAGCAGCGAGTGGGCAGAATTAAAGCGTGGTTTTCAGGTGTAGAGCCCGGGCAGAGAGTACTTGATTGGTTAAGTTTAGGTAGTGAAGGGCAGTGGCGCTTAAATCAACGCGGTCTAAATTATCAATACTTGGCCAAAGGATGTTATCCCTTTGTTTTTATTGGGCAAGCTATTGATAGTAAGTTTTATGATTTCTTAAATAGTTATCTAGTGGAAGCTGGCTCTGATGGAGTAGTGCGAGTAGCTGGAGCGAATATGAATTACCGCTATTGGGCGCTACAGCAATCGTCACGGCTTGTTGCTAAAGAGTCGCCCAAATATTACCAACTTCACGCCACTAATACCCAAGCGATACGCGAAGCGCAAGCAGTGCCTTTGGCGGTATTTAGCCAGTTTAGTCATTCTGGACGAAAAATGGGTATTATGGCGAATAAATCGAATACTGCTGAGCATCAATTGTTAGTTGAGCAACTGTTAGCCTGTTTAAAGGTAGATAGTGCAGAAGCATATCAACAACGGGCCGTTGAAATGCAGCAGTTCACCGAGCAGCAACAAGCATTGGCGCCGGCAGATAAAAAGCAGCCAATAGCCAAGTTCTGTATGTTGGTGATTCGGGTTTGTGACCAATATGGTGAGGCTATAAAGTATCCCGACTATGATATTTTGCTATTAGCCGGAAAGGCCTATAAACCCAACCAATTACCCAAGGGCTTTTTAGTTGACAAGCAAATGAATACGCAGTCTCATTGTTTGGTTTACTATCTTGATGCCGATAAAATGTCGAAAATTAAAGATGGTTGTTTTGGGATCCAAGTATTGGCTCGCCCTAATAAGGGTTTAAGCTTTTACCACAAGACTCAATTTCGTTCCGAAGGCTTAGCTATTCAGCAGGTTTTTACGACTAACCAAACCTGTTACTTAGATATTAGGCTGCATCGAGAAGTGGATGAAAATGTATTTCGTTTTGTTGCCGCGGATAAGCCTAGAGCTAGCTTTAAAGGTGTTAAACCCTCGGGCAATCAGGTTGATTAAGCTCCCATTATAAGTTGAACTGTTCGACTAAACCACTATTTGTGTTTACACCGTCTAGGCGTTTGCTGAGCGTCTTTTTCTTGTTGCTAAGCTTTAACAAAAACTTGCAGGCTGGCTGCGCCGAACAGCAGTTTCAATGTTGGTGTTATAGTACCGAGCAGGAGCAGCGATATTAAAGCGTGTGCTAATGCCAATCTCACGGATATTTATTGGGCTTTGCAAGATGGTACTGTAATTCATGAACATGCAGAGCAACAGTAAGAATAGTTTTTGCTTAATTAACCTGCATTAGTTCTAAAAAGTCGATGATTTACTGCGGATCTGATTTGCTGTTGTGTTGATTGCTTGCAAATAAAACGGTGGCGAATCGACTTTGTTTTATAATTACTCGCAATTGACTTAATTGCTAGCGTAAGACGCGCTACACTCTAAACCACTAAATTTAATTACTATTTGGAGCTAAGCCATGTTTAAGGCACTGGTACTCGAGCAAGTTGAAAAACAAACTACAGCAAGCATTCAACAACTGGAAGACAGCGCACTTCCCGAGAGTGATGTGGTGGTTAAAGTTGAATACTCTTCGCTTAATTACAAGGATGGTTTAGCGATTACAGGCAAAGGTAAAGTTGTTCGCCAGTTTCCCATGGTGCCCGGCATCGACTTAGCCGGACAGGTAGAGAGTTCGCATGATCCGCGTTTTACTAGTGGTGATAAGGTGGTTCTCACTGGTTGGGGCGTTGGAGAAGGGCATTGGGGGGGGATGTCAGAAAAAGCCAGCCTTAAAGCCGACTGGCTGGTCCCCTTACCAGAAGATTTGTCCGCCAAGCAAGCGATGATCATCGGTACTGCTGGCTTTACCGCTATGTTATGTGTTCAAGCATTGGTTGATGCTGGTATTACCCCTGAATCGGGTGAAGTTTTGGTCACTGGAGCCAGTGGTGGCGTGGGGTCGGTGGCGGTATGTTTATTGGCTCAGTTAGGTTATCAAGTGGCTGCGGTGACTGGGCGAGTTGAACAAAACAGCCAGTTATTAATTGAACTCGGCGCCAGCCGAGTGATTGACCGCGCTGAGTTTGCAGAAGCGACTCGCCCCTTAGAGAAACAACTGTGGGCAGGCGCTGTTGATACGGTAGGCAGCAACATGTTAGCCAAAGTTCTGGCGCAAATAGACTATAACGGCGCCGTTGCAGCCTGTGGTTTAGCCGGAGGCTTTGATTTACCCACTACAGTGATGCCGTTTATTTTACGTAACGTGAGCTTACTAGGCATTGATTCGGTAAGCTGCCCTAGCGCCAAACGGGTGAAAGCATGGCAGCGTTTAGCTGAGCTATTACCTGCTCGTTACTATCAGCAAGCTTGTACTGAAGTAAGCCTAGAGCAAGTTCCAGAATATGCTGAAGCGATTACTAATGGACAAGTGACCGGACGTGTGGTGATAAAGCTATAAGCTGCTAGAGTAATGCCGTTAAAAAGCCGACTTGTATAGTCGGTTTTTTTATTGCCAACAACTCACGTTGTAGCGTTTACGTTGCTAGCTGTTTATGGTGTGTAGTGTTTTCGGTTGACATAACATGAATATAGCGAGGGCGTTAATTCTGCTAATAAGAAAGAATATTGTATTATTTTTAACTATATTCCCCCCTGTTTGAACGCAAATTTGTCGCTGTTAATGGCGGGGTTTAGGAACGGTATCACAGTAGTGGTATGCGGATTATTTCATTTTTAAGCAACAGATTAAGTCGTTATTTGCTTATTTAACAAAATGAAATTTTATTATTAAGTAATTGCTACCATTAGAAAACATGACTCAAATGTCCGTCTTGTTTGAAGGTTTGCTTGCAACAGAAGTGGATTTATCGCGAGCAAGTGAACATATATGTTACTTGGGGCTAGGTGCAGTCGCGTATTTACAGTAACATTAGTCATACTTAATGGGTTTAACTGTTTTATTAGCCATGTCTATTGCTGAATGGTTATGGCTAATACAATATTTTTCAAGGTTTATTTATGTCTAACGATTTTACACCGATAAAAGGGGCTGCTCGTAGCTTACATTTACAGGTAGCTAGAGAGATTGCTCGGCGAATATTATCGGGGAGCTTGGCCCAAGGCAGCATTATCTCGGGTGAATTGGAGTTATGCCAGCAATTTGGTGTGAGTCGCACTGCTTTGAGAGAAGCGATTAAACTGCTGAACTCTAAGGGATTGCTTGAGTCTCGGCCCAAAATTGGCACCCGAGTACGCGACCGTGAATATTGGAATTTTTTAGACCCTCAATTGCTTGAATGGATGTTGGGTTTAGAAAACACCGAGTTTGCTTACCGTGAGTTTTTGGCGTTGCGCCGCGCTATTGAGCCAGAAGCAGCAGCCTTAGCTGCGCGTAATGCCACAGCCGAGTTACGGATGCGCTTATCGGAAATATTTCAGGCAATGATGGTCTCGGTATCAAGTGATGGAGACTTAAGCGTTTGGGCTGATTTGGATATGGAGTTCCACCGTTTAGTGTTTTTATCCACTGAGAATCGTTTTTATATTCCTTTTGCCAATGTATTGCGGGTAATGTTTGTTAGCTTTATTGACCGCGCCTCCCAGCAAAGCGGCCCGCTAATAGAAGAGCATCAAGCGATTTATGATGCGATTATGGCAGGTAATGCCGAAAAGGCGCGCCAAGCCAACTTGCTTTTACTAGACAAATACAATCAAGGCATGACGCAGAATTAGTCATTAGATATTGCTTTACCACGGTGACGAAGAACCAAGCCGCTGACGAATAATGGCTTTTTCATCTTTTCTAAAGTTGGCCGAAGGCACATGCGCACTATACAACGGTTAGATGCAGCCAATTGCCATATATATACATAAGACGGAGATAGATGAAAAATTGAGTCGCATTAGTGACAGGTTCTACATCAGGAGTTGGTAACGCTATTGCCAACTGACTTGCTTCGAAGGCTTTTCCGTCGTTTCCCATTTACGTTCTTCTGTAGATGTTGGCTAACGCTTGGCATCAGAGCACGAAGGTACTTCTTATCTCCAAATTGACTTATCAAGTCAGGCTGAATCGAAAAACCTAATTGAGAAAATTTCCTACGGGCGTAGAGATGTTTTAGTAAATAGCGCTTATAGGTTTAACCTCGCAGTTTAGCTTATATGTTGAGTCTGTGGGTCAATGCGCTGGGCAAAGCTGAGTAGCTCTGGGTGAACAATAATAATTTTATGCTGATGTAGCTCGCCGCCTGATGAGCTTCAAATTGTTTAGTGGGCATTGTTTGCCACTCGCATTGAGGGCGTGTTGTTAAAGGATACTCGTCAAACTGTCAATAAAGGCCTAGCATTATGGGGGGGAGCAAGTTAAAGGCGAATCGCAATGCTTACGGGACTCAGGGTGAGAGCAGATACTGGTGGCCGAAGGCCGGGGCGAAAAGCACCCTTTTTTGTTTATTTTAAAGTGGAGCATAAATTATGCTGAGATTGCCTTTCATTTTCTTGTTCTTAAGCTTATCGCTATCTGCGGCTGAGAGTGTTAAAAAGAAAATCACATTGGTTTATGAAGTAAAACCTAATCCTCCATATTATCTAGGGGAAGGCAGTGATATTGATTGGAAAAAACCTGGCATTACCTTAGAAGTTTTAAAGTTACTAGAAAGTAAATTGAACATAGAAATTGAGTTTAAGCGCAGACCTTGGCTTAGGGGACTTAAGGAAGTCGAGGCCAACGTAGCTGATGGGATTTTTCACGCTAGCTTTAAGCAGGATCGTGTGAGTATCGGGCGTTATCCCATGAAAAATGGCTTGCTTGACGAGAGTAGAAAAATTCTGATTCAGTCATATTTTCTTTATAAACGTAAACATTCAGCTCTACAGTGGGATGGAAAGTCAATAACCAACCTTGAGGGAGAGGTTGGCGCGGTAAGGGGGTATGCTGTTATAGGCAAGATAACAGAACTCGGGGTTCCGGTGCATGAAGTGAGTTCACAGGTGAATGGACTCATGATGCTCAACGCGGGAAGGATTGCTGCTTTTGCTGATTTAGAAACGATGACCGATGTTCAAATAAAGTCATACCCTCAGGAATTTAAAGACATCATCAAAATATCTCTCCCTTTTAAAACCGCCGATTACTACTTGATGCTTTCTCATCAATTTGTACATGAGAACCCTGAACTCGCTGAAGCGATATGGGACTCTATTGGAGAGCTTCGTGAGTCACCGCAATATGAGCGCATTGCTGAGAAATATTACTCAACCTGCAGCTCACTATGTAGATAAATCAGAGGTTTTTCGAACGGATTGCATTGAGTATCTCTTAAGCAAATTTTGCTAATACGACAAGGCGAATACTGTTTGGTTTGTGATTCATTTTTCATATGCAACCAGTGGATTTTCTCACCACCTACTGACTAAAATGGGAACAAAGTATTTACTTTTGAATCCAAGATGGATTTCAATTTATTAAGCCCTTCCTGTAGCCTTTCTTCAGTACTGACAGACATTAAGGAAAGACGGATATAGCTAGCTTCTATTCCATGTACATCAAAGTAGCTACCGCTACTTACTAGGATATTTTGATTCTTAGCTTCTAGGACTAAATGCTCTGCTTTCCATTGTTCTGGTAATGGCAACCAGATGTGGTAACCCGTGGATCTGCATTGAATAGTCGGAATTATTTCTCTAGCGAGTACCTGCCTTTCCTGAGCGGTGTTACGTTGAGAGTTTGCTAAATCAAAGGCTTCACCTGTCTCTATAAGGTGAGTTGCAGCACTAAAGTTGATCGGTGAAGGTAGCCAGATATTAGCTCGTATATGAGCATTTATTAGAGCAATCTGACTATCGGGCGCTTTGATGTAACCACACCTCATCGCGGGGCTTATTGCTTTTGATAGTGCTGAAATATGAAAAGAGAGTTCTGGAATAAAGTTGCTGATAGCGGGTATTGGTTTCTCATCTAGAAAACAGTAAATGTCATCCTCGACTAACCAGATACCATGTTGACGAATAACCATAGCTACAGCTTCTCGGCGAAACTCTGGCATGGTTATTCCGGTAGGGTTCTGGTGAGATGGAACGATAATAATTAGTTTAGGCTTGTGCTCCGTAATCGCTGCGTCTAAAGCTTCTGGAGATACCCCGTATTCATCCATTGGAACACCAACGATATTGCGCTCAGAAAGATTGGCTATAGCAAAAATGCCTGGATAAGTAAGAGACTCTACGGCAATGGTATCGCCAGGTTTCGTCATAGCTTCGATGAGTAGAAAGAGTGCATGTTGTGCGCCACTGGTCAAAATTGTATTGTTGGCATTCCCGCCTTCCAAACCATAGTGCTCAGCCCAAGTAGCCCCAGCCTGACGATGGGTTTCATGTCCTGAATGCTCAACATAGCCGAGAAGTTCCGATGTTATTTTATTCGCTGTGGATTGGTACGCCCGTTGAAGTGAATCAACATTTTTATGCAGGCAAGGCTGAAGAATAGAAAAGTTATAATCATCACTATGTTCAGGTGCTTGTATTGCTTTACCCAAGGCAGACCTTTCACATACATAGGTTCCCCGACCAACGTGTGACTCAATTCTCCCTTTATCTACAAGCAGGTTGTAGGCTTTGGCGACGGTCGCTGGTGTTGTTTCCAGTTCATCGGCAAGCACTCTGTGAGTAGGTAGCTTTGAGTTAGGTTTATATTCTCCCGTTTCAATTCGACTCTCGATAATCTTGGCAATTTTGGCAAACTTAGCGTTACTCACAGGCGTTCCTACAGATACTTCAATATCCCTCACTGATTGGTACCTAGTTTAATTCATTTGAAAAACTATAAACATAAGTAAATAAATTACATTGACATATGTCAATTAGATCAATTAAGGTATTTTAATGTAATAAACATCGTCAGACAAAGGGAACAATATGAATAATTCAAATAACATTTCAAAAGTCGCTTTCATTGGTTTGGGTGTAATGGGATATCCAATGGCAGGACATCTTTCAAATCGTGGCTTTGACGTTACTGTCTATAACCGTACTACTTCAAAGGCTCAAAATTGGGCAATTGAATATGCGGGTAAGTTTTCGGTTACACCGTCAGAAGCGTCTCAGGAAGCAGATGTTGTTGCACTATGTGTAGGGAATGATGATGACGTTAGAAGTGTCGTCTTTGGCGATACGGGTGTACTTAACAGTATGAGTAAAGGTTCCATTTTGCTCGATCATACAACCACATCGGCAGAGCTGGCGGAGGAGCTTGCTTCGGAGTGTGCAGCGAAAGGTATACATTTCATTGATGCCCCAGTTTCAGGTGGTCAGGCAGGTGCTGAAAATGGCGTGTTAACCATCATGTGTGGTGGGAAGAAAGATGTTTTTGAAGCCATTTCTCCAGTGCTGTGTAGTTATTCAAACCAAGTCGTTCTTCTAGGTGACAATGGGCAGGGGCAGAGGTGTAAGATGGTTAATCAGATATGTATTGCTGGGGTTTTAAAAGGGCTGAGTGAAGCGGTGCTTCTTGCCAAAAAATCAGGCCTCAACATAGAGCAAGTTGTAGATGTTCTAAAGCATGGTGCAGCAGGATCATGGCAGATGGAAAATCGTGCAGTCACGATGTCTAACAACGTGTTTGATTTTGGGTTTGCAATTGACTGGATGCGTAAGGACCTTAGGTTTTGTCTGAATGAAGCAGAAAAATATGGGTTATCTCTCCCTCTTACTGAAGAAGTTGATCGTCAGTACTTCTCTTTGCAAGAAAGAGGGTTAGGCCGTCTTGATACATCCGTGCTGATAAAGGCATGTGAAAATGAATAGTCGGAGAGATACCTACGGAATGGTTAGGAAATGACATTACGCTTTTGGTACTAGTTGCTTTGATGGCCTTGGCCTTTGCTGCCGGCTTTATTGTAGCTGGCGGTGGAGGATTTATTGGTTCCTTCATTTATCCTTGCTAGATTACCTCCTCAATTGGCCTTGGGACAAGAAAAAATTGTTAGTACATTCGGTACTATCGCAGCGATTCGAAATTTTGTTCAAAATAAGAAAGTAATTTGGACAATTTAATCTATATTTTTCTAAATTAAGTAGAAACTCTAACGCATTTTTGCCCGTGCGACCTGAAGTCGTATGAAGCGTTGTTCACCACGATAAGAGTGAACCATCTGTATCACCAGATGACCCTAGGATCCTGAATAAAGCAGCGGATCCGACAATGTAACGAAACTCAGCCGTCAGGCCGAGTGGGAACTAACTCGTGAGAAGAGGTTCCTCCTGATAACCACAAATTGGGTGAGTGCTAGGGTGTCAGTATGATGAACATATGTGAATCCATTTAAGGTGCGTTATATGATGAAGCAGCGGAAGTGGTTAATACGCTGTGGCCAAAATGGCAATGAGAGTTGGAAAGGGATTGGGCAATGCCCTTTCGTGATCGTTATGCTCTCCGCACTAGAGTGGGCATCTAACCTGACGTTTTACGTAACATACGGAACAGGGTAAGCCTGTATATCTCCTTCAGGGAAAGCTGTCTGCGAAGATCGCCGATAGGTATGCAGGTAAAGGAGGTTAGAGAAAGCAAATGCCGTGTTGTAATGATGCGGATACAGGTTGATATCTGGCGCGAAAGCGAGCTGACTTCTAACTGGTCTCCCGTTGCAAGAAGATTTGAGGAACTTTATTAATGGGGAAACGCAAATGATGACTTTGTTATTTCAAGGTTAGTGCCTCCCCTTACCGCTATTAATGGCCGTTAAACCTTGATAGTGAGTGTTAAAGCTTCAAATGTACATTGCAAAATCTGCTTCAATGGCAGGTGGGTAACACGGTACGCCTTAGGGGAGGCTTGAGCCGTATGCAGTGAAAGTTGCACGTACGGTTCTTAGAAGAGCGGCACTTGGCAACAAGTGTCGCTTATCCGACCAACGTTTGTTACGTCTTCTTACGAACAACACCGTCACACACGTCTCTTTCCATTGTAGTGGCATAGTGAATTTGGCCACCTGATTAGAGGTGATATGATCGCCTCACAACAATACAGGTGAACCATGACAAAACGTACCAGACCAACTTTCAGCCCCGAGTTTAAGCTTGAATCTGCACAGCTAGTTATTGATCAAGGCTATTCAGTTCGAGAAGCGGCTGAAGCGATGAATGTTGGTAAATCCACCATGGATAAGTGGGTTCGACAATTGCGTGAGGAGCGAGCTGGGAAAACACCTAAAGCGAGCCCAATGACGCCCGAACAAATTGAAATCCGAGAACTGAAAAAGAAGATTGCTCGAATTGAAGAACACAACGAAATATTAAAAAAGGCTACAGCTCTCTTGATGTCGGACTCGCTGAACAATTCTCGCTAGTCGAGAAACTCAGGAAGAGCTTCAGCGTGAAAACGCTGTGCCAAGTATTCAGTGTTAACCGAAGCAGTTATAAATACTGGCGTAATCGGCCAAATGAGATTTCGCCAGAGCGAGTTAAGCTAGATGGCCTGATTCGTGAAGCCCACGCAGCAAGCCATGGTTCGGCTGGTGCGAGAACCATTGCTGATATTGTTTCGACTCTAGGTGAAAAGCTTAGTCGCTATAGAGCCACTCGCATCATGAAGCGTCTTGGGCTTGTGAGTTGCCAGATGCCTAAGCACTCATACAAAAAGAGTGGCGAAGAGCATGTAGCTATTCCAAACCACCTTGAGCGGCAGTTTGCAGTGACAGAGCCTAATCAAGTTTGGTGCGGTGATGTCACTTATATCTGGACGGGTAACCGTTGGGCTTACTTAGCTGTTGTCATCGACTTGTTTGCAAGAAAGCCCGTCGGTTGGGCTATGTCACTGTCGCCAGATAGTGCGCTCACTTGTAAAGCACTGAGAATGGCTTACGAGTCTCGTGGAAAGCCTAAGGGTGTGATGTTCCACAGTGATCAGGGCAGCCATTACACTAGTCGAAAGTTCAGACAACAGCTTTGGCGCTACCAGATAAAACAGAGCATGAGTCGACGTGGTAATTGCTGGGATAACGCGCCAATGGAGCGATTTTTTAGAAGCTTAAAAACAGAATGGGTACCATCGTACGGGTATCGTAATTTAGCTGAGGCTAAAGCATCCATTACCAGTTATATCATTGGTTATTACAGCCAAATCAGGCCGCATCAATATAACGGCGGTCTAACACCAAATGAGTCAGAGCAACGCTATTGGCTTGAATACAAAACCGTGGCCAATTTAACTTGACCACTACACATGAAGTTATAAAAATCATCAATCAGGTCGCGATCAGTAGGAGCTTTAGCTCCGGGGTTAACAAACGTTTTTATCAACCGCTCGTAGTCGCCCATCCTAGTGCTCTTGTAAGGGAAGCCCATCTCTTGGGATAACCATTCGCATGCGTCAGAGAACTCTTGTTTACGGTCAGTAAACTCTCCGTGATACATTGCCGTTTTACTTAATTCTAAAGTCGACATATTCAAAAGCCTTCAAACTACTGCGATTTATAACGCTAAGCACAGTACGGGGTCAATTGATGCGCAGTGTTATAAATAATGTACTTAGGCGGATAGGTGTCCTGCAATGACCCCGACTCCTGTAGCCCATATACTTTCAAAAACCGAGCTTAAAAAAATACGAGTACGAGCTTTTAATGTTTTATCCATAGACACCTCCTTAATGCTGTCTTGATCCGATGGAACCAATCTAATACTTACGTAACGCAACACAAACAACAAAAGGGCTACAGAGCCAACAATCATCATGAGGCTTGTCAGGCCCCCACCTATTACCCCTATCGGCCTAAGTACATTAGTTTAATTGATATGAACGGTTACTGAGCAACCAGTAAACCCAAAGCAATCTTACATTACTCAATCAAGGGCATATTGATTTATTATAAAAATTTAGTCAAACGTACATCATCAGGGCTGTGATAGGCATTAACTCTAAATTGGAATGGGGCATTTTCGATTTAAGAATGGCAACATGACGACTGCGATTGCTGCCATTTTTATATGAGACTTTATTACTCTCCCATAGTTAAAGCCTGATCAGCTTAAGCGCTTTCTGGTATGCTAAGTCGTTAAGCAATTTATGGACAACTTATCGGTGGCTTGGACAATCCTCAGTATTATTGCCCCCTTGGTATTGATTGTGCTGCTGGGACTATTTTACGGCCGTAAACATCGGCCCAACATTAGTGCAGCCAATCGCATGAACATGGATATTTTTTGTCCGGCCTTAGTTTTTTCCGTACTAGCCAATAACCACCTCGAATTTGCCCATTATAGCCAACTGTTTATCGCTGCCATTTGGGTAGTACTAGGCTCGGGTTTACTGTTGTTTCCCTTGGTAAAACTGTATCGCCTCAATGCCCGTACCTTTCTACCGCCAATGATGTTTAACAATGCCGGCAACCTTGGGCTTCCGTTGATTATTCTGGCCTTTGGTGAAAGCGCCACGCCAATTGCAGTGATTTTATTTATGGTGGAAATGGTGTTGCATTTTTCCGTTGGTTTGTACTTCATCGACCCTAAAGCCAAACTACACACTAGCCTGCGTATTCCAGCTATTGTGGCCGCTATTTTAGGACTACTATGGGGAAACTTAGCCCTGCCGCTTCCGCAATTGTTGGCAACTCCCATAGAGATGCTAGGGCAAATCTCGGTGCCGCTAATGTTATTTACCCTAGGCGTACGCTTGATTGATGTAGATTTGAGCGATTGGAAAGTAGGCTTGATTGGTGCGATTGCCTGCCCGCTTAGCGGCTTAGTTTGTGCCGCCATGGCGATTTGGCTATTGGCGCTCCCTCCCACTCAGCAAGCTTGTTTGATCTTATTTGCGGCTCTGCCACCCGCCGTTTTAAATTTTATTATTGCCGAACAATACCAACTGGAGCCCCAGCGCGTTGCCTCTATTGTGATGCTGGGGAATATAGCTAGCCTGCTATTTATTCCCTTAGCTTTAGTTTGGGTTTTACCTTCAAGTTAAGTAACAAAAGCACAGCAATTGCTACTAATAATACTGCGCTTTTATAGTAAACCACGCGAAGTCCACTATATTTACCTATAGTAAGCGGACTAATGGATTAAATAATGAAAATAAGAACAAAATTTCTATTGTTATTACTCGCCGGAGTCGTCTTACCGGTACTCATCGTTTCAATTATTACCATCTTAAATGTGAGAGAAAACGCCAAGCTCAATTTTGTACATCGTAGTAGTGCCGAGCTAGGCCACATCGATACGACCTTCTCCATTTATTTAAATGGCTTAGCCGAAGACGCCCAATTTTTGGCCAATGCAACAGCGATTAAACAGCTGGACCATTCGGTAAGCACCTACATGGATAAACCCAGCCAAATGATGCGTACCGATAGTATTGGTGGAGTTGAACAAACAGCCTTTGAATTGATGAGCCAATTTGGCGAAGCTAGGCCAGATCTCGCCTATGTGTATTTAGGTATGGATCATGGCGGCTATATTCAGTGGCCGCTGAGTAACAACGCTGCCAACTATGACCCCCGCAAACGTCCTTGGTATCCGCAGTCCGTCGAGACTCGCTCACCAGTGCGTATTGCCGCTTATCAGGACATTAATACCAAGGCGCCACTGCTCGATTACCTGATGCGTTTTGAAGGACAAGATGGCGCCTACGGTACCATTGGTGTCGACGTCACCCTAAGCAAGCTGACAGAGTTGATTAAAAAAGTTAAATTTGGTCAGCAGGGCTATGTCATCATGATTGAAGATACCGGCAATATTCTGGCCGACCCCTCTAATCAAGATAACTTATTTAAAGCACTGAGCGATGTAGGCACTTATCAACAAGTAAATAACGCGCCAGCAGGTCTCCATCAAATTGAGATGAATGGGCAAACCTGGTTAGCCAATGTTTATTTATCTCCCGATCTCAACTGGCGCTTTATCGGTTTTATGCCCACAGCAGAGGTTTATCAGGAAGCAGATTCCTTAATCGCTTTTATATCGGGCGTCGCGCTGGTCATGGTATTGCTGTTCATGGCCATTGGCTACGCCTTAATGAACGTGATAACCAAGCCCATGCTCACCATCACCGAAGGCTTGGAGAGCATAGCCTCAGGAGAGGGCGATTTAACGCAACGTCTCAATATTCAAGCTAAAGACGAATCGGGGCAAATGGCCAGTGCCTTCAACCGCTTTGTTGAGTCCATTAATGTATTAGTAGGGCGCATCAAAGACAATAGCCAACAAGTAGACAACTCATCGATACAAGCCAATGATTTATCAAGTAAAATGAAACAAATTGCCGAGGGCCAACTGGCAGCGGTAGAACAAGTTTCCACCGCCTTCCACGAAATGGTAGCCACCTCAAACGAGGTAGCGTCCAACTGTAGCCAGGCGGCTTCCAGTGCCGATGATAGCCAGCACCAAGTGGAAGAAGGCCACCAATTAATTCAAGATACGGTGCAGGCGGTTAATCACCTAGAAGCCACTTTGAATGACTCTAATCAGGCCATGGACGCACTATCCCAAGAGTCGGCCAATATCACGGTCATTCTCGATACCATTCGAGGCATCGCTGAACAGACCAACCTACTCGCCTTAAATGCGGCGATAGAAGCGGCTCGCGCGGGGGAACAGGGCCGTGGTTTCGCAGTGGTGGCCGACGAGGTGAGAACCCTAGCTGGGCGCACCGCCGAATCAACCGAAGAAATCGACAAGTTACTGACTAACCTGCGCCAACAAACCGGTAATGTGGCGCAAAAACTCTCTAGCAGCATCGAGCATTCAAACACTACGGTTAACGCAACTCAACAAACCAGTACGGTGTTTCAAGCTATCTTGCAATCGGTATTAACCATTCGCGATATGACCACCCAAATTGCGGCCTCAGCCGAAGAGCAACACTTGGTGGCAGAAGAGATTAACCGCAACATTACCGATATCCATGATGGTTCCAGCCAAGCTAATGAAGTATCGCAACAGCTAGAACTCAGTGCCAGCCAATTAAACGAACTAGCCTCAGGCTTACAGGCCATGGTGTCTCGTTTTAAAACCAACTAATAGCATCAAAAACCAGCCATTCAGTCAGTAGATTGAATGGCTCTATTCAAAACTTAAATTCAGCAATAAGTGAGCTTATTCAGCGGCCCCAAATAAGTTCGTAATACGCTTAATTTTAGAAAACTTTCTATAGCCTAATATCATGAAAAAGCAACTAAATAGAAAAGGGATGAACACGATAAGGGCTGTCAAATACCGAGGACGGGAATCAAACAAATTAATGTAGAGCAAACTGGCTGTAGCTAATACAAAAAATCCACTAATAAGATACCAAAATAGTTACATGGCACGAATGCCAGTGCTGTACTCAGGGTAAAAGCGCACATTTCTTGTGTTATTGGTGTACCCATAGGCAATTAAAATACCGCTTTTTAAGTCGAGCTCCCCGCTTAACTCAAGTAAGTCACCTTGGCTAATTACCCAAGGCTCTCCCACCAATAAACGAATCACTTTATTCGCCTTATCGCTGTTGAACTCAATATTCACTTCAGTCCGAGAAATGGGCTGTAAATTGCTTACCACCCCAGTTATTTTTTCCATTATACCCACTCAATTCTTTACCGGTACTTGTAACACACCAGAATAATTGTGAAACCAAGCATAAATCAATAAGGTGCTTTTAACTTAAACATTAGACACGGCTTAGTTAGCTTCCTTAGATTATTTTATAGAAATAGGCGGTGGCATCTAGCCGCCCATTTGAGCTACGCGCAAATTGCGGAATCTGCCCCGCTTCTTGATAACCAATGGCACGATATAAAGATGAAGCAACATCGCCAACACGGGTATCTAACACCAATAAAGACAAACCGCTATCAACCGCGCAACGTTCCATTTTCGCCATTAACAGTTTGCTCAAGCCTTTGCCTCGCTGGCTGCTCTTCACCATCAATTTCTCTACTTCACCTCGATGAAGCGCATTGGCTTTGCTAGATAAAGATAACTGCACGCAGCCCACTACTTGCTCTTGCTCATGGGCAATGAGCAGCTTTCTCACTCCGCTCTTAAGTTCGGCTTCCACTGTTTGCCAATAGGCGGCAACTTCTTGCGGCTTAGGCGGGCTTAAAAAGCCTATTGAAGCGCCACTTTCAATACTATCGGCCAACAAAGCATGTAGTTGCAGTGCCACTCTGGCGATAGATTTAAGTTGTATAATTTCCACTAAATTCTCCGTCAATTAAGCTTAGTCTTGGGGCTAGTAAGTCATTGACTGTTCATTGGCGTCTAGCAAAGCTTTAGCGTAAACCTTAACGCTCTCATCACTAAAATGACTAATTACCAAGCAAGGCTGGCTTGACTCAGAGCTACAGCTTAACTCTCCGCTGCGCTTCCAAACGCTGTTATTTCCGCAGGTCGTCCAACCACCAGTAGTTGAAATATGATTACTTAACAGCACAGTAAGTTGCTGCTTAGCCGCTATATCGGCCAGTATTTTCGCATCGGCAGCAAAACCCGCCTGCGAGATTAAAGCACTGACTACATATATTTCAGCCCCCTGTTCGCGAGCCCTTAGCGAATGTTGCGGCGTGGAAAAATCAGCGCATATAGCCAGAGCTAGACGATAACCTTTTAAGCTAAATAGGTAATCTTTATGACCCGCCGAACAATACTGTTGCTCTCCGGGGTGAAGGTATTGTTTGGTATAAAACTCAACCTTACCATTGGCCAAACAAATCACCGCACCAATCATCGGCTTAGCCCTTTCGGCACTGCGTATCGGGCAACCCGCTATCACCATAATCTTATGCTGCACCGCTGCCGCAGATAAGGCCGCAAAGTTGTCAGCTAAAGGCGCTAAAGCCAATTGTTCGACAAGCTCCAGCTCATAACCGCTCAAGGAGAGTTCAGGAAAAACCACTAACTCAGCCCCCAGTGAAGCAGATTGAGCGATGGCTTTAAAGTGAGTAGCCAAATTGGCTTGTACATCCCCTTTAACAATAGGAATTTGCGCCAAACTAAGGGTGAGAGATTTATTCACATGGTATCCTTACGCACTAAAAGCCTTAGCACAACTAGTCAAAGGCTTATATGCTCCGCTTAAGCTATTCAATGATTTGATAATGGCGTTGTACATTTCGGCTTAACGCGCCCCAAGGCGAGGCCTGCACTCGCTGCTGATGTTGTTCAAAAGCGGCCCTATCAACAAACTCTTCGTAAACATCGAAACGCAGCGGATGGCAGGGATGTTCAGTCACCGAAAAACATAAACAACCTGGCTCGGCTTGAGTTAAACGCGTATGAATTGGTATGGCCTGTCTCACCCTTGCCAAATCCGCCTCGGGAACCAAGATATATCCCTTTAAGGTAACTTTTGCCATATCCACCCTTGTTGCCGCTCACGACAATATCGCTAAATAACTTAGCCTAACGATTTTCGAAACGGCTATAGTCGAGGATCCCCGAACTAATCGGCTCCACTTGCAAATAACGCTGATGCAAGCGATCACTATAAGGCCAAAACGCAGCATTGGTTCTACGCACCCCATAGTTTTGCATAAAGTCTTGATAATCTGCTTCATTTTTCGCCTGTAACAACTGTTGCTCCAACTGTGCCAAATCGGCTTGTTTAACTTGCCAGAATGCGCCAGGGTAAGCGCCCACAATACCGGGCAATAAGCTTAGATAGTCTTGGTCTGGCAAACGGTTATCCTTCTCCAAAAACAAGCTAGAGATATTACTGTGGGCATTATGCCTTAACAGTGTGTAATAACGGTATGTGGCAGTTTCTGGCTGAAGCACTTGAATAAAGGTGACTTGTGGTAGCAACTTCACCGCCCCGCCCTGCCAAGCCTCAATATGTTGAGCAAAGCTAATGATTTCTGCCGGATCTTTCAGCGCATCCAAATCATATTTATGACTGAGTGCCGGCGTGACTTTGTCATGTAGCATTTCTAGTAGTTGTGGTTTAGCCGGACGTTTGGAGTCATACAGAATCGAGCTTTTAAAGAAAGCCTCTTGAGGCCGCGACTCAACAAATTCTACGATCTTATCATCTGCCCCCACGTACCAACTGCGCAATTCATCATAGCGCTCTTCCGCTGGCAAGAAAGAAGCAAAGCTAAACTCCCCCTCCATTCGCAGAAAATCCATATACATACGAGTCACCAACTGATGGCCTAAGTTGCCGTATGGGTCAAAGCCGGCCACCAGCAAATAATGGATCCGCTCAAACAGAGGATAGTCAATAACCCATGCCGTTTTCGGTTCGTGGCCCGCCAAACCTTTTACTACACTAGCACTGTCAAAATGACGGAATATGGTTAAAGCTGCGTTGTCATTCTCACCATCACCATCCCACAGTAAGTCTAAATTTAGCTTTCCACCATCTTGCTCCACCCATTTTCGAACGGTACCAATTCTAGCGTTAATATAATTGCGATAACGCTTGGAATAATCTAACCAAGTACTAATAGGCAATACATTGCTTTGTTCAACGGTGGGCATTCGCATGTGCTCACTTTGCGCTGCCAGAAAATCTGCTTCCTTGTCTTCATAACCCGCATCTGGGTTAGCAAAGAAGACCCAGAAGTGATCTTGAATTACATTTAGCGCCACCTGCCCCCGACACACCGGCCCTTTCATAAAGCCCATAATAAATGTCTCGGCATCATCCAATAAGAAACGGTAACGTCCGCTTAGTGATAAGTCGTTATAAGCTACGAAAGGATTGCCGGCCACTTTCGGCTGATAGCTCGGCAAGCTATCTACTTGAGTATCTTCGCCCAAAAACCATTTCGTCCACCGTTCGGCGCGCGCCTTATTTAAACGGTAAGGAATATGGGTTTTCACCACAATGCTCTCACGCTCTGGGGCCAAACGGTAATAAACTCGCTCGACTCCCGGGTCATCGTAGGGGCGGCGTGTAGCAATTTCATCAATCGGTTGGCCCGAAGGAGTGCGCGAGCGAACCAACTTGAAGAAGGCAGGGCGAATATGGTTGTCTTCAGCAAAATACAAATGAGTAATATAAAGGTGCTCGTAGAGGTAACGCGCCATCAGTTGCTGCTTTAAGCTGTCGCCATTCAAAAAGTCTTCCCAATATTCTACTTGGGCTTGCATTTGTTGATGCAGTTTCAAGCTATCCGCCATGGGTGCGCCCTTGGCTAGCCATGCGGTCAGCGTATCAAACTCTTCATCACTTAAGGGAGGCAATCCATAGGGCATGCCCCATTCTGGATGCGACGCCTGAACTTTGGCGTAGCCTTCTATACCCACGCATTGCTGAGCGCGGTCTAAAGAAAAATCATAAGCGTCGGGGTCAAGAATCGCTTCTCCGGTTTCGCCATAAGTACGTTTTTGTTGTAAGGCTTGGTACATAAGGCCCGCTTCTTGGTTGGCCTGCTTGGTTTGTATTCGCTCGTTTAATACTGGTACAAAGCCTTTCTGGCGCCACATCTGAGTCGACTTAGCATCGGTATAGAGACGGGTGGTAGGGTCCGCGGTCAAGCGAGTTGCATTATAGACTCGCGCCGTGGTAACTCCGCGGTCAATCCCCGCTGCTGAGGTTAACTTCAATTGGCAAGGGGCGTCATAACAGGCATGGCACATCACACAACGCTGATCGAGGATCGGTTTAACCTGTTCGATAAACTCTGCCGCAGCAGGGTAATCTTCAGAGTAGATACGCGTTTGCACACTCGCTTCACCAAAACGCTGGTCAAATTGATTAATTAAAATAGTGGAACAACCGGCCACAAATAGTAATACCCAAAATACAGCAAAGCGTCTAAACATATCTCTTCCTTGAATATTTACCACACTGGCTAGGCCAGCCTATTTCTGCGCAAGTATAACCGAACTCTAACGAGCCAATCATTGCCAAAATAAAACAACACAAAAAACCACAAATAACTTGACACCCAAATGATAACGATTATCATTTGCATATAGAGTTTAACAAGAGGAAAACTCATGATTAAAACCATTACCTTTGCCAGCATGCATTTTAGCATTGCCTTTTTGGTGACTTGGCTATTAACTGGCGACATGATGATTGGTGGCTTAGTCGCCATTGTTGAACCCACAATAAATAGTATTGCCTACTTCTTCCACGAAAAAGCGTGGTTGAAGTGGGGTTTACACGCTACTCATTAATTTATGGAGATGGTAAATGCTAGACCAACAACGCGTTAATACCATGGACATTCATATGCTGGTAAGCATTGTTAACATGCAGATCCGCAATGATTTTTCTACACTAACAGAGCTTTGCCAGTTTTACGAACTCGATCAACAGCTACTACTGCACCGAATGGACGATGCAGGTTACCAACTACAAAGCCAACAGCAACAATTTACCGCGGCTTAAGCTCTTAATCGACAAACAGGTCACTGCACAAGGTCTGCTAATTAAGCGCTGGGCTTATCAGAGTGAATCACGCTATATACGCGATAAGCAAATACCAAGAAAAAGATTTCTAGCAACTGCCCTGCTACCCGATTAATAAACAACCAAAGCTCTGCAGCCTGATGGGCCAGTAGAAAACGGTGAATCCCCCACACCGGTACCATAGTCAGCCCGGCCACCACAACCACCCCCGCTAGCAAAGGCCACTTTAATGACTCGGTTTGCCGCCAGCTATTACTGATGGCCTGAATCGCTGGCGTTTTATTCATTACACAATCGATATCCGCCACTAATAGGCGACTAGCAATCACTAAACCGGGAAAGATAAAGAAACTCAAACCCAGCATAACCAAACAGAAACTCATAGCGATTAACAAAAACAAGCTTGGCCAAATGGTTAAAGAAGCCTGAAAACATTGAGCTATAGACCACCGTTGCTGCATGAACACCGCTCGCATATATAAAATAATTGCCCCTTGATAAATCGGCTGCATCAGCAAACCCAAACCCACATATAACCAATAACGATAGGGAGACGATTGCTCAGGCTGTTGTAAATAACTGCTCTGAATCAAAGCAAAGGGAATTGCAAAAGGCAACACCATCGCCGCTAAGCTGAAAAAATGCCGACGATAAAAATGCCAACTATCGACTAACCAATCCCATAAATCACTAAAGTTCATAGCTTTTCTGTTCCACTTCATCTCTCGCTATCATTCGTTAAGCTTGCTCCTGTTTAACGCAGTGAGTCAATTGCAGCAAAGAGGAAATTTGCCAAGCAACCCCAGCACAAGGTTTCACTTTGACAGAGGCCTCGTCACGTTTAAGCCAAATGCTCTGCATCCCCGCCGCCGCAGCGCCTTGAGCATCATTAGTTAAGTTATCTCCAATATAACAGCATTGACTGAGCGCTACCTGCGCCCGTTGCGCAGCCTGCTGAAAGATCGCCGCCTTGGGTTTAGCCGCACCGGCGGCTTCCGCAGTTAAAACAAATTCAAAATAGGGATTTAGCCCCGCCGCAGCTACCTTGCGTTGCTGCATATCTTCGGGGCCATTCGACACCAAAGCTAAGCGCCAGCCCTGTTGACGCAGTTGTTCTAAACAGGCCAAGCTTTCAGCATAAAGTTGAGTGGCTGCAATATATTGTTGCATGAAATACTCAAAGGCTTGCTCGGCTTCTGAACCACTCAACTGCGGCATTTGTAAGGCTTCTCGGGCTCTGGCTTGGCGCATCTCAGCAGCACTAATTTTAGCTTGCAAAAAGTCTGGGTAATACTTTTTCAAGGCTCTTTGCCAATGGGCAAAAGCTTCGGCTTGTTGTTCCGGTTGGTAGTGTCGAAATAAAGCCTTAGCGGCACTCGCCGTAGCTTGGACATCGTCAACCAAAGTATCATCTAAATCAAACATTAAGACACATGCGCTACAAACTTCAGTCATGCTAATTCCTGCTATTTTTTTGCCAGATTAGCGAGCCACTTAAAGAAGTCAACGCTTGTTTGCAGAAAGTCTTTGTTAGCTAGCTCAAGAATGTAGTGATCTATATAGCTCGTGCTAACGTTAACTTAAAATATCAGCGAAATAAGAGAGTCATGATGAACATTCAAAACCAAGCGACTAATGATGTGACAGTGCTCTATTATTCGTTGAATGATCCCTTGCAGCTGCGCTCGATGCTAGTAAAAAAACAAATTAGAAACCAGCATGGACGGGTGGTGTTAAGCCCACAACTGAAGCACGACAAAATTATCGTGGCCTTGATTGATGGGGAGGCCAAGCTACTTAATATAATAGGTGAACGCTGCCAGCTAACCCCGCTTTCCGCCGCTTGATTTACAGTTTTATTTTATCACCGCCGCTGCTCTCTTCTATTTCAGCTTCAGCGCACATATATGCACGGCTGGAACAAAACGGCGTGAGTGGCATGTCTGGAGATAAACTCAATTGCTCCGCTAAATGACGTTGATGTTTCTCAGTGACTCTATTTACCGTGTAAAACGCCAACCTTAATGCCAGTAAACCAAACAACACCGCTCCCAGCGCTTGCCCTGCAACAACGCCTAAAGGACCAAACCATTGTCCTCCTAAATACACAAATGGGATGGTACCTAAAGTCGCCTTGCCAAAGTTAATAAGAGTAGAGGTAGTGGGATAACCTAAGTTATTGAAAGCGGCATTACCAACAAACATTGCACCATTAAAAATAAAACTAAAACTGATCCAAGTGCAGAAAAAGCTAATTAAACTGGCAGCTTCTCCTGCCACCCCAAAGCCTAATATCACTAGTCCCTGCCCCCAATAAAGCAATACACTGATAGCCAACACAAAACCGGTATTAAAATACAAGGCTTTAACTAAGGCTTCACGCACTCTGGGGTAGTAGTGAGCACCAAAGTTTTGCCCAATAATCGGCCCTATCGCACCAGAGAGAGAGAAAATCATAGCAAAGGCCACTGGCATCATTCGCCCCACCACCGCCCAACCAGCAACATAAGCATCACCAAATACCGCAATTGCAGCGGTAACATAGGCATTGCCTATTGGCGTCGCTACGTTGGTCATCATCGCCGGGGCCGCCACCTTAAATATCACGCGATTATCAGCCAGCCATAAGCGCCAGCGAAACCGCGCTAATAAATGGTGTTTTGCCGATACCCCGTATAGAGCGACGCCAGCCACAGCAAAACGCGCCAATACCGAAGCTATCGCCGCTCCCGATAGACCAAGACCAAAAGCAAAAATAAACAAAGGGTCTAACAGTGCGTTAACCCCGCCCCCTGCTAAAGTCGACCACATGGCTCGTTTGGCATCGCCCACCGAACGCAGCGCCGCACCAGCGCTCATTGCCAACCCCAGCACCGGAAGCGATGGCAGTAATATTCGCAAATAATTAACCGCCAGATCGTGGGTCGTGGCCTTAGCACCAATCAAATACAATAACTCGGGAGCAAACCACCAAACCAAGGCAGCAATACTGCTGCTAATTAATAAGCCCGTGGCCAGCACATGAGTGACTAAATACCGAGCTCTGTTTTTGTTCCGTTGACCAATCGCTTTAGATACCAAAGCCGTCATCGCTATCGCTAAACCGATTGAAATAGAGGTAGTAAAAAAGGCGATACTGCCAGCATAGCCCACCGCAGCAGCCAATTCAGCTTCGCCTAACAAGCTGATAAAAAACAGATCGGCTAAGTCCACCAAAAATAAGGCCGTTAAACCAATCGCATTAGTCGACGACATCACCACAATGTGACGAAAGATATCGCCGTGAACAAACTTAGCTTTAGGCATAAGGGCTAACCAAACAGGAACTTAGCCTTAGTGTAGGTGCAATTATTGGCAAAGTCATGAAGCGCGTTAGCCGCTATCGACTCACACGCTAAACATGCTCTAGGCTAAGCTTGAACGCAATTGTTGACTAGCGCTGACCATGTTGCTTAATGCAGCTTCAGTTTGCTGCCAATTTCGAGTTTTTAAACCACAGTCGGGGTTTACCCATAGCCGCGCTAATGGAATCAATTGTGCAGCCTTGGTGATCAAGGCTTTGATCTCATCCACACTCGGAATATTCGGTGAGTGAATATCGTAAACCCCTGGGCCGATTTGATTGGGATAATCAAACTCTTCAAACGCCTCCAATAAGCTCATTGCCGAGCGTGAAGTCTCAATGGTGAGTACATCAGCATCTAAGGCTGCCACCGCAGGTAAGATTTCATTAAATTCGCTGTAACACATGTGAGTGTGGATTTGAGTTGTAGGCTCAGCGCTGGAGGCCGCCAGCTTAAATGAAGCTACCGCCCAATCTAGATAAGCCTGCCACTGGCTGCGTTTCAAAGGCATGCCTTCACGAATGGCCGGTTCGTCGATTTGAATGATTTGGATCCCTGCCTGCTGTAAATCATTCACCTCATCACGCAGCGCCAAAGCGATTTGTTCGGCTATCTGCTGGCGACTAATATCTTCTCGCGGGAAGCTCCAACTCAGTATGGTTACCGGGCCCGTCAACATGCCCTTCACCGGCTTAGTACTTAAAGACTGAGCATACTCGGCCCACTCTAGAGTCAGTGCTTGGCTGCGACTAATATCGTCAACAATAATGGCGGGTTTAACACAACGAGAACCATAACTTTGCACCCAACCAAAGCGACTCACTATAAATCCGTCAAGCAGCTCGGCAAAATACTCCACCATGTCGTTACGCTCTGCTTCGCCGTGAACCAATACATCTAAACCCAAGCGTTCCTGGCACTCAATCGCCTGTTTAATGTGCTCAGCTAAAGCCGCCTTATAACCAGCTTCATTCAATTGCCCAGCCTTGTATTCACGGCGTTGGCGGCGAATTTCTTGGGTTTGTGGGAAAGAGCCAATAGTGGTGGTAGGTAGCAGCGGTAATGCCAATTGTTGTTGCTGTATAACTTGCCGCTCGGAAAAACTGAGGCTACGTTCGCGCGGTACTAAAGCCGCTTGTTCAAGCTCACTGCTAGGTCTAGTCATTCGACTTAGGGCTGCACTGTATTGACGAGCCACCCGCAGCGCTTGTTCGTTACCATTAATCGCCTCAGCCAACAACTGTAACTCAGTGAGTTTTTGCTCAGCAAAAGCCAGCCTATATTCCGCATCACCGAGATTACTTTCGGCCGCTAAATCTAAGGGACAATGCAATAATGAACAAGAGCTGGCCAGCCATAAACGATCACCGAGTTGCGCTTTCAGGGCTATATAGGACTCGACTAATACCGGCAAATTAGCTCGCCAAACATTACGCCCATTAATAACTCCCGCCGATAATACCCAGTGCTCTGGTAACCAACTTAATACCGCTTGCAATTGCTCGGGCGCAGCACTTAAGTCAAGATGCAGGCCATCCACCGCCAAGGCTTTAATCACCGAGGTATTATCTAAGACATCTGAAAAATAACTGGTTAACAGAATTTTACAATCGCTGAGCGGTTGTTTGTAGGCTTCCAGTAACGCGCCTTTCCAAGCAACATCAATTTCCAAACCAAGAATTGGCTCATCCACTTGGATCCACTCAATACCGCGTTCGGCCAACGCCTGATAAATTTCTGCGTACACTGGTAGCAACTCTGTAAGTAAGGATAAACGGTCAAAATCCTTCGCAGCACTCAATTCATTTTTACCTAAATACAAGTAAGAAACGGGTCCCAGAATCACCGGCTTAACCTTGTGTCCCAGAGCCTGCGCCTCATCCACTTCTTCAAGCAATTGTCGCCATTGCAGACTAAAGCGAGTTTGTTCAGAAAACTCCGGTACAATGTAATGGTAATTGGTGTTGAACCACTTACTCATATCGGAAGCAGCATGAGCACAACAACTATCTTGCTGACCCCGAGCAATGGCAAACATGCTGTCTAAGTTAAGCTCTGCCGATTGGTGTCGCTGAGGCAAATTACCCAACATCATCGAAGTCGTTAGCACTTGATCATACCAAGCAAAGTCTCCTACCGTGACCCAAGCCTGACCACTTTGTTGTTGTAGCAGCCAATTCTCTTGACGTAGCTGTTTGCCTAAATCAAATAATTCAGCTTGAGCCAATTCACCTCGCCAGTACGCTTCTAAAGCAAATTTTAGCTGGCGCTGCTTACCTATTCGCGGGTAACCCAATATATGTGTGGTCGTCATCTCTTATCCTTTAGCCGTCTAGATGTTTAAAAGGCCATATTGAGCAAGAAATTACGCAAACACAATTGATAAAAAAGCAAGTGAAATTGAAATAGATTCAAGTATCTTGCTTAGTAAACGGCTTTTTTGAAGCGATAACTCAGGCAATAGATGCCGATACCCAACAGGAGTACTGATAGTTATGAAACAAGCACGCTGTACAGTGAATCGTCATTTTAAAATTTCAGATATTGATGAACGCGTTTACGGCTCTTTTATAGAGCACATGGGGCGTGCCGTTTACACCGGTATTTATGAACCGGAACATAAACAAGCCGACGAGCAGGGCTTTAGAACCGATGTACTCTCTGCCATCCAAGACCTCAATGTGCCCATTGTTCGTTACCCTGGAGGAAACTTCCTATCTGGCTATGATTGGAAAGATGGTATTGGCCCCAAACAAGAGAGACCTAAACGACTCGATTACGCTTGGCTATCAATTGAAACCAACCAATTTGGCATCAACGAGTTTGCAGATTGGGCCCAAAAAGCCAATACCCAAGGCATGATTGCCGTGAACCTCGGCACTGGCACACCACAAGACGCAGGTTACTTAGCGGAATACTGCAACGTTGCCCAAGGCACTTACTGGAGCGACAAGCGTCGCGAGCATGGTTATGAACAGCCTCACGCTTTTAAAGTGTGGTGTTTAGGCAACGAAATGGACGGGCCTTGGCAAACCTGTAGTTTATCTGCCGAAGACTACGCTAAAAAAGCCCGCGAAACCGCAAAAATACTAAAATGGGTCGACCCTTCGATAGAACTGGTGGCTTGTGGCAGTTCATCTAAAGAAATGGATAGTTTTCCCGAATGGGACCGTACCGTACTGGAAACCTGCTACCCCTATATAGACTACATTTCTTTACATCGATACTACGAGTACGAAGGCGATAAAGCTGACTTTTTGGCTTCGTATTACGACTTAGATGATTTTATCCACACCATCAAAGCCACCGCTGACTATGCCAAAGCCAAGACCCGAAGCGACAAAGTAATGATGCTCAGTCTTGATGAATGGAATGTGTGGTATATCAAGCATATGGATACAAAACGTTGGCAGTGGGCTCCGGCCATTGCTGAAGACGTTTACTCACTAATGGATGCTTTAGTTGTGGGCGGTTTGTTAACCACTATTGTCAACAACGCCGACCGAGTAAAAATGGCTTGTCTAGCTCAATTGGTGAACGCATTAGCGCCCATCCATACTCAGCCCAATGGCCGTGTTTTAAAGCACACCACCTATTACCCATTTCAGCAAGTGAGTCAATTTGGCCGCGGTAGTGTGTATAAAAATAACTTACGCTGCGATTCAATACCCACCAATAAATACGGGCATGTTCCCGAACTTGCCACACTCAGCACCTTTGATGAGAACAGTGGTGAATTTGCCTTTTTTGTACTCAATACTAATATTGATGACGACATAGAACTGTTGTTAAGTATCGAAGAATTCGGCGAATTACAGTGTATCGATCAACAAGTACTCAGTGGAGACGACCTATTTGCGGTAAATAGCTTTGAGTCACCAGAAAAGGTGATCCCGAAAAAACAAACATCGACACAAACATCAGGCACAGAGTTTGTGTTAGCGCTAGCTAAAGCGTCTTGGACAATGGTACGCTTTAAGCAAGCCAGTTAGAAACATGAGTTAGCTAGCCGCTACTTAACTGTAAACAAAATCAAACAGTTGCGACTCGCCATCGCAACTGTACTGCAGCCTTTCTATCCAACTTACGAAACTAAGTATACCCACTCGCTATCATTAGTTACGCAGTTCACCTTATCACGCTTAAACCGCCTCAAGCGGCACTCAAAAGTTAAAAGTGCCCCTTAAAGAAAGTTACCCAATAATGAAATATTTTCATTTTCAAGCAACTCACTCCAACGCTAACTATACAAGCTAGTTACGGCCACTTAATCTGAGCAGAATACGGCTAGTAGAGAAGGAAAAAGCAATGTTAGAATTAAAGCACCTACGCTGCATCCAAGCCATTGCCACTAGCCGCTCCTTAAAAGCTGCCGCCGAAAAGCTGTTTATTACCGACTCGGCACTGTCTCATCAACTTAAAGATCTAGAACAGCGCATTGGCGACTCATTGATCATCAGAAAACAGCAGCCGCCCCGTTTAACCGACACAGGCCAAACTCTGCTGCAGCTAGCGCAACAGGTATTGCCGCTAATTAAGCACACCGAGCAACAATTAACCAATCCGCAACAGCGACTAAATTTAGCCCTTGATTGCCACGCTTGTTTTCAGTGGTTAGTGCCCATTTTGAGGCAATTTCAGCAACAGTGGCCAAGTGTAAATAGCCACTTTTGCCATGATAGGGATTATCAAGGCTTGCCGTTACTTTTAGCAGGCGAGGCAGATTTGCTGCTTAGCTCAGAATTTGTTCCTCAAACCCAGCTTTGCTACCAGGCACTATTTGAATACGAAATGGTATTAATCTCTTCGCCGCAGCATCCGTTTCGCCCAAACCAGTCAATTCACGCAAGCGATCTACAACAGCATACTCTGATTAGCTACCCCGTGGCCAAGCAACGGCTCGATGTTTATAACTACCTGCTAAAACCACAAGCCTTAGAACCAGCGCAGTGGAAATATGCCGATAATCCCGCCACCCTAGTCCAAATGGTCGCCGCCAATATGGGCGTGGCAGCCATGCCTTATTGGGCGGTGGAAAGCTACCTGCAACAACAACTAATTAAGCAACATTCCTTCGCGCCGGCTATTTGGCGCCCTATGTATGCGGTTTACCGTAGCGATACCGACAACCCACAATTTCTGCAACGTTTTGTTCAGCTAATTAAACAGTACGCCTTGAACCACCTGTCCGGCTGTAGAAAACTCCCTCAGGAGTCGTGAAATAGGTAAACTTAAGGTTGACGGAGTAGCGACATCATCTTATTTTTAAACCTATAGCAATCAATTAATTACATTTTTAACAATACCTCTAAGGTTGGCGGCATGGTAACGGGATGGTCTCCTGTCGAATATACAGAACGTAAGATGAGCCTAGTAATGCACCTAGCTGGCTTCATCCCCAGTGCGTACTTCACGCTTTTCCACTTGCTGTTTGGTATAACTTGGTTTGGCTTGATTGTTTTACCTTGTGCCTTAGCCGTTTTGATATCGTTATTCCTGCTATTCAGCCAACCTGACTCACAGCGTTATAAAACCGCCGATGTGTGGTTTCTATTATTGGCTATTCCGCCAGTATTGGTGGCTCTTACCCACCCGCAAATGCACGGCCAATACTTTGTGCCAGCGTTAATTTTGGCTTGTTTTATTCACCTGCCGCTATATGTTGCCGAGCGTTTAGTTTTTTCGGTCAGCCTTGCTGCCATCATACTGGGGCTGCAACACCTAGGTTTACATCAGGGTATGCGCTTTGCCATTGGGGTCGTTGCCTCACATATTTTTGCTTGGGGGCTAGCGAGGGTGTTGGTAAAACAAAATGTCGAATTAAAAGAACTAGCCTTTATGGACTCACTAACCCGCTGCTACAATCGCCGAGCCTTGTTCGACGAATTGCAAAAAGCCAAGCAACAATATAAACGCAGTGAAATTGATTGCAGCCTGATCATGTTAGATTTAGACCACTTTAAACAAATCAACGATCGGCACGGTCACCAACTTGGCGATCAAATTTTGCTGTGGTTTAGCCAGTTTCTGCAGCAACATACGCGATTTAACGACCGCGTATTTCGTTATGGCGGAGAGGAATTTATTATCTTACTGCACGATGCCAAGTTTGAAATGGCCTATCAAACCAGTGAAAAATTACTTAATAAATTGGCCAAACAGCACGGCCCAAAAGAATTAAGTGTGGGCTTTTCGGCTGGAATTGCCTGTTGTAATGGCACAGAAAGTATTGATGACTGGTTAGAGCGCGCCGACCAAGCCTTGTACCAAGCCAAACAAGCTGGTCGCAACCAAACTTGGCCCGAGCAAATCACCGCGCTCAAACAGGACAATACAAACAACCAACCAGCTACAGCTAACTAGATCGGTAGACTGGCCTGCTCGGTTCGCCATAAACGCTTACCACAGGCTAAACAAGCGCATTCTCGGCGATAATCCATTACGCTCCGCGAGCCATATTCCCACAATTGTTCACTATGGCAATATTTGCAACTGAGTGGCTGCTCGACATGCTGTAAGCTGGCTTGGCGGTACTCATCTAGAGTAGGAAGTCGTAACCAAAGCTGCTCACGCCCTTCGTGCCTAAACAATAGCAATAGCAATAACATGACGACCAAAAAAAATAGCAACAACGGTAACATTCAACTCACCTTGTTAAACTTATTTGACGATTCCATTCAGTATCAGTACGACAGCAAACCCTTTGCTTAATTGAAGCAACAAAGCAAGAATAATGTCAAAACAGCACCTGTTTAAGCCAACTATCATACACTTTGAGACGATAGAAAGTTTACGTTCTATCTCACTCATTGATTTTATCAGCAAGATGAGGTGCACTACATTATTACTGAAGCCGTTTCATCTACCCTACTATGAATACGCCCACCAAGGATAGGTCGATTATGCGTAAGCTACTCCAGCTCAGCTCAGCTCTGTTGACACTGTTTAGTCTAGTATTAGCAGGATTACTGCTCTCTCTAGCCTATCTTCCAGAAAATACACTAAGTATTGCCATTAGCTACCTGCTGTTATTTTCACCTCGTTGGTGGGTGTTGCTACTAATAGTACTACCACTTTTGCTATTTCCTTTCCTTAAAAAATGGCAATGGTTGGCTTGGGCGCTGTGTGCACTAGTATTTATTCGCTTTCAAGACATTCAATTAAACTTACCCCAGCAACAAACAGGTCAACTCAAGGTCATGACGCTAAATAACGGTGGAGGCACAAACATCGAAAAAATCCGCCGTTTAGTGGCGTTTAACCAGCCCGACATTATCTTTATGCAAGAAACCAAAGCCGAGCTAGTGAACCTGATTTTTGATTCCAGCTGGTATAGCCATTGTGACACCTTATGCACAGTAAGTAGGACCCCGCTTGAACATATTGGTAGCTTATCTAGAACTAGCTTAGGTGGATGGGGAAATTTTGCGGTGTTTTATCACAGCCAAATCCAAGGACAAACCATCAGTTTAGCTAATGTTCATTTTGAAACACCACGCTCTACCCTAACCGCCTTAATCCACGGTGCTGTGGATAAACAAGAGTTTCAAGACCTGCACTTTGCCCGCAGTATGCAAGCGTCTTTGCTCGCCTCTTGGGCTAAGCAACAAGACGCCTACATTGCCGCGGGAGACTTTAACATGAGCGTTCAAGAAAATATTTACCAGCAGCATTTATCGACAGAAAACAATGCCATCGATCAAGTAGGTAGCGGCATTAACTACACCAAATATACCTCTTGGCATGGCATACGTATTGACCATATCTTAGCTTCAGCCAATTTGACCTTTACCGCGGCGCAAGTATTGGAATCGGCAGGGGGGGATCACCGACCATTGCTGGTTAATGTGGATATCCGCGAGCCTTTTGCCGAGCTAAACTGAGTAAACCATCAACCGCTAATACCACTAAGGCCAGCACCACAAATAGATAGGTGGGCCATTGACCATCGGCCAAGCGCTCCCCAAGTTGCCAGCCCACGGTAAACACTAGCACCGGCTCTAGGTAGACTAACAAACCAAACAAGCTCATCGGCAAATAGTTAGAGGCAAACAAAAACAATAACATGGGCACCGTGCCGGCAATACCTAGGCCAATGTAATATAAGTTGGGATCGAGCCAATACCAGCCTTCAGCTAAGCCATCGGCGGTCACGCCACTGTCATTAAAGTACAAATAAAACAAAGCAATTGGCATCAATATGAGGTTATCTAAGGTAAAAGCGACGGGACTCGGCAGAGGGTACTTACGGCGCAGCATGAAATACAAAGGGTAGGCTAAAGCGATGACTAATACCACCCACGACAGGCCGTCGGCCAATAAATAAGCATAAGCGACTCCCAGCGCAGCCAGCGCCACTGCCAACCATTGCAAGCGACTGAGTCGCTCTTTATACACAAAGCGGCCAATCAACACCAATACCAAAGGCAACGCAAAGTAACCTAAGGCTACCGATAACGTGTAACCATTAACGGGCCCCCAAATGAATAACCATAGCTGCACGCCAACCAATAAGGCAGCTAAACACAATCTGGGCCAAGCCCGCCACAGCCTTAACTGCTGCCATACTAAGGGCAGCTGTTTGCATGCCGCCATACCCAGCAGCATCAACCAACTACTCCAGAAGATTCGGTGTGCGGCAAGCCAATTACCACTGCTTTCATTTAAGGGGAACTGATGTGTATACCAAGGCAAAAAGGCGAACATACAAGATGCCGCCACAGAAGAAGCTAAGCCCAAATATATTCGGGATGATGAAACAGCAATAAAAGACAAACTCGCCACTCAAACACTAGGTAAAAGCCGATTAAGCAGCAATTACCCATGTATGGCAAGTCATTTGAGCCATTTTTAGCTAATGTAAAACCCGCACAGCAGTGCTTGATGTGCCTCCTAGCCCTGAGTGACAACGAGCAGCAATCGCCTGCCATTGTTGTTGCATCTTAAGGTACGGGCTAAGACCATTATTACGCTGGGCAAAGTCATTTAAGATCACCCCCCAACGAAACTCATCCAGTTGTTGTTTAGGCACTTTTCCTTCTCGCTTAGCTAAGGCCAGCACCAAAGATTTGACCTTTTTCAACTGCGGTGTAATGGGGTGATTCACACCGTCGGTAACCAATACGGTCTGAAAGTCATCCAACATATTCTGTTTCAGCGCTTCGGCTTCACCTTCTGCTAAATCGGCTACGGCGATGGCTTCGGTTAATAAGCGCAACTGACAAACTCGTGAGAAGTGACGGTAATCCTCTTGGCACAGATCGAAGAACAGCATCACATAACCGCTGTTTCGCTCAATCACGGCTAAACACTCGTGCGGCCCTACAGCAAAGGCATGGGCACTCCAACTATGAGTTAAAGCCGCGTGTTGTAAACAAGGAAGTTCCCGAGGAAGGCTAGCTTGCACATCGTTACTTATTTGAATTTCTATCATCATTTGCTCAAGTCGAATTGCGATAATTCAGTAAGAGCAAAAACAATGCCAGCCAGCAGCGTCAAAAAAATGCTGCTGGCGTTTAGCCCCGCTTAGCGCAGCTCGTTTAAGACTTCACTAAGCGAGCCACAAATCCGATGTCCTAAGGATTTAAGCTGCTCGCTAGGCTCGATTAGATCGGGAATTTGATAAACATGCATGCCCGCTGATACCGCAGCTCTCACGCCGTTATCTGAATCCTCAAAAGCTAAACAATGCTCTGGAGCTACCGACAAGGTATTAGCCGCCGTCAGAAAAATTTCCGGGTGAGGCTTACTATTGGTAACCTGACAGCCGGTTGAAAGGCTGTCAAAATAATCAATCAACTTAGCATTAGTCAATTTAACTTGAGCCACTTGGCGATTAGAAGAGGTGGCCACCGCCATAGGAATCGCTTTACTTTTCAGCCACTCCAACAGCTCTACTACTCCTTCTTTAATCGGCAATGCCTGGTGTAGGGTTATCGCATGGTATTTATCTAACCAAAGCGCCCTAAGCTCATCATAGGCCAGTTCTGGACCGTAGCCATCTACCAAAGTACGTTTGATTTGCTCGGCATTAGTACCAATAATTTTTAAATACACCTGCTCTTTAAACTCAATCCCTAAGTCGTGGCAGGCGGCAGCAAAGGTATCATAAGATACTCGTTCACTATCGAGTAATAACCCATCCATATCAAATACAGCGGCTTGATAACTCATGTGTTCTCCAGACAAACGCATACTTAAAAGAATAAATGCGCCATAACAGCAATAATCGGCAAAGTAATAATGGTACGAGTCAAAAATATCGCAAATAGCTGCCACAGCTTAAGCGGTAATTGACTACCCAAAATCAAGGCACCCACTTCCGATAAATAAATCAACTGAGTCACCGATACTGCAGCAATTACAAAACGGGTAATATCGGCTTCAATTGACGCAGCCAAGATCGACGGAATAAACATATCGGCAAAACCCACTACTAAAGTTTCCGACGCTTTGGCGGCTTCCGGTAACTGTAACAGTTCTAAAACAGGAATAAAGGGCTTACCTAAAATACTAAAGATTGGCGTGTATTCCGCCACCACTAGCGCGACGGTGCCCACAGCCATAATCACTGGCAGTACCCCTAACAACATATCCAACACATTGTGCAAACCTTGCTTTAATAGCTGCTTAGGGTGACTGGCTCGCCCAGCTTGTTGGATGGCCAAGTTATAAGCCCAGCCAGTAGTCGAGTATTCGTGGGGAATCACTTCATCGTCTTGCTGGCGCGAAGAGCCATCAACAAACTGATCTTTAAAACCAGAAAGAGGGGGTAAGCGCGGCACAATGATCGCTGCGGCCAAACCCGCCACACACACCGTAAGATAAAATGGCGCAAACATATGTTCTAAGTTAACTTGAGCTAATACCACTAGGCTGAAAGTAATCGAAACCGCAGAGAAAGTGGTTGCAATCACCACCCCTTCACGCTGAGTATAATGTTTGTCTTCGTACTGCTTGTTGGTTAACAAAATACCTACGCTACCATCACCTAACCATGAAGCAATACAGTCCACGGCACTGCGTCCTGGCAAACCAAAAATAGGCCGCATCACCTTACTCAATAAGGTGCCAACAAATTCTAACAAACCAAAGTTAAGCAATAGTGGTAATAGTAAACCGGCAAAGATAAATACACTTAATAAAGTCGGCAATAAATCAGCCAAAATAAGGCCACCTGTGTCACCCGACCAAAGCGCCTCAGGGCCCAGCTTAAAAGCACACACTAAGACTAAAACCCAACCCAGCATGCGCACGCCATACCACACTTTAGATACTTGGAATAAGGCAGTTAATAAAGCATTTTTACCCAACCAGTTGGGTTTAGCTAACAAGGTGTAAGTAGACATAACAGCACTAATACTAATCAAACCCACAATCAACCATAAAGCACTATCACCGAGCAGCGCAACCAAGGCTTTGGCCAAGATGGCCACTGGAATGGTATAAGAGCCATCATAAGGTAAGGGCAGCATAAATAAGAAAATACCCAACATAGAGGGAACGATGAATTTCCAAGCAGGAACAGGTGTTGGGGCCTCAGTCGCCGATGAGGAAGGCACCGCAACCGACTTCGTGTCGCGCATATTAAGTCACTCTTTTTCTAAGAATTTGTAGATATATTCACTAAGCGTGAATAGAATTTCGCGCAAGAATACAAGGAAGAGTCGCGACGATCAAGATTTATTGACCAAGAAAGATGCAAATATCAAAATCTTTAACTAGATAAAGGTAAATCGCCCTGCAGACGAAAAATGAAATGAATAAACAGCGATAAGCATGCAAGGTTAGACGAATAAAAAGCTGATGCTAGCCGCCGTTATTAAGAGCTTATTTTGCTTAGCGCTGATTAGAAGTCGCCAACCCGAAAACGGTATTCGGCCAGTTGAGCTTGGCCGAGATAATGACCAATAAAAAGTTGCTTGGCACTGGCGTTAAAGTGAAAACGCAACTCTGGACTGAGCTGCCAACGGCTATCTTGTGCACGCCGCCACAGCACCCGTTCGCCATCTAACTGACAAACATAGCTTTGTGTTTGGCCCGCTTTACGAAGGCGGAATTGCATTTCTTGCTGCCGACTACGGTAATAATCAACACTTTGTAACGGGCTACCTTGTAAGCTGGCAATGGCTGCCTGACAGATCTGCTGCGGGCGAAAACCACCCAAGTTCGGTTTGGCCGCAATCAAACATGTAGAGAAAACAATAACAAGCACGCTACTCAATATTCGGTTCATATTCCTAGCTCTGCGCAACACACCATTGGGCTAAACTATGTAGCAAATGTTAGTCCGCAACAAGCACCTATCGCTTTTAAACGTCAAGCTTAGAGCACCAATAAAGATATAAATTAACATAACAAAATCAAAAATAGCTCACGTGACAGCTCAACTGTTAACACTTAATATACTGATTAATAAAATTTATTACCTATTGCAGCACTATTTAATTTAAGGGACCAAAGTGTTATTACAAGTTCTATCACTCGCCATCCTCAGTTTTATCTCCCTCAGTTCGGTGGTACTTTTTATCTGTGCTTGCTTAATCTATTTAATCACCGTTTGTTTCGATAAACGGCTGCGTCTATTACATTATTTCACGTGTGCTTGGGCCAGTTTATACCTAGTAATCGTGCCTCATTGGCAAGTAAGACGCCGAGGTCTTCAGCGAGTAGACAAACAACAAGCCTACGTAATTGTCTCTAACCACCAATCAGGCTTAGATATTTTGCTGTCCTTTGCCTTATTCATTCCCTTTAAGTGGGTGTCGAAAATTGAAGTCTTTAAGGTTCCTTTGGTGGGGTGGAACATGTGGTTAAATCGTTATGTAGCACTTAAGCGCGGCGATAAAAATAGCATCAAAAAAATGCTGTGTCAGGCGGAACAACACCTCAAAAATGGCAGTTCTATTTACCTCTTTCCTGAAGGCAGCCGCTCCGCCGATGGTAAACTAAAACCCTTTAAACTAGGAGCCTTTGCCTTGGCTAAACAAGCCAATGTGCCAATCCTACCCGTTGCCATTCATGGCACTGCTCAAGCACTTCCCAAAAAAAGCCTAAAGCTCACCGGTCACCACCCTATTTGCATTGAGGTGCTTACGCCCATCGATAGCCTACAAGTCGCTAGCATGAGTGAAGCAGAATTAGCCTCACACAGCCAACAAATAATTGCTCAGGCGCTTTCCGAAAAGCCACCCGCTTAGCTGTAAAATTATCTTATTTACGCTAGTCTTAAAGAGAATCGAAATATTAAAACTATAGGAAATGTAGCATGCGCGAGCGCCGTCAATTTTTGCGAGTTTTGTTCAACCGCCCCGCCTACTTAAACCACGGTGAGCAATCTTGGTCATGCCAATTGTTGGATTTATCCTTACAAGGAGCCTTAGTCACCCTGCCGAATGATTGGGATGATGAATTAACCCAACTCACCCTAAGCTTCAGTTTAAGCGATGTGGCCATTGAAGAGTTAAGTATCACCATGGATGTAGAAGTGAAACATCTACGCGATCAACAAATCGGCCTAAGGTGCCTATACCTCGATCTAGAAAGTGCCAGTCACTTAAAACGCTTAATCGAGTTAAATCTTGGCGACGATGCCCTACTGCACCGCGAATTAGAACATTTAGTGGATCAAAATAAAGAAGCGGACTAAACCGCTTCTAAAGCCTCGGCAAGTTTGCTCACGGCTATCACCTCTAATCCCGCAATCGCCTGTTTAGGGCGATTGCCTAAAGGTACAATAGCACGTTTAAAGCCATGTTTAGCCGCTTCATTGAGTCGCTCCTGACCATTGCTTACTGGGCGAATTTCCCCAGACAGTCCCACCTCACCAAATACCACTAAATCTTGCGCCAGCGTGTGGTTTCTAAAGCTCGATACCATGGCCACCAACAGCGCCAAATCTGCGCCGGTTTCGGCCACTCGAACCCCGCCAACCACATTGGTAAAGACGTCTTGATCAGACATTTGCACTCCAGCATGGCGATGCATCACCGCCAACAACATCGCCAAACGGTTTTGCTCTAAGCCCACTGCTACCCGTCGCGGGTTAGCTAGCTGGCTATAATCAACCAAAGCTTGGATCTCTACCAATAACGGCCGAGTCCCTTCCCATACCACCATCACCACTGAACCAGGAGCCGCTTCTTGACCTCGTGACAAAAAAATTGCCGAAGGATTTGATACTTCGCGCATCCCCTGCTCGGTCATGGCAAATACTCCTAGCTCATTGATCGCTCCAAAACGGTTTTTATTGCCACGCAGGGTACGGAAACGCCCGTCGGCATCGCCTTCCAACATAATTGAGCAATCAATACAATGCTCAAGCACCTTAGGACCAGCCAGAGAACCATCTTTGGTCACGTGTCCCACCATGAACATGGCAATATTATACTGCTTAGCAAAACGGGTTAACCAGGCCGCACTTTCTCTTACCTGACTGACCCCACCCGGTGCCGACTGGATATCCGCCATGTGCATTACCTGAATCGAGTCAATCACCATCATCTTGGGTTTGATTTCCAGCGCTATCTGGCCAATTTGCTCAACACTGGTTTCAGCCAACAGCTTCAATTTATCTTTTGGTAAACCCAAACGCTGAGCGCGCAGAGCGATTTGTTGCAAAGATTCTTCGCCGGTAACATACAAGGTATCCATGGTTTGTGCTAAGCCACACATGGTTTGCAATAACAGGGTACTTTTACCGGCTCCTGGACTACCACCAATCAAAATCGCACTACCGGGCACAATCCCACCGCCGAGCACCCGATCAAACTCTTTAAAGCCAGTAGAAAAACGGGGTAACTCCGCCAAGTCAATGCTTTCTAGGGTTTGCACCTGACCAGCAGTGCTACCAGCGTAACCAGTGAAACGGTCATTACGAGATGGGCTAGCACTTAAGCGAACTTCACTAATGGTGTTCCAAGCTTTGCATTCACTGCACTGCCCCTGCCAACGTGGGAAGTCGGCACCACAATCATTACACACATAAGCAGTTTTCACTTTGGCCATTTTTCCTCCAAATGCTCACAAAACGCTAAAATATTCCTTAAACTTGTTATCTTTCATCTAGCTAAGGGAACAAACTTTGCTTAGTGTATAGATTAAGACAGAGTTTTGACATCAAAACATAGCTGAAGGAATGATACATAGCACCATGCCAGAAACGAAGCACCATGCCTTAATAGAGCGACTACTACCGGTAATGGGAAGTAGCGACTTTAATCAAGTCTTTAAACGCGCTACTGAAGGCTTGACTAATAATGAGAGCTTCCTACTAAAGATGGAAATGAAGCGCTTAGCTACACCCTGCCAACGACTGGTTGATTTACGCGGCAAGGTAGATGGAGAATGCAAAGAGTTCCACTATCAAGGTAAAACCCATTTCTTAGATGACATTGCAATTAAGATCTTCAAGCAGCAGTTGAAACTCTACAATCAGGAGTACACCTTAGGTATTTTCGAAAAACTTCAGCACACTGAGAATAACTTCAAGGTGATGCAAAAAAATAATGTAAGCCCGCAAGAGGCCGCTGCTCGTCGACAGAAAAAAATTATCGCAAGAGCGGTACGTTTAGGCCACTACATTGGTCGCAGCGAAGAGCGCATGCATCTCACTGCCCCACTAAAGGTTGCCGATGTTGAAGGTAAGCTATTTGATGCCAGAACCTCGAATATGTCGGTATCGGGGATCCGCATCAAAGTGGATGAGAAACGTAAATTTGTCGTAGGCGAGCACTATTTCATCTACTTTACCGGGCTAGAAAAAGAATTTGTAAACCGGGTTCTTAGCGCGGGTACCGAATACCGAGTAGTTGGTATCGATCGCAAAAAACAGCAACAATGGGTACGACTGGTAGTGGTGGAGCCTGGCGAAGAATTTAATCGATTCTTCAAAAATTTCCTTCGTTCCTATCGAGGACGCTATCGAGTTGATGTAGACAACATCACCGCCGCCGTAATTACCAAAGGTTATGAACAATACCTCATGCCACGTCTAAGTAGCGTGCCATTGTATTTTACGGGTAACCACTCTCCTAGCCTGCGTTATGCCTTAGCCACCCAAAACAACGCAGATATTTTTTCCTTCTGGCGTGATGAAAGTAACCAAAGCCATCTCTCCCAGCTATTCCATTCACCGCGAATGCTACGCTACTTGCAACGTGAACAAGGTGAAAGCCTAATTTACTGCTTTACCCATACCGCCAACAATAAACTGTTTTTTTACTCAGCCAGCAGCGAAGAGTTAGCCGAGCACCCACAGCTACGCGAGCTTTACCTGGCCTATGGCAGCCGAAAACCCAGCTGGAAAGTATTTAAGTTTCAGTTTTTCCCCGCCACAGCGGGGGATGCTGAAGTGAGCTCACCGCTGCCTAAAAAAGATTCACCCATTGAGCGAGAGCGTGTTGCTAAAGCATTAGAAGGCTTAAGTATGGTAGGCCTACTGAGTGATGTCACTAACCAACACATCGAGCAAACCTATCAACAGGCTTATTCCTTACAGGGTAACCCAAACAAGCTAGCTTTATTTAATCAGAGCAAACAAAAGACGAGTCAATTCGAGCAAATTAATTACAAGTATTTACAGCTAAGAAAAGAGAATCGCTATCAGCACCGCTCGTTGGTTGAAGTCGAAACCACCGAAGCCAACGGCACTGAAACAGGTTGGACGGCTGACTTCTCGGTTTCGGGAATGAAGATAGAGTTAGAAACTCCTCTTAACTACGAAATTGGTGATACCCTTTATGTAGCACTCCCCCAGTTGCAAAAACTGGTAAAAAATTTCAACTTGTCTCACCTTCCCTACCAAGTAACCAACTGTAATAACAGTAAAACGATATATAACCTCAAGGCTGTAGATACCAAGGGTCGTTCTCACGAAGGAAGTCGCTTCTTTCAGCAATTGATTAGTAATAACCTCGACAAGCTACCTGCATTACCAGAAGGTAAAGCAATAGCCGGTTTATCTGATGCACTACGGCAAATATTGTGTGCACCACTATTTTGTCGTGCCATGTTTATTCATAAAGTCCCCGGCTCGCTAGAGGTAAAATGCGTTACTTACGGTGCCTTTGCCCAAGATAGCGATAAGTGGTTAAATATTGATAGCAGCAAACATACCGCAGATTTGAGCCAATTCTTGTCCAGCGAGAACATGGCTAACTTCTTGGCAACTCAGTTACGCAGCCATAAACCCAGCGATAATCCAGAGCACATTGAAGTGATTACTGTCACCGCAAACGACAGCGACAAGCTGTTATCGGTGCGTTTCAGTGACAATTTTGATTCGCCGCAGCAACTGCGTAACTTTGTCCAGCTAAGCACCGGGCGCGGCCGAGTTAATGCTTTTAATTTGCAGCTTTCGCGAGTGGGTCGTCCCGATACCGAATACATTCAGCGAGAATTAGACTACATCAGTCATTACGCTATTCATCGGGCGAAGCAGTTAGAAGATGAGTTATGGAGTGTGGCAGGGGTAATCGAGGTGACCGACGTAACTCAAGAACTAATGCAGCGCTTTAATCTTAGCGCTGCATAATAAGGGCTTAGGCAGCCAGCATTCTAGCGGCGAGTAAGATACACACTACGCCATCTAAATCGCTGTGCTTAATCGCTAATTGAGCTTGCTGTTGCACTAAGGGTTTAGCATGAATAGCCACCCCAAAATCAGCGGCAGCTAACATTTTTAAATCGTTCGCGCCGTCACCAATAGCCACCGTTTGAGTCGCCCCGTAGCGCTGCTTTAACTGCGCGAGTATGTCGGCTTTAACCTGCGCATCAACAACACCGCCCAATACCTGGCCAGTTAAGCTCTGTTGTTCAATTTCTAATACATTGGCTTGCACATAATCAAAACCTAAGTCTTGCTGCAGGCGATCGGCGAAATAAGTAAAACCACCAGAAGCAATCGCAACTTTCCAACCGGCATCATGAATGGTTGAAACTAAACAGCTTAGGCCTGGCATTAGCGGCATATTGTCGGCCACTTGCTTTAAAATGCTCTCTGGAGCGCCTTTCAGCTTACTCACGCGCGTCCGCAAGCTTTGCTCGAAATCCAACTCTCCACGCATCGCGGCGGCGGTGACAGCACTCACCTCTTCACCCACATTGGCTAAAGCCGCAATTTCATCAATACATTCAATTTGAATAGTCGTGGAATCCATGTCCATCAATACTACGCCGGCTTGACTTAAGTCTGGTAGCTTATCTAAGGCTACCGCATCGAACGCCAACTGGCCTTGTTCCAGTTGCTGCTTACACCAGCTACTGTCGGCGGCACTTTGCAGCAATACGCAGGTATTTCCCGCTGCCGGTAACACGCCACATAGTTGCAGTGGCTGAGGCTGAGGCTGTAAGGCTTGAGTCAAACTTAGGAAATCTTCAAGTAGTAAATCCTTGGCCCAAGCTAGCACATAAGCACCACTTAAAGTCGCTTGTTCTGCCACTAACCCCTGCTCGGCAGATAACTGATAGGGGTAGGTCTTTAACGCTAAAGACCACTGACTAAGAGATTGCGGTAAGCTGTCGAGGTGATATGGAGAGTCCAAACTAAATCCTTGTTTCTAGAAAGTTGCGGCGCATCAAGATAGCGTATTGCTTTTTGGTTTGGCAAGCACCTACAATGGCTTTGCAGATAAAAAAGAGGTAAGTGTGGCCAAATCCGCTGTTAGACGCTATCGAATCATTCAATTCAGCCAGTTTATAATTGCCATTTTGTGCTGTATTTGGGTGTTTTATTATTATTTAGATTTAAAGCACAGCGGTGAACAATTAATCGAAAGCCAGACCGAAAAGCTCGCTCGTTCATTAACCTCACTGGCTGCGCTCAATGCTGCCAGTTATATAGACCAAGACGATCACCAAGAATTAGGAAAATTGGTTAATACTCTAGTGAAAGAGCACTTCGTCAGAGACGCCTCAATTTACGATAACCAAGGCTTGCGTATTGCAAGTTCACAACTAGCGCTGCCGTTAACACAATTACTGCCCCTTGCTGGAGCCAGCCATACGCCACTTGAGGGGCTTGGGCGGCGTCCTTACGTGGCTGAGGTTAGGGGCGAACAAGGTGAAACTTTAGGCTTTTTACGCATAACACTCGAGCACACTACATTATTAGCGGAAGCCAATACTTACATCAGCCATAGCCAATCAAAAATGATGATGATGTTTTTAGTATCAATATGTATTGGTTTTCTATTAACACGGGTATTGTCGCGCAAACGCCACTTAGCGGCTTTATTTAATATTAATGCGCGAGCGCAGCGTAAGAAGGCAAAACAAGCGAAGCAACTTCTGGCAGACATCGCCGCCAGAAGTGATCAAGCCAAAGACTAAAGCAGAGACTCAAGAGTAAGAGTAATCATATCGTTGAAGGTAGTTTGACGTTCTTCAGCTGTAGTTTTTTCCCCGCTGCGAATATGGTCAGAAATGGTTACCACACACAAGGCTGCTTTACCGCATTCAGCAGCCACCCCATAAAGGCCAGCCGCTTCCATTTCTACTGCGTAAACATTGTGCTTTTCCATGACATCAAACATTTCAGGTTCGGGTGAATAAAACAAATCCGCAGAGAAGATATTACCAACTTTAGCCTCAATACCTTGCGCCTTAGCACTGTCTGCTGCAGCACGTAACAAATCGTAGTTAGCAATAGCGGCAAAATCATGACCGTTGAAACGAGCACGATTCACTTTTGAGTCAGTACATGCTCCCATGCCAATCACTACGTCACGTAGTTTAATATCGTTGCTCACCGCGCCAGCACTACCCACTCGAATAATGTTCTCTACACCGTATTGAGTATATAGCTCGTGAGCATAAATAGAGCAGCTGGGGATCCCCATACCTGAGCCCATAACCGATACTCGCTTACCTTTATAGGTGCCAGTGAAGCCAAGCATATTACGTACACTGGTCACTTCAACAACATCTTTTAAAAACGTTTCAGCAATATATTTAGCACGTAAGGGATCGCCAGGAAATAATACCGTTTCAGCAAAATCACCCGGCTTAGCATTAATATGAGGGGTAGCCATAAAGTCTCCTAATCAATAATTTTCAGCCGCACTTCCTGCGCGACTAGTTAAAGTGGTTTATAAAAAACTGCTGCCGTACTCAAGCACTGGCAACTTCATGTAATCGGCAATAGTTTGGCCAATATCGGCAAAGGTATCTCGCTTGCCTACATTCTTGGCAGCGAGTTTTTTACCATAAAAAATCACCGGAATATGCTCCCGAGTATGGTCAGTACCTTGCCATGTGGGATCGCAGCCGTGGTCGGCAGTAAGGATCACGATGTCATCATCGCTCAACTTGGCCAGCAATTCCGGTAAACGCTGATCGAAATACTCTAGCGCAGCCGCATAACCAGACACATCACGCCGATGCCCATAGGAAGAATCAAAATCAACGAAGTTGGTAAAGATAATACTATTATCAACTTGGCGTTCCATTTCGCTCAAGGTTAAATCAAACAGTCCTTCTAAACCGGTGGCTTTTACCTTGCGAGTAATCCCTTGTTGGGCATAAATATCAGCAATTTTGCCAATACTTACCACTTCACCACCGGCCTCCGCCATGCGATCGAGTAGTGTTGGCGCTGGCGGTAATACCGATAAGTCGCGACGGTTACCAGTGCGGGCAAACTCATTCGCACTGTTGCCAACAAATGGACGGGCAATAACTCGGCCAATGTTATAAGGGTCAACCAATTCGCGAGCAATTTCACACAGCTTAAGCAAACGCTCTAAACCAAAAGTTTCTTCGTGCGCAGCTATCTGGAAAACACTATCCGCCGAGGTGTAAAAAATCGGTTTACCGCTGGCCATGTGTTCTTCGCCTAAGCGCTCTAATACCTCGGTTCCGGATGCATGACAATTACCTAAGTAACCAGGTAAATCTGCTCGTTTAACCAACTCATCTAATAAGCTCTGAGGAAAGCTATTTTCTGTATCACTAAAATAACCCCAATCAAACAGTACAGGAACACCAGCGATTTCCCAGTGACCACTAGGCGTATCTTTGCCGCTAGACAGCTCTGCCGCATAACCATGTTGGCCGGTGGGCTTAGTGCTGGCATCAAGGCCAGGAGGGAACACCCCACCACTATCGGCACAGGCTTGGCCCAGTCCTAAGCGATTTAAATTGGGAATATTAAGCGGGCCAGTACGTCCCTGTTCGGCCTTACCTTCCGCACACTGCTCAGCAATGTGTAATAGGGTATTAGCCCCTTGGTCACCAAATTTATCGGCATCCTCGGTGGCGCCAATACCAAAAGAATCTAGCATTAAAATAATTGCACGTTTCATAGGATCTCCTTAACAAGCACCAATGCGCTGATAAACCGACTGAAGCTGCTCAAAATCAGCCCCGGCTTCAACCAAAGTAATTGCTTGTTGAATTTGTTTTGCAGCGGCCTGCCATGAGGCTTCATCATTGGCATGCAAAGTTAGTAGGGCTTGTCCTTTATCAACAAGATCACCTATTTCGATTAATCGATTAATTCCTACACTGTGATCAATAGCGGCTCCGGGAACACTTCGCCCACCGCCTAAGCCCACTACCGCCATACCTAATGCGCGACAATCAACTTGGCTCACCATACCACTGTGTCTTGCTAGTACAGGCTTAACCACCTTGGATTTCGCCAAGTAATGTTCACTGCGCTCGACAAAATCGTTAGGCCCACCAAGGGCACTGACCATTTTGGCAAAGCGCTCTAGGGCCGCACCAGAACGAATACTGTCAGTCAACTTTTGCTCGGCCTGCTGCTGACTATCGGCCAAACCACTGGATAACAGCATCTCGCTAGCTAAAGCCATAGTGACTTGATGTAAACGCGTTGCCGAGGTATCACCTTGCAAATAACGGAGGGTTTCGGCGATTTCTACCGCGTTACCAGCGCTGGGAGCCAGCGGCTGATTCATATCGCTGAGCAACGCGCAACATTTCACCCCGGCGGCATTGGCCACGGTAACAATGCTTTCAGCCAAAGCCTTAGATTGAGCAAAATCAGGCATAAAGGCACCACTGCCGACTTTTACATCCATCACTAGCGCATCTAGGCCAGAGGCCAGTTTTTTACTGAGAATAGAACCGGTGATCAGCGGAATTGACTCCACTGTAGCGGTCACATCACGAATGCTATATAGACGCTTATCAGCAGGGGCTAGTTCAGCGGTTTGCCCAATAATGGCAATGCCCACGTCTTTCACAATGTTTTCAAATTGCTGAGAGCTAGGGGTAATTGAATAACCAGGAATAGACTCCAGCTTATCTAAAGTTCCTCCGGTATGGCCCAAGCCACGCCCAGAAATCATCGGTACATGACCACCACAAGCGGCCACCATAGGCCCCAAAATCAACGAGGTTAAATCCCCCACGCCTCCAGTAGAATGTTTATCCACCACTGGGCCAGGTAAATCGAGGTGCTGCCAACTCAGCACTTGACCTGAATCACGCATGGCACAGGTAAGCGCGGTAGCCTCTTCGGCGGTCATACCATTAAAATACACCGCCATAGCAAAAGCGCCGACCTGACTATCGCTGAGTTGTCCGGTGGTAATACCGTCCACCATGAATTGCACTTCAGCCACCGACAACGCATGGCCGTCTCGTTTACGTCGAATGATTTCTTGAGGAAAAAACATCAGCATTCCTTAACAATAAGTCAACAGAAAAAGCTAGTAACCCGCCCCCGCTTGGGCCTGATCGTCACCAGCAATAGTGGCTTGTAAAGCCGCTAGCAGGCTAGAAGCCCCAAAGCGGAAATGTGCTTGGCTTAACCAATCATCACCGAGAATATTGTTAGCAAGATCTAAGTAAACTTTTGCTTGTTCAGCGCTTTTCACCCCACCAGCCGCTTTAAAGCCACACTCAGGATTAAACTCAGCAATCGCCTTAAGCATGATTTCTGCCGCTTCAGGTGTGGCATTAACAGGCACTTTACCAGTTGAAGTTTTAATAAAATCGGCTCCAGCTTTAATTGCTATTTCACTGGCTTTAGCGATTAACTCAGGCGTTTTTAATTCACCACTTTCAATAATCACTTTCAATTTAATCTCGCCACAGGCCACTTTACATTGCTGAACTAAATCAAAACCTACTTGCTGTTCACCCGCCATTAGCGCTCGCCACGGAAATACAACGTCAACTTCATCGGCGCCATAAGCCACTGCAGCCTTCGTTTCAGCAACGGCTAGGGCCACATCATCTTCACCTAGCGGGAAGTTTGTTACCGTTGCAATTTTCACTTCGCTGGCATCAAGTTCTGCCAATACCTTGCGAGCAAAGGGAATAAAACGAGGATAAATACAAATCGCAGCAACTTGCCCATCAGCCGATTTGGCTTGACTGCAAAGGGCCGCCACCGATTCGCGAGTATCATCATCATTTAAGGTGGTAAGGTCCATCAAAGAAAGGGCTGTACGCGCCACAGCAGTATGAGACTGAGACATAACTATTCCTCAAATATTTAAAGATTAAACCTACTGCTAGAGCAGCAATAGATTGGGCTGTATTAAGGCTTCCCAGTCATTAACGGGGAAGCCTTACTAGCTATAGCAGACTAACAAAGAACCCAGCAAGTGCCGCACTCATTAAGTTAGCTAATGAGGCCGCAGCTACGGCTTTAAGACCTAAGCGGGCAATATCACCACGACGACTTGGCGCCATGCTGCCTAAACCACCGAGTAGAATTGCAATTGAAGACAAGTTAGCAAAACCACACAGCGCAAAAGTCACCACCACTTGAGTGTGTTCAGATAATGTTTCACGCACGCTAACAAAATCAATGTAAGCAACAAATTCGTTAACGATCAATTTTTGACCAATGAAACTACCTGCTTGAATCGCTTCAGCCCATGGCACACCAATCAACCACGCTACAGGTGCAAAAATGTAACCAAGAATCAATTGAATGGTTAGGCCTTCAACGCCGAACCAACCACCAATACCACCCACCATGCTATTTAGTAGTGCGATAAGACCGATGAAAGCCAACAGCATTGCGCCCACGTTAAGCGCTAAATGCATACCAGTTGAAGCACCAGCCGCGGCGGCATCAATTACGTTAGCGGGGCGTTCTTCTTCAGCTAACGTGGCATCCATATCTTGTTCAGAAGGGTTGGTCTCAGGCTTAATAATTTTAGCCATTAACAAACCACCAGGTGCCGCCATGAAAGAAGCTGCAATCAGGTACTTAAGCTCTACACCTAAACCGGCATAACCCGCTAATACAGAGCCCGCAACCGAAGCTAGCCCCCCCACCATAATAGCGAACAGCTCTGATTCACTCATTTTAGGAATGAAAGGCTTCACCACGATAGGCGCTTCGGTTTGACCAACAAAGATGTTAGCGGTAGCCGACATAGACTCCGGACGACTAGTACCTAGTACCTTTTGTAAAGCGCCACCAATAACCAAAATAATCTTCTGCATAATACCTAAATGGTAAAGCACCGCGATTAAAGCAGAGAAGAAGATAATGATGGGTAATACGCGTACTGCAAATACAAAGCCCACTCCGTTGCCAAACATGGCATCAGTGCCTAAGCCGCCAAATAGAAAAGCAATACCGGCTTGAGCACTGTCGATTACAGACTGAACTCCACCAGATACCGTTGCTAAAACCTCTTGGCCAAACGGAATGTAAAGAACAAATGCACCGAAGCCTGCTTGAATAGCAAAAGCGCCAAATACGGTACGTTTGTTAATTGATTTTTTCTTATCGGAGAGCAAAAATGCTATCCCTAGCAGCACGATCACGCCCACCAAGCTCATTATTGTATTATTCATACGTGTCCCTAATTAACTAATTACATTTTTATAAAACCGACGTCGCTCTAATGATTTAGAAGCAGTAAGAAGCCACTACAACGAGTCAGAATTGGTATTCCATTACACTTACAGTATCCGTTTAGGTCTAGCCTCGTACTTACCAAGGTATGATGACTTCTACGGATCATGATCATACCTTGGCTGAACAGGCTAAATGCTAGTTGGATCAAATCTAATCGACTAATAAGCTCCATTTAGCACCGTATTAACCGCATGTGTTGATAAAGTTTATCATTACCATTAAGTTGACTAAGTTACCTTAAACATACAGTGCAACTATAGGTAACTTTCGACAGCTTTTCTCCCAGTGTTAATTTATGCTAACAAGCGCTAAGAGAAAAAATGTTGTATTACTTGCTGGTAGGCCATACCGCCTAAATAAATACCAACAATACCCACAATACCAGATAAAACCGGTGGAGCTGGTAAAGGCAATTTAATTGCGCTAAATAGCACCCCCACGATTGCGCCTGTTATTAAGGCAACGATGACTTCGTTCATAAGCACCTTCTTTTTATTGGTGGCAATCATAATAAACAAGTAGGTCGCCACGGTTTCCCTAAAGTTGATGTTTGCAGTCTAGGCTGAGGGGACGGCTAATTTTGTGAGATAAATCACGGGATATTTGTCCAAGATTAGCCACACTACATCTAGTTACTAAATGTGTTGAAAAGAATATTAAAGTGAATACCAATCAAAACGCCTCTCATCAGCAAGAGTTTGTCTTTAGACAGGAGTTTAACTGCTGTAAAAACTGCCGCTGCCCCAATTTTGGTTTCACCGAAAGCTCTGATTATTTAGCACAAAGCCAGCAGTTAGGTTACCCGGCTCTACATTGCAAAGCGTGTGGCAGTTACCCTCCTTTAGTCGACAGCCATAGCGTCAATTTGGTGGTTGCCGAACGTACCCAGCAACATCTTAGTAAAGCCCCTTGTGGCTGCAGCCAATGTGAGCCGGGCTTCTTTTTGGGATCTACCGTAGGAGTAAAACGTTATGGCAAAACTGGAGCTAATCGCCAACGTTATCAATGTCGACAGTGCCAAAGCGTATTTACTCAGCCGCACATTAAAAACACCGAGCAGCTGTGTCAGTTGTTTAACTTTTTAAGCCAAGGATATAATCCGCAGCAGATCATGCAGCAATTAAGCATTGCTCCCAAGATCTACTACCAACTGTTACAGCGGCTTTATCATTGCCTGCGTTTTTATAGCCGCTTGCAAGAACAGCACGCCCTGCCGCAAGATTTTATTGCCCTGCATACCGAGAGCAAGGTGCATGAATTTTCCGAACAAAAACGGATCTGGGCCTTGTGTTCCAACGAAGTTCAATCAGGTTATGTACTCTTGCACACCCACAACCAAACCCAAATTGAATTAAATCAGTCGGTTTACTACCAACAACGCCCTTCTACTACCTTGCCCGCTTTGCAAGACAACCCGATAGTAGAAGCTTTAAAGCGCCGCTATCAACTCACACTAAATCGCTACCATTTTGAAGATTTACATTATGGGCCAACTTCCCCTTTGCGCGGCACCCATATTATTCAACCCTCAGTCTGTGCTTACGCTCACTTTCAGTTGCTATCTGGCTTTACTCATGGCGCAGCGCGCTTCCATCACTATATTGAACACGAAAGCAGCATTCGCGGGGCAGCTTTGATGTCCTGTGTTGAGCCAATTCGCAACAAGCAGGCCGAGGTGTATTACATCTATCACCACCCACGCACCGAAACTGATATGGGAGAAGGGGGCAATAAAGTAGGCTGGTGGAACGACCGCTGGTACCCAGCAGATTTTGGCGCTTATTGCTGTATTACCTCTGCTCAGGCCTCAGCAACGCCAGTAAACTTGCCTAGGCCAATGGCCTGCCAAGCCTTTTTTGAACATTTAGAACAAAGCATGTCTAGGCAACTTAAAAGTGCCAGCTCGGTAAATGCTTTATTCGAAATCAATCGAGCCCTATTTAACTATGTATTAAGCGATCAACAAGGGCAAACGCCAGCAATGCGCCTAGGCTGTAGCGCTAAAGTATTAACCGGTAATGAGTTGGTTAGCGCAGCAGTGACAGCAGTCAATGCCGATCATATCGACAAATTCAGCGCCTGAACACTATTTTGCCACAGCGCTTGTTCAAGTTGCTCACTCGATTCGTTGCGCAACGCCAATAGCTGGTGAAAGATTACCGCTAAATTTACTGGTGTATTGTGCGGCTGGGTCATCTGGTAAAGCGGCATATCCGGTGCATCAGTTTCTAATACCAATGCGTTTAAGGATAAGCGTTTTATAGCCTTACGGGTTTTCTCTGAACGCGGCCAAGTAATGGTTCCACCAATACCAATTTTAAAGCCTAAGTCAACAAAACGGCGGGCTTGCACATAACTTCCACTAAAACCATGAATAATGCCGCCATGAGTATACTGCTGCTGTTTTAACAACTGTGCCACCTGATCATGTAAACGCACCGAATGGATAAGCAGTGGTAGAGATAGCTCCTGCGCTGCCGCGATTTGCCACCTAAAAGCAAACAATTGATGTGACATGGTCTCGGGAAAGCGACCATCAAGGCCACACTCCCCCCACGCACTCACTTGCCCAAAAGCGTGTTCAACTCGGTTTTGTAAGCGTTCAAGTTCTGGCTCTAAGGCCTCTACATTTTGACCAAGCGCCTGAGGATTAAGAAAACAAGGATGGTACCCCAGCGCCACACTAATACTGGGTAGCGATGCCAGCCTTAGCACCGTTTGCCAGTTGTTTGGCGCTACAGCGGGCACCATGCAATGAGCTACGTTGGCTTTAGCAAAGTTAGCCAAATGGCCACTTAAGTCATCGTTAAAGGGCGGAAAATCAAGGTGACAGTGGGTATCAAACCAAGCCATATTACTTTTGCTCGGGTTTATCGTGCTCTCGAGGAATACAGCTGCGACAAGGCTTATCTAAACTATTGGCGGCGAGCCAGCGATCATAGCGAGCCACTAACCAAGACAGCTTACGCCAAACTTGCTTTAACATACTTCACCTCCGTAGCGCTCGCTAGCGAAGCCTAAGCTTCGCTGCTCACTGTATTAATGCTCACGAGTTTGCATAAACTTAACATCGGGATGGCGCTCGGTGGCTAAGTTTAAGTTCACCATAGTAGGAGCCAAATAACTCAGGTTGTCACCGCCATCTAAGGCTAAATTGTCGTGAGCTTTCTTCTTAAACTCTTCAAGTTTCTTCGGATCATCACAAGCGCACCAACGGGCAGTAGCCACGCTAATTCCCTCATACACCGCTTCGACTTTGTATTCGGTCCGCAGGCGATGTACCACCACGTCAAACTGCAATACCCCAACCGCGCCAACGATTAAGTCGTTATTGCGTAGCGGACGGAACAACTGCACCGCCCCCTCTTCAGAAAGTTGGATCAAACCTTTAAGCAGTTGCTTCTGCTTTAGTGGATCTTTAAGGCGAATGCGGCGGAACAGCTCAGGTGCAAAGTTAGGAATACCGGTAAACTTCATAGCTTCACCTTGAGTAAAGGTATCGCCAATCTGGATGGTACCGTGATTGTGTAAACCGATAATGTCTCCAGCAATCGCATTCTCGGCTGCCGAGCGATCCCCCGCCATAAAAGTCACAGCATCAGAAATACTCACATCTTTGCCTAGGCGAACATGGCGCATTTTCATGCCCTTGTTATATTCACCAGACACAATCCGCATAAAGGCAATACGGTCACGGTGTTTAGGATCCATGTTGGCTTGAATTTTAAATACAAAACCAGAGAAGTCCGCATCACTTGCTTTCACTTCACCCACATCAGTAGCGCGTGGTTTTGGTGCCGGAGCCCAGTCGGTTAGGCCTTCTAGCATGTGGTCCACACCAAAGTTACCCAAGGCCGTACCGAAGTAAACAGGTGTAAGCTGTCCTTTTAAAAACAACTCTTGGTCAAATTCGTTAGAAGCCCCCAGTACCAGCTCAAGTTCGTCGCGTAAGGTTTCTGCTAGCTCATCACCCACTTCAACATCAATCTCAGGGTTGTCTAAACCCTTAATCACTTTTAAGTCTTGAATGGTGTGACCTTGCCCTGTTTGGTACAGAATCACCTCATCTTTAAGAATGTGGTAAACCCCTTTAAACTGTTTGCCACAACCGATGGGCCAAGTGATTGGAGCACACAAAATATCTAGCTCACTCTCCACCTCATCCATCACTTCCATTGGGTCACGAATATCGCGGTCCAACTTATTCATAAAGGTCACGATGGGTGTATCACGCAAACGGGTCACTTCCATGAGTTTACGAGTACGGGCTTCAACACCTTTAGCGGCATCAATTACCATCAAACAGGAGTCAACTGCCGTAAGGGTACGATAAGTATCTTCCGAGAAATCTTCGTGCCCTGGAGTATCCAACAAGTTAACAATGCAATCGTTAAACGGGAATTGCATTACCGAAGTGGTCACCGAAATGCCCCGTTCTTTTTCCATTTCCATCCAGTCAGACTTAGCATGCGTCGCATTACCACGACCTTTTACCGTACCCGCCTTTTGAATCGCATTACCAAACAGCAATACTTTTTCGGTAATGGTGGTTTTACCCGCATCCGGGTGAGAGATGATCGCAAAGGTTCTGCGGAAAGCTATATCTTGCAACAATGAAGCGTTAGACATCGAATCAATTCTTTTGGTTGAGTCACACAAGGGTGCAGCAAAGTCGGCTGTTGGCCAATTCGCACCATCACCCAGCGTTGGTTAATCGTTATTGGCGGGTATTTTCACCGATCTGGACTATTTAAACAATAAAGCATGCTAATTCAATTACTGCTACTGGCCTAGCTCAAGCTATTCCCTACAAGGTTTGCCTGAATACGACCAGCCACATTATTGTAACTTATAACTTGCCGCCTTTTGTTCATAGGCTTGAGTGAGCGCTTGGATCTGTTGAGCCACCTCTGCTAGCATCTGCACGTTTTCAGCCAAATGTCCTACTCGCTCGGTACTGTTACTAATATCGCTGCCAACATCTTCTAATACCGACGATTGTGTGACCGTTTGTTCGGCCACATCATGGCTAAGCCTCGCCACATCACCAATTTGCTCTGAGCGCTGCTGCAAGCCTGTGGCAATCTGATTAGCATGTTGCACATTTTGCTGAGTACGCTGCTGGCCTAGTTCCATCGATTCCACGGTTTTTTCCATACTGCTATTTAAACGTTGTAATACTTTGGCGATTTCTTCAGTGGACTGATTAGCTCGCCCTGCCAGCGCACGCACCTCATCGGCTACCACCGCAAAGCCTCGTCCCGACTCGCCAGCTCGCGCCGCCTCAATGGCTGCATTCAAGGCTAACAGGTTAGTCTGTTCAGAGATACTGCGGATCGCTTCTAACAAGCTGGTAATCGCGCTCACATCTCCAGTTAGCTTACTTAAAGAAGCACGTACCTCATTAGTACTATTCTCTAACACTCGCATATCATCCATCACATTTAATGCCTGCTGGCGATCCTGCAAACTAGCCTCGGTAGCCTGCTGAGCCTGCTCCGCCGACAACTCGCTACTGCCGGCCACTTGGTTAATCTGCGATACCACCTGCTCCGTTGTGTGGGCAATAGATTGCGCCTGTTGATTGTAGTCAGCCACATCTTGGCGGGTTTGCTCACTCATTTGGCTTAGCTGCTCGGTGGTCGCAGACATCTGTTCGGCAATTTTACGGTAGTCTGTAAACAACGCCGACAACTGTTCCAGCATGGAGTTAAACGCCAGCTCGGCTTTAGAGCGGCCACCACTTAAGCGAAATGACAAATCCTTATTTTCCGAGATATATTCGATCGCGCCAGCAATTCGCTGATTGGCTCCCGACTCACGACGCATGAAACTGGCCAGTAAAATCAAGATGCCGGTTTCAGCGGCAGCAAAAATCGCATGCACTAGGGTTATCATCCAATTGCAATCGCCAGCGAAGATAATAATTGGCAAACCCAGCAGGGTTGTCGAAGCAAGCTGAATATAGGTGAATAATACATGATGCACAGCCACTGTAACTAAGGCGGCTAACAAGGGTTGCCAACGCTGATAAACCAAAAAAATGGCCATCGCTGCAAAAATATGGAAATGCATTTCAATCATGCCCAACTGGCTTTGAATCAACAGCGCCGAGACGCTCATCATCAACACTGCCGCCACCACCGAGAACATTCCACTACCTTTTAACAGGCGGTAGCTAACGCCCGTTAATATCACCACGGCGACAGCTGCTAACAATGTAAAAACCGTTAAGCTTGCGCCAACAAAACCACTTAGCAGCAAAATTGGCGCCTGAGCTAGCAGTATCCAAAATACATACTGGTCATTTCGTTGCTCTAACTCTTGATTGACCATCAACTTAGCCATAAACCTTCCTCTTTAATTACAACAGAAGTTCTAGATCGTTTTTCATTCGCTTCAGCGACAATTGCCAGTGACTGTACACTCGCTGTAAGCGAGCATCAGCGGAAAACAAATAAAGATTGCCAGCATGCTGAATACGCCCCTGCTTAGTAGACACTTTTTCCACCAGACGCTGCTGTAAACGCTGCAGTTGCGACTCCGATAGCTTAGCGCTGAAAAAAGCAGAAGAGCGAGAATCAATAATCTGTTGGCGTAGCGCTGGACTGTCATTTTGTGGGTCCACCGTAATGAATAAAAAGCGCACGGGCAACGGCTGGCTTGGCCACTGCCGACTCAACTTCTGCTCAAAAGACAACAGTTGCCCCAAGCGCAAGGAACACACTTGAGAGCAGCCAAGAAAACCCAAAAATAAGTAACTTGGCCCCTGCTGCCAATCGCTGAAACGGTGCCACTGGCCCACCACATCTTGCCACTCAAAGTCCAGTCGTGGTTGATCCATTTGCAAACCATAACCACCATTAATTTGTTGACTAAGCCATGCCACAGCCGGTACCAAAAAAACGCTACAGAGCATTAAAAACATTGATAAAAGTAACTTTTTTATCATTATAGATTCAGCTTGTTTAACGAGTTTATCGTTATTCAAGTGTAGTAAAGCTACTGCGAGCTAAACGGCCAAACAGCTCTGACCTGCTGCAACATAGAGTAAACAGGACATAAAAAAGGCGCCCGTTGGCGCCTTTTCATTAAAATAAACGCTTCGCCTAACGGATCACGATGAACAGCGAGCCACCGCGACGCTGAACTTGTAGTAATACCGCTGAGTCGCTTAGTTTCAAGGCTTGCTGCATGTCATCAAGGTTCTTCACTCGACGTTTATTTACCGCAACAATGAGATCGTTGGTTCTTAGTCCACTGTATGCTGCACTAGAGTTAGGCGCTAGTTTGATGACTCTCACTCCTCCGGCTTGATCGGCTGTCTCTAACTGCACCCCTTCTAGCAATTGGTGAACATTACTATCAATTTGGCTAATACCGCTAGGCTCGCCAACTTCAACTTCAAAATCTCGTTGCTTACCATCACGAAGTACCGACAAATCAAAGTTTTCACCAATCGCTTTCACCGAAATTTGGCTGCGCAATTGACCAGTAGACTTAGTGCTTTGACCATCCACGCTAATAATAATGTCACCCGCTTTTAAGCCCGCATCATCGGCTGGTGAATCTTCCAGTACATTGGTCACCAGCACTCCACCCACGCCATTTTCTAGCTCAAAGGCTTGACGAAGATCTGGAGTAATGTCTTGAATCCCCACGCCAATTTGGCCACGTTTCACCTCACCATGCTTAATAATTTGTTGCATGCTCACCTTGGCCATGTTGCTAGGAATCGCAAAACCAATACCCACGTTACCACCCGAAGGTGCAATGATAGCGGTATTAATTCCCACCAATTCACCAGCTAAATTAACTAAAGCACCACCAGAGTTACCGGGGTTAATCGAGGCATCGGTTTGAATGTAGTTTTCGTAACCTTCAATGCCAAGGCCGGTGCGCCCTAGAGCACTCACCACACCGGTGGTCACGGTTTGCCCTAAGCCAAAGGGATTACCGATTGCCACCACAAAATCCCCGACTTCAAGTTGACTAGAGTTGGCAATTTTCACTTCCACTAAGTCATCAGCCGGTATCGACAAAATGGCAATATCTAGTTCGGGGTCAGAGCCCAGCACTTCAGCTTTGAAGCTGCGCCCATCGGCCAAAGAAACCTGAACTTCGTCGGCACCTTTAATGACATGGTAATTGGTCATCACTACGCCTTCGTCGGCGTCCACAATCACCCCAGAGCCAGCACTTTGTTGGCGTTTCTGCGGTTGTTGAGGCTGTTGCTGCTCGGGCACATTAAAAAAATGTCGAAAGAAAGGGTCATTCAATAAGGGATTCTGTCGCGCTGCTTTAGTGGAATAAGTCGATATGTTTACTACCGCCGGGTGGACTCGTTTGATCATCGGCGATAGCGAGGGGAAGGCCTTTCCTTCCGCAGTAACATTAGGTAATGCAGCAAAGCTTGGACTTACCCATAGTAGGCAAAGAAGTAAGCTAAAAAAGCTGATCTTATGGCGCATAAATTGATCTTCCTGTTATGGTTAAACGCTAACATAAAGGCAAGAGGCACAAGGTGCCTCTTGCCGGTTTAAACCACAGTGGTATATCCAAATGCGGTCCTAACTCGGGTTCGGTACGGCGCGACACCACTATATTGGGCCTTGTTTTTAGCCTGAGCGTGCTGCATTTGAACAGCACGAGGCTTCTTAACAGGGCCTTTAATAGTGTTTTTATCTTGCTTAACTGAGCCACAACATTTCATACAAAACCTCCTTTGTGAGCGAAGTGAAGTAAAAAATACAGTTAATAAAAGCATTTAGAGGGGCAAAGCCCCCCACCGAGATTCTAAGCGGCCTGGTCATCGTTGTTTTCAAGCTGCTGAGCTTTATGCTCAATCGCACTGCTGGATTGATTAATCGCAATAGTTTGCGGTTTCATCGCTTCGGGCAGCTCTTTAACAAGGTGAATGGTCAATAAACCGTTGCTTAGTTCAGCCTCTCTCACTTCAACATAGTCCGCCAAATTGAATTTTCGCTCAAAAGAACGGTTGGCAATGCCTTGGTAGAGATAATTGGCCGTATCTTTAGATGCTTTATTGCCCCGTATCGTTAGCACCCCTTTTTCAACTTGAATATCGAGCTCTGCTTGGCTAAAACCCGCCACGGCCAAACTAATGCCATATTGATTGTCTGCAATAGACTCAATGTTATAAGGGGGGTAAGCCGCACAGGAATGCTCGCTAGCCAAAGCATGATTAATTAGCGATGCAAAACGATCGAAACCAATACTACTGCGATAAAGTGGTGATAAGTCAACAGTGTTCATAATACATCCTCCAAAAGAAGCAACATAAAATAAAGCTATTAATCCCAGACGGACTCTCCTATGAGACGCCAGTCTGTAAGATCAAGATAAGGTCAACAGAAATGGATTCAAGGCACAAATCAAGATTTTTTATTACCATTTTTTATAAATAAAAAGGCAGATATATCGTAAGGGAATATTAGGCATCTGCGTGCATGCGTAATAAGCAAATAGTATTCGTTTTAGTCGCCTAGGCTGAGGCAATAAAAAGGACGAACAAAATTAAGAGGCGGACTTAACTCCCCCCCGCTTTTTTCATAGAAACTTGAATCGGCCAACAAATAGCTAGTCGGCAGAGTGTTGTTCGGCTTCGGTGCTTAACTCAAGCCAAGCCATTAATACTCGGTAACTTACAGCCAGTACCACCGCACCTAAAAACAAACCGACGAAACCTGATAACAACATGCCGCCCAGCGAGCCAATTAAAATGACTAACATAGGCACGTCAACGCCGCGACCTAATAACAAAGGTTTAAGCAGGTTCTCACTAAAACCAGCTAGCACACTCCATACGGTAAATAACGTGGCGACCACCGGGGGCTCATGATTGAAAACATAAATAACAATGGGCAAGACCACTACTAGAGGAGGCAATTGAGCTATCGCCAATACCAAAACCAACACCGACCAAAGTGCTGCCCCCGGCACGCCTACAGCAAAAAATCCCACCGACAACAAGGCAGCTTGAATAACCGCCACCCCCAATACCCCTTTGGCAACACTTTGAATGGTATTGCTGGCCAAGCGCGTCAAGTAAGGGCCGTTGTTACCGGCTAATGCGCTAGCCATTAAGGTAGCCCCCTTCACAGCTTTTTCACCATTAGCGAGAAAAACCCCAGCAATGATCACTGAAAAACAGAAGACCAATAGCCCTCCCACTAAACCAGCAGCCATGGAAATGACCATTCCAGCCACATCGCTAACGTGACTAGCCAAGGAACTTAAGTAACGTTCTAAATCAGCCGCCGCCAAAGCCCACTGATGGTAAAGTTTTTCGCCCACGAGTGGCCAGGATTTTATCGAGTCAGAAGGCGGTGGCAGGTCAAAACCGCCCTGCTGAATCTTAAGCCCTAATACGGTTAAGCTATCCACCGCCGAGGTGGCCACTTTCACCCCCGGCAACAAAATAATCGACAGTAAAACCACAACAATGATCACCGCCGCCAAACCATCATGGCGAACTACCTGTTTGAGCTTTAAATACAAGGGGTTAAGTGCCACAGCTAAAATCATCGCCCATACTACGGGGGAAATAAACGGGCGAACAATATCAATACACCATGCGGCTAATAAAAATAACGCGCCAATTTTAATTGCCGCTTCCACAACACCACGTTCAAAGTTCTTTTGATCCAACATATCCCTGTTCTCTCTATGATGAAGCGTTCAGTTAAAGCTAAGCTCTTGATACTTCATTTGTATGACTGAGCATAAATCAGAGCATTAGTTGAGAATACTATCAATCAATAAGCTTAGCCAAGCGGCTACGACCACAGCTACCAATAAACACACAGCGCTTCACCAGTATAGTGAATGCTTTGGCGGTGCTGCTGCAGGGCATCAATAAGTACTATTTCAAAGCGTCGCTGACTTAACATTCCACTAAACTGCCCTTGCCTAGCACTAATGCTTAAACAACGCTGTTGCTCATCCCAAGCAAAATGGATCTCGCTATAGGCCCCCTGCTCATAGCGGTAGCTGTCGCCTTCATCTTCATATAAACAAAACTGACCATCCGCTCCGGCATACACCTCAACGGTAAGTGGGTCGGCGGGAAACTGGTCGTGATATTGTAACTGTGGGCCATGAGGAATAATCGCTCCCGCTTTCACTAATACAGGCATACTGTCGATAGGCGTGGCCAAGGCAATGGTTTGCCCGCCTTGATAACAGCATTTATCCCAATAGTTATACCAGGCAATACCGGCAGGCAATACCACTTCCCGCTCGGGTGAGAATAACCGGGTTTGTTGTAGACTCACTGCCGGATGCTGCCAACTTAAACTGCATTTTGAAGACCCCTGCCAATGGGCATACTCCACTCGCAAGCGATATTGCTGGCCAGCTTCCAGTTGGCAACTCACTTTATGGTTGGTTTGAACTTGCGTCTGCCAACTGTCGATCAACAACTGCTCATTGAGGTAGAAACGGACACCGTCATTCGCATGCAGTAACCAATGGTATTCACCATTCACCGGAGCTTGGAAGTTCGCCTGCCATAACACACTATAAGCGCTTAAGGGTAAACCGGCTGGCGGCCCCCCAGCCCAGTTGCCATCAATATTATCCACCCGCTGGGTCGACACTAATTGTTGCAAAGCATCATCAGCAAAGTGCTGTTCCACAACCCCGGCGATATCGTCCTCGGAGAATAAATCATCTTTACCAATTAACTGCTGCTGCAAACTCTGTTGATAGAACATTGGCTGTGTCACCGGACACACCATCAAGCTTGCGCCAAACATGTATTGGTCATCAATATTATGTAATTGAGCCTGCTGCCTAAAATCAAAGGCCAGCAAACGCATCAAGCTGCCGCCACCTTGAGTGACTTGCCACGCTTGCGAATAAATGTAGGGCAATAAGCGGTAACGTAAATGATCAAACTTAAGTAAGGCATCAAAAGCCCAGTCACCGGGCTCACCAAACTGATAAATCTCGCGCGGAGTATTCGCACCATGAGAGCGGAATAATGGACAAAATGTACCAAACTGAAACCAACGTACATACAGCTCTTTGTAGGCATCATCATCTACCCCTTCGGGGAAATGTGCGCCAAAACCACTAGTAAAAAAACCGCCAATATCGGTAGTCCAATAGGGCAAGCCCGCTGCCGATATATTTAAGCCTGCCGCAATTTGTTGATGCAATACCTGCCACGTAGCGCTAATGTCTCCCGACCAACAGGCCGCTGCGTAACGCTGTTGCCCCAAAAAGCTAGAGCGGCTTAGGGTAAACACCCGCTTATCTTCACCGCCTTGGGCAATTTGCTGGCGCTGCCCTTGATAGACGCCTGCCGTGGTCATTAATGAATAACCATTTAACACCTGTTTCCACGGCCCCAACTCGGTATCGCGCTGCTGGTAGCAAAACTGCACCCCATCTTGCGGGTTTTGCGTGGAAATAAACTCGGGCTCGGTGCCGTCCATCCACAGCGCATCTACGCCTAAGTCGATTAAGCCCGCTTTAACATGACGCCAGTAAATCTCCCGTGCCACGGCGCTGCTAGCATCATAAATATGACCCTGAGCCCAATGCTCACTTTCAAATAAGTGATGATTAGCTAATAGTTCATTAAACACCGGGCTACCTTTGCCTACCACTGGCCAAATCGACACCATCAGTTTAAAGTGCAACTGATGCAACTGTTCAATGGTGTCGGCGGCATCCCCAAACACCGCAGTATCAAACTGCATGGCACTCCAGCCTAAGTCACCCCAATATTTCCAATCTTGCACAATATTATCGATAGGTATCTGCTTCTGCCGATAAGTCTTAGCAGTGGCTAACAGCTCTGCAGCATCAACATAACGTTCCTTACTCTGCCAATAGCCATAAGCCCAGCGGCCAAACAAAGGAGCGCTACCTGTGAGCTGACGATAATGGGCAATAATCTGGTCAAACTCAGGACCATACAAGCAGTAAAACTCGATGCAATCACCCGATTCGCTACTAAAACTAAACTGCTGGTCTTGGCTAACAAACTCGCTAAAGGCCAGCTGATTCCACAAAATGCCGTACCCCTTAGTGGATAACAACAAGGGAGCGGCAATACCCTTGTTCGACTGACAAATGTGCTGACGCTGGTCGTGGTAATTCAGTACTCCATCTGGATATTGCCCCAAACCGTAAAAAGCCTGCATACCGGGGCTACTAAAACCTTGCCGAAAACCGTCTTGGGCGTGATCAGTGCTAAATTCTGGACGCCCTATATTAAGCAATAATTCGCCCGTTTGATTAAACAAACTCAAGCCCTGCTCATCAATATCCAAACTCAACTGCTGACTGCAAAAATGCCTAGCGGATTGTATAGTTGGCGCTATGCTGGTGTGCGGCAGAACCACCCATTCGCTGCGCTTAGAGCGGGGCATTAATTGCTTGGCGTGAGGCGCAATTCTTACTTTAACAATGCCCTCAGCAACATAGCTCAGTTCAGCCACGCCTAGGCTTAGTTCGCCATTGCAATAAACCTCGAAAGGAATCATTTTAACCGCCATAATTTACCTCTTTGTTAGCAGAGTAAGCTCGGATTAAACCGCGCGGATAAGCCTAGACTAAAACGCGTTTTACTTTATCGAAGCAACGATGTTGCCATCGAAGTTTGCTACAATAAAGCCTCTATCGCCAATTAGGAAGCCCCCCGTGAACCGCAAAAAGAAAATAAACGAAACACTCAAGAAAAAAGCCAAAAAAGCCAACGCCAAAAAGCATAAAAGTAATAAACCACGCTATATTTCTAAGGCAGAACGAGCAGAACAACAAGCTGCAGAGGCAAGCAATCAAATAGCGACACCCACTCCTGATTCAGAGTCGAGAACGGAAGGATAAATAAACCGTTAGGGCTTTTTTTTGCACTCGATCTAAGCCACAGAGTACGGCACTAAAACGCCCTTTACTAATACGGACCCACCACCATTTTTAGCTTGTCCTCTTAACAACACTTTCGCACCAAACTGTTTATAAATGAGCCAATCCTCATAAATCGATGAATAGGAACAATACCAATTAATACTATGCTCAACCTCGATAGGTTGCACTAAGTGCCGAGCGCAAAATCAACTAAGTAAGCACTAAAGTTAAGTAGCATTCTGCGCCTCGGCAGAAAAGTCAGCAATAGTGGTTTGGTGATAGTCAGCTAGTAACGGCTGCATTTCATCAGTATTGGCCACCGCGTAAACTAAATGACCAACGATTTACTGTTCTTGGTAGATTTGAGACGTAACTTCAAGCACAATCGCGACGTCTTATTGTTATGGGTGAGCGCAGAAGAATTTCTAGTTTTACTGAATGTCACTAAAAGTAATGCCGACTTAGCAACTTTCACAGAAAAATCACAATCGAGTCAGTTAAGGTTTAACCAACAGGCTATTTCACTGTCGGGCAGCATAGCTTTATGGCAATGTGCGAGAGCTTTGATACCGCCTAAAAACGAGTTAACGAACTGCTGTATTGCAGTAAAAACTTAGGCAGAAAGCAAATTAGCCTTCAAGCTGATTTAAATGGTAGCGAAGAAGAGATAGCGCTACACTCGCACTAAGCGAACGGTCAGGTTATGAACCATCTTACTTGGCCATGCAAACTCGCCCTCAATAACCAAAGCTAACCAGACCTATAAGTGCCCGAGATGCAACAGCAATAGCTCAACGCCACCCAACATACCGAAATAACACAACTGTTTACTAAGGTATTTGGCGATGCAGAAGGCGAGCGGGAAGGACAGTTAATTGGTGAGCTGGTAGCCCAACTCGCCCCGCTCATCGAACACCAGCAAGTGATCTGCTTTGGCACTGTCCAAGGTGGACAATTGATCGCCGCTATATTTTTTACTCAATTACAGTTTCAACAGCCCAGCCAGATTTTCATGTTAGCGCCGGTAGCGGTGAGCAGCGAGTATCAAGGCCGAGGTATTGGCCAAGCACTAATTAAATACGGCCTTGAGCAAATGCAGCAGCGCCAAGTAAGTAGCATCGTTACCTATGGTGACCCGGCCTACTATTCAAAACTTGGCTTTGCACCGCTCTCAGAAAAAATCATTCAAGCACCACTGCCGCTATCCATGCCCTTTGGCTGGCAGGGCTTATCGCTAAACGGTACGCCATTAGCGGCTATCGCGCAGCGCCCTAGCTGTGTAGCGCCCTTCAATAACCCTATTTATTGGTAAGCTTAGGCGAGTTTGTATCTGCCAGTTTTTCCAAGAGGAAATCAAGCAACAGCCGTACCTTGGGCGATAAGTTGCGGTTTTGTGGATACAGGGCCCATATGCCCTCTCGTTGGTCTCTAAACTGACCTAAGACCTCAACCAAGGCGCCGCTGGCAAGATCCTTTTCTACATAAAAATCCGGAAGCTGCACCAAGCCTAAACCACGCAGCGCCGCATCTCGTAGAGCAAAACCACTGTTACATTTTATGCGCCCGTGCACGCGAATTGACAGCGGTTTAGCCGCCTGCTGAAAATGCCAGTGATCTAAAGAGCCCGATAAACACTGGTGCTGACTGAGCTCCGACAAGGCATGCGGCTCGCCGAAACGCTCTAAGTAATCTTGGCTAGCACAAACGTAGATCTGCCGACTAGCCAATTGCCTAGCGATCATGGTGGAATTTTCCAGTCGCCCTAAACGGATCGCCAAATCGATCCCCGCTTCCACGAGATCCAACTTTTGGTTACTCAGGATCAGCTCCAAATCAATCTGCGGATAAAGCTGTAAAAACTGATTAAACAAAGGTGATAGTTTTTGCTCGCCATAAGTGACGGGCGCAGTAACTTTTAGCAAACCTTTAGGTTGTGACTGCATCTGCGTCACCGCAAGGTTCGCCAGCTCCAAGCCTTCAACTAAGTGCTTACATTGCTGAAAATAAACTTGCCCAGCTTCGGTTAAGCTGACTTTGCGGGTGGTACGATTAAGTAACTTTACCGCTAAGTGCTCTTCTAAAGCTGACACTCTACGGCTCACTTGAGCCACCGATGTTTTCAGCTTTTTCGCGGCACTGGTAAAGCTATGGCTTTGCGCCACCTCAACAAATTCCACCACCCCTTCCCAATGCGCCATGCCGTTTCCTATGTAATAGCCTACCTACAGAGCAAGCAATTATTACATATAAGTAATAATCCTTTCCATAATTGGCAGATTATCATTCGCAGGGATGCAACTATACTAAAGCTGAATCAAGACATGATGACTTAAGGAATTAAACATGGCACTGAATATTCAACCAGGGCAAAGCTCGATTAAATCTAAAGCGGCGGTAGCTTGGGCGGCCGGCGAACCATTAAAAATGGAAGAAGTGGATGTAGAACTGCCGAAAAAAGGTGAAGTATTGGTGCGTATTGTGGCCACTGGCGTGTGTCATACCGACGCATTCACCCTTTCGGGTGATGACCCTGAAGGTATTTTCCCTTCTATTTTGGGCCATGAAGGTGGCGGCATTGTAGAAATGGTGGGCGAAGGCGTTACCAGTGTTGAAGTGGGTGACCACGTAATCCCACTGTATACCGCCGAATGTGGTGAGTGTAAGTTCTGTAAATCCGGCAAAACCAACCTGTGTCAGGCGGTGCGAGAAACTCAAGGGAAAGGTTTAATGCCCGATGGCACCACCCGCTTCTCGATTAACGGGGAGCCTATCTACCACTACATGGGTTGCTCAACCTTCTCTGAATACACCGTATTACCCGAAATATCCCTCGCTAAGGTGAACAAACAAGCGCCTCTAGATGAAGTCTGCTTGCTAGGCTGCGGCGTAACCACCGGCATGGGCGCGGTACTCAATACCGCCAAGGTACAAGCAGGCGATACCGTGGCTATTTTTGGCTTGGGTGGGATTGGCCTGTCGGCGATTATCGGCGCACGTATGGCCGGCGCTAGCCGCATCATCGGGATTGATATTAACGAAAGCAAATTTGAATTGGCCAAGCAACTGGGTGCTACCGATTTAGTTAACCCACAAACCCTCGACAAACCAATTCAAGAAGTGATTGTGGAAATGACCGACGGCGGCGTAGATTACTCGTTTGAGTGTATTGGTAACGTTAACGTAATGCGCCAAGCGTTAGAGTGCTGCCATAAAGGCTGGGGAGAATCAGTGATTATTGGGGTAGCCGGAGCAGGCCAAGAAATCTCAACTCGTCCTTTCCAATTAGTCACCGGCCGAGTATGGCGAGGCAGCGCCTTTGGTGGGGTGAAAGGCCGTTCAGAACTACCAGAAATTGTAGAACGCTACCTAGCCGGTGAATTTGGTTTGCAGGAGTTTATTACGCATACCATGGGATTAGAGGAAGTTAACGAGGCCTTTGATTTAATGCATGAAGGTAAGAGTATTCGCAGCGTAATTCACATGGATCGCTAAGCTACTTAGTTAAGCCAATTTAACTATGCTGCTAGCCAAAGTTAGCAGCATTTCGTTCGATAAAGGTAAATTATGACACTCGAAAATATCAGTCAGAATAAAGTTTATCAAGGCTGGCACAAGCAATACTCGCATCACTCCAGCAGCCTAAACTGCAACATGCAATTTGCTATTTTTCTGCCCCCCAATGCCCGCCAAGACCAGCCTGTACCCGTGCTCTATTGGCTATCTGGGCTCACCTGTAACGATCAAAACTTTATGCAAAAAGCCGGTGCTTTTCGTAAAGCCGCTGAGCTGGGGATTGCTATTGTGGCCATGGATACCAGCCCGCGTGGCGAGCAAGTGGCCGATGACGACGCTTACGACTTAGGGCAAGGCGCCGGTTTCTACCTTAATGCGACTCAAGCCCCTTGGGCCGAACATTACCACATGTACGATTATGTTACCCAAGAGCTGCCCAAGCTGATCGAAGCAAACTTTCCGGTTTCTCGCCGTAAAGCCATTGCTGGTCATAGTATGGGCGGCCACGGCGCATTAAGCATAGGATTGAAAAATCCTCAGCAATACTGCTCTATTTCGGCCTTTAGCCCCATTGTAAATCCTATGCAGTGCCCTTGGGGACAAAAGGCCTTTAGTGCTTACTTAGGTCATGATATAGAAACTTGGAAACCCTACGACAGCTGCGAGCTAATCAAACAAACTGGCTGCCAGCTGCCCATTTTAGTAGACCAAGGCAATGCCGATAACTTCTTGCTAGAGCAATTGCATACCGACACCCTAGTTGAAGCCGCCAAAAACTACTCCGGTGAAATCAACATTCGCATGCAAGCAGGCTATGACCACAGCTACTTCTTCATCTCCAGCTTTATTGAAGAGCACCTAAACTTTCATAGCCGCTACTTAAATGCCTAAACGTCACTAGGCTTAAACCGTTTTTAAGAGCGCCAGTATGGCGCTCTCTGTTTAGAACTAACCGTTTTTTCATCCTTGACGATGCCGTTTTAAGCGCTGACCGCCACCTTGTGCCCAAGGCTATCACTTTCATATTTAATATGGCTAATAGGTTGACTTGAAAGGCAAATTGGGTCGGGCGTTTCGTATTGATTTAACACCAAACTAAGATCACGTCTAGGTCGAACTTCTGCAATAGGCACCGCTTGCATTAGCCGTTGCGTGTACGGATGCTTAGGTTGTTGCATAACTTGATCTCTTGGCCCCATTTCCACAATCTTGCCACAGTGCATCACCGCAACCCGGTGAGAAATTTGCTCTACCACTGCCATGTCGTGAGAAATAAACAAATAACTAACACCTAATTGCTTCTGCAGGCTATTCAGTAACTCTATTACTTGGGCCTGCACTGAAACATCCAAGGCCGATACCGATTCATCAGCAATAATCAGCTTTGGCTGTGAGGCAATAGCACGAGCTATACTGATACGCTGTCGCTGACCACCAGAAAACTGATGGGGAAAACGAGACATAACATCAGCGGCCAAACCGACCTGCTCGAGTAAGTGAGCTACATAGTCTCGACTCTGCGCTTTATCAACGATGTTATGCAATACGATGGGTTCGACCAACAAGTCAAAAATCGTTTTACGCGAATTGAGAGACGCATATGGGTCTTGAAATACCATCTGTATATCTTTACGGATGGCTTTCAACTCTCGACCTTTTAAGCCATTTAACTCGGTGCCATCAAGTTTGGCAGAGCCTTCAAATGACAGCAGGTTCATTAGCGCCCGCCCCGTGGTCGACTTACCACATCCACTTTCACCCACTAAGCCCAGCGTCTCTCCAGGACGAATATTGAAGCTGATATTTTCGACCGCCCTCACTTCTCGGTATTCACGACTAAACAAAGTGCGATTTAGTGGGAAACGCACCGACAAGTCATTAACATCCAATAGCAGCTCTTCAGACTCAACGGGCACCAAAGGGTTTGCATGGCCCAATTTAGGTACAGCCGCCAACAAATCCCTAGTATAAGATGATTGAGGAGTAGCAAATAGCTTGGCAACATCAGCTTGCTCTTCAACCTTTCCTTTATTCATCACCACTACATCGTCTGCCATTTCCGCTACCACCCCCATGTCGTGAGTGATCATTAATATGCCAGTGTCAAAATCGTGCTGTAATTCACGCAACAACTGTAAAATTTGCGCTTGAATAGTAACGTCTAAGGCGGTGGTGGGCTCGTCAGCAATCAGAATTTTCGGCTGACAAGCCAAAGCCATAGCGATCATAATTCGCTGCCGCATCCCCCCGGACATTTCATGTGGATATTGTTTAAAGCGCCTTATTGCTTGGGGCACCTTAACCGCATCAAGCATTTGTATCGCAATAGTCTTTGCCGCAGATTCCCCCAGCAACTTGTGGGCTTTGATTGCTTCAACCAACTGTTTACCAACTGACATTATTGGGTTCAAAGAAGTCATCGGCTCTTGGAAGATCATCGCTATTTCATTGCCACGGATCTGCTGCATTTTCCGTGCACTGGCTGAGACTAAATCCTGACCATCAAATATGATTGCACCTTGGCCAATACTCGCAGCCTTTGGCAATAGCCCCATAATCGCCAACGTAGATAAAGACTTACCACTACCCGATTCTCCTGCTATACACAGCGTTTGCCGCTGGTTTAGTTGAAACGATAAGGACTCAACAACACTTCGTTTACGAGTTCCCTGTCCAATATCAATTTGAAGACCTTCGACTGACAACAGCCTTTCCATAACGCTATCCTTTGTTTCGTATGACGAAAACAGCAGCCTTATTTAAACAATAAGGCTGCCCAACATACTTACTCAAAAATCACATTGGGTATGTAAAATGACACTACCCAGTTCGGAGCATCAACAACCTCGCTGATCCGCAAATCACCGCAAACAGAACACAACATATAGGCTTGCTCCGCTGGCATATTGTGTTGTTTACTTAGTAGCTCAATCATTTGCATCAATGCACTTCTAGCGCCCTGCATTAAGTCTGGACCAACCCCGGTAGTAACTTGGTAACCCTTACAGTCTAGGTGCCGACTGACAGGACCAGGGGTAGTAAACATTGGCGATTGAATATTGAGATCTTTAACCACATCTAAAGTAACCACTACAGACATTGGTGCCTCAATTGCCGTACCACATACCTCACCATCTCCTTGTGCGGCATGGGTATCACCAATAGAGAACAAAGCTCCTTCTACTTCCACTGGCAAGTACAAAGTTGTACCTGCAGCTAAATCTCGAATGTCGAGATTACCGCCTACTCGTCTAGGTGGCACAACCGAATGAACTCCGGCCTCAGCGGGTGCTAAACCAATAGTGCCAGCAAAAGGTTTTAGCGGTACATTGGCATACTGACCAAAGGCAGACGGCGCTAACGTGGTAGGGTTAAAATCCCATACCTGTAAAGCAGACTCTGTAAATTGGTCGGCCAACAAGCCGAAACCGGGAATAATGCCAGTCCAGCCAAACCCATTAGGTTTATACTGCTCAATACTCACTTTAAGCACATCACCAGGCTTGGCGCCATCCACTTTAATCGGCCCTGTAACTGGGTTAATGCTAGCAAAATCCAGTTGTTTCAAGTCATTTAAAGTTGACTTAGGATTTAACTGACCACCAGAACAATCAAGGCATTCAAATTCCAATGTAGTACCTGGCTCAACCTCTGCAATTGGGCTTAAGCTGTTATCCCAACCAAAATGATGATTAGCACTATGAATTGTTTTTGCTATACATTTATTGCACATCTTTCACCCATACATAATCGTAGTTAACTGGAACATGCACCGGATCGACATAGATATTGTCATCGCCACCCATCCGTGAAGAGCGAATAGTGAAACGCTGCTCGTTAAACACCGGAACCCAAGGCGCATCAGCCATGATGTCGGTATATATGCCTTCCCATAACTTAATACGCTCTGCTTGTTGCTCTGGTTTCACCATCGCATCTGCTTTAGCCGCGGTGTCATCCAACTCTTCATTACAGTACCAAGACCAGTTCCAGCCACCATCGACTGCCCCAGCACAACCTAAAATAGGAGCGTAAAAGTTTGACGGGTCTGGGAAATCAGCAATCCAAGCCATGCCACCAGACCAAATCATGGGTGCTTGGTCGGCTTCACCACCAGCGGCGATAACATTGGCTTGTGCTAAGGCTTTAATTTCAACCTTAATACCAATTTTTGATAAATCTTGCTGAATTGCTTGAGCAATTCGTGGTTGAGGATCGGTATTCGCAACATAGAGTTGAGTGGTAAAGCCTTCTCGTAATCCAGCTTCACTAAGTAGTTGCTTAGCTTGTTCGACGTCATAAGTATAACCAACGTAGTCATGAGCATAGCCTGGCATAGCCGGTGGTAACGGCTGATTCGTCGGCTTTGCACGGCCATTAATAATTCTTACTATACGGTCTTTATTTATCGCCATATTTACGGCTTTACGTACCGCTAATTGATCAAAAGGCTTAATTTTCACATTCATAGTGATATAACCTGTGTGCAGCTGCTCACCAGAGACGATAAGATCCTTATATTTAGGATCATTTTTCATCTGCAAAAACTTCGCAGGAGGAATGCCATCACCAGCAATATCAACTTCACCCTTTTCCAATCTTAATAAGGCCACAATAGGCTCTTGACCTACTTCAAATCGGATCGAATCAAGATAGGGTAAGCCCGCTTTGTTGTAACTTTCATTACGAACAAAACTTAAGTACTGGCCAAGTTTCCACTCCTCTAATTTAAACGCCCCGGTACCTACTGGGTGCTTACCAAAGTCAGCCCCCCATTTTTCTACTTCCTCTTTGGGAACTACCGACGAGAAATTTATCGCCAATACGTGTAAGAAGGTGGCATCGGGCCGTGATAATTCAAAACTCACGGTATAATCATCGACAACTTTAATGCTATCTAAGCTATTGGTATCGCCATTAGAAAATGCCTCAAAATCAAGTAGTGAGGAATAAAAGCCAGCACCTGGACTCTGAGTTTTAGGATTAATCGTTCGTTCAATAGAGTACTTAATATCGGCAGCCTTTACTTCTCGGCCATTGTGAAATTTAACGCCTTTCTTCAATTGAAAGGTATAAAGTTTGCCGTCAGCTGAGATAGAGTAGTCTTCCGCTAAGTCTTTGCTCAACTCAGTGGTGCCTGGCTTGTAATCCATCAGGCCGTCGAACAAGCTTTTAATCATGGACCAATTTTGCCAGTCATAACCAATAGCAGGATCCAAAGTCGATACATCATCTTTATAGGTCACCGTCATTGAGCCACCTTGATTAATGGCTGCACTAGCTACACAGCTGAGCGATGCGGCAATCAAACCTGCAAGAAGTTTCTTTTTCATAATAACTATCCTTAGTATTTAGAGAGAATGACTTACATTTTTTTTACATCAATACGAGGGTCAACAAAGGGTGCAATTAAGTCTGCAATGATATTACCCACCACAATAGCGACAGCCGATACCACGGTAACACCCACAATAATGGGGATATCTACGCGTTGAATGGCTTGCCAGGCAAGTTGACCAATACCCGGCCAACCAAAGACCGACTCAACCACAACCAATCCGCCCATGAAAATTCCAATGTCAATTCCGATCATTGATAAAACAGGCAAAATGGCATTAGGAATAATGTGTCTAAAAATGATTCGGCTACGGCTAATTCCTTTGGCTTTAGCTGTGCGAATAAAGTCTTGCTGCAAGACTTCAATCATTGACGAACGAATCATTCTTGAATACCAACCACTGCCTAATACACCTAGAGTTAACGCAGGAAGAACTAAGTGCTGCCAAGTTCCATATCCACCAATCGGCAGTAAAGACCACTTAACGGCAAACAGATACAAAAACAGCATGGCTGCAATAAACTGCGGAGAGGAAACACCAACAAAAGAGAACATCATTAATAACTTATCGAGCGGTTTGTTGCGGTTAAGTGCAGCAATTATGCCTAGGCCAACCCCAATGATTAGCTCAATAGTGATGCCAGTAACCATCAATAGTAAAGAGGCGGGCAAACGTGATACAAGTAACTCTGCCACCTCGGTTTTTTGTAACCAAGAACGCCCCATATCACCTTGCAATAAACCAGTTAGATAATGGAAATACTGCTGATAAAAGGGCAGATCCAAACCGAGTTGGGCACGAATGTTAGCCACTGTTTCCGCAGTTGCACTCCTACCTGCTATTTGTCGAACAGGGTCGGCAGGCAGCAGATAAAGCAACAAATAGGTAATGAAGGTAACGCCCAAAAGGATAAACAATGCATTAATCACTCGTTTACTTAGATAACGAACCATAATTAATCTCTCCCGCTCAAGGTTGGGTCCAGCGCGTCACGTAAGGCATCCCCCAATACGTTAAAACACAGTGACAACATAATGATTACCATGCCAGGAATGAATACCAACCAAGGAGCGACCGTAAAATAGGTTTGATTCTCGAAGATAATGTTGCCCCAGCTAGGTATTGGTGGTTGTACTCCAACTCCCAAGTAGGACAGCGTCGCCTCTAATAACACCGTGGTTGAAATCCCCAAAGTAGCCCATACCAACATAGTCGGTACAAGGTGGGGAATAATGTGGGAAAACAAAATCTTGGCGTTGCTTATGCCAACCGCCCGCTCGGCCATTACAAAATCTTTTCCGCTAATAGAAAGCGTCTCGGCATATATCACCCTAGCAATTTGCACCCAATTAACCATTGCGATCACCATTGCAACAATCCAAATGCTAGGTGAAAAAATGGCGGCAAGTGCAATCGCTAAAAGTAGCGCAGGAAAAGCCATCATTAAATCGGTTAAGCGCATCAAAAAATTGCCAACTAGGCCTTTTAAAAAGCCAGCGCTAACTCCTACTAGGCAACCAAATAGCACCGCTACGCTATTAGCACAAATACCAATAAACAAAGACGTTTGGGAACCATAAATAATCCTTGAAAGAAGGTCTCTCCCTAGTAAATCAGTACCTAGCAAAAACTTTTCATTGGGTGGTAGAGGCGCCCCCTCTAGAGTTAAACCATCAAAAAACTGCTCGGATGGATCGAATGGAGCTAGCCAATGGGCACCAACAGATAAAATCAATACACAAACAATGATTAAAAATGCAATTAAAACCAGCGGACGTCGAAGCAAAGATAAGAAAATAGCCATAATTATCACCCAGTAATAACGTTAAGTTTTGATAACTCGGGAAGTAATTTTTCACAGAGTATTTCTAAGGAACAATTGTGCTGCATAGACAGCTGTCTCAACATACTAAGAGCTTGATCCACGTCCACGTGATAACGATGCATTACCAAACTACAGGCTTTAATAACCTCGCTTCGCTTAGCCTGCCGCTGCCGCAGTTGCTCTAACTCTCTGACTAAAATCAATTCTTTGCTTTTAAGGGTTTGAGCCATTGAAACTGCAGCGAAGAAACCATTTTGATTAATCGGTTTATGCAACACCGATGTCGCGCCTAATTTGGCAGCTCGTGATATTTCGGTGGGCGTGCCGTGCGCCAAAATACCCACAATGGCATGGTCGTTTAGCCAGCTAGGGCATTCGCTGTGTAGCGAAAAGAAATTTGCCACATCAATCAGCAATACATCTACAGCATTATCACTAGGTGAATCAGTGTGAAACTTAACGCAACTTAAGCCCATACGAGAAGTAACTTTAGTGAGTTGCTCAATGGTGCGACTGTCGCAACCCCAATAAGCAACATGAGTAAGAGAAACTGGGTCTGGTCTCATGAGATCAACCTCAATGTTGATGTAGACGGAGCGATAGTCCCGCTCATTTCAATATCCAATACACTTTCAGCAGCCAGGAAAGGATTTGGTTTTATCTCAGGGAAATGGCACAAAATTTCAAATTGGTTGTGCTGCCACTGGGCGATATAACAAGGCAAATGAGCATGTTGATTATCAGCCAAACAGATGTTGGATTTGAGCGGAGAGGTATAATTCATCTCCCCTAATACTGAACGAATTGCGTTTGTCTCTCCCCCACCCGCTTTCTTATAAGCATGAGCAAAAGACAATACAGAAAGATAAGCGCCCATAAACATGCTAGAAATAGGTTCATCGCCCAACTGTTGCTGAACCGTCTTAGTAAAGGGCAGGTTAACTGTTTCAAAGAATGGAGCTGCAGTAATTAGCTTTAAACGAGGCATTTGGGGTAATTGCACTAACTCACACTCAGTTAAGTTACAACTCAATACCGCTAGCGGCTCCCCCTCCCACTGCTGGTTAAGCTGCTCTAAAAATGCATAGCTAGATTCACCAACAAGATTGTTAACGATAAAATCAGGCTTTGCCTCTAGTATCGACTTGATTGAAACCGAGAAGTCCAAATGAGTGAGATGATAGAAACGCTCAAATAACACCTCTCCTTGCGCTAAACCAATTAGTTCGGAAGCAATGCGATTGCTCTCCCATCCCCATATATAATTAGAAGCGACCAAACAAGTGCGCTTACCCAAGCGAGGCATCACATAGCCAAGCAATGGATATAGATTTTGATTGGGACAAGCACCGTGATAAACCACTTGTTCATCGCATTCATAACCTTCATAAGGACTGGAGTACCAAAGTAAGGCACCTTTATCTTGAATGTCCGGCAATACTTCTTTACGCGAACTGGAAGTGATGGTGCCAAATATATGTTTAACCCCTTGGGTTAACAGCTCTTGAGCAGCCTGAGCATAATTATCTAGAATCCCCTGAGGATCCTTATGAATGCCCTTAAGTGGGTAAGGCAAAAAACCAGACTTATTAATTTCAGAAATAGCATAACGGGCACCTTGATAAGCGTTATTGCCTATGTGCTGATAGGTACCTTGAGTCGAAAAAATAAGTCCTATGGGAATTTCTTTCACGTTGCGTCCCTTCTTTAAAAACAAAAAAAGCCCAAACCATAACCGTAAAGTTATGGTTTGGGCTTTATTACCCTGCCTAGCATCTGTATGAAGTCTTACAATTCACCGTTATAGTGCAACCGCACCAAAACTTTACATAAAAAATAACAAGTAACGCTGTTATTTCTAAATTTGCTTCTATTTTTTGTTACTGCAAATAGTCAATGAAATAAACATGCCAACAAGTACTCTTGACTAAAAAAACTCAACCGTACTATTTCATTTCAACCTTCAGTGCTTACTTAAATCACGATGTAGCAAGCTGGAAAGGCTTTGTTGCTTAATTCGATGTGTAGACATGGTAGTCCCATGTTGATCAGTTCTTAAACAACATACTGAGTTTCAGGCATACCTAGCCCCGTAAGCTT
>QGCX01000008.1_pt1 | contig 107044 bp, 96 predicted proteins | sample 4708031 | NCBI WGS metagenome assembly QGCX01 (sample SAMN08941163, study PRJNA450518) | Sediment metagenome, whole genome shotgun sequencing project. | reverse complement strand
CTTTAACACCAGGCGCGAGGTCTACTCGAAACGGGTAATCACCGGACCCGGGTGCACCGCCACTACAGCAGCTTGAATATTAAAATCAAGCAACTTAGCTTCAACCAAACGAGACACCTGCTCTAACTCTTCAGGTGAAATTGGATTTTGTTTTTTATCGGGCCGATCTAATAAGTTCATATCCGGCAAGCGGCTTAAATTAGGCTGACTCGGTTTTTGAACAGGCGCGGGAGCTGCTAATGGTGCTGGAGAAGCTACAATGGCAGGCTCATCGCTAAAGTTAATGTCAGGCATCGGCTCTGGTACGGTTTCATCAACAATCACACTAGGTGGGTCAATGGCCTCATTAGGGTAAGCAAATTCAAGCTCTTGCTTAGCCTCCGACAAAGCAGCCTCAAAGTCATCATCCGGTTGATTGACTGAAAAGCTCGGTTCAATAGGCTGCGAGTCCGTCTCGTTGACCAACGACTCTGCTTCCTGGGATGTTTGTGCCGCCAAATTGGGCCCATCAAAATCACGCATCAAAACATCATGTTGCTCAGCTTGTTGTTTGGCACTATTCATCTGTTGCGGCAAACTAGCAATGCGCCCGGAAGCCGAAGTAAGAAACGCCCCAATTTGTTCAACCACGTGAACCCAAGATTGGCCGGTAAACAAAGTAATACCACCGGCAAAAACGGCTAATAAAATGATGCTGGTACCGAGTAAACCAAACACTGGAATCATTAGCTGAGTGAAAATATCTCCCACTAAGCCTCCTGAAGAAAAAAAGTAAAAATCATCAATATGAATGCTCGCCATAGTAGTTAAGCTGGCGAAAGTGAAAACAAAACCAATAAGGCGCAAGCCTAAAGTGAAAAAACTCACTTGGGCGATAGGACAAGGCCGCCAAAATAGCGCCCATGTTAATAAACCAAAAATAAATGGCACGCTGTAGGCCATAAAGCCAAAACTAAAGAGCAACAGATCGGCAAACCAAGCGCCATAACTACCAGCCGCATTAGCAATGCTCTGCTGTGTGCCAATTTGAGACCAGCTAGGATCACTGGGATTAAACGTGAGCAAGGCCACCATTAGATATACACCTAAAGCTCCCAGAGCAATAGCACTCGCTTCTGCAATTCGTGCAAAGCCAGACAATTTGTTGTCTGTTGTATCTGTCACAAGCGTTCCCTTGAACTAAAAGTACCCAATCAAAATTCTATTGACGAAAAACAAAACAAGCGGCCTTAGCCGCTTGTTTAACTTTACCAAAAACCGCTTGGAGGGGGAAACGTCTCCGTTAGTTTTTGATAACTAACCTATTACTCTGTTTAACTTCTTCCATTACAACATAAGTACGGGTGTCATTAACCCCAGGTAATCGTAAAAGCGTTTCGCCTAACAACTTACGATAGGCCGACATATCAGCCACACGGGTTTTCAATAAGTAATCAAAATCACCGGAAACCAGATGACACTCTTGGATTTCTTCTAACTGTTGAACAGCGTGATTAAATTGCTCGAATACATCAGGCGCACCACGGTTCAAGGTGATTTCAACAAAAACCAACAGTGAGGCATCCAAATATTGAGGATTTAAAATGGCAGTATAACCAGTGATGTAACCTTGGCGCTCTAGGCGTCTAACTCGTTCTAGGCAAGGCGTTGGACTTAAGCCCACGCGTTTTGACAGCTCCACATTTGATATGCGGCCATCTTTTTGCAACTCATTTAATATGTTGCGATCAATACGATCCAGTTCCTTCATTGGTCGACCTTTTGCTTCCATTAGTGGTGATACAGTTATAGTCCCTAAATACACCAAGTTGTGTTGACTAATTATGCATTATCCCTTGAGGAAATTTGCATAATTAATGTGACGCTCCCTTCCCACATAAATAAGTCAATCCAAGCTAGATGCAGAGCTAAAACCCAAGCGCATAGTATTTTATAAACTTTTGTTTTATCCCTAGGCATTATTTATTCCACAAAATTCACGGACTATCAAGTAAAAAACCGAATTAATGGCTAGATAAATACGCATATCCATATAAAGTTTTATTATTTGTTGCTAAGCATAAAGCCTATTATCCTGTTTATGATGAGCTCGTTGGCTTCATATCAATAACAAAATTTTCATAAACTAACGCTTGATATCAATTTATATACCCTCATATAACCAACAAAGACTACTAAGGAATGATACCGACCATGAGTAACGCCAAGCACCACAAGCTTATCATCTTAGGCTCAGGCCCCGCAGGTTACACCGCTGCTGTATACGCAGCTCGAGCCAACTTAAATCCAGTTCTGATTACAGGGATTCAACAGGGTGGACAATTAACCACCACCACCGAAGTGGAAAACTGGCCTGGTGATGCAGAAGGTTTAACCGGCCCGGCACTTATGGAACGTATGCAAGCCCACGCCGAAAAATTTGAAACAGAAATCCTGTTCGACCATATAAATGAAGTCGACTTCCAGCAAAAGCCCTATAAGCTAAAGGGTGATAGTGGTGAATATACTTGTGATGCTTTAATCATCGCAACGGGCGCTTCAGCAAAATATTTAGGGCTGCCTTCAGAAGAAGCATTTAAAGGTAAAGGCGTATCTGCTTGTGCAACCTGTGACGGTTTTTTCTACCGAAATCAAAAAGTAGCCGTTGTAGGTGGCGGTAATACCGCTGTTGAAGAAGCGTTATACTTATCTAATATTGCCTCTGAAGTTCACCTTATCCACCGCCGTGAAGAGTTTCGCAGCGAGAAAATTCTGACCAACCGTTTAATGGACAAAGTGGCTAACGGCAACATCGTGTTACATCTTAATCAAACCCTAAATGAAGTACTGGGCGATGAAATGGGCGTAACTGCAGTAAGAACCCAGAATGTTATTGACGGCACTAACCACGATATCGAGGTGATGGGCGCATTTATCGCTATCGGCCACCAACCCAACACCGGTATTTTTGAAGGACAGTTAGCCATGAAGGATGGCTATCTAAGTATTCAGTCCGGTACCGAGGGTAATGCCACCCAGACTAGTATTCCTGGTATTTTTGCCGCTGGTGATGTGGCCGACCACATTTACCGCCAAGCTATTACCTCAGCAGGCGCCGGTTGTATGGCGGCCTTAGACGCTGAGCGCTACCTCGATGGCCTAAACGACTAAAGGTTATTTATTAAGCCGGTTAAAAACCGGCTTTTTAGTGTTTCGACTTGAGCTATTCTTGATATAATTAACAAATATAAAAACTGAAAAATGGCTCTTTGTGTATCCAGAAATATTAGAACTTAATCGTCCGTTCCCGCCCCCCCATAAAGCACTGGCCGAACCTAATGGCCTATTAGCCATTGGCGCAGATTTATGCCCACAACGTTTAATAGCAGCTTATCATTCTGGGATTTTTCCGTGGTTTAGCGACGATCAGCCGGTGTTATGGTGGAGTCCTGACCCACGTATTGGCTTAGCTCTCGAAGCCCACCACATCAGTAAGAGTATGCGTAAGCTTATCCGTAAAACACCTTTGCAGATCAGCGTGAATATGGCGTTTGAGCAAGTTATTCAACTATGCTCAGCCATCCGAAAAAATGAAACGTGGATCAATCAAGATATGATAGCCGCATATAACAAATTGCATCAGCTAGGCCATGCTCATTCGGTAGAAGTATGGCAAGGTAAGCAATTAGTCGGTGGCTTATATGGGGTAGCGGTTGGCAAAGTATTTTGCGGCGAATCTATGTTTCATTTAGTTGATAACGCATCCAAGCTAGCCTTTCATTTATTTTGTTTACATTTCAAAAACAACGGCGGTGTGTATATTGATGGTCAGATTGAAAACCCTCATTTACTTAGCCTTGGCATGCAACCTCTGGCCCGGCCAGCCTTTATCAATATATTGGAGCAGCATAAAAACACTCCGGTTGCACCACAATGTTGGCAAACACAAATAATTAGCCCATGCAATTACCTATAGGGTTAACTTCCCCTACACCCTGCCCATATTTGACAGAGCAACAAGAACAGCTGAGAGTGTTGCTCGCAGAGGACCAACAAAAAGCTCTATACTACGAGTTGTTACTTGAACTCGGCTTCAGACGCAGTGGCAATAACCTCTATTCGCCCGCCTGCCCTGCTTGCTCACAATGCCAATCACTAAGAGTCGATGTAAAGCAGTTTCGCGCCAGTCGCTCACAGAAGCGGATATTAAACAAAGCATCCACGGTATCCAGCGAGTGGCACAAACAGCTTAACGATGAAGATTACCATTTATTTGCTCGCTACATCGAAGCTCGTCATAAAAATGGGCCTATGTATCCCACCAGCGCCAAAGCATTCTATGACTTTCTAGGCGCAAATTGGTCTACAACTCACTACTTAAAACTCTATTATGAACAGCAACTCATAGCCGTTTGTGTTTGTGATATTTTGCCGCAGGCGCTAAGTGCGGTATATACTTTTTTTGAGCCTTCTTTGGCTCACTTGTCTTTAGGCCGTCTAGCAGTTTTAAAGCAAATAGAACATAGCAATAAGGCCAATAAATCGTGGCTTTATCTCGGTTATCAGATTGATGCCTGCCAAAAAATGAACTACAAAAGCCACTATTTACCAAATCAACGATATATTGAAGGGAAATGGCAATAGTTTTGGCGGATAAACTTTACACAAGACAGTAAATCTGGCATTCTCCTTGCGTTTTTATAAGTGCGTGTCAAACAGAGGACTCAATGGCGAAAGAAGACAATATTGAAATGCAAGGCACAGTGTTAGACACCTTGCCTAACACAATGTTCCGTGTAGAACTAGAAAACGGACATGTTGTTACTGCCCACATTTCTGGAAAAATGCGTAAGAATTACATCCGCATTTTAACTGGAGATAAAGTTACGGTTCAATTAACACCGTACGACTTGTCAAAGGGGCGCATTGTTTTCCGCGCGCGCTAATCAGCTCCATTTGCAGAAAGCTGCAATTAAAAAGCCAGCGTTAAGCTGGCTTTTTAGTCTAGATTGAGTTTAGCTCACACCTCAGCCACTTCATCTGCATATTGAAATTCTAGTTTACCGTCTTTAAGGCCGACATCCACATGCCCTCCTTGATTCAAACGACCAAACAGTATTTCGTTTGCCAAGGGCTTGCGTAGTTGCTCACGAATGACTCTGGCCATTGGCCTCGCCCCCATTGCTTTATCATAGCCTTGTTCAGACAACCATAGACGTGCATCGGAATTCACTTCCATAGATACACCATTGGCATCCAACTGAGCTTGTAACTCAACTATAAATTTATCCACCACCTGCTCAATGATTTCCTCGTTAAGGTGGTTAAACCAAATAATGTTATCCAAACGATTGCGGAATTCAGGAGCAAAAATGCGATTAATTTCATCCATTGCATCAAAGCTCATATCTTGCTCTTTAAAACCAATAGCGGTTTTCTGAGTTTCTTTAACCCCTGCGTTACTGGTCATCACTAAAATAACGTTGCGGAAGTCGGCATGACGACCATTATTATCAGTTAACGTACCGTGATCCATAACTTGTAGTAACAGGTTAAATACGTCTTCATGAGCCTTTTCAATCTCATCCAACAGCACGACACAATGAGGATGTTTTAATACCGCATCGGTTAACAAACCTCCCTGGTCATACCCCACATAGCCTGGAGGCGCACCGATCAAACGAGAAACCGCATGGCGTTCCATATACTCAGACATATCAAAACGAATTAGCTCAACGCCGAGCGCTTTCGCTAGTTGCTGAGTGACTTCTGTTTTACCTACACCAGTTGGACCAGCAAACAAGAACGAGCCCACAGGCTTCTGTTCTGCGCCTAAACCTGAACGGTTTAAGCGAATAGCATCCACCAACACATCGATGGCTTGATCTTGGCCAAAGACCACCATTTTGAGGATTTCATTCAAACTACGTAAAGTTTCACGGTCTGAAGAAGACACCTTGGTTTCAGGGATCCGCGCAATTTTAGCGACAATCGCTTCAATATCGGCAGTACCAATGGTTTTTTTACGACGACTGGCTGGTAGCATACGCATACTTGCGCCAGCTTCATCAATCACATCAATCGCCTTATCGGGTAAATGACGTTCATTAATATATTTAGCTGCCAACTCTGCGGCACTGCGCATGGCTTGTTTGGTATAGCGTACCTCGTGGTGGGCTTCATAACGGCTTTTCAAGCCGAGTAAGATCTTGGTGGTATCCTCTACAGTTGGCTCGACTACATCAATTTTTTGGAAACGGCGAGCTAAAGCGCGGTCTTTCTCAAAGATTTGATTATATTCTTGGTAAGTTGTTGAACCTACGCAACGTAATAAACCATTGCTTAACAAAGGCTTGATTAAGTTAGCCGCGTCCAGTTGGCCTCCAGATGCTGCCCCTGCGCCTATAATGGTATGAATTTCGTCAATGAATAAAATGGCGTTCTCAGCATTTTCTAACTGTTTCAGTAAGGCTTTAAAGCGTTTTTCAAAGTCACCTCGATACTTAGTGCCAGCCAATAAAGAGCCAATATCCAAAGAATAAATAGTGGCATCTTTAATCACCTCTGGCACGTCGTCATGAACAATGCGATAGGCTAAGCCTTCGGCAATTGCTGTTTTACCCACCCCGGCTTCACCCACCAATAAGGGATTGTTTTTACGGCGACGACATAGTACTTGAATAGTTCGAGACAATTCTTTATCGCGACCAATAAGTGGATCAATTTTGCCTTTAAGCACCAACTGATTAAGGTTGCTGGCAAAGCTTTCTAACTGCTTCACCTCTTCCGATTGAGACTCGCTATCAACCTGAGTTTGCTCAGAATTAGGCTCTTCATCTTTACGAATACCATGAGAGATAAAGTTCACCACATCGAGACGACTGATATCGGATTTTTTAAGAAAGTACACTGCTTGGCTTTCTTGCTCGCTGAATATAGCCACCAACACATTAGCGCCGCTGACTTCGCTGTTTCCTGAAGACTGAACATGAAACACTGCACGCTGCAGAACCCGCTGAAACCCTAGAGTAGGTTGGGTTTCTCTCTCGCCATCATCTTCTGGAATAACGGGGGTGGTTTGTTCGATAAAACTACTGAGTTCTTGACTTAAATGATGTAGATTAGCGCCACAGGCTAATAAGGCTTCTTTTGCGGCGGCATTTTCCAATAAACCCAACAACAGATGCTCTACTGTCATAAATTCGTGCTGTTGCTGTCTTGCTTCTTTAAACGCTTGATTTAACGTTTGTTCCAACTCTTTATTTAGCATGCATAGGCCCCCTAAAGACAATCAATACTACTTAACTATGCTTTCTCCATAGTACACATCAACGGATGGTCATTTTGCTTGGCATAGCTATTTACTTGTGCAGCTTTGGTTTCGGCCACTTCCGCCGTAAAAACCCCACAAACTCCTTTCCCTTTGTAGTGAATCGTCAACATCACTTGGGTTGCTGCGTCCAATTCCATATTAAAAAACAACTGCAACACCTCAATAACAAACTCCATAGGAGTATAGTCATCATTATTCAAAACCACCTTATACATTGGTGGAGGTGCAGTTTTACTTTCGGCTTCTTTGGTGATTTCTTCGATATCTAGCCAATCTGATAATTTACTCATAACAACTATATTGGTTAAAACCCGACTCTATTCTCAACATAACGCCTTTGACTTAACAAGGCTAGTAGAAAAATACATTGAAAACTTGACTGTAGTAAATATTTTACTAAATTGTTAAACAACTGACTTTAAGTTGCATCAAAAGTGAGCAACACGGTTAGTTCGAATTAGTATGGTAGGTAAACATTATAGGGATATGTCGTATGCCAAGCGGAACAGTTAAGTGGTTTAACAACGCAAAAGGATTTGGTTTTATTTGCCCGGATACCGGTGGAGAAGATATCTTCGCTCACTATTCGACCATTCAAATGGAAGGGTACCGCACCTTAAAAGCTGGCCAGTCGGTACAGTTTGAAACACAGCAAGGGCCTAAAGGGAGCCACGCTGTGAGTATTGTTTTTGACGATAGTCAAAAATAACCCTTTAAGGTTAAACCAACAAAAATGCCAGCATTACGCTGGCATTTTTTTACAAGTAATAGCGCTAAGCATAACCGCAATTCGCGCGGATATGCTTAATTAAACGCTGACTATTTAAAACTATCAATAATGTCGTTAAAAATAGTACTTGGGCGCATTGCTGCAGCAACGGCTTCGCGATTAGGCTGATAGTAACCACCCATATCCACCGATGGCCCTTGAGCCGCATTTAACTGCTCTACAATCGCCGCTTCGTCGGCTGCCAGTTTTTCAGCTACCGCCGCAAAAGTGGCCTTAAGTTGCGGATCTTCATTTTGCTCAGCCAAGCACTGTGCCCAGTACAAACTCAAGTAGAAATGACTACCACGATTATCTAGCTCATTAACTTTACGCGAAGGCGATTTGTTTTGCTCAAGGAAAATCCCCGTAGCCTTATCCAAAGTACTGGCTAATACCGCGGCTTTAACATTGTCAGAAACTTGGCTTAGATGTTCCAAAGAAGCCGACAAGGCTAGGAATTCACCTAAAGAGTCCCAACGAAGGTGATTTTCTTTTACAAATTGCTGTACATGCTTCGGAGCAGAACCGCCCGCGCCAGTTTCAAACAAACCGCCACCATTCATTAGTGGAACAATCGACAGCATTTTTGCAGAAGTACCTAACTCTAGAATAGGGAATAAATCAGTAAGGTAGTCACGTAATACGTTGCCGGTGACAGAAATGGTATCAAGGCCTTGTTTTACTCTTTCCAAAGAGAACTGAGTTGCCTCATTGGGCGCCATAATTTGAATATCTAGGCCTGCGGTATCATGCTCTTGTAAGTAACGCTCAACTTTAGCAATCAACTGTGCATCGTGACCACGCTGCTCATCCAACCAGAAAATCGCTGGTGTATCGGTTAAACGAGCGCGATTAACCGCCAGTTTAACCCAATCACGAATTGGCGCATCTTTTACCTGGCACATTCTAAAAATGTCACCTTGGTCTACTGACTGGCTCAACAAGACTTGACCATTTTGATCAACCACTTCTACGGTGCCCGCAGTAGGCACTTCAAAAGTCTTATCGTGCGAACCGTACTCTTCGGCTTTTTGCGCCATCAAACCAACGTTAGCCACCGACCCCATGGTTGTGGGGTTAAACGCACCATTTTGCTTACAGAAATCGATGGTTTGCTGGTATACACCCGCGTAGCAACGATCAGGGATCACCGCTTTAGTATCTTGTAGTTTGCCAGCCGCATTCCACATTTGCCCTGAAGAGCGAATCATTGCTGGCATAGAAGCATCGATAATCACATCGCTAGGAACATGAAGGTTGGTAATACCTCGATCAGAGTCAACCATTGCCAAACTAGGCGCATCAGCATAAACAGCATCAATGGCAGCTTTAATTTCTGCCTGTTTATCTTCATCTAGGTTAGCAATTTTACTGTAAACGTCACCAAGGCCATTGCTGACATCCACGCCCAGCTGAGTAAATAATTCGGCATATTTTGTGAATACGTCTTTATAAAAGACTTTAACCACATGACCGAAAATCAACGGATCAGACACCTTCATCATGGTGGCCTTCATATGCAAAGAGAACAACACGCCTTTAGCTTTAGCGTCGGCTATTTCCGCTTCTATAAATGAAGCCAGCTCACTCACACTTAAGGCGGCGGCATCAATAACCTCGCCCGCTAGTACCGGGAAAGCTTCTTTTAGGGTAATCACTTCACCCGCTTCGGTTTTTAGTTGAATCGCTACAGTTCCAGCTTCAGCGATGGTGGTTGATACTTCGCTACCATAAAAATCACCTTGGCTCATGCTCGCAACATGACTCAATGAATCTTTAGACCACGCGCCCATAGAATGAGGATTTTTACGTGCATACTGTTTTACCGAACCAGGAGCACGACGGTCAGAGTTTCCTTCTCGTAATACTGGGTTAACCGCACTACCTTTTACTTTGTCGTATTTGGCTTTTACTTCATGTTCCTGGTCATTACTCGGCTCTTCTGGATAATCAGGAAGCGCGTAGCTCTGCGCTTGTAGTTCTTTAATTGCAGCTTTTAGCTGAGGAACCGAAGCACTAATATTAGGTAGTTTAATGATGTTTGCTTCAGGCGTTTTAGCTAATTCGCCTAATTCGGCCAAAGCATCAGAAATACGCTGCTGTTCAGTTAAACACTCGGGAAAACTGGCAATAATACGACCTGCTAGAGAAATGTCGCGAGTTTCTACGGCTACGCCGGCAGCATTGGTAAACGCTTGTACAATAGGTAGCAATGAGTACGTGGCCAAGGCTGGCGCTTCGTCCGTTAAGGTATAAATAATCTTTGACGTCATGTCGGTCCCTAAAGTTGTGGTTGCTATCGCTAGCGATATATCGGCTTGTTCGCCTCCGTGAGAAGGTCTGTAACAGGATGTTAAAACCATCACTCGACGGCTTAAGCCCTGTTCATCCAATTAATTCGGCCAAAATAATAAACCATTTACAAACGCATTAACATTGTTTTACTAGTGGTACATCCAATAGCTGTTACAATTGCTAACATGAATAAATTTGCAAAAACGCCTCCGTCACGCCGTTTTAAACGAAAGACTGAAGCTAAACCCAGTAAGCCGCTCAATGGACCACGTCGTTTAGTGCTGTTTAACAAACCCTTTGACGTATTAAGCCAGTTTACCGATGGCCAAGGTCGCGCCACCCTAAAAGATTTCATTAATATTCCTGATATTTATGCAGCAGGGCGCTTAGACCGTGATAGTGAAGGACTATTGCTACTGACCAATGATGGTAAGTTGCAACATAAGCTCGCTAATCCTAAATCCAAAACCAGTAAAACCTATTGGGTACAAGTTGAAGGCACACCAAGTGAGCAAGACTTAGAGCCGTTACGTCAAGGCGTTACCCTTAAAGATGGCCCATGTTTGCCAGCGAAAGTAAAATTAATCCAAGAGCCTAAACTATGGCCTCGCGTTCCCCCTGTGCGAGAACGCAAATCAATTCCCACCACCTGGCTAAGCATTATTATTAAGGAAGGGCGAAATCGCCAAGTAAGAAGGATGACTGCAGCCATTGGTTTTCCTACGCTGCGGCTGGTTCGCTATCAAATTGGTCCCTATACTCTTCAGGGAATAGACAGCGGTAAATACCAGCAATTATTAGAACAGGAAATAGCGTAGTTTGCGGCATGGAAATGCTGTTTTCATCACAGTTTTTCTGATAGAATTCGCCGCAAATTTTTCCCAATAGCTAAGCATGAACTCAAACAGCGCAAAAAAAGTGATCGTCGGAATGTCTGGCGGTGTCGACTCTTCCGTTTCAGCCTACTTGCTATTAAAGCAAGGTTATCAGGTTGAAGGCCTTTTTATGAAGAATTGGGAAGAAGACGACAACAGCGAATATTGTGCAGCGGCCGAAGATTTAGCCGACGCACAAGCGGTCTGTGACAAATTAGGCATTAAACTTCATACCATTAATTTCTCGGCAGAATACTGGGATAACGTATTTGAACACTTCCTCGAAGAGTACAAAGCTGGTCGCACACCTAATCCAGATATTATGTGCAACAAGGAAATCAAGTTTAAAGCCTTTTTAGAGTTTGCCGCAGAAGAACTGTCTGCCGACTACATCGCTACTGGTCACTATGTGCAACGCCGTTTTCAAGACGGCCACTGGCAAATGCTGCGCGGTTTAGATAACAATAAAGACCAAAGCTACTTCTTATACACCTTAGAAGAAAAACACATTGCACAAACGCTGTTTCCTGTAGGTGACATAGAAAAACCCGAAGTTCGCCGCATCGCCGAAGAGCAAGGTTTAGTCACTGCTAACAAAAAGGACTCAACCGGGATTTGCTTCATTGGTGAGCGTAAATTTAGCGACTTTTTAGCACAATATCTTCCAGCCCAACCCGGCAATATAGAGAATTGCGAAGGTCAAGTAATAGGTACCCATCAAGGTTTGATGTATCACACACTGGGCCAACGCAAAGGCTTAGGCATCGGCGGAACTAAAGACGGCGATGAAACGCCATGGTATGTGGTGGACAAAGATATTGCTCGCAATGTGTTAATTGTGGGTCAAGGCCACGATCACCCTCGCCTAAAATCCACCGCTTTAATCGCTGGACAGCTACATTGGGTAGCTCGCAAGCCCCTCACTCAAACATTACGCTGCAGCGTTAAAATTCGCTATCGTCAACAAGATGTACCATGCACCATCGTGCCTTTGGGTAACGGCGAAATTAAAGTGACCTTCGATGAACCACAAATTGCAGTGACCCCCGGTCAATCAGCAGTATTTTACTTAAACGAAGTGTGTTTAGGTGGTGGTATCATCGAACAAAAAATTGGCTTTTAAGCACTATGAGTCACTCTCTTGAAAACCGCGTTATTGCCTTTGCGGGAATTTGCCAAGCGGCCAAGTTAGTACAAGACGTCGCACGCACCAGTACTTGTGATGAGGCCGCGTTAAGTACCACCTTAAACAGTATCTTGGTCACCAATCCCGAACAAACCGTGGAAGTTTTTAGCTCTTTACCCCAATTAAAATTGGGCTTAAGTATAATGAATATTCAGCTAAGCCAGAAACAAGAAAAGCGCAATGCCGAGATCACCCGCTACTTAGTCAGCTTACTAGCCCTAGAGCGCCGCTTAAACAAACGCCCAGACTTATTAAACATGATGGGTGAGCGGATCTCCCAGTTAGAACGCCAATTACAGCATTTCAGCTTGTTAGATGCCCAAGTTCTGGGTGGCATTGCCGATATTTATAGTGACATCATCAGTCCCTTAGGGCCACGTATTCAAGTAGCGGGCAATGTTAACTATCTACAGCAAAATATCGTTCAGCACAAAGTGAGAGCACTATTACTAGCAGGAATTCGCGCCTGCGTATTGTGGCGACAGCTTGGCGGTCAGCGTCGCCAACTATTGTTCTCACGTAAGAAATATCTAGAGCAAACACTACAACTTTTACACACCATTGATTAGTTAATTTAGGAGAGCACCATGGAACTGTCGGCCTTGACAGCCATTTCCCCAATAGACGGACGCTACGGGGATAAAACTTCTGAACTACGCAGTATTTTTAGCGAATTTGGCTTAATTAAATACCGCGTTAGAGTAGAGATTCGTTGGTTACAAAAACTGGCTCAACAGCAAAACATCGCTGAAGTGCCCACCTTTTCTCCTGAAGCTATCGCCTTTTTAGATAGTATTAACGACAATTTTAATGAAGCCGATGCGGCTCGTGTCAAAGAGATTGAGCGCACCACCAACCACGACGTCAAAGCGGTTGAATATTTCCTCAAAGAAAAAGTAGCCACTAATGCTGAACTGGCTGCGGTATCTGAGTTTATTCACTTTGCTTGTACGTCTGAAGACATTAACAACCTTTCACATGCATTAATGCTTAACGAAGCCCGCAGTGAAGTATTAGTGCCTTACCTACAAAAGCTGATTGATGCGATTACCGCCTTAGCTAAAGAGCTACGCGATACCCCGTTACTTTCTCGCACCCACGGCCAACCCGCTTCTCCTAGCACCATGGGTAAAGAAATGGCCAACGTGGTAGCACGTTTACGCCGCCAACTTAAGCAAATTCAAGTAGTTGAAGTACTGGGTAAAATTAACGGCGCGGTAGGTAACTACAATGCTCACCTAAGTGCCTACCCTGAAGTAGACTGGCATCAGTTCTCAGAAGAGTTTGTGACTAGCCTAGGGATACAATGGAATCCTTACACTACGCAAATTGAGCCGCATGATTACATTGCCGAATTATACGATGCAATTGCTCGTTTCAATACTATTCTGCTCGACTTCGACCGTGATATTTGGGGCTACATCTGCCTAGGTCACTTCAAGCAGAAAACGATTGCCGGTGAAATTGGTTCATCCACCATGCCACACAAAGTTAACCCTATCGACTTTGAAAACTCCGAAGGGAACTTAGGTATTGCTAACGCCTTGTTCGGTCACCTAGCCGCTAAATTGCCAGTATCACGTTGGCAGCGCGACCTAACCGACTCAACGGTACTACGTAACTTGGGAGTTGCCATGGGTTACTCACTTATCGCCTATCAAGCAACCCTAAAAGGCGTAAGCAAGTTGCAAGTTAACCAAGAAAACTTACTGAGCGACTTAGACAGTAATTGGGAAGTATTGGCCGAGCCCGTACAAACCGTTATGCGTCGTTATAACATTGAAAAACCTTATGAGAAATTGAAAGAGTTAACTCGCGGCAAGCGTGTTGACGCGCAAGCCATGCGTGAATTCATCGACGGTTTAGAAATACCAGAATCGGCTAAAGATGAGCTAAAGAAAATGACGCCAGCAAATTACATTGGTGACGCTATTAAGCTAGTTGACCTGTTGTAACCAATTACTAGTTTGCAAAAACTAACACTGACAAAGCCACAAGTTTACTTGTGGCTTTTCATTTTCTCAGCACCAGTCTTCTCCCTTCATTACGACTTCTTAGTGTCACCCCTTCAAGCTGAGTGCGAATCATGCTAGCGTAGGTATAGATAAGTTCTATCAGCTAATCATTAGCTTATCGACTGTTCAAGCGAGCGATCCTCAGCGGCTATGCGGTTGCAACTGCCTCATCAAATGAATAAGGAGAGACTATCTTGAAAGCTAAATTACCCTTCACCAAGAAAGAATATCAACAGCGCGTAAAGAAAGTTAAATCCATCATGCAGCAGCAACGTATTGATGTAATGGTGGCCACCGACCCTGGAAATATGAATTGGTTAACCGGTTATGACGGCTGGTCTTTTTACGTTCATCAAGGCGTGATTATTTCATTAGATACAGACGAACCCATTTGGTTTGGCCGAACCATGGACAGAAATGCGGCTTTACTGAAATGCTTTATGCAGCGCGACAACCTAGTGGGCTACCCAGAAAAATACGTACAAAACATTGACGAACATCCGATGACTTGGATTGGCGAAAACATATTTAAGAAAAACAGCTGGAACAAATGCGTCATCGCTACCGAACGAGATAATTACTACTACACCGCAGAAGCGCACTTCCGGCTCTCCGCCACTCTACCTAATTGTAACTTCGTTAATGCCAACAACTTGGTCAACTGGGTGCGCGGAGTAAAATCCAAAAAAGAAATCGAATACATGCGCATTGCCGGAAGCATTACCGAAAAGATCCACCGCCGTATATTGGATACGGTCAGCGCTGGCATACCGAAAAGTCATGTAGTGTCGCAAATCTACGAAACCGCGATTGCCGGGGTCGATGGCCATGGCGGAGACTACCCCTCCATCGTACCATTATTACCTTCTGGGGCTGATGCCAGTGCCTCGCATATTACTTGGGATGAACGGCCCTTCAAACGTAATGAAGCCACTTTTTTTGAAATTTCCGGCTGTTATAAACGCTATCATGCCCCCATGTCGCGTACCATTTTCATGGGCAAGCCACCACAAAAATTTCTCGACGCGGAAAAAGCCCTAGTCGAAGCAATTGATGCAGGCTTAGCGGTAGCCAAACCAGGCAATTTAACCGCTGATATTGCCAACGCCACCGATACGGTGATGCTCAAGTATGGCATCGATAGAAACGGTGCTCGTTGCGGCTACCCCATTGGCGTATCTTATCCACCCGACTGGGGAGAAAGAACCTGCTCACTACGCTCAACAGACCTCACCGTATTAGAGTCAGGCATGACTTTTCACTTAATGCCAGGGGTATGGCAGGACGACTGGGGAATGGAAATTACAGAAAGTATTCATATCACCGACAGCGGCGTAGAGCTGCTCAGTGATTTTCCTCGAAAGTTATTTATCAAATAAAGCCCTTAGCGGTGCTATTGCACCGCTATTACTATGCCTAATTGCTAAGCGTTACTTTATCCACACTTGTTTAGCATTCACAAATTCCCGAATACCGTGAGGCCCAAGCTCGCGACCTAAACCAGAGCGTTTTATTCCGCCGCTGGGTAAACGCGGGTCAGTTTTAACTATGCCGTTAATCGCCACTTGCCCTGCGTCTATTTGCCAAGCAATTTGCTCTGCCAAGCTTAAGTCTTCAGTCCAAATTCCAGCACCCAGTCCGTATTCTGTATCATTAGCTAAAGCGACAGCATGCTCGCGATCTTTTGCTTGGCTCACTACCATTACCGGCCCAAATACTTCTTCCTTAAAGGCCGTCATACTTGGACTTACATCCACCAACAACGTTACGGGATAGAAAAAACCTTCACCTTCAGGCATGTCTCCGCCCAGTAAGCAGCGAGCACCTTGAGTGATGCTTTCTGTTACCTGTCGATGCAAGTTATCCCGCAAATCTGCACGAGCAATAGGCCCGACATCGGTATCTGCTTGCGTAGGGTCGCCTAGTTTCAATTGACTCAAGCGCTGACGAAGTTTATCCACAAATACCGAGTAAACGCTCTGTTCAACAATGATCCGCTTAGCTGCGATACACGACTGCCCAGCATTAATAATACGCGACAATACGGCGATATTAGCTGCGCTATCTAAGTCAGCATCATCGAGTACGATGAAGGGATCGGAACCACCCAGTTCCAGCACCGCATGTTTAATTTCTGATGCGGCAATACTGGCAACAATGCCACCAGCCTTGGCTGAGCCAGTAAACGATACTGCGGCAATTTTGGGATGGCGTATCGCCTGTTCCACCTGTTGATTGCTTATCGGCAAATTAACCACAATGTCTTCTGGTGCACCTGCTTCATTAAATAGCTCAACAATCGCTTCAGCGCAGCCTGCAACGTGAGGATCATGTTTTAATACACAAGTGTTTCCTGCCATTAAGGCCGGAGCCAAGTAACGAAAGGCTATCCACAAGGGCGCATTCCACGGCAAAATACCTAACAAGGTTCCCAAGGCTTGATGCTTGACGTAGCTGCGAGCAGCATCTGAAGGCAGCTCCAAGTCGGCAAGATAGGCTTGCCCATGTTCAGCATAATGCTCTGCGCACCAAGCCGACTTTTCCACCTCAGGACCAGCTTCTTTAACTGGCTTTCCCATTTCGTCGGTCATTAGTTGACCCAGCTTGGTTTTATTGTTGCGTAAACCACTCGCCACTCGTTTTAATACTTGAGCGCGCTCAGCAAAGCTTAGCGCAGCCCAAGCAGCAAAGGCACTGTTGGCTCGCTGAATAGTTTGATCAAGCTGCGCATCGCTCAGGGTCGAATATTCCTTGATAGCTTGCCCTGTACAGGGATTAATTGTTACTAACATGGTTACCTCCTGCGTTGCTTATATCGAGTTTGCTGATTACTTTCATTGCGCCTCCATTGCCTGCTTAACTGCCGCAATCACAATGGCCATGCCCTGTGCTAAATCGTCTTGCTCAATAGTGAGGGGAGGAATTAGTTTCACCACCCGTCCGCCAGTTCCACAAGCGCCAAGTAATAAGCCATTTTCAAAGCACTGAGCCACCACCGACTTAGCCACTTCACCGTTAGCCACGTCAATCCCCAGCATCATGCCTTTACCGCGGATCTGTATGGCTGGATGCTGATCTAGCGCGGTTAATGTTTCACGCATAAAGGCACTGTTTTGTGCCACCCGGTTCATCAGTTGTTCGTCCCGAAAATAATTAATAGCTTCTATACCAGCAACAAAACTTAAGCTCTGACCACGGAAAGTACCGGTATGCTCACCCGGAGACCAATGTTCATCATGCTCTGGTTTTACCAAATTCATAGCCATGGGAGTACCAAAACCTCCCAAGCCTTTGGCCAAACAGACAATATCTGGCTCAACTCCATAATCATCAAAACTAAAAAATGACCCGGTGCGGCCCATACCGGCTTGAATATCGTCAATAATTAACAATGCTCCCAGCTGTTTCGCCAAACTCGCTAGTCCCTGTAGCCAAGTTTTATTAGCAACATTTACCCCACCTTCGGCCTGCACCACTTCAACAATAAATGCGGCCGGCGCGTCAAGCCCAGACGAACTATCGGCAAATTGCGCTTGCAATGCACTCAACTGCGCCTGTGCATCCCCCATTTCAGCACTTAAGCAAGAATCATCTGCGCCAAAGGGGTAGTGAATCACATGATTTAATGGCACCCCTGCTGCGCCGCGAAAATAACTATTTGCCGTGGCAGCCAATGAGCCTAAAGTCATACCATGAAAAGCATGATTAAACGCCACTACCGATTGACGTCCGGTAACTCGCCTAGCTAGCTTCAGTGCTGCTTCAACGGCATTAGTGCCTGTGGGACCAACAAACTGCATACGATGAGGCATATTGCGTGGTTGCAAAATGACCTCGGTAAATGCCTGCATGAATTGGCGTTTTATAGTGGTGCTCATATCTAGGCTATGCGCCACCCCTTGGCTTTGAATATATTCAATAATGGCTTTAGTCATCTTTGGGTTGTTATGACCAAAGTTTAATACCCCGGCGCCGGCAAAAAAGTCGATGTATTCTTTGCCATTCTCGTCGGTCTGGCGAGCGTTATAGGCTTTGTCGAAAACCGTGGGATAAACTCGACAATAAGCCCGCAAATTGGATTCTCTTTCATCAAAAATACTCATAAGCTTTCTCCTGTTGATTTATCTGTTATCAAAAACCTAGCTATTCCACTTGCATCAAACTTGGGGACTAGTAATACCGACTAACTTGCTATACCAAGCAATCACTTTCTCAATTAACTGATCATTAAAGTCATAATGTGGACTATGGCAGGCTGGGCAATCTTCTGCTCCACCCGCGCCGATTACCGCATAAGCTCCGGGACATTGATTGAGGTAGTAACTAAAATCTTCAGAGGCCATCAATGGTGCGGGGCTATCAGTAACAAATGCCGCCGCGCCGTACAGTGATGACCAACAATCCCGAGCCACTTGAGCGGCGCAGGCATGATTTACCGTGGGAGCGTAACGCGGCTTTACCGTTACGCTGCTGGCAATGCCGTAGCTAGATGCCGTATCTTCGGTAATCTCCAGTAAGTACTGTTCAATCACTTGTCGATCGCTTGGTTCGGAAAACCGTATCGAACCGGCTAGTTTGGCTGTATTAGGAATAACAGTGAGGCCGCTGGGCGCTTCAATACTCGTAACACTCACTACCGCAGAGGATTGTGCTGCGATCCTTCTCGCCACAATCTGTTGTAAATTTAAAGTCACTGCGGCGGCGGCAAGCACAGGATCTCGGCAACGCTCAGGTTGACTGGCATGTCCCCCTTTACCATGGAGTTCAATTTCGAAGGTGCCATTGCCTGACATAATGGTGCTATCAGGACACAGCATTTTAGCAAAGGGCAAAGACGGCCAGTTATGCCAACCATAGATCACATCAACTCCATCCAGCGCACCATCTTCTATCATTTTTCTTGCGCCATGGCCGCCTTCTTCAGCCGGTTGAAACAACAAGGATACCGGCCCGCTTAACTCCGCCTCATGTTGTTTAAGCCAACGCGCAGTACCTAACAACACTGCCGTATGACCATCGTGACCACAGGCATGCATTATCCCTTCACGATGAGAACGCCACGTCACCTCAGTTTGTTCATTAATTGGTAAAGCATCGATATCAGCACGCAGCGCCACATGCTGCCCTTCACCTCGGGGGTTTAAGCTGGCTACAGTGCCGTATCTTGCACAGCTACGCCAAGGAATAGCCAACTCAGTTAAGGCAGTTTGGATCCGCAGTGCGGTTTGCTGTTCAGCCCAACTCAGCTCCGGGTGTTGATGCAGTTCATGACGGAAACGTTTAGCATAAGCCAAGGTATCCAGCCAAAATTGACTCTGGTTCATAGGACGAATTCCAAATTTACTTGAAGCTTCCACCGCTAGAGTAGATGGGTAAACCGTTGTTTGATGACGCGCCATGCTTAGCGCTGAAGAACTAGAAGTGAGGGGACATGAAACTAGGGTTACAGACACACACCAAGCCTGCGCGTGGCGGATTATAAACATTCATTAGAGTTAGCGTCGTCATAATGTCCTCCTACAGAGTGTTAACGGTGCAACCCTGATCGTCAGGGTTGACCATCACTTCATGTAACACCTTGTTATAACCCTGACACAGATTCAGAGATAGTACAATAACTGGACAATAGATTACGGTGCGATGAATAAGCAAACAGCGTAAACCTAGACTCATAGGGCGGAACAGCAGAGGGTACGCTGAATATTACCGACAAATTGCCACTACGCCACAGTAGCAGGTGCCTTATCAGCCAATTGGTGAACTTGTCGATATAGGCTAAAACCGGCCAGTAACCCTACCCCAGCCAAACCTAGCCATATCCACTGCGCTGCTAACTGTTCAAGTGATAATAACCAGCCAACCAACAAATTACCTGTAAATGCAGCGATGCCGCCAAAACAAGAATATAAACCATAATAACTGGCTAACTCTGAACGCTGGGCAAAGTGAGGAACGGTCGCCTCTAACAAAGGTAAAACTAACATAGAGCCAATACTAAAGGTAGCGGCAAAACCGATAAAACTTAACCATGGCCAGCCGCTAATATTACTTAAAAACCACAAAAAGGAAGCGCCCATCAACAACAAACCTAAGCCCATGGCATTAGCTCGACCAAAAGAGCGAGCTACCCAATGGCTAATCGGCAACTGCAAACTAATGCCAAGTACCGAGGTAGTAATAAACACCCAGGTTATAACATCGCTACCCAGTCCTCTCGATGCGACTTCACTAGGTAGAGCTAGGTACAGTTGATGAAAAAACAGGTGGAAAGCACAGGCACAGGCAATGAAACGCAGAAATGCACTATTCGCCAGCATGCTTTGCCATTGCTGCAAAAAATGCTGGTCGCGCCCACGGCGGCTTGATACAGACAAACTGGGTAAATAGTACCACTGAATAACAAATAGCAGCAAAAACATCAGCGCCGAACTCAAACCCACCCAAAAAAAATCGAAACTAATTAAAGTTAAGCCAACTAGGGGACCAAGCAGCATACCGGCCTCTCTCATCCAGCTTTGCATGGCAAACAAGCGATTGCGGCTCGCTTGATCCACAGCCTCATGAGCCAAGTAAGCATTACTTGAAGGGGTAAACAACGCGCCAGCAAAACCAGTGAGAAATGCGCCTAGTAGCAATAAGCCTAAGTTATGTGAAAATCCCAACAGTAAGAAACCGCCAACTCGAACTAGACATCCTAATAAAATCAACCTCTTATAACCGAGGTAATCGCCTAAAGTACCACCCACCAAAAATAGGCCCTGCTGGCTTAACACTCGTAAACCAATAACCAAGCCAACGTGCCACGAGCTTAAATGCAAAGCACTCTGTAAATGCTCTGCCAAATAAGGCAGTAGCATATAAAAACCCAAATTAAAGCTAAAGCCGTTAATCACCAGGACTCTGCTTGCCGCAGACAACTGCTGCCAATCAGCACGGAAATTTATTAAACGCATAAAGTATTTTCTATTGTTAACAACTACTAAGCAGCTACATCAAGCAACTTGTGCAGGCAGACGTTGGGTGCGCACGAAGGGGATCCCTGAGCTGTCATGTAGCACATCGGTTTTGACGCCATATACTCGATGAATTAACTCTGAACTGAGCACCTCTTTAGGTTGGCCCTGCGCGACCAGTTCGCCGTTTTTCAACACCAGCAAATTATCAGCGTACTGAGCGGCGAGATTGAGATCATGCAACACCATAATTGATACCCAATTATTCGCCTTAGTTTGCCGATTAAGGTGCTCTAATAACACTTGTTGAAAGTGCAGATCCAAGGCGCTAACGGGTTCGTCAAGCATCAATACTCGTGGTTCCCGCATCAGCGCCTGAGCAAATAACACCATCTGACATTGACCGCCGCTGAGAGTGCGAATATCTCGATTGGCAAGTTCAATAAGGCCGATCTGATCTAGGGCATGTAATGCTTGCTCTATCAAGCTGTCTTGTAACTTTAATGATAAGGACTTAAGTCTACCTAATAACACCACTTCCAACACCGTTAAACCAATGTCTAAGCGAATATCTTGTGGCATATATCCAAACAACTGCCGCCAATGGTTTAGTTGCTTATAATCTAGCGCCTCTGCTGCGTAACTTATCCAACCTTGCTGAGGGCGAATTTCACCAAATAGGGTTTTTAACAAGGAGCTTTTTCCCGTTCCATTTGGACCAATAATCACGTGAGTTTGTCCAGCCGCTAATTGAAAGTTGATATTTTTTGCTAATATCAATTCATCGAAAGCTAGCTCTAAATTTTGCACTTGCAACATGCTTAGCGCCTCTTACCAATGATCAACCAAAAGAAAAACGGCACGCCAATGATTGCGGTAACAATACCAATTGGAAACAAGGCACCGGGAACAATAATTTTTGACAATACTGAAGCAGTAGACAGCAAAAACGCGCCTACTAGAAAAGAGAATGGAAGAAAGTAGCGCTGATCTTCTCCCACCATCATTCTTGCCATATTGGGCGCCACAATGCCGATAAAACCAATAATACCAACAAAACTTGTCACAGTTGCCGTCATCACTGCTACTATCACCAAGGTTTTTAAACGTAAGCGCGCAACATTTACACCTAGGCTTTTGGCTCTTTCCTCACCCAATCGAAGCGCGGTTAACTTCCACGCATCTTGCAGTAATAGAATGAAACAAAGTGAGCCGACCGCCGCAACAATGGCCAAGTTAGTCCAAGTTGCTTTAGTCAAACTACCAAATAGCCAAAATAGAATTTGTTGGCTCAGCTCTGGTGAAGAAACAAACTGCACCAGAGAAAGCAAAGACTGAAATAAAAACAATAGGGCAATGCCCGCTAAAATCAGTTGCCCAGAGCTAATGTGACGCATCATTGCTAAGCCAAACAAAAGGCTCGCCGAGAACATACAACAAATAAAAGCCCCAATAGGAACAGGCACCTGAGAAGAAAAACCTAACGAGCCCAAATACAGCATAAACGCCGCACCAAAGCCTGCCGCAGCAGCCATTCCCAGTGTATAAGGGCTGGCCATGGGGTTATTCAGAAGCGTTTGCATTTCTGCCCCCCCCACACCTAAACAGCCGCCCACAATAATAGCCATTAGCGCTATCGGTAAACGCAGATTAGTCACAATCACTTGAGTGGTTGCAGACACCTCTGTTGGCATACCCAGCCAATGAGCTAACGCTTTAGCGACATCAGGTACACTTAACATTGAAGGACCAGTAGCCAAGTCCAATAAAAAAGAGAAAAAAAGTATCAGCATAAGAATATTAACTAGCCACCAGCGACGCTTCTCATGGCGGCGCTGGGTGTTTAAGGCATTACTGATAAGGTCAGGATTTAACATATTATCGCTTTATAGATAGCCAGTAACGATACAACATCACTTAGCCCAAGAACTGAATAAATTTGCTCAAAACTCGCAGGATACACCAACACCCACGAAAACAAATGATAATGATTTGCATCAGCATTATATTTAAACGTAAAATGCATTCAAGCTTTTAATCATTATTGATTCGACTATTTGTCAGCCCACCCTTTTATCGACTTAGCATTACTTACTAAAGGACTATTATGCTCAAAAAATTCTTAGCTCTTTTCACTGTTATCCTTAGCTCATACAGTGTGGCTCAAACCGTAACCATTAACGACGTACTAGAACGCGAAGTCAGCTTCAACTCTCCGGCACAGCGTGTAGTTGTCGGCTTTTATCCTGAAGACTATATGGCCATTGGCACCGAAGCCGCTTATGACAGAGTAGTAGGTATGTCTAAGTACATCTGGCAAGCACGCTCAGCCAATTGGGAGATGTATGTCAATTACCGCCCTTCTCTAGATAATATCCCCGCTATTGGCCGAGTTGATACTAAAACTTTTTCCGTGGAAAAAGTGATTAGCTTAAACCCCGATGTAGTCATGCTGGCAGACTGGCAGTTCAAAGGATTAGGTAGCGATATCGAGCGTTTAGAGGCCGCAGGAATCACTGTTGTGGTGGTGGATTACAACGCTCAGACAGCCGACCGCCATGTAAAAAGTACCCTCATTATCGGTGCTATTACCGGACAACAACAACGCGCCAAAAAAATTGCCGATGAATATCAGCAAAATATTAATATCATTAGCCAGCGCTTGGTCGAAGCAAACTTACCCAAACCGCGTATTTATGTGGAATATGGCGCCGCAGGCGTCAATGAAATAGGCTACACCTTTGGCAAAAATATGTGGGGAGCCATTGCTACCAATGCTGGAGGAGAAAATATCTCGGCTCCTTATGTTGAATGGTGGGGTAAACTTAACCCAGAACAAATCCTTACAGCTGATCCAGAGTTAGTTGTAATGACAGGTTATGAAACTGGTAGCGGTGAGGATGCGATGTTAATGGGCCAAGGCATTGATGAAGCGCTAGCCAAGCAGCGTTTAGCTGGCTTTAAGCAACGTATCGGCTGGTCTACCTTGAGTGCTGTTAAAAATAACCGCATGTACGGTGCCTACCATGGTGCCTGTCGTACCATTTTTGATGGAGCAATGGTGCAGTTTTTTGCCAAAGCCATGTATCCAGAATTATTCAGCGATCTTGACCCTGAAGCGGCCTATCGCGACTTTTATAAAAAATACCTTCCAGTGCAACCCCAAGGCAGCTTTATGATTTCATTGTAAGCCATGTAACATTGCTGTCTGCAATGTTGTGTTAGTTGATTTAACCACCACGCATCGATATTTATACTCATATCGGCGGCATAAAAAAAGCAGCTTAATGCTGCTTTTCTCTTAGATGTTGTTTAGCCATTCAAGCCTTGGCTTGCTAAGTACTCTTCATAAGTTCCGTGGAAATCCACTACACCATCTGGGGTTAGCTCGATAATCCGAGTTGCCAAGCTAGACACAAACTCTCGGTCATGACTAACAAATACCAAGGTTCCAGGATAATTTTCTAAAGCTAAGTTTAAAGACTCAATTGACTCCATGTCTAAGTGGTTGGTTGGCTCGTCCATCACCATAATGTTAGGCTTTTGCAAAATTAACTTACCAAACAGCATTCGGCCTTGTTCTCCACCAGAGATCACTTTCACCGACTTATGGATTTCTTGTTGAGAGAACAATAACCGCCCTAGAGTACCTCGAATGACCTGCTCATCATCACCTTCTTTGCCCCACTGCCACATCCAGTCTAACAGCGTTTTATCTTCAGCAAAGTCTGCGGCATGGTCCTGAGCGTAGTAACCAATTTGAGTGTTTTCAGACCACTTGATCATACCTTCACTCTCGGTATCTCCCACCAAACATTTTAATAAGGTGGTTTTACCAATACCATTAGGGCCAATTACCGCAATCCGCTCGCCCACTTCAATCATGAAGTTGAGATCCTTAAATAAGGTTTCTTCGTAGCTTTTAGCTAAACCTTCTACTTCCAAAGCTAAACGGTGTAGCTTTTTCTCTTCCTCGAAACGAATAAAAGGATTTTGGCGGCTCGATGGTTTTACCTCGGCCAATTGGATTTTATCAATTTGTTTAGCCCGGGAAGTGGCTTGCTTAGACTTAGAAGCATTTGCAGAGAAGCGGCTAACAAAAGATTTAAGCTCGGCAATTTGTGCTTTCTTCTTGGCGTTATCTGCTAACATTTGCTCACGCGCTTGGGTGGCCGCGGTCATGTATTCATCGTAGGAACCAGGGAAGGTACGCAATTCACCGTAATCTAAATCTGCCATGTGAGTACAAACACTGTTTAAAAAGTGACGGTCGTGCGAAATGATAATCATGGTACAGTTCCGCTCGTTGAGCACCCCTTCCAACCAGCGAATCGTATTAATATCCAAGTTGTTAGTTGGCTCATCAAGCAGCATGATATCTGGGTCGGCAAACAGCACTTGAGCCAATAGAACCCGAAGTTTCCAACCCGGCGCGACTTCACTCATCGGTCCATAGTGTTGTTCGATAGGAATGCCTACACCTAGCAGCAGCTCACCAGCACGCGCTTCAGCAGTATAACCATCCATTTCAGCAAATTCGGCCTCGAGTTCAGCTGCGCGAATACCATCTTCTTCACTCATCTCAGGGTTAGCATAAATGGCATCACGTTCGGCTTTTACCGCCCACAATTCTTCGTAACCCATAATCACGGTGTCGATAACCGCTTTGTCTTCGTAAGCAAATTGGTCTTGTTTCAATTTACCAATACGCTCATTAGGATCTTTAGCGACATTGCCTGCGCTGGGTTCCAAATCACCGCCTAATATTTTCATAAACGTAGATTTACCACAGCCATTGGCGCCAATTAGGCCATAACGATTACCTTCGCCAAATTTAACTGATACATTTTCAAAAAGAGGCTTTGCGCCAAATTGCATGGTGACATTAGAAGATATAAGCAATGTATTATTCCGCTTGGTTGAGTTTTAGCGCCGTACCCGTTGCTAAAACATGAGACTCAATAATTGGTCGCGCATTATGCCACAACTCGCTTAAACTTCGCACACCAAATGCGTAAGATCACACAAATTAGGCTTTACACAACCAAACAGCGTGAATAATCAGCAGTTAAACCACAAGCCTCGCTTTTTGTGTGACGGTTTCATTCAATTGCATTATTCTCACAAAGAACATCACAAAGAGGACGACTAATGGCTAATTTAAACCAACCCGATGTGCTGGCAAACATTGCTCAAGCAGATAGCGAAAGTCGCTTGCAATACTTAGTAAAAGAAAGTCGTAAACACCACCAATTATGGATCTTAATTGATGACGATGGTTGTGTGATGTTGAACTCGGAAGACGAAGATTGTGTTCCAGTGTGGCCTAACCAAGAGTTTGCCTCGGCTTGGGCAACCGGAGATTGGCAACATTGTAAAGCCGAGGCCATCTCCTTAGCTAAGTGGAAAAGCCGTTGGACAGATGGCCTTACTGATGATGAGCTGTATGTGGCAGTATTTCCTAACCAACAAGAAGAAGGCCTTATTTTATCGCCTTATGAATTTCAAGAAATGCTCGACAAGGGTCGTTAAATCACACTAAAGCAAAAAACCAAGTTTTATATATATTAAGGCCTCATAATAATGAGGCCTTTTTCTTACTACCAACCTTGAGTGTGCTTTTCGACCAGTTGACAATACAAATCAATCTGCTCTGGGCTGTCATTTAAAGCTGAAATATAATGATACTGCTTGCCTCCCGCTTCAATAAATACATCGCGAAGCTCACAAGACACTTCCTCAATGGTTTCTAAACAGTCCACTGAAAAGGCTGGAGAAATAACATCCACAGACTTAATCCCCTGCTCTGCCAACTGCGTCAGCAATTGGTCGGTATATGGCTTAACCCAAGGATCTTTACCAAAACGTGATTGATAACATAAACGCCATTGGTTTTGTTTTAAACCAAGATGGGCAGCCACTTTAGCCGCCGTGTCTTCGCACTGCTGTGGGTAAGGATCGCCATTGCGCGCGTAACGCTCTGGGATCCCATGAAAAGAAAACAACAGCACTTCACCGCGCGCGGTCAGCTCCCAATGTTGTTTAATAGAGTGGGCTAAGGCTTCAATATAAGCAGGTTCGTCATAATATTCTTTTACCATTCGCAGCTCAGGAATATTGTAAGCCTGTTTTAAAGCCTTGGTATAACTATCAAACACTGGCGCAGTCGTTGATACCGAATATTGAGGATACATTGGTAGCAACAATACCCGTTGGTGGCCTGCATTTAATACTTGTTCGACCACCTTTGGAATATCCGGTTCACTGTAGGTCATAGCCAAATAAACTTCATATTTACCCGCCAGTTTATTAGCCAACTTCAAGCGAATTTGCTCGCTGAACATTTTTAGTGGAGAGCCACCCTTCAACCATATTTGCTGATAGAGTTTTGCCACTCGGCGAGAACGCAGTGGTAAAATTAATCCATATAGCAATGGTAGCCACAGTATTGGAGGCAGATTAACCACCCGTTTGTCGGATAAAAAACGGCCTAAAAAACTGGCTACGGCACTCGGCGTGGCTTGCTCAGGGGTACCTAAGTTCACCAATACCACAGCACATTTCAATTCATTGTCGACTTTTGACATGCACACTTCCTTAGATTATAAGTGACCAGTTTACGGCATTTAAGCGGATAAAAAAAAGCGGCTAAAGCCGCTTTTTTCTCTGTTAATTACAATAACAATTAGTCAAGTAATTCAACTAATTGATTACTGATGGCTTCAACCGATTGAGTACCGTCTAGTTTGAAGTATTTGCTATTGCCTTGCTTCGCTTCGTTACCATAGTAATCAACTAAGGGCTTAGTTTGCTCGTGGTAAATAGCTAAACGATCGCGAACAATGCTCTCTTCATCATCAGGGCGAATCACCAAGTCTTCGCCGCTAACATCATCTTTACCTTCAACTTTAGGCGGATTGTAAACCACATGATAAACACGGCCACTACCTGGGTGAACACGGCGTCCGCTCATACGCTTAACAATTTCTTCATCAGCTACGTCAAACTCAAGTACTGCATCAATGCTAATACCAGCTTCTTTCATCGCATCAGCTTGAGGGATTGTACGAGGGAAACCGTCTAACAAGAAGCCTTTTTGACAATCTTCTTGTTGAATACGCTCTTTAACTAAACCAATAATCAATTCATCTGACACTAATTGGCCAGCATCCATTACTTCTTTGGCTTTTTTGCCTAAGTCAGTACCTGCTTTTACGGCGGCGCGTAACATATCGCCAGTAGAAATTTGAGGGATGCCGTAACGCTCCATGATAAATTGTGCTTGGGTACCTTTACCCGCGCCAGGAGCGCCTAAAAGAATGATGCGCATAATTGCTGTTCCTTGATTTAGTTTTAATGCTTTTTACAAGAGACGTGAATTTACACTGATGAGCCGCTAACTACAAGTCAAGCTCGACTAAAGTTGAGTCTGGCGAAGCCGCGAATAGTAGTGTTGTTTATTGCTGTACATATTTTGATCTGCCTGTTTATACAAGCGACTAAAGTCAACTTCCTCGGTAGACGCATAGCCGAAAGAAAAGCTCACTAAAGGCTCGCCACCGAAGCTATTTAAATCAATTGCCACCTGGTTATTTTGCCGTTCGTTTAAGCGCGCAGCCAACATTTCAATTTTTTCCAACTGAGGCCCAGCCAAAACGATTGCAAACTCATCTCCGCCAATACGATAGTAATCATTGCTAATATCAGCGCAGCATTCAGCTAATACCGCAGCTACCGATACGATCAATTGGTCACCCTTTTCATGGCCTTTTTCATCATTCATTCGCTTCAGGCCATTCACATCAATGACAAACATACAGACTTCAGCATCTAACTGGGTTTCTAAAGAAAACTGTAATTCATCGAAGGCCTTACGATTTTTTATCCCAGTAAGCGAATCGGTTCTGGCTAAGTGGTCAAGCTCTTCATTCAAACTGCGATTTTCTAAGAAGGCACTAAGCTCCGTCACAAACAACATAATCCGATTACTCGTTTCTTCACTTAACTTGGTCTCATTGATCAATAACCACCCCAGCTTGTCGCCACCACAACGAATGCCAAATACGTTTACCCATTGTTGGTTAAGCTCAATGCTAAAACGATCCCAACGCTGTCTTGCTTTGCTGGCAATTCGAGTTTGTAGTTCGTCAAACTCATTTAGTTCAACGGACAAAGACTCGTAAACACGTCTATGGCCCCGAGATTTTGGTAGATGAATCACCAAGCCAATATTTGGAAAACACATGGCCAATATTCGTAGTGCATCAATGGCGATTTGTCGGTTTCCTTTACTGGCTTCCAAAACACGGCGAAATTGCACTAATTGCTGGAAGAAAAAGTTACTTTGGGCGAGGTTGTCCATTGACAATTCTAAGTCTCTAGTACGCTCTTCAACTTTATACTCAAGTTGGCTATTAAGATGTTGCACTTCTTCTAGATAACCTGCACGCAACTTGTCGATTCTGGCTAACTCTTGGTTTTTTTCTTGAAGCGTACGTAACTGTTTGCCAATGGTGGTTTTCATTTGTGCTAATAGGCTGGCAACATCGGTAAATTCTTGAATCGTCAGTTTATTGTCATTAACCCAATCGGAATCTCGTCCCTTTTCAAAATCACGTATTAATCCATATAAACGGCCAAAAGCACGCGCCACTAGATGGGCAAACAACATGATGATCGCCATAATAATGGCGATTACCACGATGCTCGACGCCATGCCCGACGCCATAGTTTCTCTTACTTGCTCGGCTAAGCTCTCTAAGCCTTGACCCACCTTAATTTTTAACCAAACCGAGTTTTGGTAGTTACGGCCGCTTATCACTAGACGACTGTCGTGCGCCACATCGTAGTTTGCGTCATCAATCAAGTTACCTTCGATTTGCTTCTGTTTATAAAAAAAGCCCAAGCGTTCATTCTCGTTTAAGCTTGCATCCACCAATTCAGCCAACTTGTAAATGGGCACTATAGCCACGAGGTAACCGCTCACCGTAATATGGTCAATGGCTTTATCCGAATAAATAGGCACGACATAAGCTAGGCTTTTATGCTGACCACTTCTATTCACTAAGGCATAATCATCGATAAGAAACACCTTGCTTTTAGAAGCAATATTTTTTATTGCAAAGGGGCCAGTAAAAGTTGAAGTAATTAAACCTGAGCGCTCTAAAGCAAGGATGTTTCCCGCATATGACTCCACCACAAAACCTTCATCATCAACTAAATACAGTGATTCGATTAATGGGGCATCTAGAACAAAGTTGGACAACACATCGGGGAGATGGATCGAGTACAACAGATCGTCTATGCCTTTAACAAGGGCATCTTGCTCTGATAATAGCCGCAAACCATTGGTTAAGATTTCATTGTTGTGGCGAAGTTCAGCGGCTATTTGATTGGCCGATGCAGCCAAACGGCTATCAACTGACTTATAAACAAAGTTATACATTTGCTTATATAAAGTAAAAGACAGCACCGACACAGGGACAATGGCCACAAATATTAATAACAAAAAAGTGATAGACCGGAGTCTTATAGTCATTGTTAATGTCCGCGTTTCTCGATTTCTCTGTCAGCTATCGACTGCATATATTCGGTCGCTTGCTCCACACTATAATGGTGTTCCATATAACGATTGAAACCACGTTGTAGAGCGAGCCAAACAAGGGTCATTTCCTCAGCACTGGGCATCGCTTTAGTTTGCTGCATCTGCAACAACATTTGCTGGTCGTTAGCTGAAAGACTGTGCTGATATTGACTTAAAACATGTCCATTTGCTGGAATAAGACCACCTTCTTGATAAATAATATCCTGTGCTTTATCGCCTTGCATATATAGGCTAAATGCTTTGATAGCCTGATATTTTTTACTGTTTTCCGATAGGCGAGGAAAAGCTAATACATAACCAGAAAACATCGGCTTCATTGTTTTTCCTTGGATGCTCGGTAAGATTGCTACCCCCAGCTGGTCGCCCAAGGTTTGACTTAAATCATTATAGATCCAATCGCCGTTAATCATGTACGCGACTTCACCACTTTTAAACCGCGCAACACTGCAATCATGGTTGCAGTTGGGGTCAACTAAACCAATATCTCTTAGTTCTTTGTAATAACGCAAGGCCTTGCGCATTGGCTCTGTATTCAAAGTGATTTTACCTCGATCCAAAGGCCAACCATCGAAAGCGGTTAAAAATGGAATAAACCAGTACATCTCAGCAAAATTCCATACAATTGTTTCATAACCTTCTTGAGCTAAGGCCGCATGTTGCTCTAGTAATTCAGACCACGTCGCAATCGCTTGTTTTACAATACTCTTATTGTAATAAAGCACTAAATGGTTACCTTGAAACAAAGGAATACCGTACTGTTGCCCATCGGTATATCCGGCGTTAAGGATTCGTTGTTGGTTCTCGTCAACAATCCAGCCTTGGGGCACTGGACTTAAGGAAATAAGTTGGTGCATCCCCACAAAATCGCTGGGAACATATAAAATGTCAGGTAAGGTATTCGTACGTGCCTGATTTAGCACCTCCTCTCGCAGTCGCTCAGATAGAAAGTTGTTCTTTTCAACGCTTACGGGATAATTTTGTTCAAATTTTAGTATCGCACTATCAAGATATTGTGAAGGATTATGTGCATTCCATAGCGTGAGTTTATTTGCCGCTTGTACAGATAAACAAGCCAAACCTAGAACGAATATCCAAAAACGCATGTTAGCCACCTGTTATTATTTTTTTTCACATTCTAACAATGATCTATCAGTTTAACTGTGAGCCAATTCTATGCAAATAAGCCCTAATTCAATAATCTTTAAAAATGTTAACTTCGCTGTCTTACTCTAGTGTAGGCCTTATTCTCGCAAGATTTAATCCAAAAAAAAGGCAGCCTAATGGCCGCCTATATTTCGATGAAACTGTATTACGCAAGCAACTTATTGATCTTTTTGATAAACTCAGAAGGATTTTCTAAACTACCACGCTCTGCCAAGGTCGCTTGGTCTAGTAATAAGCTCGCCCACTCAGCAAATTGTTCTTCATCTTGCTCATCGGCAACCCGCTTGATTAAGTCATGATGTGGGTTTAACTCAAAAATATACTTCTGCTCAGGCACATCTTGACCTACCGCCTGCATCAGTTTTTGCATTTGCGTACTCATGTCATTGTCATCCACAACGATACAAGAAGGCGTATCGGTGAGACGGTAAGTTAAACGTACGTCTTTCACTTTGTCACCCAGTGTTTCTTTTACTCGGCTTACAAAACTAGCGTATTCGGTTTCATCTTGCTCTTTTTGCTTCTTGGTTTCTTCATCATCCAAATCGCCTAAATCTAAGTCGCCTTTGGTGATAGAAACTAAGCTCTTACCCTCCGCTTCAGATAAGTGACTAATTAGCCATTCATCAACACGGTCATGCATCAGTAATACTTCAATGCCTTTACGCTTAAAGATCTCTAAGTGTGGGCTGTTTGCAGCGGCAGCATAGCTGTCGGCTGTCACATAGTAAATCTTGTCTTGGCCTTCTTTCATTCGCTCTACATAATCAGCAAATGAAACATTTTGCTCTGCGCTGTCGTTATGGGTAGAGGCAAAACGTAGTAACTTAGCAATTTGCTCTTTGTTAGCAAAATCTTCAGCTGGACCTTCTTTTAATACCTGACCAAACTCAGACCAGAAACTTTGGTATTTCTCAACATCATTTTTTGCCATACGCTCTAACATAGTCAGCACGCGTTTAGTACAGGCACTACGCAGGTTAGCGGTAGTTTTGGTGTCTTGAAGAATTTCACGAGAAACGTTAAGTGGTAAGTCGTTTGAATCCAGCACACCTTTTACAAAACGAAGATAACCGGGCATAAACTCATCGGCATCATCCATAATGAATACCCGTTGCACGTACAGTTTTAAGCCATGCTGACGTTCACGGTTCCACAAATCGAAAGGCGCTTTACTAGGAATGTACAACAAGCTGGTGTAATCCTGCTTACCTTCAACTTTGTTATGTGCCCAAGTAAGGGGATCAGCGAAATCGTGCGAGATGTGCTTATAAAACTCGTTGTACTCTTCTTTGGATATATCGTTTTTCCCACGAGTCCATAATGCGGTCGCTTTATTAATCGATTCCCATTCACCAGGGACCGCAGCAATTTTTTCACCGTCAGGGCCTTCAGACTCCGGGGTTTCCTCTTTCCACATTTGTACCGGAATAGAAATGTGATCTGAATATTTAGTGATGATAGAACGTACTTTCCAGCTATCAAGGAATTCGTGCTCATCTTCACGTAAATGCAAGGTAATGTCGGTACCACGGCTCTGTTTAGTAATATCGGCAACTGTATAATCACCTTCACCGGCACTTTCCCAACGCACGCCCTGCTTAACGTCTGCGCCAGCTGCGCGGGTTTCTACGGTAACTTTATCAGCAACGATAAACGCAGAATAAAAACCAACCCCAAACTGGCCAATGAGCTGAGAGTCTTTAGCACTGTCGCCACTTAGCTGGCCAAAAAACTCTTTAGTACCAGACTTGGCAATTGTACCTAAGTGCTCAACCACTTCATCGCGGGTCATACCGATACCATTGTCAGACAAGGTAATGGTTTTAGCATCTTGGTCAAAGCTAACGCGTACCCGAAGGTCACCATCATCTTCAAATAAGGCGTTATTTTCTAAAGCTTTAAAACGAAGTTTATCGGCGGCATCAGCGGCGTTAGATACTAATTCACGGAGGAAGATTTCTTTATTTGAATAAAGAGAGTGGATCATCAATTGAAGCAATTGTTTTACTTCAGTTTGAAAGCCATGAGTTTCAGCATGAACTGCATCAGTCATTGTTTTGTTTCCTTTGCTTTTACACATAGTTCGGTTATTGATAAGCGATATGGGGGTAGCAAAACAGATTTCAAGCAAAACGAAGCAAATTTTATAAACAATGTTGGCTGCCCACCCTAAAGTAGGCCCGAATTGTGATGGTAATCAGCTTAGTCTAATTGCTGGCGGCCAATTAAAGAATGCGACAAAGTGGTTCCGTCTACACTATCTAACTCACCGCCTAAGGGGACTCCATGAGCAATGCGCGATACCTTAACTTGATAACGTTTAGCCATATCGTGAATGTAATAAGCGGTCGCTTCACCTTCTACGGTGGGGTTAGTGGCTAAAATTAATTCCGTTACTGACTCTGCTGCCAAACGCTGTTCCAGTTTATCTAGATGCAGTTCACTTGGGCCAATGCCATCTAGCGGCGAAAGATGGCCCATTAAAACAAAATAACTACCATAAAATTGTGCAGTCTGTTCGATGGCGGCCACATCGGCGGGAGTTTCTACCACACATATTACCCCCTTACTCATCCGTTTAGCCGATTGGCAAATTGGACAACGCGCCTCCTCGGCAAAATTGCGGCAAATTTCGCAATGCCCCACGGCTTCCATTGCCTGAGTAATACTGGCAGCAAGTTGCAGCCCATCACGCCGCTTTCGCTCTAACAAATCAAAGGCCATACGCTGAGCGCTGCGCGGACCAACCCCGGGTAATACTTGCAAGGATTTTATCAATTGTTCAATGCTAGGACTGTATTTCATGCAACTTCCACTAGACTCAAAATAAGCGCAGCTAATGTAACAGTGCCGTTAATAAAATTCATTAGTCGGTGCAAAATAATTCAGCCTTTAGCCTCAGCTAAGGCTAGACCCACCGCGACGAATGCACGTATGATGAAACCCTCAATCGGTGAGCATTTTCAAAGTGAATTTTGGCCTGCTGACTGTGGAGTCACTAACACAGAAATGCGTCGCCTAGCTAGAATCAACACGGCCCTGTACTAGCAAAGCAACAATGAAACAAGGATGACTGTGAATATTCGATTTAAATTAGTACTGTTGATTAATTTAGTGTGCCTAATCGTTATTGCTAGTGTGGCTTCACTGAGTCTGCCCTATCTTTATCAGCAGCATAAAAGTAGTGTGGAAAGCGAAGTCAAAGCCGCCCTGTCCTTATTTGAAATTAGCGCTAGGCGTGCGGTGAATATTCAAAATACCCAAACGCTCAAAGCGTTAGCCAATGAGTTACTTAAATCCCCTAGCATTAACTATGTCAAAGTTACAGACCAAACCAGCCAACAGATATTGCTGGAATCCGGTGATTCTCGGCAACGCGCCACACAAGACGGACTAACCACCAATAAACTAGCCGCCTTACTTAACAATCAACAGCAGCCAGCAAGCCAAATTAACCCAATTGCTTGGGTAGAAATTGAGTTTGTTAGCCCCAGTAATTTGTATCAATGGCTTTATCCGCATCGACTTGAAATCATCAATCTATTAATGCTGCAGTTTCTATTGCAACTGTTTCTCAGCCTAGTGGCGAGCCGCACAAACCTCTCTTATCAAGCAAAAGAGCAAGTAACTGACGAGGCAACAGAACAATCTGTTGTCCAGCATGACAGCAATAGCACGTTAATTAAAAGCAACCAAGCGCTCAAAGAAGAAATCAACAAAATTGAAAAACAGCAGCGCAAAGATAGACAAAAGCTAAAACAAATCATTACCTTATCTAAGCGCGCCAACAGCATAAAAAAAACCTTGTTAGAACAAAGCCAACAAGCCTTTGTTATTGTCGACGAGCATAACCATATCATTGAGGCCACTCCCAAAGCCTTAAGCATACTTGCTAGCAGCAAAGAGCAGCTGCTTAAATTTAATCTCAATCAACACTTTTTAGTACAACAACAAGTGAAAAATCCGCCCGAATTTATGGAGCTATTGCTGAGCTATCCTGAAGACTTTTACCTTTTTGCTGAAGCAAAAGATCAGCAAAAGCGCTACGCGATTAATCATTTGGCACTGCACTTTGACAAAGACAGTTTATATTTACTCAACATTATTGAGCGCTTCCCCGCCACCGATACCACTGAACCATTAGCCAAAGCTCGTTGGCAAACACTGGAAGTTAGCAATTTATATTCGCCCTTAAAAGCGGGCTGCCTCGCCGCAGTGAAACAATTGCAAACGGTAAACAACACCACACCAACTGATCAACAACAAAGTTTAGACGCCCAACTTCGCTTAACTACCCTACTCGCCTGCCTTCCGTGGCAACAAAACCAACCCCAGCCATTGAAGCTACGAGCAGACAATTTTGTCGAGTTATTCGAACAACGGCTTAGCCGGTTCAGTGCCTTATATCAGGCCAATCACTTGCGTTGGGCGCTAATCGTAAGCCCAGAAGTCAAACAGCATTACCTGTTTAATTACCACCATATGCAAGCACTTATCGACCTGCACTTATATTTAATTTCACAGTATCCCCCCAAGGCGCAAGTGCTATTGCAAATAAATATTGAAGATCAGCAACTGGTGATGTCGCTGGATGCAGAAAATGCCAGCTTACTTACACCGCTTCAGCAATCGCTACTAGCTTGCAGCGCAGCCTTATGCAAACAAATTGGCGCCCACCAGCGGCAACAGCAAGACTCCTTAACGGTTACCTTCGCCCTAGAACCTACCAGTGAAAAGCAACTAAACCAAGTCCTCACCAAACAGGCGGTGATATTAGACATTCAAGACGCGTTTATTCAGCAATGCCTTAAGCTGCAGTTGCAACTGCTAGATTATCGAGTTCTAGAACTCGCCGACATTGACCAATGCAATACCGATGAAGCACTAAGCTATATTTGCGGGCGGCTCCCCAAGCAACCAGAGCAAGACATGCTGCAAGAACACAACGCCTCAGTTATTTTGCTCAGTGAACAAGTTCCTTACTCGACACCGGACTCAATACCTACCAGCGTGTGTTTAAGGGCGTTTTTTGCCAGTTTTGCGGCACGAGGGTTGGCCACGTTGCCCGATCCCGAGCCATTCGAGATATCATTAATGACCAATGCCATGTTGGCCATTGAAGTAGGCCAAGAGGAAGCGCCAACGACCCACATCGCCTCATTTAGTAGCCAACAACAAAATCCCTTTAAAACATTGGTAAATATTAGTTCTGCGCAATTAAATTGGCAGCATAGAGAATGGCAACCGGGCTACAACCAAATTAGAAACCTAGGCCCAGTGGATTATTTACTACTTGAAATGAGTGCGCTCAACAAAGAACGTATCAAGCAACTTAATTCACTGACCGATAAACCGCAGTTATTAATTTATCAAGACCAAACATTAAGCGAGGACTTAAGCCAGCTCAGCGAATTTCGATTAAACCTATTACAACCAGAGCAATTCCAACAGCAACTTTGGATGCTATTGCTAAACCATCATTATTATCAACAAAGTTTAGAATCGCTGTGTAGCGATGAGCAACTGTGGGAAGCTCAGCAGCTAGGAGAATTGAATGCCAACCTGGTTATTCAACACCTAAGCCAAACCAACACTACCCAGCAAGCTCCAATTAAGCCGCAAGACTCCCCTAGTAAAGCGCATCAACCCTATGAAAAGGCCCTTGCTCAAGTATTTAAACGTGAAATAAAAGAACGGGCTCAAGTTATGACTAATTCTGCTCAAGAGCAGCAATGGCAGGAAGTTCAGCAACAACTTAGCGCTATTCAATTTAGTGCCGAGAAGTTCTCATCTAACTCTCTAAACGAGCAAATTGAAGCGCTAAGCCAAGCCACCTATCAACAAGATAGTCCAGCTTTAGAAAGGGCTCTTGCTCAACTATCTAAGGCAGATAGTTGAGCTAGCAACAACATAGTTATGGCATAGGGGTTAATCAACAATAAGGTCGTAGTTTTTACGCAGAATATCGATAACTTCCTGTTTAGGGTTGTCAGCAATCTCGATTTTCGCGCCAATGATTTTCTCTGCGATACCAATATAAGTGCTAGAGATTTTCATTAATACCTCTAGCGGTAGCTGATTATCTCTGGCTAAGGCTTCACGCTCGGGCATACGATTTTTATCTAATAAAATGTCAGGTTCAGGGAAGTGATTAAGCAATAGTTGTCGAAAGTCTTCTTTCGAATTTTCGACAATATTACCCTGACGATACTCGCCGCCATCCCATATGCGAGAAGAATCAGGCGTGCCCACTTCATCCATATAAATTAACTTATCGTTACCCTGTGCGTCGGTGACATAACCAAACTCAAATTTAGTATCGACAAAGATTTGGTCAATCTCTGCGAGGGCTTGACTAATTACCCCAAAACCTTGTTTCAACAAGGTCTCGTAAACATCAATATCGCTGGCAGATTGAAAGTTAAACGCTGCATAGTTTTGCTCAATATTCTGCCGCGTCACATTTACATCATCAGCTTCTGGCACACCAGGAATGCCTTTTAAAACACCTTTAGTTGAAGGGGTCATCAACAACTCTGGTAGCTTTTGGTCACGCTCTAAACCTTCGGGTAGCTCGATGCCACAGAAATTGCGTTCACCGTTTTGGTAGGCGCGCCACATTGAGCCAGTTATGTATTGGCGGCAAATCGCTTCAATCATCACAGGGCGGGCTTTTTGCACAATCCAAACTAGAGGATGAGGAATATCCAAAATATGACTATCAGCTAGGCCTTGTTCTTTAAACAACTTAAACCAGTGATTAGAAATGGCGTTTAATGCAGCCCCTTTGCCGGGCACCCCTTTTAAGCCTTGTTCGCCATGCCAAATACAATCAAAAGCTGAAATACGGTCGCTGATTACCATAATAGCTAACGGCGTATCTTCGGCCACGTTGTAGCCCTTTTCTTGAATGAGTCGTTTGCTGTCGGCCTCGGTTAGCCAATAGACTGAACGAACCTTGCCACTATGAACCGGCGCATCGGTACGAATGGGTAAATCATTATTCACTGCTAATACTTTATCAGCGAGACTCATGGTAAACCGTCCTCTAAATCATGAGTGAAAAACCAGCGGCGATAGCCTTAACAACTGACTTTTACGGGGGAACATTAAAGTGCTGAAGGATTTTACCAGAATGTACGGCAACTGCTAGCCATTCTCTCTAACAACAATGACTAAAGCTGAGCCGAATCAAACAGTAGCTCTACGACTCTAGCCATCGTTTCCCCATCAACCGCTATCAACCTAGCTATAAACAACATCAAACTAGGACAACGAAGCGGATGTACGAGGTTGACGTATCACTTTAAACCGCTGCGGCACCGTGTATAAGGCGCGTCCAATACCACGGTTACTGAAATGCCAAACTAGCAGACTGAGAGCCACAGTTACTGCCGTAGCAACCGCAGGATAAAGTAACAACCAGAGATCTGCGCTTAAGCCACCCAGTGGCTTAGTTAAATCGAATATAGCCGGGATCACCAAAACCCCAATCAATTCGATAAAAATCCTATGTAATACGTAGATCTGTAAAGTATTACGACCTATCCAAGAGATCACGCTCATCTTAGCGACGCGTTGCACTAGATTAAACAGTGGCACACTAATAAAAATAATCGAGAAGCTAGCCAACATGGGTATTGAGAAGCCTAACGCCTTGGCGATAAATAAGAATAAAATGGGAAATCCGGCCAGCAACAAGCTGTTTACGTTCAAACGGCCCAATAAACCAAAGACCTTGCTGCCGAAAAAGCAACCGAACGCAAAATACATCCCATTCATAAAGATACTTTTTACCGGCCAAGGCGGCGCATATAACCAACCAAAGCAATGAAGCGCCAACATAGTGACCGCAGCCAGCCACCAGTAACGCGCTAGGCTTTTACAAACAATGAAATAAACCACCAGCGCATACAAATACCATAAGCTGCTATGCCCTTTGAAGGTTTGCCAGATGAATTCCAATAACTCTCTACTATATAAGGCATTTACCGCGCTGCTAAGCTGCTCGTCTGGGCGCCCAAACCAATTAATAACATACACTGTTAGCCATTGAATGATGCCCCATAATAGGAATAGATAAACCAAATTTAAAATTCGCTTATCAAAAACATCATGCCAAGATTTTGTACAGACCGAGCTATGAACCAACATTCCTGAAATAACAAAAAACAGCGGCATTCTAAGAGGGGCTAAGTAGTGACTAATTTTCTCATTCAGATGATAAAAAATTTCACCGTTCACTTCTGATACAAACGTCGGCAACGAATAAGAGGTAACAATAACGTGATGAAAAACGACAAGCAGTATACAACAGCCCTTGGCTGCATCGATCCAATCGATTCTGGTTTTCAAATCCTTTTGCATAAGTAGTCCTTTGTTTAACTAAACAAGCACTCTCACCATCTACCGCTCAAACACAATAATAGTGATCTATATCACACTAAACTATATCGTATAACTAGATCCACCCCTATTTGATGACAAAAAACCACTTAAATTAGCCCTGATACCGATAACAAATACAAGGTGAGACGACACACTCAGGCATTACGGGTATCGGTTATGTCTTACCAAGCAGAATTAATCGAGCACAGTACCAACATTTCAAATCAGTTACTGACATTTACTAGCGAGGTATTATAAGAAACAACAAGACAGGCATTGTAGAAGAGTCGAAGAAGTGCCGATAACCGAAAGGATACGGCACAACAAGTTTAACTTAGAGTTCTAGCTCAGCCTCATCGAAATACCAATAACCTCGATTCAGTACCTCCAACAACCAGTCAAACTGATGACTATCTTGTTGCAGCGCACGTAAAGAATGAGCATCTATCGCGTTATGGTCACACATACTTTTTGCCAAAGCCCAAGAGCAATTGGGCACCGTATAAGAATGACCATCAACAAATATTTGATAAGGCAATACATCTAGATACAGGGCTTTGATACCGGCACAGCGTTTCAAGTTCAAGCCCTGCTCCACTAATTCAGCTAAATCAGCAAGGCCTAGCTGCTGCTCGGTGTTGTGTAGCACTACAACATCCGAGCTATGAGCACTCTCACTTAAGAATTCACCTAAGAACTGAGCGCTAAACTCTGGCGAACTGAGTAGCTTAACCATCATTTTATTCAAAGCTTGGCTTTCATGTTCGGCTATACGGCCATGTTCTTGGGTAGGGCTGCGTTTGGCATCGCAGAAGCGTGCTGTTTGCGGCTGGTATTGCAATAGATAATCGGCAAAACCACTCACCAATTCCAAAGCGTTAGGAGCTCGAAAACCGATAGAATAATTCATCGCCGCTTCCAAAGCATAGCCTTCGTGAGGACATCCCGGAGGAATGTACAGTACATCACCGGGCTCCAATACCACATCAATACTCGCCTCAAAGGGCTCACAATGTTTTAAATACTGGTTTGGGCTAAACTCCTTTAAAATTTGCTTGCTACCAACCCGCCAGCGCCTTCTACCCTCACCTTGAATAATGAATACACAGTATTGGTCTATGTGCGGCCCAACCCCACCCTCGGGTGTAGAATAAGAAATCATTACATCGTCAAAGCGCCAGTTAGGTATAAACTGAAAGGCTTCAGCTAGCTGGTTCACCTGAGGGTGCCAATGGTCGACCCCTTGAACCAGTAACGAGCTATGTGATTCACCCAATATAGCAAAGTCATCAAATGGGCCTAACTGCACCTGCCATTGTTGTTGATGACAAGTCACCACACGTGACTGAATCTCTTGCTCCATGGCTAACCCTGCTAACTCTTCCGCACTCAAGGGGTCAACAAACTTTCCCATTCCTTTTTTTAAAACAACGGCTTGCTGCTGCCAATACTTAGCCATAAATTCTTGTTGATTGAAAAAGACTTCATACATCATGTAACTTCCTCATATTCAGTCCTTCCAGTGTATACTATTTGCCAAGGCGATTTTACATCACCTTCACGGTTTAACCATGAGACAAATTGCATAAAACGCTGTATTCTAGCGATCGCTATACAGGGATAGATACACCTACCATGACGACACACTTTCAACTCTTCGACCTTCCAGAAAACGCCACTGAAGAGCAAATTCGCACCCGTTACAAACAACTTGCTGCACGTTGCCACCCCGACAAAGGCGGCTCTTCGCAATTGATGATCATGATAAAAAACAGTTATCAAAAACTGATCATCGGTGAAGGAGCGCTGGCCATTAACCAACACCTAGATGACAGCAACAAACAAATCATCGAGTTAAAGAAAACCATTCATCAGCAACAGTTTTACATTCAAAAGCTCAGTGTCGCCATTGCCAAGCAGGCACAAATAAAAGAGACCAAACGAATAAAAAAAATACTTATGCCAGCTCTATTGGGCGTCCTAAGCCTACTTATCATTGTATTAGCTGGAAAAAACTATCAACACAGCAAGCAGGAGCAGGCTGAACAAGCCAACACCCTTAGCCAAACTCCGCCTGCACCTATCGCTCTCGATGACCAACAAAGCACCAGCGAACCGGATCAAACTCAAATCTGGGAGCTAAAACAAAAACTTCGCTTAAGCCGCGCCATGCAGCAGTACTTAGAAACCGACTTAGACACCAGCTTAGCGATAATTCAGCACCAATTAAGCAAGGCCGCTACGCCGCTTAGCCAGGCACAGCTGCAATTTTTAGCGCAATATGAGATAAGTTCGGCCGCACCAGCACCAAGCCAAACACAGCAAGTCAACACCAAGGCTTCCCTTGGTGAATCCTCTCAGCAACAAGCCCAAAGCACGCTAGAACAAGACTTAGACGTTAAGGCACGAGAGTAAATAAGATGAAAGCCCCAAATGACCCCCAATCGGCTAACTTGAAAAAACCGGTCGAATTAGGTAACACTTAAACATCTTATTCTCAACCTAAACCAAGCATGCCTTACCAATCTCTACTCTCACCTATTCACCAATTTTTACATTGCGAAACCCCCGCTGCCTGGCTGGTTGAAGCACAAAAACCAGAAAATTTGGGCTTATTATTAATTGACCATGCCAACGCCGAGTGGAAGGCAGCCGCCAGTGCCAGCAAGCTGATGTTAAAATATGCAGGACAAGACAACCCCTCGTTGCAACAGGAAGTAAAACACTTACTGGCCCCTTACGAATTCATTATTTTTAGGGCGGGTAAATTGTCACTCGAGACTTTCTGCGCTTGGTTTTTTCCTTGTGGACTAGCAAAAGCGAGTACTGAACAATGGGCGCTAGCACATTCAGCGCTTGCCTTAATCAAACGTTGCCAATTGGCGCCCTGCTTAATCGAACAGATAGAGTCTGAGCTTCTTGCTCACGCTCCCTTAGCAACACGAGATCAAGCCACTACCTCAGCGATAGTTCAACAAAAGAAACAACAAGACAGTGTATTTAACCAGCAGTTATTAGAAGAAATGCGCTTACTGATTAAGGAAGAATTGCATCATTTTGAACAGGTATTTGCCATCATGGCTAAGTACGCTATTAGTTATCACAATGTGTCAGCGGGCTCTTACGCCAAGGGCTTAATTTCACAAGTTCGCCACTTTGAACCCGAAGCCTTAATCGATAAATTAATCATTGGCGCATACATCGAGGCCCGCTCCTGTGAACGCTTTGCTAAATTGGCCCCTTCTCTACCCCTTGAAATTGGCCAATTTTATACCTCGTTGTTGCGCTCGGAAGCACGCCATTATCAAGACTATTTACAATTGGCGGCACAACTATGTCCAGCACCGCAGCTGGATACGCGAATTAAAGAAATTGGACAAGAAGAGGCACGTCTAATCTTAAGTGAAGAGTCTTTGTTTCGTTTTCACAGTGGTATTCCTACCCTAGCCACTACAGAATAACGACTAGGCAGTCCCGATTTAAAAAGGAGTTAAGGGTGAGAATTTCAGAAAAACCTTTAAAGCAATATCCCTTGTTTATTCGTCCTTTCTTTTGGCGGCAACGGAAAAAGTATGGACAGGTGTTAAAACCCGGTTTGTTATGGGGGCGCAGCCCATGGCTATTTGCAACAGTAGCACTGTTGTACGGCGCCCTAGACCGTAAAAAATCACCCTTATCACCAGTGTTACGCTCGCTAGTCACAGTACGGGTTTCGCAAATTAATTGGTGTGAATTTTGTGTTGATATTAACTCAAACACCTTAGTTCAACGTGCTGGAGCACAGGCCAAACTCAAGGCTTTAGCTGACTGGCAAGACGCCAAAGTGTACAGTTTGGAAGAGCAACTAGCCCTTGAATATACCGAGGCGGTTACCTTTTCAGATAAGCAAGTCAGCGATGAGTTAATGAAGCGACTCAAAGCATATTTTAATGATGATGAAGTGGTCGAGCTAACCGGCCTAATTGCTTTTCAAAATATGTCTAGCAAATTCAACGCAGCTTTGGATGTACCGGCTCAAGGCTTCTGTCATCTTCCCGATACCAGCAACGAACTCGATTAAGCGCAATTTAATAAACGGCTTTGGAGCAAATATGGCTAAGTGCTACACTCAATTTGATCCGGTGATTGTCTTAAGCCGTAGCTATTGAATAAGCTATTATTTCAGACAAGGTGAATTATGCGCTTACCCCTTTTTACTTTAGAACTATTCCTATTGCCCGGCGGTATCAGCAAACTTCGTATATTTGAGCCGCGCTACTTACGTTTAGTCTCAATTGCCAGTGCCGAGTCAAAAGGCTTTGTCTTATGTCAGCCCAAACTCCAGATCAACGATCAATTTGAAATTGGCGTACATTGCACCATAGAAGATTTCGAACAGTTAGACGACGGTATGCTCGGTATAACCATAAAAGCGACCAAACGGGTTAGTTTAACTGACATAAGCCAAGCCGATGACAAATTGTTTAGTGCTGTAGCCACCGAACTACCGGATTGGCCGGCAGAACCAGCCAAAGACCAACACGATGGTTTAAGTGATAAGCTTAAGCAAGTGCTTAACTTACACAGCCTTTACAAGGAGTATCCCGACACTATCGATTATCAAAATGAAAATTGGATCGTCTCGCGCTGGTTAGAATTGCTCCCATTTTCCATAAAAGCCAAAAATCAGATCCTTCATGAGGATGACTTTTCCAATTTGAAAGCCCTAGTGCATCAATTGATATCAGACGTCACTATTGAAATGGATTAAAGTGTATTTAAAATAAATACTTACGCGACAATATTCGGGTTATTATCAATACTATATTTTTTATTACGATTTTTGAACTTTTACACACTACGTTAACTAAAAGTAGTTTAGAATAGTTTAATCATGGATGATAATAGGTAAAGATAAAATTTAGGCCTAGACCACCTATTTATCTATTGCCCTAATACTCTTGGAAAAATCAATAAGTAGTAGTAGAAAGTGAGCGAACTGCGACCCTGACTTTCTCAAAGGTGATTCATGAGATATAAAGCAAAAATAAGCGCAGCAATTACACAAGCACTACCGCTAGTCCAATCTGCCACAGCCGATGAAGCCGTACTATGGAACATCGAAAAAGAGCACGACATGCTCTGTATGGAGTTTACGTCAAATTTGAGTTTTGAACGCTTAGAAGTGGGCTTTCAAGAAGCCGCCGAAAAGTTAGGCATTAGCTGCCCTATCAGCATCTTAAGATTACGCCGCTAGTTTGAAACCTTTGTTGGGGGCACAATGCCCCCAATTTTTCCTGCGAATAAACAATCAATGATACCCTTAAGCAAGACTGTCACTAAAGCCATGTATTATTTTTGTGCTTATTAACTAGCCTTAACGTCGTGTAATATAAACAAGACTCCATTAAAAAAGCAGCCTGGTGGCTGCTTAAATAGTTTATTGCTCTGGCTGAAGCCAAGGCGGTAGACAAACGCCCAATCCACCTAAGCCGCAGTACCCCTCGGGGTTTTTATGCAAGTACTGCTGATGATCTAACTCTGCATAGTAAAACACATCAAAATCAATAACCTCTGTACTAATCGCCTTAGCTAAACCTTCGCCTTGTAAAGCTTGTTGGTAAGCTACCTGAGCTTGTTTGGCTAAGCTAGCTTGCTGAGGATTAAGCGCAAAAATAACTGAGCGATATTGTGTACCCACATCACCACCTTGGCGCATACCTTGGGTAGGATCGTGCTGCTCAAAAAAGCAGACTAACAATTGCTGATAGCTAATCACACTAGGATCATAAACCACTTTAACCGTTTCAGCATGACCGGTTAAACCAGTACAAACTTCTTGGTAACTTGGGTTTGGAGTATAACCACCAGCAAAACCCACCGCGGTAGTTATCACGCCACTTTGTTGCCAAAATAAACGTTCGGCTCCCCAATAACAACCTAGAGCGAAATAGGCTATTTCCATACCGGGTGCAGGCTGCTGTAGGTAATTACTACCATTAACTGCGTGCACACCATCAAGCTCTATCGCCTGCTCTCGCCCAGCAAGAGCTTCTTGCGGGCTTACCATTTCCGTTTTGCTCACTTTTCTCACTCCAATGTCTATTTGTTTCTACTGCAAGCGAGCGAACTAATCGCCAATTTTTGCCCAAGTATCACGCAGGCCAACGGTGCGGTTAAATACCAAATGCTCAGGGCTCGAGTCTTGGTTGTCAGCACAGAAGTAACCTTGGCGTTCAAACTGATAGGCTTGTTCTGCCTTAGCATTAACTAAACTAGGCTCAACAAAACCTTGTTTAACGATTAAAGACTCTGAATTTAACACCTCAGTAAAGTCTTCTTCAGCTGCAGGATTTGGTACGGTGAATAAACGATCGTATAAACGAATTTCGGCGGATTTAGCATGTTCCGCCGATACCCAGTGAATAACGCCCTTTGGTTTACGGCCATCGGCAGGGTTTTTACCCAAGGTGGTATCGTCGTAAGTACAGTAAACTGTAGTCACTTTACCGTTCTCGTCTTTTTCGCAACGCTCTGCTTTTATCATATAAGCATTACGTAAACGAACTTCTTTACCAATCACCAAGCGCTTGTACTTTTTATTGGCTTCTTCGCGGAAGTCATCCGCTTCGATATACAGTTCGCGACTAAAAGGTACGTCACGCTCGCCCATGTCTTCACTAGGATGCAAAGGCGCAGACAAGGTTTCGACTTTGTCTTCGGGATAGTTTTCAATCACCACTTTAATCGGATCTAAAACAGCCATGGCACGCGGTGCGTTTGCGTTAAGATCTTCACGAATACAGGCTTCCAACATTGGCATTTCTACCATGTTTTCCATCTTAGTCACGCCGATACGTTTACAAAATTCAACGATTGAAGCAGGCGTGTAACCACGGCGGCGCAAGCCGGCGATAGTAAGCATACGCGGATCATTCCAGCCGTTCACATGGCCATCGGTGACCAAGGTATTAAGCTTACGTTTAGACATAACTGTGTATTCAAGGTTTAAGCGTGAAAACTCATATTGATGAGGTACGGTATCAATAGTAATGTTTTCCAATACCCAGTCGTATAAACGGCGGTTATCTTGGAATTCCAAAGTACATAGCGAGTGGGTGATCCCTTCCAGTGCATCGGAAATACAGTGGGTAAAATCGTACATGGGATAGATACACCATTTATCACCAGTTTGGTGGTGATGGGCAAAACGCACACGGTAAATCACCGGGTCACGCATGCACATAAATGATGAACTCATATCAATCTTAGCACGCAGTGAACATTCACCTTCTTTAAACTCGCCTGCCCGCATTTTTCTAAACACTGCCAAATTTTCTTCTATTGGCGTATCTCGATAAGGGCTGTTTTTACCGGGTTGGCTTAAAGTGCCGCGGTACTCTTTAGCTTGTTCGGCGTTTAAGAAACACACATAAGCCAAGCCTTTTTGAATAAGCTCTTCGGCAAAAGCATACAATTGATCGAAATAATTAGACGAATAACACACCTCGCCATCCCAATCAAAACCCAACCAGCGCACATCTTGCTGAATCGAGTTGACATAGTCGATATCTTCTTTTTCGGGGTTAGTATCGTCGAAACGTAAATTACACTTGCCCTGGTAGTCTTGAGCGATGCCAAAGTTTAAACATATCGATTTAGCATGACCGATATGTAAATAGCCGTTTGGCTCAGGAGGGAAACGAGTATGCACACTTGTATGCTTACCCGACTTAAGATCTTCATCAATAATATGACGAATGAAATTGCTAGGGCGATTTTCCGCCTCACTCATACCAGCCTACCTATCTATACTGATTATCAAAATTTTAAAGCCGTATAATCTCTGATTCTTCGACTTTGTACAAGCAAGCATCGAGTAAGCGTTGAAAAGATCGCCGCGTTAAGCCAAAAATGCTCTAATAAATGCTTATTAGCTTCTTCCCTAAACCATTTCAAGCCCCCAACCTCACTTCATCTAAGTGCACCAAGAGCAAATTGCGCCACCTATTTTTACCCTCTAATTGCTAATCAGGCCTAAGCGACGTAGCGTATAGCGATAACTTAGTGAAATAAGGAGACCAATAAATGAAAAAAATAGCGGCATTAGTTATGGCAACTAGCATGCTTGCAGCTTGTGACGGTAACGAGGTAGGAGATGTTTCTTTAGGCTTTCTCACCACTAAAGACATAAAAATAAGCGTACTCAATGACCCGCTAATTCCTGGCGTCACCTGTCACATCGCCAATGTAGAAGCCAACTTAGATTTTGCTGACCCTAGCGATATGTCAATTGCCTGTCGCCAAACTGGTGAAATTACCCCTGCCATGATAGCCCAAATCGACCGCAGTAAATCCGGTGAAGTGGTGTTTAAAAAATCCAAAAGTATTTTATTTAAATCCTTGAAGATACGCCGCATTTACGATGCTGAATCGCAAACGCTAATGTACTTGTCTTACTCTACCAAAGAAACCTCGGGCAGCTATAAGCACAGCCTATCTACCGTGCCGTTATGGGGGACTAAGGCTTATTTAGCTGCAGCGAACCCGGCGTAAAATTAACCACGCTGAGTAGATAATCTGGGAATAGTGACAACACTGAGCACAGGCAGCTCAGTGTTGGGCTAAACTATTGGTTATAAGGCAGCGCCGACATTGCGCCTTTTTCGCCCACCGCTAAGCCTCCGCTTTTATTACCAAGAGCCAGAGCTTCCAACAACACGCTTTGCTCTTGCCAATGACGATACTGACTCAAATGAGCCAATACTCCGCCAACAAAGGCATCGCCGGCACCTGTAGTATCTACCACCTTGGCGACCGGTTTCGCCACCACGGCTTGAGTTTGGCCAGCAAACACCAATTCGCTACCCAACTCGCCTAATGACAAGATCAGTGGAATAGTTAACTGGCTTTGCAAGTAGTCTCTGGCTTGCTCTAATTGATCGCAGCCACTAAGCCACAGTGCTTCTTCTTCAGAAAACTTAACCACATCACAGTAAGCGAGAAACGCTGTTATTTGCTGGCGCATTTGTTCGGGACTAGACCACAACATTGGTCTAAGATTTACATCGAAAAATACCCAGCCGCCGGCAGCTCTGCAGCGTTTAGCCGCTTCAATAGCGGTTTCGCGACAGCGCTCCGCCACTAAAGCAATAGAACTCAGTTGTAGCCATTGTTCAGCCTGAAAATTTGGTAAATGCTCCGTCGCTAAGAATTGGTCGGCGCTAGGTTGAACTAGAAAGGTAAATTCACGTTCTCCTGAGTCATCTAAAGACACCAATACTGTGGAAGTTCGCTGCTGGGAATCAAAACTTAAACAACTGATATCCACACCTTCGTCAGCCAGAGTCTGTCCCACCATTTTTCCCATGGGATCATCGCCAACCCTCCCAATAAAACCACTATTCACCCCAAGACGAGCTAAAGCCACAGCCACATTAGCAGGAGCCCCGCCAGGGCACATCCTTAGTAATCCGTTATCTTCTGGCAATAGGTCAACCACTGCATCACCTAAATTCCATACTTTTACTTCAGTCATGTTGTTATTCCTCTATCCAGCTATTGCGCAACTGGCTTAGCGTCATGGCGGCCTGTCCGTCATCGAGAATTAATTGCGCTTGATCCCAAGCTTGCTGGGGAAAGAGACGGCCCGATAATACCGCCTCACCGTCATTAACAAACAGCTCAAAGTTAGAACTATCAATATACAACTGCAGCTTGCTTAAGCGGCCACTGCGACTTTGATAGACACGTTTATTGTCGCTATTAGCACAGCCCAGCTCACCTCTTTCAACCTGTAATTTCCCTTGGTTTCCGCTCAAGCTAAAACTAGCTTCACCACAAGGAAGTAGTAACTGAAAAGTACTACAGGCGGTGAACTCTAATTCAAGTAAGCAGCTGCGACTAATGTCATTCAAGCTATGCTTTCCTGCTACGTAATTATCGTGCAGCTGCTGATAAATCAGTTCATTTAGCGCTGCTATTGGGCGTTGATATAAATAGCCATCTTGCCAACTTAAGCTACGGGGCAAGCCAAGCATTTGTGTCCAACCATTAGCAACAGTGGGATGCTCAGCTTCATCTGGTAAGCCTAACCAGCCTATCAGCACCGTTTCACCTTGATGCTGCAAAGTTTGCGGGGCATAAAACTCAAAGCCATGATCTAATAACTGAAATTCGTTAGTGATACTGAGTTCGGCCGGGCCAGCGCTCATATCAACCGTAAAATACCCACTTAAATTAGTCGGGTGGTATTCGGCTAAGTCTAATTTAATACCTTGAGGACAGGCTAATAGCAGCCACTGTCCATCTACCTGCAGAAGGTCCGGGCATTCCCACATATAAGCTTGCTGCGGCCGACCAAGGTTGATGTCTTTACTCACAAAGCTATGCTCAACCCATTGTTGATCTTGCTGTTGTAATAAGCTAATGCCGCCTTGTAAATCAAGGGTTTGTACCCCAAGTACTATCCATGATTGCTCTCCCCAACGTAAGAATTTGGGGTCGCGAACATGGCCAGTATAATTATCAAGCCCCTCAATACTTAACGGCCCTAACTTTTCAACCTTCCCATCAGGCTGCAGTAAGGCTTTACATTGATAACTAAGGCGTTGCCCACCATTACGCACATTACCAGTGTAATACAGCTCAAGGTTTTCTCCGTTACTGACCGCGGTACCAGAATAACAGCCATCCTTATCGAACCAATCGGTGGGAGCCAAAGCGGCAGCATGACTTTGCCAATGCACTAGGTCAGAACTGCTAAAATGCCCCCAATGTTTATTTTTATGCTCACAACCAGAGGGATTCCACTGATAAAACAACTGGAAACGCCCCTGATGAAAACTGAAGCCATTAGGATCGTTAATCAGCCCTGTGGCGGCAGCTATATGGTAGCAAGGACGCCAAGGATCAGCGGCGAACTTATCAGTAGTCCATTGCCATGATTCAGTCATGCACACACCCACTCATTTTTAAAAACGTATTTAATAGGGATATTTTAAGAATGAAGCCCCTCATACCGCAAACGGTTCCACACCAATTCATCGATTTATGTGATGCGAGACACATTTAAAACCCGAAAAAGCAGAAAAAGATCGGATTAAGCTCACATTTGACATCATTTATAGTTGAAAGTAGCGCCTCTATATTTATTCTTAGCCCCAACGAACTGGAACCGTTTTCAGTTTAAATATAAGTAAACAAAAAGATGTTTCAACTACGGATAATCAATCGAAAGGAATAACCATGAATAAATTGGCAGCAATTACCATTACAACTGCACTCGCTGCAGCTAGCCAAGCACACGCGGCAATTACTCTCGAGGGCCAACAAGGCAAACTCACTATCGGCGGAGATGTAGAATTTAATGTTAACTATGTGGACAAAGAAAAAGGATTAGCCAGCCTCAACAACGATAAATCATGGGATCAAGATGGACGCTTTTTAATCTCCTTCTTGGGTGAACGACAACAAGGCGACTACATGCTCCGCGCCCTAGCCCAACCCACCTATGGTACCGACGGTGGAGTGAGCACTGATGACGTCTGGTTTGAAGTGGCCAAAGATAATAGCTGGACCTTTCGCTTAGGTCGCTATGAAGCTTATGATATGAACCCCTTAGGGCAAGATGTATTTGTCAGCCACTCTGGTGATACCGCCGATGAAAAATACCTAGATGGAGGCGTGTATATTTACCGCATGCTTGAAGGCCGGGGCCGCTCTGGCAGTGCTGGACAAGCCATGTACAAGCAAACATTCGGCCCCGTTTACCTAGAAGTGTCGACACTGTTTGGTGACAACAGCGGCTTCTTTACCAACGATACCTACCACGGTTCAGAACTTACTAAAAACAATAAAAACGCTTTTATTGTTCGCCCTGTTGCAGCCTATAAACAAGGCGCCTTTAGCATAGCCGCAGCTTTAGAAACCAATCTGATCAGCAACTCCACAATTGACGCAGAAGGAAACGATATTTCTGAGCGCACCGGCTACGGATTAACAGCCAGTTATAATAACGATGGTTTAGTGGTAAACCTAAACGCTGCCAGAATGGACGCCTTTAAAGAAAGCGACACCAGTTTCGGCGCTAACGTTTTATGGAACAAGTTTGGCCTAGGCTATATTTATGGCATTAACGATTTAGATGATGTTAGCGCAGACAAAAAAGTAAGCACCTTCTACAGCTCTTATCAGTTTGCCGATGTTATCGTACCAGATTTATCAGTCTACCTTGGTGCTTATGTAAGTAAGCTAAGCAATGTAGATGCCAATGAAGATAACAACTTCGGCGGCCGAGTACGCTTCAAATATCTATTTTAATACCCGTAAAGCTGCAAACGGTTCCATATTCGAGGGGATTATCTAGGAACCGTTTTTATGAAATATGCAATAAAGGAATTCAACATGTCCGAAAAAGATACAGCAAAGAAGATTCTAGAGCTGATTGGCGGCAAATCCAACATCGCAAGTGCAGCCCATTGTGCGACGCGGCTTCGCTTGGTTCTTAATGATACTGAGCTGGCCGATACCTCAGCAATCAAGGAACTTGACTTGGTTAAGGGAGTGTTCACTAATAGCGGCCAATATCAAATTATTATTGGTTCAGGCATTGTAAATCGGGTATTTAGTGCCTTAGCAGAGCTTGCCGGTATTAGCGAGGCGTCCACAGCTGAAGTGGCAGAACAAGGCGCTAAACAAAACCCTTTTCAGGCCTTAGCTCGCACCTTATCCAACGTGTTTGTACCGATTATCCCAGCGATTGTGGCTAGCGGTTTATGTATGGGGCTGCTTGGCTTCCTACGCACCAATGAAATGATCACTACAGACAGCATTTGGTACCTAATCTTAGATATGGTATCCAGTTCAGCATTTATCATTCTCCCCATCCTAATTGGTTTTGTTGGAGCCAAAATATTTGGCGGCACTCCGATTTTGGGTGCCACCTTAGGCGGTGTATTAACCCATCCGGCTTTAACAAACGCTTGGACCGTTGCGAGTGGTTTTCAATCAACCGAATTGTTTGGCATGGAAGTGGGGTTAGTCGGTTATCAAGGTACGGTATTCCCGATGCTCATCGCGACTTGGTTTATGTGTAAAGTCGAGAAACAAGTGCGAAAATGGGTGCCAAACTCGCTAGATGTTATTTTAAGCCCCTTTATTATCTTGGTGGTAACCGGTTTTGTATCCTTAGTGGCGATTGGTCCCGCAGGCCGAATGCTGGGTGATGGTATCTCCACGCTGCTACTCTATTTATATGAAAATGTTGGCACATTGGCTGGTTTATTGTTTGGCGGCACTTATTCTGCCATTGTTATTACAGGTATTCACCATAGTTTCCATGCCATTGAAGCGGGTTTATTAGGTGACCCTAATATTGGAGTCAATTTCTTATTACCTATTTGGTCTATGGCTAACGTGGCACAAGGGGCGGCTTGCTTAGCGGTGGGTATCAAGTTTAAGAATATCAAAACTAAGGCTTTAGCAATGCCATCGGGTGTTTCGGCGTTGTTCGGTATTACAGAAGCGGCCATCTTTGGTATTAACTTACGCTACGTAAAACCGTTTTTTTCCGGTTTAGCCGGTGGTGCGGTAGGTGGTGCTTATGTGGTATTTGCTAAAGTAGGTATGACCGCGGTGGGTTTAACCGGTATTCCAGGTATTGCCATTGTTCAGAACGGTTCGGTAATTCATTACCTTATTGGTTTCGCGCTGGCTTTCGCGGTAGCTTTTGCTGGGGCTTTCATCACTACCTCGGAAAAAGACTAAGCATGACTAAATGGCGGTTTAACCGCCATCGATAATACGATGCACTTGGGTTAAAACTCTTCACATAGCAAACGGCTATTCTCCAAAGTCAGGAAATTAGACTTTGGAGAATATGATGATAGGTAATTTAGGTTAAAATCATTGCAGTTTTAAGTCCGCATCGCTTACTAGTTTATCGCTATTCTACCTCTCAGCCTTAGCGTAAAGGCTTTAGGAAAAATAACTCAGCACGCTATTATTCTTGTTGTTCAGCAGGGTGTACATCCAGGGCATAGGACTCTCTCTGAGCAAAGCGTCCCTGATAGGAAAAAGTTAAACCTTCCGACGGGTTGTCTCGTAATTGTTTAATCAGTACCGAGGCCGCTTCTTTACCCATTTTCAGGTAATCATAATGCACCGAGGCTAGAGGGGGCTCCAATACGGTACACAGTTCATCGTCTCCCACCCCAATAACAGCAACATCTTTACCCGCAACCAGGCCACACTCCCTTAGGGCCTTTATTGTACCGGCAGCTAGGCGATCGGTAACAGCAAACACACCATCAGGTCGGTACCCGGTGTTTAAAGCCAGCTTTGCCTGCTGGTAGCCAGACTCTAAACTAAAATCACAGTTGGTTTGATAGCGACATTCAATATTAGCGAGATCTACAGCATCAACAAAGCCGCGTAAACGCTGTCGGCCTACCGCCACATCACTTTGCGGCACCCCAATAAACATTAACTTCTTGCAACCTAGTTGCGTTAGGTTGCTACCTGCGAGAAAGCCACTGCGATAATCATCGAAAAATACACTGGTAAGACCGTGCAGAGAAAGATCTTGCCCTACAATCATCACTGGCGCAGCCGATTGTTTGAGGGTTTCAATCAGCTCTTGGTTATATCCGGCCATCAATACAATAATACCGTCCACACCTTTAGAATTAAGGGTTTTGATATGGTTGCTGGTTTTCTCCACCTGCATACCTGCATTCATCAACAAGGTTTGCATATTCTCAGTTTCAATGATTTCACTAAAACCTTGCACCATGGCTGCCACCGATTTCGAAGTAAGCAAAGGCACAATAATACCAATAGTGTCGGAGTTGCGAGCTTTTAAATTCTTAGCGGCAATATTTGCAGTGAAGTTGCTTTCATCAATCAGCGCTTGTACTTTGGCTCTAACAGTAGCGTTAACACCAGGCCGTTTATTCAATACACGAGATACTGTGGATTTAGATACTCCGGCCATTTCCGCAATATTTGCTATGGTTTTCAACTAATTGATTCCTTGTTACTCAGCCATTAAGCAGCTCCAGCAGTCAACTTTTACTAATGACCTTTTGACTAAATATTAACCCGCTTAAACCACTAATAGGCAATCAACATTTTCGCCCCCAAAGGCGCTTACTATTGTTTTTATTGGTGTTTCGTTGGTTTCAAGCTTAACCCGATTGTAATCGAATTTGTTTTGTTCTGATACGAATTGGCTTAAAAAATCTAAGCAATCAGCAGATTCAAGAGCAGGACTGGCAAGTGACCTGTTTAAGTTGCGCTATATATTTTAAACAGGAACCCAACAACAAAAAAGGCCCTCAAATTGAGGGCCGATTGAGTACACCAGCAACAGCTCTTTAAGCTACTTTATTTTGCGGCTAACAACTTCAACTCATTAGCAACAAACTCTACATGTGGACCAATCACAACTTGTACCGCGGTTTTACTAGGAACAATCACACCTGGCACATGTTTTTTAAGCTCAGCCACATTCACTTGAGAACTGTCTTTTACTTCTAGGCGAAGGCGTGTAGCACAGTTGTCAACCAACACTAAGTTGCTATTACCACCTAGCATTTGCAATACCAAACCCGCAGTGTCGCTATGCGAACCACCCACACTTAGAGTTGCTTCATCTTCAGTGGGATCTTCACGACCAGGGGTCTTAAGGTTCATTTTTACGATCATGGTTTTAAACACGAAGTAGTAAATAGCGAAGAACACTAAGCCTTGTGGAATTAACATATACCAGTTGGTGGCTAGAGGGTTACGTGAAGAAAGCACCATGTCCACTAAACCTGCGCTAAAACCAAAGCCCGCCATCCAGTGCATTGAAGAGGCAATGAAGACAGAAACCCCCGTCAGTAGCGCGTGTACGACATACAGCACAGGCGCAACAAACATGAAGGCAAACTCAAGCGGCTCGGTTACACCGGTGAAAAATGAGGCGGTGGCAGCGGCGATCATAATGGAGGCCACTTTGGATTTGTTTTCTGCTTTAGCTGTATGATAAATAGCTAAGGCAGCACCAGGTAAACCAAACATCATGATAGGGAAGAAACCTGCCATGTAACGGCCTGTTTCCCCCGGTACGGCATCGGCTGCCACACTTAAAAACTTACCTAAGTCATTAATACCAGCCATATCAAACCAAAATACAGCGTTTAGGGCGTGGTGTAGACCTACTGGGATCAATAAGCGGTTAAATGCGCCATAAATACCGGCACCTACAGAGCCCATACCAGTGATACTTTCACCAAAGCTGACTAAACCACCAAAAATAAGTGGCCATAGGTACATCATCACAAAGGCCACCACAATACCGACTACTGAAGTAAGAATAGGCACTAAACGTTTACCACTAAAAAACGACAGTGCCTTGTGTAATTCTACTTGGTAAAAGCGGTTATATAGTTCAGCAGCCATAACCCCACTGATAATACCAACAAATTGATTGTTAATTTTAGAGAAGGCTAAGGAGCTTGAATCATTTAGAGCGACTAAGCCAATTTGTTCCACAGCCCCCGGTGATAACAAAGTGGTAATGACCATATAGCCAATAAAACCAGCGAGAGCGGCAGCACCATCTTTATCCCTAGACATGCCGTAAGCCACACCAATAGCAAACAGTACCGACATGTTGTCGATAATGGCCGCACCGGACTTAATTAAAAACGCGGCTAAAGCACTGTTTCCACCCCAACCGTTGGGGTCAATCCAGTAACCAATTCCCATTAGAATGGCGGCTGCGGGAAGTACCGCAACCGGAACCATCAGGGCTCGACCAATCTTTTGTAAGTAACTAAACATAATTATCCCTCTTTAACTGGCTATCCATTAACCAAGTTCAATCTATCAGTAAATACTGTCAACTTAAGCTTGGTAACACATGTCTCACACACGTGCTTACTATCACCAAGAACTTAATTCGCAGTGTAAATAATAAAAAATTAATCGCAAATAAAGCCCTTGAAAAATGTGACACAAGCAACTTAACACCTTTAACAACCCGCTTCAAATCACATTTTTTCTTAAACTTATTTTTCGAAGATAATTAAACTGCTAAGCTACACTCAAATTGACAGGAGAAAAGTCATGAGATTAATACCCTTAATAGACAAAACCCAAGTTGGACGCTGGTCCGCGCTTTATATCGCGAAGAAAATTAAGTCTTTCAATCCTAGTGAGGAACGTCCTTTTGTATTAGGTTGCCCTACCGGAGGCACCCCCTTAGCGACTTACCAACACTTAATTGAGTTACACCAACAAGGACAAATTAGTTTTAAGCACGTAGTGACCTTTAATATGGATGAGTATGTGGGTATTGCCAAAGATCACCCCGAAAGCTACCACAGCTTCATGCATAACAATTTTTTCTCGCATATCGACATCAAGCCTGAGAATATTAATTTGTTAGATGGAAACGCGCCTGACCTAGAAGCAGAATGCGCTCGCTACGAGGCAAAAATTAGGCAATACGGTAAAATTAACTTATTTATGGGAGGGGTTGGCGTAGACGGTCATATCGCATTTAATGAACCGGCCTCTTCTCTTGCGTCGAGAACTCGGGTCAAAACCCTGACCGAAGATACTCGCATGGTTAACGCCCGTTTTTTTAACAACATAGACGAAGTGCCCAGATTAGCTTTAACCGTGGGAGTAGGCACCCTACTGGACGCCGAAGAAATTATGATTTTGGTGACTGGGCACAACAAAGCACAAGCACTTGAAGCAGCAGTAGAAGGTAGCGTAAATCACCTATGGACAGTATCGGCGCTGCAGCTTCACCCCAAAGCCATGATCGTATGCGATGAACCGTCAACCATGGAACTTAAAGTTAAAACTGTACGTTACTTCCATGAATTAGAAGCCGAAAATATTAAAAACATTTAGGATCAACACAATGATGTACGCCCTAAGTAATGCAGTCGTTTTTGATGGCAAAGAACGATTAACAGGCTACTCTGTTATCGTCGACAAGCAATTCATTATCTCGGTAGTGCCAGATAAACAGGTATCACCTGAAATTAAAACCATTAACCTCAATGGCGCTACTTTATGCCCTGGTTTTATTGATTTACAACTGAATGGATGTGGCGGCGTAATGCTTAATGGCGACTTTACTACTGCCAATCTCGAGCTAATGCAGCAAACTAACTTGGCCAGTGGTACGACCCATTTCATGCCTACCCTCATCACTACCGATGACCGAGAAATGGAACAAGCGGTCGCTATTTCTAGGGCTCACCAACAAACCCAAGCATCAGGTAATTTGGGCTTGCACTTAGAAGGCCCTTATTTAAGTGTCGAGAAAAAGGGTATCCATAGTGAGCAACTAATCCGCCGGTTAAACAACCAACGTTTACAATTCTTACTCGACAACCATGAGGCCATTAGCAAGGTCACTTTAGCACCAGAAAATGTCGAGTTAGAAACAATCAGCGCACTTAAAGAAGCTGGCATTTTGGTATCAATTGGCCATACCAATGCAACTTACCAGCAAGCTACGGCGGCAATCAATGCAGGTGCAAGTTTCGCTACCCATCTATTTAATGCCATGAGCCCAATGACGGGACGAGAGCCTGGTGTAGTAGGTGCCATTCTAGATAACAATATTTATGCTGGGATAATCGTTGATGGCCACCACGTAGCAGCGCCTAACGTGCGCCTTGCCCAACGCTTATTAAAACAAAAATTGTGCTTAGTGACCGATGCCACTGCTGCCGCTGGCGCAAACATTGACAGTTTTAATTTTGTTGGTCGAAGAATCAAGGTACAAAATGGGATTTGCTTAGGTGATGATGGTACACTGGGCGGCTCGGCCTTAACCATGATAGAAGCTGTGAAAAATTGCGTACAATCAGTAGGTTTTCCACTATCCGATAGCCTAAAAATGGCTTCCTTGTACCCTGCTACGGCGATTAATATGGAACAACAGTTAGGCAGAATTAACGCCGGTCATCGAGCTAACCTCACCGCCTTTGATAAAGACTTTAATGTGATACTTAGTATCAGTGACGGTCACTTAACACAATTTGAAACGACGCTAGCATGAACGACAAATTAATTGTCAATGTAGACAAAGTAAAACAAGTAAATACTGCCGCAGTTTACGGGATGATAGACCAACAAGGGCCTATTTCCCGAGTAAAGGTTGCCGAACAAAGCCAATTGGCGCCAGCCAGTGTCACTAAAATTACTCGACAACTGTTGGCCACCGGCTTGATCAAAGAAGTGGCTCAACAAGCGTCCACTGGGGGGCGCAGAGCGATCTCTCTAATGACCGAGCAAGCTAACTATTACTTTGTTTCGGTACGCTTAGGTCGCGGCGAAATGGATATATCGCTATTTGACTTAAGCGGTATATCACACGCGCATTGCTGTAAAACCATCAATGAAACCGAGCAACAAGCGCTAATAGATAGTTTACTAACGCAAATTGACACGTTTATTCAACAACAAGTCGATAGCAATGCCAAACTAATCGCAGTGGCGCTGACGCTATCCGGCTTGGTCAACCCCGGTGAAGGTATTGTGGTTTACACGCCCCACTACCAACTACGTGACTGTCCACTTGGCGATATCATCGAACAACGCTTTGGCTTGCCAGCTTATATTGGCAATGATACCCGAGCAAAAGCCTTGGCCGAACATTACTTTGGAGCCACAAAAGACTGTCTCGACTCAATACTGATTACCGTACATAATGGCACCAGTGCAGGCATTATAGTTAACGGCCGAGTATTTATGAGCCAGCATCGTGATGTGGGTGAAATTGGCCACATTCAAGTAGATCCCCTAGGGGAAAAATGCCAGTGTGGTAATGTCGGCTGTCTAGAAACTATTGTTTCCAATAGCGCCATCGTACAACGTATCGAGAAACTGATTTCCCAAGGGCGTCCATGCTCGCTCAGCGCCCCTTTCAATATTAACGACGTATGTCTAGCAGCCAATCAAGGCGACACGCTATGTCGACAAGTATTACAGCAGGTGGCCACCGTATTAGGTAACAGTATCGCCATCTGTATCAATCTGTTTCATCCGCAAAAAGTCGTACTAGGTGGCGAAATTATGGCCGCTGAAACAGTGTTACTCCCCACTATTTCGCAATGTATTGAACACCAAGCGCTTAGCTCATTTAGTAAAGACTTACCGATTGGTTTGGCCCATTTTCAAAACAGCCCCACTATTGGCGGTCTAGCTTTGGTGAAACGAGCGCTGTTAGATGGAAGTTTACTGCTACGCTTAATTAATGATAAAGCAGAGTAATACTACTCCCGTTAACACAGGCGGTATCACTCATAACCTTTCCAGCTAGGGTTTGGCGCTTATTGCTCTCCAAATCCTAGCTTTATATCCTACGCAAAATTAACTTGATCAGCATTTTATTCACCCAGCATATTACATGGCCTAATATTAGCTTTGCTAGTGAACTCACCATCAAACTATCAACCAGGTGAACAATTAACCTGCTGATATTAAATAAATTTAAGCGATAAGTTAACAACACCAATGCTAATCTTTAAAGCGCTTCAAGTAGCCGACAAAAAGAGAATGCAAATAGGCGGCATTCAACACTCTTCAGATCGGCTAGCGACTCGTTAGCCATACGAGAAGCAATTGCCGAAGGCTTGTGTAATCGCGAGGACTTGTTCATTACCTCTAAATAATGGGAAGAAAATATAAGCCAAGGGCGGATTCACTCCGCCCTTCTAGTTTAATTTGGATGCTCAGCAAGTTATCCCAATAGTTTGTTCATTCTGCCAATACAACTGCCACTGATCTTCACTAGCGTTGCAGCCACAACCTCCAGAACAAGAGTCAAGCTTAACAATACGTAAGCGGTGGCGTTTAACCCAAGGCTGCAACATGGCCAAAGTCGCATCATCGTCCATCGAGAAATGTCGGGCAACCTGATTCAACGTCGTACCAGGATTTTCTTCAATATACTGCTTAAGCGCTAGTAATATCATAGTGCTCTGCCTTCTTTCTTTTTAGAAATAACACCCAAGTACACATCAGCATAGCAATCACAAACAGCAGCACGCTGGCCGATAGCGGGGCTTGCTGCCAGGTGGCTACTTGGTAATAAACCGTTGCCACACTGTAAGCTAAAAGGGTTGACCAAATACCGATTAAGCGAGCCCAGCGTATACCAAGTTCTTTCACTAAGGCTCCCATAGCTGCCGCACAAGGCATATACAGTAAAATAAATAGCATAAACGATACCGCAGACTCTGGAGTGAAGTGCCGCGTGAGTTGTGACATGGTATTAACGTCAACGTCGTTGGCTTCGGCAGCAGCAACAATATCCCCCGCGTCATCAATTGCAATACCGAGCGGGTCAGCGTAATTAAGCTCTAAGAAATTATCGACAATGCTTTGCCCTGCCTCTTGAAAGCGCCCTAAATAGGTCCACTCTTCCGCATCTTCATTTAACTGAGCATATAAACTATTTAATGTTCCGATCACCGCTTCTTTGGCAAACAGCCCAGTGACGATGCCCACCGTGGCCGGCCAATTGTCTTTCTCAATGCCCATAGGGGTAAATATCGGAGTAACCACTTGGCTAGCTTTACTTAATAATGAATGCTGCTGACCATCTATTTCGTCACCAGTACCGATGCTATTAAGCACACTTAAAATGGCCACAACCAAGACGATGGTTTTACCTGCGCCAAGGACAAAGCCACGAACCTTTTGCCAAGTCAACAACAACACTCCAAAAGCGGTTGGCATTTGGTAATCAGGTAATTCCAGTACAGAATCCTGTGCATTACCAGGTAGCAAGGTATATTTAAGCAACAAACCCGTAACCACCGCGGCGATAATACCAATAAGGTAGAGGGCAAATACCATGTTTTGCCCCTGCTCAGGGAAGAAAGCCGCGACGAACAAGGCGTATACAGGTAAACGAGCACCACAAGACATAAATGGACTCATTGCTGAGGTTAATACCCGCTCTCTATGCTTTTCCAACACTCGTGTCGCCATTATTGCAGGTACTGTACAACCGAATCCCATTAACATTGGCACAAATGCTTTACCCGGTAAACCAATGACTTGCATCGCGCGATCGACTACAAATGCAGCTCTTGCTAAATAACCAGAGCTTTCCAGTAAAGCTAAAAACAAATACAGGCAGGCAATCACCGGAATAAAAGTAGCCACAGTTTGAATACCCACTCCCACTCCGCCAGATAAAACCAGTGTTAACCATTCTGGCGCCCCAACACCGCTAAGTAGTTCTTGTATACCATCTACGAATATTGTTCCGGCGACAATGTCGAAAAAGTCAATAAACACCGCGCCACCATTAATGGCGAACATAAACATTAGGTACATTACTCCCAAAAAAGCAGGGATCCCAATCCAACGGTTTAGTAGGACTCGATCCAACATCGCTGAGTAATCTCGGCGTAACTGACCTTTTTTACCTACGCACTGCTGAGTTAAGGAGTAAATGAAATTATAACGGCTGGCTGCAAGTTCTAGGTCTATATCAGTAGTAGCAAACTGCTGCGCAGCTTGGTCAAACTCAACTAATAACTCTGGTGACAACTGCCGACTCAAACATGGGTCATTTTCTAAAAGGCGTAATACCTGCCCCTTATTCATATTTAATTTAGGTTGCCACTGCTCAACAAAGTCCTCAACTACGGCAGAATAAGCGAGGTTTAGCATAGCGCTTTGCTGCGCCTGTTTAACAATTTGAGGTAAATTGCGTTTAAATTCGCCCACCTGAGCCTTAGATGTGGCCGCTAAACAAACTAACGGCACATGAAAGCGTTCACTAAATTGCTTCACTTTTATCTTCAGCAACTTAGCCTTGGCGGTATCCATCTTATTGAGCACTAATACCACTGGTAAACCCAGTTCTTTAAGCTGAATGCTTAGATATAAACTGCGCTCCAACGAAGCCGCATCAACCACGTTTATCACTAAGTCTAAGGGTTCTGTTTGTAGAAAATCACAGGCAATACGTTCGTCAAGAGCGCTAGTATCGAGTTGCGGGTCGATGTTGTAAACACCGGGTAAGTCGATCAGCTCGGCTTTCCAATCACCCACCTGTAAATGGCCAGATTTTTTATCCACGGTAATACCACTAAAGTTACCGACTTTTTGTCGACTACCTGTGAGCGCGTTAAACAAGGTGCTCTTACCGCTATTAGGGTTGCCAACCGTGGCTATCATATATTCACTCATAGTGACTGCACCTCTATCGATTTAGCTTGATTGCTACTTAAGGCCAAACTAATCCCTGGAGCCGAAATTTGAATAGGATCTCCAAGTGGTGCACGCCTGACAATGGTTAGCCTAGTATTAGGCAAAATGCCTAAAGACATTAACTTTTTACGATTCGCTCTAGAAAGGCTTTGTAGGCTCAATACTAACGCCTGTTGACCTACCGCAATTTCATCTAAAGACATAAAGCCTCCGCGCCAAAACTTAAATAATAATGATTTTCATTTGATTCATTGTGCGACACTCATCACTGGTTAGTCTTGATCTACATCAAGGACTCACCACAGTTTGTTATTTGAACAAATATTTTTTAAGCGCTTTACTTTGAAAGCTATCGCTTAAATACGCTACCATTTGGCGACTTATGATTGAGGTAACAAACAATGTCATTAAAAGACCAATTATCACAGCTTGTGTATTCCACCGACCAAGGGCGTATCGAACCTGAGCAACCGCAAGAAGCTATTCCGGAAAGCGACGGTTTTATTAAAATTCGCCGAGAAACTAAAGGCAGAAAAGGCAAAGGTGTTACCTGCTTAAGCGGCTTTGGGCTAAGCGAACCAGAACTGAAAGCCTTGTCTAAAGAAATGAAAAAGCTGTGTGGTGTGGGCGGTAGTGTTAAAGACTACGTCATTGAGATTCAAGGCGATCAACGCGACAAACTAGAAAGCTGGCTTAACCAAAAAGCCTATAAAACCAAACGTATTGGTGGCTAAAGCTTTGCTAGTTTATGCATATTAAGTTATATTCGCCCGGCGTTTTGGGGAGTAGCCGCCAATAACCTTTGAGTTAGCGGGCATTCATCAACATACTTGATGCCAAATCATCATGGTGAATGCAGCCTTATACAAGGCCTGGCAAGACCAAATGCACATTAACGCCATACAAGGTGGGCGGTGTTGTGTGCATTGGTTATTATGCCCACCTAATAACGTGAGACCTCATGGAAGCTTTATTTACTTCAATCACTGCCGTAGCCATTGCGGAAATTGGTGATAAAACTCAACTTCTAGCCCTATTGTTAGCCTGCAAATTTAAAAAGCCAGCGCCAATTATTTTGGGCATTATTATCGCGACCCTACTTAACCACACCGCCGCCGCTTGGTTTGGCTCTCTGGTACAACAATGGCTAAGCCCGGAAGTGCTCCGCTGGTTATTAGGCTTGTCTTTTATCGCCATGGCTATTTGGGTTCTCATTCCCGATAAAATAGACGAAGAAGACAGTAAGACTCTGAAATACGGTCCTTTTCTCGCATCATTAGTGTTATTCTTCATTGCCGAAATTGGCGATAAGACCCAAGTAGCTACCGTGATACTCGCCGCTAAATACGAGTCTTTAACTATGGTTGTTGCTGGCACCACAATTGGTATGTGTTTAGCCAATATACCAGTAGTATTGCTAGGCAGACTGGGTGTAGAAAAATTACCTCTGACCTTGATTCACCGGCTAACTGCCTTACTGTTCTTCGCCTTAGGCATATCAACACTGTTGTTTTAAGTTTGTTGGATGGTGGTTAATTCGTGGTAAACTTCGGCGAATGTTATTGTTAAGGATGTATAAATGAAATTTGTCCGTTGGCTATTAGGCCGCATTATTTTGTTTTTGAATACCGTATTTGCCCCTAAAAAACCTAGGTTATCTATAGCACTGCAGCAACAAATTAACCGTAAGACACAAGGCTTACAGCTATACCAATTAGCAGCCTGCCCTTTTTGTGTAAAGGTTCGTCGCGCCATGCGTCGTAATAGTATTAATCTTGAACTGCGTGATATAAAAGCACAACCAGAGTATTTAGACGAACTGGTCAGCCAAGGTGGTTCAAGAAAGGTGCCTTGTCTGCGCATAGAACACGACGACAAAGTAGAATGGCTTTATGAGTCGAATGATATTATTAATTATTTAGAAGCCAGAATAGCCTAATAAAAAAGCTCCGCTAGCGGAGCTTTTTTATTGTGATTAAGTTTAGTCTCTTTCCATTACATTGCTCGGCATAGTGTGACGTAATCGCTTCCAAATTTCGCTACTAGCAATACCATAATTACGCACAACGTACAGTGTTTTATCGTAGTCTCCCGACTCGGCTAACGCTATTAAGTCTTGATAAAACTTGTCGACCAATTGGCGTGATTCCACTTCATCAAAATAAAACTTACCCACACTTTGGTACATACCTCTAAAGCCATTCAATATTAAGGCATATAAAGGATTTCCTGAGGCAAACGCCAAACCGTGTAGCACTTGGTAATCAAACTCAGCATAAGCCTGTCCAGTTTGTTCTAGCGATTTATACTGTTCGATTAACTGTCGGCTTTTCTCTGGGTTATTTTTTAATGCGCCGCGAATAAAAATCACACTAATATTGGTTCTGGCAGAGAGTAGTTGCTCAAATAACTCAGGAACGCCTTCGGTATCTAAACGCGCCAAAGTTTCAAGCACATTCAAGCCGGCAGTTTCCCAAAAATTGTTCACTTTAGTGGGTTTGCCATGCTGAATAGTTAACCAGCCATCGCGAGCCAAACGCTGCAATACTTCACGTAAGGTAGTACGGGTAACGCCAATTAATTCAGAAAGTTCTCTTTCTGCGGGAAGAATTGTTCCAGGTGCAAAACGATTATTCCAGATTGATTCGATAATATATTGTTCAGCGAACCCCGCTGGACTTTTTGCTTTGATGACCATTTTTTGCTCAGTCTATTTACGTTTTTATTTGATGGATAATAACAAACCATTAACTAAAGCTAAAGTAAGTGGTTTGAGCTCTAACCTGTAAACATAAAATTTACCTTACTTAAAGCTTATTTAGCTAAAAGTTAATTTGATATTTTTGTTTAAGCTGCTACCAAATAAGTCGCTTATCCCTTACAATCCTGCTCGGGTTTTTTCAAAGCCCAACCTGCCATTTGAATAACAATGAGATTTCAGGATGAATACGAGTCTGTCTAGCGCTTTTGCTAAGAATTTTCTTGGTAACGCGCCTTTGTGGTACAAAAAAGCCATTGTTTTATTTCTAATCATTAACCCTATCGTTTTCTATATAAACCCATTTATTGCGGGTTGGTTATTAGTTGTAGAGTTTATTTTTACCCTCGCCATGGCACTGAAGTGCTACCCCCTACAACCGGGTGGCTTATTAGCCATTGAAGCTGTCGCCATTGGAATGACTTCGGCTGAAACAGTTAAACACGAACTGGTGGGTAATTTTGAAGTTGTACTGTTATTGATCTTCATGGTGGCAGGTATCTTCTTTATGAAGCAACTACTCTTGTTTGTCTTCACAAAGATGCTGATCAAAATTAGAAATAAAGCAATTTTATCAATTGCCTTCTGTATAGCAGGCGCCTTCCTATCAGCCTTCCTTGATGCATTAACTGTAATCGCAGTGGTGATTAGTGTTGCCATTGGCTTCTACAGCATCTATCACAAAGTGGCCTCTGGAAAAGATTTTAACCAAAGTCACGATCACACCAGCGATGACCTAAACAGTGATGACCTAGAAGGCTTCCGTTCTTTTCTTCGTAGCCTAATGATGCACGCTGGTGTGGGTACGGCACTAGGCGGCGTCTGTACCATGGTGGGTGAACCACAAAATCTAATCATCGCCGACCAATCAGGCTGGAACTTCCTTGAATTCTTCCTGCGTATGGCTCCAGTATCACTCCCGGTATTGGCCTTCGGTTTGCTTACTTGTGTATTACTAGAAAAATTTGGCAAATTTGGCTACGGTGAAAAACTCCCAGTCAACGTGAGAAAAATCTTATCTGACTATGACAAATACGAAGATGAAAAACGCAACAACCGTGACCGCGCCAAGCTGATTGTCCAAGCCTTCATCGCCGTTTGGCTCATCGTTGGTTTAGCCTTGCATCTTGCAGCCGTGGGCTTAATTGGTCTATCAGTGATTATTTTGGCCACCTCGTTCACCGGTATTACCGAAGAACACCAGCTAGGTAAAGCTTTTGAAGAAGCCCTGCCCTTCACCGCTCTACTTGCAGTATTCTTCTCAGTGGTAGCAGTTATCATTGATTTAGAGCTATTTAAACCGGTGATTCATTGGGTTCTATCAATCGAAAACGAAGGCCAATTGGTGGCTTTTTACATCGCCAACGGTTTACTATCAATGGTGAGTGATAATGTATTCGTTGGTACCGTTTATATCAGCGAAGTGAAATCTGCTTGGTTAGACGGTCAAATTACTCGTGACCAGTTCGATATGTTAGCGGTAGCAATTAATACGGGTACTAACCTTCCTTCGGTAGCCACACCGAATGGTCAAGCCGCGTTCTTATTTTTGCTAACTTCATCATTAGCACCACTGCTTCGCTTATCTTATGGACGCATGGTGTGGATGGCATTGCCGTATACCATCGTACTAGCCGGTATTGGTTTATTAAGCGTTGAGTTCGCACTAGCGCCAGCCACCCAATTCTTCTACGACATGGGATGGATCAGCCATCACGTTGCGGACGCAGCGGCAAGTATTTCTGCTGGACATTAAAATAGAAAAAGGCGATGCTCTGGCATCGTTTTTTTATTGGAGCCTTTGATTATGCTAACATTTTTAAGCAGCATACCGTATCAACGACGACCTTGGTTTCTGCTTTTTATCACTAGCTTATCTCTTGAGTTGTGCGCATTATTCTTCCAACACGTGATGAAACTAGACCCTTGCGTGATGTGTATTTATGAGCGTGTGGCGATGTTTGGTTTAATGTTTGCGGGCCTTATCGGCTGCTTAGCGCCAACGATTACGGTGATCCGCTCTACAGCCTTCGGCTTATGGTTAGTCAGTTCAGCTTGGGGTTTACAATTAGCCATTACTCACACTGATTACCAGATGAATCCTAGCCCTTTTGCTACCTGTGATTTCTTTGCTAATTTCCCAGAGTGGGCGCCATTAGACAAGTGGCTACCTTGGTTATTCAACCCCACTGGCTACTGTGACGAAATATCTTGGATGTTCTTAGGCTGGTCGATGCCACAATGGCTAATTTTGATATTTGCCGTTTCTCTCGCGGTGGCAGTTTCGTTCTCTACCCTTCAGTGGTTTAACAAGCGAAAATAATCGCTTGTACAAGCAATAAAAAGCCGCTAGTAGCGGCTTTTTTGTTGACTATAATTTACTCACATTCATCTAATGGCCAGCGCACAATATAGTTTTGTGAAGGGCCAACTAATTGTGTTTCACAAACAATCTTGCCACGAATAGATGCGCCACGCTTATGCATTTCAGAGGCCTTGCCCTTATTTAATAAGGGGTGCCATTCAGGCAGTGGTTTACCTTCAATCAATCGTTTATAAGCACAACTAGGCGGCAGCCAATGAAAAGCCTCGATATCATCCAAGCTAATCTTGACGCAATCAGGCACTTTAGCAAAGCGGTTTTCATAGTCACTGCAACGACAACTTTTACTGTTTAATAGAACACAGGCAATGTTGGTGTAATACAACTCATCAGTATCTTCATCGATGAGTTTAGACAAACAACACTTACCGCAGCCGTCGCACAATGACTCCCACTCTTGGTCGGTCATTTGCGCTAACGTTTTCTGTTCCCAAAACCTGACTTCACTCACTAACTACAACCTCTGTATTTACCGAAATATCTGCAACTTGCATACTTAACTTGTCCCCCGCATTTAATGGACCAACGCCCGCAGGGGTGCCAGTTAATAACACATCTCCCGGCATTAAGCTAAAACAGGACGAAGCTTCACAGAGTAACTGCTGCAGATTGCGGATCATCTGTGAACTATTGCCCTGCTGTTTAATTTTTCCGTTTTGGCTTAATGCCAGTTCAACCCGATTCAACTCTTGTAAACTATTAAGCGGTTTAAACAGGCTTAGCGCGCAACTGATATCAAAGGCTTTGGCTCGCTCCCAAGGGTGCCCCTTTTGTTTTAATTGCAATTGAATATCACGCAAGGTGAGATCCAAAGCCAAGGCATAACCCCAAACCGCGTCATCAAACTGTTCAATAGTGGCATCTTTGAGCGGTTTTTTAATCAATAACGCTAGTTCTAGCTCGTAATGCACTTGGCCCTTATTTGCTGGAATCCTTAACTGTTTACCTAGGTTAACAAAAGCGCTATTAGGCTTAATAAAAAATACCGCTTGCTTCACTGGCGCACCGCCCATTTCTTGTATGTGCTCCAGATAGTTTTGCCCAACACACACCGCTTTAGCTGCCGGAAAATCAATCAACTGGCCCTGCTCATCAAGATGCTGATACATATTAAAATACCGGAGGATAAGCAATGCGGTCTGCCAAGGTACCTACCGCGGCCACAAAGTAATGCGAGCGATTCCACTTCATCAATACTCGGTAGTTATCGTAGGCTAGATAAACTCGCCCATGGGCATCGTCGGGTTGTACCAAAGAGGCACTAATATCACGAATAGGTAAATCAGTACCATCATAACGGCGTACGCCTAGCTCCTGCCACTCGCTTAAGGGCTTACTGGTAGCCAAGCCGAAGTGTTCGGCATCAAAGTTCTTCGGCAGCTTCACCTGACGCCCCCAGGTTAAATCATTACTCCAGCCACTTTGCGCTAAATAGTTTGCGGCCGAAGCCAAAGCATCCGCAGTACTATTCCATATATCTCGATGACCATCGCCATCAAAATCTTGAGCGTAAGCTAAGAACGAACTTGGCATAAATTGCACTTGGCCCATTGCACCGGCCCACGAACCTTTCATCTCTGCCGGGCTGATATGCTGTTGGTCGAGAATGCTAAGCGCATTCATCAGCTCCTTCTTGAAAAAAGCCTCTCGACGCCCTTCAAATGACATAGTAGACAATGCCGACACAACATTGTAATTACCAGTAAACTTCCCGAAATTAGACTCAACCCCCCACAATGCAATTACGAAACGCGGCTGTACCTGATACTTCTTTTCTATCTCTTTCAACAAAGGATAATGTTTCTTGTATAAAGCACGAGCCTGTTGAACCTTCCACGCCGGTACAGCACGGGGTAAATAGGTATCTAGCGTTAATTTGAATTCTGGTTGTTGTTTATCGGCCTTGACTGCTCGAGGATAAAATTGCGTATTTGCAAAAGCAGCATCAATAGTTTGTTGTGAAATACCTTGTTCCGCAGCTTCTATTTTTAGTTGCTCAACGTAGTTATCAAAGCCCGGTTCAGCATGTAACGAAAAGGCTGCAGAGAATAGCACCGCACTGATAAGTTTCTTCACGTATTTCCCCTTACTGTTGTTTAGCCTTAGCTTGAGCGGCTAAGTGCTGTTTAAGGTAATTTTCTGGTGGAGGTGGCAGCTGTAAGTAATAACCGTGCTCTTCCAAAGCTTTTTCTAAGGTTGATATTTCAACCCTCGCAAAGTCTTTTGTTGGGCGCTTAGGTACCACCATCACCAACTCTTTCGCTCCCATTAAGTCCAATAATGAGCTGGGTACTTTAGCAAAATCGTTTTTCTTCTCAATATAGAGATAAGTTTGCTGTTTTTTGAGACTTTTATAGACTGCACAGAACATGAAAATGTTAGTATCCTAGTTACTGATCAGGTTATGCTAAAACGCAGACTATATCAGAATAAATGCTGTAGCGTCATTGCTCGTATACAAATGTAAAAAAGGAATCCACTGTTCATGTCCGGACAGGAAATAGAATTTAAAGGGACAAACTTCACCCTTTCAGTCGTTTACTTAGGAAAGAATGATTTAACATCATTAAATAACAAGCTAATGGAAAAAGTGGCGCAAGCGCCGCAGTTTTTTAATTGTGCTCCTATCGTGGTAAACATTAGTGAAGTAGACAGCAGTTTTGACTTCAACCAATTAAAAGAAGTGGTCGAATCTCAAGATTTTGTATTAGTTGGCGTGACCGGATGTAGCAGTGAGCAGCAAAAAACCGCGGCCCGCTCCGCTGGTTTAGCGGTGATGACCAGTGGCGCCCAACAAGCTGCGGCAAAACCCGTTGAACCGCCGCCAGAAAAACCCGCTAGCCCAAGCGTATTGCCCAGTAAAATAGTGCGTGGACAAATTCGCTCCGGCCAACAAGTCTACGCACAAAATACCGATTTGGTCATTATTGGCTCGGTGGGCAATGGTGCAGAAGTGATTGCCGATGGCAACATTCATATCTACGGTGCCTTACGAGGTCGTGCGATAGCAGGAGCCAGTGGACGCAAAGACAGCAAAATATTCTGCCAAAATTTACAAGCAGAACTCATCTCAATTGCCGGTATCTATGTACTGCATGAGCAAATAGCCGAACACGCTAATTTGCCCCAATGCATACAAATTGAAGATCGGAAAATCGTATTTGGTAATTTAAGTTAACTTAGTTAACCCATTCATAAAGGAAAGATAATGGCTAAGATTATCGTTGTGACCTCAGGAAAAGGCGGTGTTGGTAAAACCACATCCAGTGCAGCCATTGGCACAGGCCTTGCCATCAAAGGTTTTAAAACAGTAATCGTCGACTTCGACATTGGCTTACGCAATTTAGACCTAATTATGGGCTGTGAGCGTCGTGTAGTATATGATTTTGTCAATGTGATTAAAGGCGAATCAAACCTCAACCAATCTCTTATTAAAGACAAACGTACTGATAATTTATACATTCTTCCGGCTTCACAAACCCGAGATAAAGATGCCCTTACCAAAGAAGGTGTGCAAAAGGTCTTGGACGATTTAGCAGAGCAAGGCTTTGACTACATTGTATGTGATTCACCAGCAGGTATTGAAACAGGTGCAATTATGGCCTTGTACTTTGCCGATGAAGCCATTGTTACCACTAACCCTGAGGTGTCATCGGTACGTGACTCCGACCGCATACTGGGTATGTTAGCCAGTAAATCTAAACGCGCCGAACAGGGTCTAGATCCAGTTAAAGAACACCTATTGTTAACTCGCTACAACCCAGAGCGAGTTAATCGTGGCGACATGTTGAGCGTAGAAGATGTTCAAGAGATCTTGGCGATTCCGCTATTAGGCGTTATTCCAGAATCGCCAGCGGTACTAAAAGCCTCAAACTCTGGTGAACCCGTGATTTTAGATAAAGACAGTGATGCAGGCCTTGCGTATGATGATGCAGTAAGCCGCTTGATTGGAGAAAACGTAGATTTCCGCTTTTTGGAAGAACAGAAAAAAGGCCTATTTAGCCGCCTATTTGGAGGATAACAATGTCACTTTTAGACTACTTTCGAACCACAAAACAGTCTAAAACGGCGCAAACCGCCAAAGAACGACTGCAAATCATTGTTGCCCATGAACGAGGCCAACGTAGCGGCCCAGATTATTTGCCAGCAATGAAGCAAGATATTATCGAAGTGATTAAAAAGTACGTTGATATAGACTCCGACCAAGTCAATGTGAGCTTGGATAATAAGAGCGAGGACATCAGCGTACTCGAGCTAAATATTACGCTACCTGATCAACGCGATTAGCAAATAAAGGCTTACGCCAACCGGTAAGCAACAGAGGAAGCTCTTCTGCTTGCCGGTTTTCTTTCCAACACCATGACAAATATTGATTCAACATCTTCTTACTCGCCAGCACATCTTCGGGTAAGCCAGAATCCTCAGCTACCGTGGCCACGACTTTTTTCAATTCTTGAATGGCTTTTTTATAGCCCGGATAGTCCACGATGCGTTTGATTGGCGCAGGAAAATCGACAGTCTTAGTTTGTTTAGCCTGCTTAATGAGTTTTAGCAGCCTCGTACCGTGAATACGCAACTCCTGCGGCGGTAGACCTAAACTTTGCAACTGGTTCATACTGCTAGGTTGATAACGGGCCAAGGCCCACAAGGTATCGGCGTGTACCACATTATTAATGGCTAAATCACGGCTCATGGCCTGTTGAACGCGCCAAGCACTTAAGGTTTTCAGTACCGCTAACTGCTGTGGGTTAAGCTTCCAGGCATTTTTAATGTCTTGATAGGCGGTATCATGATTAAGCACTCGTTTTTTTAAATCAGCCAAACGAGCGCTTTCTTCCAAGGCAGCCTGATAACGGCCCTGCTCTTCCAGTTGTTGTTTGATTTTTAAATAAGCCGGGAGCAAGTAAATAACATCTAAGGCGGCGTATTCCAATTGCGAAGCCCGCAATGGTCTGGCAAGCCAATCAGTGCGAGACTCTCCTTTGTCTAACTCAATATTTAATTCCGTGGCAATAAAACGTTGATAGCCCAAGCTGATGCCATGGCCAAGAAATGCGGCTCCTATCTGCGTATCAAATACACTTAAACCAAATTGACCGCTGAGTCGCTGAATAATTTCTAGGTCTTCACCAAAGGCATGCAATACCCAATGATGGCGAGCCAAAGCTTGCCACAACGGCGCCATATCTAATGCCAGTGGGTCAACTAAATAACACTGCTGACCATCATAAATTTGTAGTAAACCCAACTGAGCATAATAAGTACGAGTGCGCACAAACTCTGTATCAATGGCTAACACCTTTGGCGCGAGCTCATTTAATAAACGTAACAAAGGCGCTAACTGCGCCTCTGTGACTATCATTTCGAAATTTACGTCTGCCAAAATCAAGGCGTCCTAATGGATAGCATTAAATAATCCGTCCATTTTACGGTTTATCCCTGTTCACGCAAGGCTCGGCGTAATATCTTGCCCACATTGGTCTTAGGAAGCTCATCTCTGAACTCGACCAACTTGGGCACTTTATAAGCGGTTAGAAACTCACGACAATACTCGATTAGCTGTTTTTCGGTGAGTGAATCTTCTTTTTTAACCACAAACACCTTGACGGCTTCACCACTCATCTCATTGGGTACCCCAATAGCAGCCACTTCTAATACTTTCGTGTTACTGGCCACCACCTCTTCAATCTCATTCGGGAAAACGTTAAAACCCGAAACCAAAATCATATCCTTCTTACGGTCCACAATATGGAAAAAGCCTTGCTCATCCATGGTGGCAATATCACCAGTAGCAAACCAACCGCCGGGCATGGCCTCTTGAGTTGCTTCCGGTCGCTGCCAATACCCTTGCATCACCTGCGGCCCTTTAACTAAAATCTCGCCCGATTCACCCTCACCTACTTCTTGACCGTTTTCTCCGACTAACTTGATATCCGTTGATGGCGCAGGCAAACCGATACTCCCGTTATAAGCGTTTAAGTCATAGGGGCATACGGTTACCAAGGGTGCACATTCTGTTAAGCCATAACCTTCGATAAGACGGGTTCCTGTAACGGCTTGCCAACGCTCGGCTACCGCTCGTTGCACCGACATCCCCCCACCTAAAGAAAGGCGTAAGCTAGAGAAATCTAAATTGGCAAAATCTTGGTTATTTAGCAGAGCGTTAAACAGAGTATTGACCCCAGTTATGGCAGTAAACGGAACCTTACCCAACTCCTTTACAAAAGTAGGGATATCGCGGGGGTTGGTGATTAATAGATTTTGGCACCCCAAAGAGAAAAACAACATGCAATTAGCAGTTAACGCAAAGATGTGATAGAGCGGCAAGGCCGTCACCACCACTTCCTTTTCGGCTTGTAAACATGGCCCTACAATCGCTTCGGCTTGTAGTAGGTTGGCTACCATGTTGCGATGCGACAGCATCGCGCCTTTGGCCACCCCTGTAGTGCCACCAGTATATTGCAGAAAGGCCAAATCTTCGCTTTTTACTTCGGGGCGAACGTATTGCAGATGCTGCCCTTTAGATAACACATACCGCAGCGACTGCGCATGAGGTAAGTGGTATTTAGGTACCATTTTTTTGATGTACTTCACCACAAAGTTCACCACAGTGCGTTTGGTAGCGGAAAGCTGATCTCCCAAACGGGTTAGGATGACATGTTCTACGCCCGTATCCGCAACAACTTCTTCCAAAATATGAGCGAAGTTAGAAACAATCACGATCGCCTTAGCGCCACTGTCGTTTAGTTGGTGCTTCAGTTCACGTGGTGTATACAAAGGATTAACATTTACTACCACCATGCCGGCACGTAAAGCCCCAAATAAACAAATAGGATATTGCAACAAGTTAGGCATCATTAACGCGACTCTATCGCCCGCCTTAAGTTTCAGTTCATTTTGCAAGTACGCGGCAAAGGCTCGCGACTGTTCTTCCAACCGGCGATAGGTGAGCATCTGACCCATATTAATATAAGCGACTCGATCGGCATGCTTCGCCGCTCCTTGTTCGAAAACATCCAGCAAAGACTGATAACGCGAGGGATCTATATCAGCGGGAACATCTTCAGGGTACCGATTAAGCCAAACCTTATCCACGCAGCTCTCCTAAACAATTTGGTTACGTTAAGTATAATCAGCCTGCCTTTTTATTATTAAACTTATAATAAGCAGGTCCAGCAGAACTCACCCTAGAGTGAAAACTCTACAAATTTTAAACAATTGTTTCATACGGCGTTTAAAATAACAATATTTTAACATTAAGCATAACAAATATGATCAAAAATAGTGAGCGAGCTCAAACAATTGTGTTGAGGTATTGCTGAATCGCGAATGCCACAGCGGCGGGGTTTTCCATGTGTAAGTGATGGCCGCCACTGATTAAATGGGTATCTAATTGACTAAACCACTGTTGCCGTTCAGCTAACTGCGCCGGGGAGATTAAGGGAAATTCTTTGGCGGCCAATAGTAAGCTAGCGAGACTGAGCGACTGACAAATATTTTTAGCTTGTGCTTCACTAAAGCGTTGTGGTGAGAGTAGTTTTAATTTTTCATCATGACACCAATACCACTTATTCCCGCGGCGTACAGTAGCCCGCTCAACCAATAGGCGGCTATTGGCTTGGCTGAGCCCATTGTTTGCTGAGCGTAATTTAATCGCCTGTTCTAATTGATTAAAGCCCCTAGCTGGTCGTAGCTGATGACGGCGACGAATCGCTTTTGCCATATGTGACGTGGTGGCAGATTCCGGCAAACTAATAGGGCCAATTCCGTCAATCAATACTAAGCCGCTAAGCAAGTCGGGAAACGCTGCAGCAAAGGTACACGCCACTAACGCGCCCAAGGAATGTCCAACTATTAGCAACGGTTTATCTAGCTCAAGTTGGTTTATTACGGCATAAACATCGTCGACATAATCAACAAAATGGTAGTACTCGTGGCGGTGTTTTGAATGGCCGTGACCTGGGAAGTCAATCGCTAAGCAATGTTGCTGTGGCAATTGTTCAATGAGTGGAATAAAGCTGGCCGCATTATCCATCCAGCCATGCAGCATCAGCAAACAATAAGGGCTATCGCTTGCTTGTTCAAGGTAGGCAATGCCTAAATCATCAATAGCTGCCGAATAGAGCATGCTAACAGAAGCGTAAATTAGGCAAACAAATCAATACCAAACATCTCATTCACCTGCTGGCGTTTTAGCTGGTTAGCCACATCTACATACTGCGACACAGCTTCGCCGCTATGACCAGAATGTTGGTCATAGCGAAGTTTTTCGACACTTTGTTCATCCATTACCGCCCAAGGAACAATCCCCTTTGGCGCCTTACTCACTACGCTAACTGAGTTGCTACTGTTCGCGGGCTTAAGCTTAGGCTGTTGCGGTATGGGCTGGCCAAGGCCCTGAATTTTCAAGTTTTGATTCCTCTACTCTATTCTCTACCTGGAAGTTTTTTCCAGGTCACTTTGTCTCGAAGATAAACCGGTTCAGCATGTTCAGCTGCCACCACCACACCTTGACTAAAGGCGTATTGAGCATAGTTAAGCATATCTCGTGCCGATGGATAAAGTACGTTTTCAAGCACTGTTACGCCAGAATATTGACTAGTGAGTAGCTCTTGGTAACTTTGCCAACCAGTTCCCACTGCTGCAGCCACTTCAGCGCTACCACTAAGCTGTTCAGGTTTAATGACTTGCTCTTCTTCTAACAAGCACATTAAACCATCTTGCATTTGATATTCACCCCAATACACTTCGCTCATACGCGCGTCGATGGCAGCAAAACAATGTTCAGCCTGGGCGCAGCGATAAGCTTGTTGCGCCATCGCTTGTAATGTAGACACTGCAACCATTGGTTTATCCGCTCCAAAGGCAAGCCCCTGCGCTGTCGCGACCCCAATCCGAACACCGGTAAAACTGCCCGGCCCTCGGCCAAAGGCAATCGCATCGATTTGTTGCAGCGTAATACCCGCTGCTGCCAGAACTTGCTCTACAAAGGGAAGAATTCTTTGCGTATGATCTCGTGGGCTATATTGCTCATGACTTAAGATCTCACCTTGCCACTGCAACGCGACCGAACAGTTTTCAGTCGATGTATCTAAAGCTAATATGTTTGCTGTCATGTTTCCTCAGCGTCTTTTTTAACAAATTCAAGCACCTTGGATAATTCTCTGGTGCGCGGCATCGCCGGTAAACTGCGAATAAATAGTGAACCATAGTCACGATTAACGATGCGGTTATCACAAATAATCACCACCCCATGATCGGTTTGAGTACGAATTAAACGCCCCACGCCTTGTTTTAAACTGATCACGGCTTGCGGCAAATATACCTGACGAAAGGGATCTCCGCCACGTAAACGACAGTCCTCGCTCTTTGCTTTTAACAGGGGGTCATCAGGCGCAGCAAAAGGTAGTTTGTCAATAATGACACAAGACAAGGCCTCCCCTGGCACATCCACCCCTTCCCAAAATGTGCTGGTGGCCACCAACACAGCGTTGCCATCATCCACAAAGTCTTTTAGTAATTCTTGCTTACCAGCTTCACCTTGCACTAATACCAGCAACTCAGTGCGTTGCCGCAGTTCCGCAGCCACTTTTTGAATCATCCGGTGACTAGTGCAAAGAAAGAAACAACGCCCGCGGTTGGCTTCTATTACTGGCGCTAGCTGATCCAACATCAATTGCTCAGCGTTATTCTGCTTGGTTTCTGGTAAGTAGCGCGGTACGCATAACAAGGCTTGGCGTTGATAGTCAAAGGGACTATCGAGTAATAAACTATTAGCTTGACCTAAACCCATTTGGCTTTGAAAATGTTCAAAGTTGCCATCCACCGCCAAAGTGGCCGAGGTAAACACCCAAGCCGCGTTGCGGTCTTCTACTTCTTGATTAAAGCGCTCTGCAATATTTAAGGGCGTAATATTAAGGGTAAAATGCAAACGGGTTGTTTCATACCAATAGCTAAAGCCGGTGGCATCAACATCCATCACTTTATCAAACAACAGGCGCATTTTAGCTAATCGCTCAAAACAAGCATCCGCCAACTCGCAACGAGACAAGGATAACTTTAGCACTTGATAAACAAAGTCCATGTCTTCCTTAAGCGCTTGCATCATCTCGCCAAAACGTGACTGCTTAGCTAAGGGGCGCCATTCTCCGCGATCGCGCAGCCCTTCGAAAGACAAACGGCACTGGCGAATTCGCCGTTCTAGCTTCTGCGACGCTTTTTGCAATTGTGCCATGTCACGTAGTTCAGTCTTGTAGGCTAACTCAATGTCACTGCACAAATCTAAAATTTGTCGGCTGGAAAAATGCTGGCCAAAATAGCTGGCTGCAATATCAGGCAACTGATGGGCTTCATCAAAAATGAACACTTCAGCTTCCGGGATAAGCTCACCAAAACCAGTTTCTTTAACCACCATGTCGGCGAAAAATAGATGATGATTTACCACCACTAAATCGGCATCTAAGGCTCTATTGCGAGCCTTAACCAAATAGCATTCTTTATATGAAGGGCAATCTCTGCCTAAGCAATTGTCGTTAGTACTAGTGATCAAAGGAAAGACATCGGAGCGCTCGGCAATAGGCCCTAAATCGCTAATATCACCGCTGTTTTCTCCCTGAGCCCAATTTTTAATTTTAACTAGCTCAGCTAAGGTGGCACGATCTTGACCACTACTATAGTGGGAGAAACTATTTAACCGTTCGATGCACAAATAATTGGCTCGTCCCTTGAGTAAGGCTACCGAATAACCATAGCTAAGCGCCTTTTGCATGCGCGGCAAGTCTTTGCTGAATAACTGATCTTGTAAGGCCTTGCTACCAGTGCTAATGACAACTTTTTTACCGCTATCCATGGCTGGAACAAGGTAAGCGAAAGTTTTACCGGTACCGGTACCCGCTTCAACCAGCAAGCGACCGCGTTGTTCAATAGCCTCAGCCACCGCTGTTGCCATTTGGTGCTGTTGGGGACGAGGAGAAAAGCCGCTGATGGCCTTGGATAACAAGCCATCTTTGGCAAAATACTGGTGTTTCAAATCGAGTTCCGGCAAGCCTTAATTCGCCGCAACTATACCAGCGGAGCCAACGAAGACCAAACTAAAGGCTAAACAAATAAATCAATGTCATGCGGGTCATCTGGATCGGCTTTATTTTTACGTGCCTGTTGTTGCTCATTCGGATGTTTAGGCCGCACTTTGACATCATTTTGTTCTGCCACTTTTCCTTTCTTTACCACTTTAGTGGTTTTTATTGGCGGGGTTTTCCCGTCGGGTTTTGCCAATGGCCTAGGCACGATTGGCAAAATAGTATCTTGGCTCACACTGCACTCTCCTTTAATTGGCTTCCTTAATCCAATTATCGGCTATTTTTTAAACAACTTTAAGCGAATAACAAAAACCCTAGAAAAAAGGTTGCAATTTGGCGCTGTCTTGGTAACTTTATGGGCATTATTGCCAAGGCAGAAAAGTTACGTTGACAGGAACGCAAATGATTTTTAACCAACTGAAGCATCACCACCACCATCATCCAGAATAGGCTTCAGGCGGTTTTCTGCTGGAAGCAAATTGGCAGCTTCCGGTGGTAAGATATAACATTATTATAAACCCCCGGAAGGTTACCCTCCGGGGGTTTTTTAGTTTTATAATTAGGGACAAAAACATGACAGAGCAAAAACGACTACGCATCGCCATCCAAAAATCAGGACGCCTTAGCGATGATTCACAGGCACTATTAAAAAGCTGCGGAATGAAAATCAACCTCCGCCAACAACGCCTGATTGCCCATTCAGAAAACATGCCGGTGGATTTATTACGTGTACGTGATGACGACATTCCAGGCCTAGTGATGGATGGGGTAGTTGATTTCGGTATTGTTGGCGAAAACGTATTAGAAGAAGAAACCATGTTGCGCTCAGCTAAAAATGAGCCGACCGACTGTGAAATTTTAAAACGTCTTGATTTTGGTGACTGTCGCTTCTCTCTCGCAGTAGCTGAAGAATTCGACTACACCGGCCCTCAATGTTTAGCCAATAAACGTATTGCCACTAGCTATCCCGGTATTTTAAAACGCTACCTTGATGCGCAAGGCGTACCATTCTCAACCTGTATGCTAGCAGGTTCAGTAGAAGTAGCGACTCGTGCAGGCTTAGCTGACGCCATTTGTGACCTTGTTTCTACCGGCGCAACCCTTGAAGCTAATGGCTTAAAAGAAGTAGAAGTGATTTATCGCTCACAAGCGGTTCTCATTAAATCGAAAAACAAACTTAGCGACGAACACCAAGAATTGCTCGATAAGTTATTGATGCGCATGCAAGGCACCATGGAAGCCAAAGAAAGCAAGTACATCATGCTACACGCACCTAAAACTCATCTAGCTCAAATTGTTGACCTACTACCCGGTAGTGAACACCCTACTGTGTTAGCACTCGCGGGTGATGAAGAAAAAGTAGCCCTGCATGTAGTCAGTACTGAGAATCTTTTCTGGGAAACCATGGAAAAATTGAAAGCCTTAGGTGCCAGTTCGATTCTGGTGATGCCCATCGAGAAAATGTTGAGATAAGAACATGCAAACGGTTATTTGGAACCAACTCACCGCCGAACAACAGCGACAAGTGCTATCCCGCCCTGCGGTAAATAGCTCTAGCAATATAGCTAGCATCGTTGCCGATGTCGTTAGCCAGGTTCGCCAACAAGGCGACCAAGCGCTAATTGCCTTGGCGGCTAAGTTTGATAAGACCGAATTAAACTCGGTGCGAGTCAGCCAAGCTGAAATCGATGCTGCAGAACAAGGCTTAAGTGAACAATTCAAACAAGCGGTCAAACAAGCCAAAAGCAATATTGAACGTTTTCATCAAGCGCAAAAACCTCAAGCCATCAGCTTAGAGACTCAAGCTGGCGTCTGTTGTGAAATGCACTATGCAGCGATCGCTAAAGTTGGCTTATATGTTCCAGGAGGCACCGCTCCGCTACCGTCCACCGTATTGATGCTAGCGATTCCAGCGAGTATCGCCGGCTGTAAAAAGGTAGTGTTAAGCTCACCACCTCCAATTGCCCCAGAGATTTTATACACTGCTAAGCTTTGCGGTGTAGACGAAGTTTACGCGGTCGGTGGTGCCCAAGCGATTGCTGCGATGGCCTACGGCACCGAAACCGTGGCCAAAGTCGATAAAATTTTTGGCCCCGGTAATGCCTTTGTGACCCAAGCTAAACAACAAGTGAGCGGCGATCACGCAGGCGCAGCTATCGATATGCCTGCGGGTCCTTCAGAAGTGTTAGTGATTGCCGATCAGCAGGCTAATCCAGCTTTTGTCGCCGCCGATTTATTATCTCAAGCCGAACATGGCCCCGATTCCCAAGTCATTTTAGTGACCACCAGTGAGCAGCAAGCCGCAGCGATTAACCAAGAGTTAGAGCGCCAACTTGCGCTACTAAGCCGTAATAGTATTGCCGACCAGGCATTAGCCAATAGTACCGCGATTGTGGTCGATGAATTGACTCAAGCTGTACGAGTGAGCAATCTTTACGGGCCGGAGCACTTAATTGTGCAAACCGAGCAGGCCAGAGACTTGCTGCCCGAAGTTGAAAACGCCGGCAGTGTGTTCTTGGGTAAATGGACGCCCGAATCAGTCGGGGATTACGCCAGTGGCACTAATCATACTTTACCAACTTATGGTTACACCCGAACCTACTCCAGCTTAGGCACCTTGGATTTCATGAAACGCTTTACCGTGCAAGAGCTTACTGAACAAGGACTAAAGGATCTCAGTTCAGCGGTAATTCCCATTGCCAATGCAGAAGGCCTCGATGCGCACCGCCGCGCGGTAACCCTGCGCCTAGGTGAGGAGCAATAACATGTCAGTATCCTTACTTGCTCGTAAAAAGATTCAACAACTGGTTCCTTATCAAAGTGCTCGCCGCATTGGTGGCAGTGGTGAAGTATGGCTCAACGCTAACGAAAGCCCGGAGGTAAGTGATTTCTGTTACGACGGGGCTGAATTAAATCGCTATCCCGAGTTTCAGCCAGAAGCGCTCATTGAGGGCTATGCCAATTACGCAGGTGTAGAATCTAACCAAGTATTGGCTAGCCGCGGTGCCGATGAAGCCATTGAAGTGTTAATTCGCGCCTTTTGTGAGCCCGGCCAAGACAGCATTGTGATTTGCCCACCCACTTATGGCATGTACGCAGTAAGCGCAGAAACCATTGGTGTTGAAATTAAGTGCGTTGATTTAGAAGAAAACTTCGATCCCGATTACGCTGTATTGTCTCAGGTAGAGACTAAAATTATCTTTCTCTGCGCACCGAACAACCCCACCGGCAATATGCTGGATCACGCTAAATTGTGTGCCCTGTTAAGTGCTCAAAAAGATCGCGCTTTGGTAGTCGTAGATGAAGCCTACATTGAGTTTTGCGAACGCCAAAGCGTGGTATCACTGCTGGCCGATTACGATAATTTGGTTATTACTCGAACCCTTTCAAAGGCCTTTGCCCTAGCGGGCCTACGTTGTGGTTTTACTTTAGCCAATGCCCAAGTAATAGAGATGATGAGTAAAGTGATTGCACCTTATCCTATCGCTCGCCCGGTAGCAGAAATTGCCGCCAAGGCATTAAGTAGCAAAGGCCTAAGCATTATGCGTGAACGAGTAGCACGCTTAAATGCAATTCGCTGCCAAGCGGTTGAAGACTTAAGCAAACTCAATATTGTGAAACAAGTATTCCCTGCTACCGGAAACTACATTCTGGTTCGCTTTGAAGATTCAGCGCGCGTATTTAGCGGGCTCGCTAAACAAGGCATTGTACTGCGAGACTTTGCCAACAAACCGCGCCTAGAAAACTGCATCCGCATCACTATCGGTAATCAGCAAGAAATCACCGCCACAATATCAGCAATTCAAGGATTGGAGCGAGCTAAGTGAGCCAAATAAAACAGAAAATATTATTCATCGATCGCGATGGAACCATGATTGATGAACCCATCACCGACAAACAGGTAGATAGCTTAGCCAAAGTTAAACTTGAACCTCAGGTGATTCCAGTACTACTTAAACTGCAAGCCCACGGTTATCGCTTAGTCATGGTCACTAATCAAGACGGCTTGGGAACCGATAGCTTTCCAGAAGCAGATTTCCATCTTGCACAAAACTACATGATGGATATCTTTGAATCCCAAGGCATCAAGTTTGATCAAGTACTAATATGCCCGCACTTCGAAAAAGATAACTGCAGTTGTCGTAAACCCAAGCTAGGTTTAGTTAAAGAATATCTAAAGAGCGGCATAATCGATTTTGCCCACTCGTACGTAATAGGCGACCGCCACACCGACATGCAGCTAGCCGAAAACATGGGGCTTGAAGGACTGCAATATCAACGCGACGGTTTAAACTGGCCAGCTATAGAAAAACGCCTTACCCAATTAGGGCGTAAAGCCAGCGTTGAGCGTAATACCAAAGAAACTCAAATTAGCATTGCGGTTGATCTTGATAACGCTGGTGGCAGCCAAATCGATACCGGGCTAGGCTTTTTCGACCACATGTTGGACCAAATAGCTACCCATGCAGGCTTTCAACTGAACTGTAAAGTGGTGGGTGACTACCATATCGACGACCACCACAGCGTTGAAGACACCGCCATAGCTTTAGGCCAAGCACTTAAGCAAGCCTTGGGTGATAAGCGCGGTATTGGCCGATTTGGCTTTGTATTACCCATGGACGAATGCCTGGCACAATGTGCATTGGATTTAAGTGGCCGAGCTCATCTTGAATTTAAAGCCGATTTCACTCGCGACAACATCGGAGACTTTGCTACCGAAATGGTACCGCATTTCTTCCGCTCTTTGAGCGATGCTATGGCTTGTACTCTGCACCTAGAAACCAGCGGTAAAAACACCCACCATATGGTTGAAGCACTGTTTAAAGTATTTGGGCGCGCCCTAGGACAAGCCATTGTTAAATCAGGTGACGCCCTACCCAGCAGTAAAGGCATGTTATAAGCGCAAAGCTTAAAAGGATGAAGCTACAATGAATGTAATTATTGACACAGGATGCGCTAATCTTTCGTCGGTTAAATTTGCCGTTGAACGCTTGGGCTTTCCGGTGACAGTGAGTCGTGACCCAGCGGTTATTCTAGCCGCTGACAAACTGTTTCTGCCGGGTGTAGGCACTGCTACCGAAGCCATGCAAAACTTAGCCGAGCGAGAACTCATCGACTTAGTCAAACAAGTAAAAAAGCCCTTGTTGGGAATTTGTCTAGGCATGCAAATGCTGGCTGAGTTCTCAATTGAGGGGGGGGCCAAAGAGGCTGAGCAGCCAGTCCCCTGTTTAGGGCTGATTCCCGGCACGGTCAACTTGATGAAGCCTCAAGACGGCCAACGTTTACCCCACATGGGCTGGAACCAGATTCAACCACAAGCTGGCCACCCGCTGTTTAAAAACATTGAGACGGGCAGCTACTTTTACTTTGTGCATAGCTACGCCCTGCCAGTTAACGACGCCACCATTGCCGAATGCGACTATGGCAATGCCTTTAGTGCTGCGGTGAACAAAGGCAACTTTTACGGCGTACAATTTCACCCAGAGCGCAGTGGTCAAGCCGGTGCACAATTAATCAAAAACTTCTTGGAGATGTAGGCATGATCATTCCTGCTTTAGATTTAATCGACGGAAAGATTGTGCGCTTATTCCAAGGTGATTACGCACAAAAAACCATTTATGGTGACGACCCTCAAGCGCAATTTTCCGACTACCACAATCAGGGGGCTGATTGGTTGCACCTAGTGGATTTAGATGGTGCAAAAGATACCAGCGCGCGGCAGCTAGACGTGATTGCCCAACTACTTAAAAATACCCCCGCCAAAATTCAAATTGGCGGCGGAGTACGCAGCGAGCAAGACGTTAAAGATTTGTTAGCGGCCGGCGCCGAGCGCGTAGTGATTGGCTCAACCGCGGTGAAACAACCCGAGTTAGTCGCCCAATGGATGGAGAAATACGGTGCTGAGCACATTGTATTGGCATTGGATATCAACATCGACGAGCAAGGCAATAAGGTGGTGGCGGTATCAGGTTGGCAGGAAGACAGCGGCGTCACCATTGAAGAATTAGTGGCGATTTACGCCCCAGTGGGCCTTAAACACGTATTGTGTACCGATATTTCTAAAGACGGCACCCTAGCGGGTTCAAACGTAAACCTCTATCGTGAGTTGTGCGCTCAATATCCAGACATTCAATGGCAAAGTTCTGGTGGCATTGGCTCGCTAGATGATATCGCCGCCCTTACCGACACCGGCGTGGCCGGGGTAATTGTTGGCCGGGCCCTGCTCGAAGGTAAGTTTAACGTAGAACAGGCCATCGCTTATTGGCAGCAAGGAGGCAGCAATGCTAGCTAAACGAATTATACCCTGCTTAGACGTTAAAGACGGCTTGGTGGTAAAAGGGGTGAAGTTTCGTAACCACGAAATTATTGGTGACATCGTTCCGCTAGCCAAACGCTACGCTGAAGAAGGCGCCGACGAATTGGTATTCTACGACATTACCGCTAGCTCCGATGCCCGGGTGGTAGACAAAAGCTGGGTAAGCCGCGTAGCTGAAGTGATCGACATTCCTTTCTGCGTAGCTGGTGGTATTAAAACCATTGAAGATGCTAATCGCACTTTACAAAATGGCGCCGACAAAATATCCATTAATTCCCCTGCCCTGGCTGACCCTAGTTTAATCACCAAACTAGCAAATAAATTTGGCGTGCAGTGTATCGTGGTAGGTATTGACTCTTATTACTGCGACGAAACTCAGCAGTATCAAGTGAAACAGTTCACTGGTGACGAAAAACGTACCGTAACCACTACATGGAATACCTTTGACTGGGTGAAAGAAGTACAAGCACGTGGTGCTGGCGAAATCGTACTTAATGTGATGAACCAAGATGGAGTTCGCCAAGGCTACGATCTAGAGCAGCTTAGCCGCGTGCGTGAAATTTGTAAGGTGCCTTTAATTGCCTCTGGCGGTGCTGGTGAAATGCAGCACTTTAAAGATGCTTTTAAAATTTCCGACGTAGACGGCGCACTCGCCGCCAGTGTATTCCATAAAAGCATCATTAATATCGGCGAGCTAAAACAATACCTAAAACAACAAGAGGTGGCAATTCGACTATGAGCCAGTTTGAACAACTCAACCAACAAATTAACTGGGACAAAGTCGACGGCTTGATCCCCGCAGTAGTACAAAACGACCACAGCGGCCAAGTACTCATGCTAGGTTATATGAATAATGATGCGCTGAAAAAGACTTTAGACAGCAACCAAGTGACCTTTTATAGCCGCACTAAACAGCGGCTATGGACCAAGGGAGAAACCTCTGGCAACATTTTGCAACTTAAAAGTATTAGCTTAGATTGCGATCAAGACACCTTGTTAGTCGCTGTGGACCCAATAGGCCCTACTTGCCATAAAGGCACCCAAAGCTGTTTCGATGGACACAGCGAGCCCAAACTCACCTTCATCGCCCAATTGCAAGCAGTACTGGCAGAACGTAAGTCAGCCGATCCTGAGCAAAGCTATACAGCCAGCCTGTTTGCCCGTGGTACTAAACGTATTTCGCAAAAAGTAGGTGAAGAGGGCGTAGAAGTAGCGCTAGCGGCAATGGCCAACGACCGCGAAGAGCTAATTAACGAAAGCTCTGACCTCCTCTACCATCTACTAGTACTTCTTGAAAAACAAGAAGTCGGTTTTGACGAAGTAGTGGCCTGCTTGCAAGCAAGACACAAATAAAGTCTAACCATTGAAAAGCCAATCTTAGGCTTAATGCCGTTCACTAAAAGTGAGCGGCATTATTGTTTTTACATAACGCGATAACCTAGATTTAATCGTTCAGGTGAATGCCCTCATCACCATCAACATCTAATAGACACCTATCCACTCCGACGAAAGTAAATCAGCTTATTGCTATCAAAGTTGAAACATGATCAGCGAAGCAAAACTGACTAAGATCAAACGCACTCCCCCCCCCAAAGTAGTAGCCTGAGACTATAATTACATTTTATTTATAAGTGTGACTCATTATGCCTATCAAGAAACGTTATATAGCGGCAATAGCAGCAGTAGGAATTGGTGTGGGCTGGCTAACCTTAGGGGGTACCGCCGCCGTGATGCATTACACATCGGACACGGAGTTTTGTCTTTCGTGCCACTCAATGGAAACGGCCTATAAAGAGTACCAAGGCTCCGTGCACTTTACTAACGCCAAAGGTATTCGCGCCGAGTGTTCAGATTGCCACATTCCAAAAGAACCAATTGATTATTTGGTCACTAAAATTCGTGCGACAAAGGACATTTACCATGAATTTGTGACCGGGAAAATCGACACACCAGAGAAATACCAAGCGCATCGCGCGGAGTTAGCTGAAATGGTTTGGCAACAGTTCCGTAACAACGATTCAGCCACATGTCGTTCTTGTCACGAGTTTGACGCAATGGAAGAGTTCGAGCAATCACGTGATGCAGCACAAATGCATGCTTACGCAAGAGATAATAATCAAACTTGTATCGACTGCCATAAAGGTGTGGCTCACTTTGCACCAGAAGCAGAGTTAGATAGCAAAGCGTTTGACACCTTGATGAGCTTCACCAGCCAAACCGCTGCTGATGCAAAAGTAGTGTATCCAGTGACCGCGATCAACATGGGGGACTTCGGCACAGTTAATCCAACAACCAAACTAGAAGTTGTTAAAGCAGAAGGTGATGAGCGCACAGTTAAGCTAAACGCATTCCAAATGAAAGGCGCAGAAACGGTGCTTTACATGGGTGAAGGTCAACGCGCTATCGTTGCAACGCTATCAGAGCAAGGCCAACAAGCCCTTGAAACGGGCGAGTACAACGCAGATGCATATGATAATGAGTGGCGTTCTGTTTCTCTAATGGCGAATATCAATTCTCCAGTAGTGGATACCTTAGAGCCAGTTTGGGCTTATGCAGAAGAGCTAGACAATGTTTATTGTGCAACGTGTCACGCTAAAATTCCTTCAAATCACTTCACTGTGAACGCATGGGGTCCTGTAGCAAAGAGTATGGGTGATCGCACTGATATTTCAGAAGAAAACCTAGAAATTTTAACTAAGTTCTTCCAGCACCACGCGAAAGATGTGGTTGGTCACGAATAGAATATTGAAGGATAAAATTATGACTAATTTAACTCGTCGTGGCTTTCTAAAAGGCACAGGATTAGCAGCTGGCTCGCTAGCTTTTACTTCATTCACACCAATGACTGTAATGGCTTCTGACAAGCGTGGTTTTGGTGTGCTAACCGCAGGCCGTATGGGCCCACTTTTATGTGAAGTTAAAGATGGTAAGCTGGTTGAAACCAAGAACGCATTACCACAAACAGTACCTAACAGCTTACAAGCGACTGGTCCTGACCAAGTCTACACGAAGGCGCGTGTTAAGTACCCAATGGTACGCAAAAGCTATTTAGCCAATCCTTCGGCACCAGAAGGTTTACGTGGTCAAGATGAATTTGTCCGTGTCTCTTGGGATGAAGCATACAAGCTGATTCACCAACAACATATGCGGATTCGCGAGCAACATGGGGCTGAGTCAATATTTGCAGGTTCTTATGGTTGGCGCTCAAGTGGCGTATTGCACAAAGCTCAAACGTTGTTGCAGCGATATATGAGTATGGCCGGCGGTTACTCTGGCCACCTTGGGGACTATTCGACAGGTGCCGCTCAAGTAATCATGCCGCACGCGGTGGGTTCGATTGAAGTTTACGAACAACAAACGACTTACCCAGTGGTACTTGAAAACAGTGAGGTGGTGGTGCTTTGGGGATTAAACCCCATCAATACATTAAAGATCGCATGGAGTTCAACGGACTGTGCGGGTCTTGAATTCTTCCATCAGCTTAAAAAATCTGGCAAAACTGTTATTGGTATAGACCCAATACGCTCTGAGACGATAGAGTTCTTCGGCGACAATGCACTATGGATTGCACCACACCCAATGACCGACGTTGCAATGATGATGGGGATCGCGCATACCCTCGTCAAGCAAGATAAACACGACAAGGAGTTCCTCGCGAAATACACCACTGGCTACGATGTATTTGAAGCTTACCTGATGGGTAAAGAAGATGGTATCGAGAAATCAGCCGAGTGGGCTTCTAAGATCTGTGGTGTTCCAGTGAAACAACTAGAATTACTTGCCGATATCTTCAGCAAAAACCGTACAATGCTGATGTCAGGCTGGGGTATTCAACGCCAACAATATGGTGAACAACGTCACTGGATGTTAGTTACACTAGCAGCAATGCTTGGTCAAATTGGGCTTCCTGGCGGTGGCTTTGGTCTATCTTATCATTACTCAAACGGGGGTAACCCAGCGCGTGACGCGGGTGTTCTACCAGCAATTTCAGCTGCTATTGGTGGCGGTTCTTCTGCAGGTAATGACTGGGCGGTTTCTGGTTCAGTCAATGCATTCCCTGTTGCTCGTATCGTTGAAGCGCTAGAAAACCCAGGTGTTGACTATCATCACAATGGTCATACTTTAACCTTCCCAGATATCAAGATGATTTGGTGGGCAGGTGGCGCAAACTTTACTCACCACCAAGATACTAACCGTTTAATAAAAGCTTGGCAGAAACCAGAATTGGTCGTGATATCTGAACCTTACTGGACAGCAGCGGCCAAGCACGCAGATATTGTATTGCCAATCACGACTACATTCGAACGTAATGATTTGACCATGACGGGTGACTACAGTAACCAACACCTAGTGCCCATGAAGCAAGTTGTTGAACCTCAAGGTGAAGCAAGAAACGATTTTGATGTATTTGCTGATATGGCAGAGCTTCTAGCTCCTGGTGGCCGAGATGTGTATACCGAAGGTAAGACGGAGATGGAATGGTTATACGGTTTCTATAAAGCTGCTCAACAAGGCGGTCGCGGTCAGCGCATTGCGATGCCAAACTTCAGTAAGTTCTGGGAAGACAACCAGCTTATAGAGATGAAATGGAATGAGAAAAACGCCCAGTTTGTTCGTTACGCTGATTTTCGTGAAGATCCAATTATGAACCCACTAGGCACACCAAGTGGGAAATTTGAAATATTCTCTAAAACTATCGAAAGTTATCAACTTGATGATTGTCCTCCGCACCCAACTTGGCTGGAGCCAACAGAGTACACCGGGAATGCCCAAAATGGGGAACTTCAACTGATGACAGCGCACGCCGCACATCGTCTGCACAGCCAATTTAATTATGCCAAAATTCGTGAAGAGTATGCTATTGCAAACCGTGAGCCAATCTCCATTCACCCTGTAGATGCCAAAGCACGCGGCATAAAAACAGGGGACTTAGTACGTGCTTTCAATGAGCGTGGTCAAGTGTTGGTTGGCGCCTTAGTGACCGATGGTATCAAACAAGGCTCGGTTTGTATTCACGAAGGTGCTTGGCCTGATTTTGATGAGGAAACGGGAATATGTAAAAACGGGGGATGTAACGTGCTAACCTTAGACATTCCAACTTCTCGTCTCGCTAACGGCTGTGCAGCAAACTCGGCGTTGGTTCGTATTGAGAAATACCAAGGTCCGGAATTGGAGTTAAGCGCATTTACTCCGCCCAAAAACGCTTGAGCTAAACGCAAGAAAAGTCCCGCTTTTTATTTTAGACGGCTATTTCTTACTCCATCGACAAGGGGCGTTTGTAGCCCCAGAAATGGATAGTAATCTCAACCATCCATCCCAGAGCGTCTTAAGCGACGCTCTGTCATTTCTGTATTACACTCTCCAACCCTGTTCATCAACCCCAATTCAGGACACTTGTTCCAGCAATCCATTCTCTTCCGTTATTGTTGTTCACTAAGAGGTAAAGCCTGATTATGTTGACTCTGCTGCCTTACTTGTTTTTTCGAGTTGGGGTACAACACTATCACTATTCCGACTAAGAACAGGGTGCATGATACCCACTGTACCGTTGAGAGCATTTCACCAAAAATAATATAGCCACTGAACAACGCAAACACACTGGTTAGCAGTGTCATCGGCGCTAATTTAGTCATTGGATATTTCAACAGCATTTTGTTCCATACCCAGTAACCAAATAAGGTCGTTGGATAGGCCTGAAAGAGTACTGAGAACCAAGCGTCATGATTCCATTGCTCATAGGTAGTGAACAACCCTGAAATACCATTCAACCATACACTAAGTAGTACCAAAGGGATTGGGGCGAACAGCATTCCCCAAATATTAAAGGCAAACGGGTGTTTGGTACCGGATTGTCGAATAATTACCCCCGCCAATGGCCAACAAATGGCCGATATTAGTATAAAAATAGTACCCCAAAAGGTAATGTTACCGTTGGTGTAGATAATTGAGAGCCCTAGCCCCAAAAGCGCGGTGATAATTCCACACCACATTTGTTTGGTAATGATTTCTTTATACAACATTACGCCAATTATAATGCTAGTTAACACATCCATTTGGAGTAATACCGATGCCATACCAGAAGATAATCCAAACGTGATAGCGCAAGATGCCATGCCCCACACCCCTGTACCGAATACCAATCCATAAGCGGCAAAATAGCGCAGAGGTACCTTCGGCTTTCGTACGAAAAAGACAATAGGAAAGGCCGCTAAAAAGAAACGTGCGGCAGCGATGAGTAGTGGATCAAGTTGGCTCACGCCTAGTTTGATGGCGGAGAAATTCACGCCCCATATAACCATGACACTAATAGTGAGTGCTAGATGTTTTCCCTGCACAATAAGCTCCTGAATGACTTCAATAGGAACACAGTATTCATTGAATCCAAAAGTCAGTACAGATACAATTTACTTAAAAATAACCAGTACAATTTTACTATGTCCAAATACCGGCAGTTAGCAGAAAAAATCATCTCTGATATTCAAAGCAGAAAACTTAAGCCTGAAGATAGGATGCTTTCACTACGCCAATTTGCCAAACAGCATCATATTAGTATTTCAACAGCAGTTAGTTGTTATGAGGAATTGGAAAAGCAGGGTTGGATTATGGCCCGTCCCCAGTCTGGTTTTTTCATTACATCCCAACCATCTTTACTTCCAACACCTTCATGGCAACACTTTACGACCGAAATTGCGACTCCTGTTAGGTCATTCGTCGATTCCAAGCTCACTGCCGGCCCTTTGGGAATGGCTTGCCTTGAACTAGATATAACCACACAGCGGGCTTTAAACAAAAGCTTACGAAGAGCAATAAATCAAGCCGACTCTTGTCTTAGTCGATATCCAAACCATTCTGGGGAACGAGTATTGAGAGATGCTTTGGCCTCTCACTTCAGCCATACGGGGTTTGCACTCGACAAGGATGAACTGGTAATTACTCACGGATGTATGGATGCCGTAAAAACTGCATTAAGAGTTTGCACTCACTCAGGAGATACGGTTGCGGTTAGTTCGCCCTGTTATAACGGTTTGCTTGACCTGTTATCGGTGTTGGGTTTGAAGTTAATTGAGCTCCCCTCTTTAGATGATGGAATCGATTTAAACGAATTAGAACGACTTTTTAGCGCTAAACAAGTTCAAGCTGGTTTGTTTTGTTCTACGCATATGAATCCCCAGGGCATCACCATGTCAGTAGAGCAAAAGCAGCGTCTTAGCCAGCTCGCTGCTGATTATCAAATACCGATAGTAGAAGATGATGTGTATTTTGAACTTAACCATTCTAATGCCTTCAATCTCCCTACTGCTTATTATGATGAAAGCGGCTATGTCATTTGGTGTGGCTCCTTCTCTAAAACCTTGTCACCCAGTTACCGCCTCGGCTGGTGTCGGCCCGGACGCTTTTTATCTAGATATAAACAGCAATATCACGGAGTCGCTACGTTGACTCAATTTGCTATTGCCGATTTTATTCAAACAGGTGCTTATAGCCGCCATATCAAACGAGTTAGATATCAACTGACACAAAATAAGCAGAATTACATTCACTATCTAACCGAACAGTTACCTGATGGCAGTCGCATATCGCAACCCGATGGAGGCTTAGTATTGTGGATTCAAGTGCCTCAGCTAAATACAAATTTGTTGAGTAAAACAGCTAGTCAGGTAGGCCTTGATATCCGTACCGGAAACTTGTTTACCGAGTCTCAGCGCTATCAGGATTGCCTGCGCATTAATATTGGTTTTGCGTTTAATGACGAAATTCGAACAAACCTAGATACGCTGCTTACGCTGATCGATGAAAGTCGCTTAGATAGTAATTAAAAGCAACGCCAGCCAACGACCACTGCCTATTTCACTTAACCTTAAGATGGGCCAAATGGGTAAAATGTTGGAGTAACGTGGCAGCTGAACTCTTTTCAGTAACATTGAGAAGTGAATTGACCAACTCTTACTAGACAGTCAATTTCATTACAATGGTGCGTCCGGAGGGTAGTAATGCAGGGTGAGACCGCGAACATTTATTAAACAACATACGTCAATTTGACCCGCTTTTCTCGCTGTGATCTTATACTCCCTTTATCGGGAGCTGTACCATGATAGTCCACACATTCTCTAAGCACTTTGGCGACAGCGAAGACCCGCGTCAAAGCGCCAAAGTCAGCGACCCTCTGTTCGATGTTTTGTTTTTCACGGTATGTGCTGCTATAGCTAGTGACGATGGCAGGGAAGACATCGCAAATTTTGGTGAATCCCACTTCGATTAGCTTCGATGATGTAGTGACCTGCTTGCAAGTAATACACTTCGCTTCAACATAACACAGCCACACCTTAGTATGTGGCAGTGTTATGTTGACCAGCTATAGTCCAAAGGCACCAAGACATTATCACTCACAAGACGCTTCCCCGTCGCAGCAGAGAGAGGCAACACCCAGAGCTCCAATCATAATGAAGCGTATCCTAAAAGGGTGACCACTACGCGAGGCTATTTCTCTCTAGATATCTTAAGCTCTGATCAAAAACCGCAAATTAATCATTTGTTTAAATACTGATTAATTTTTGTCATATCGCTCAGCTGGCGCTCTCTCTATAATTAATCACACGTATAATAATCAGAGTTAAGTTGTGACAGATACTAGCAGAAAAGCAGGACGCCCCAGTGACAGTATCGACGCCAGACAAAAGCTTATCGACCACGCTCGGGAGCTGTTCACCCTTATGGCCTACGATAAAGTCTCGACTAGGCGCATCGCAAGTCGAGCCAATGTGAATGTCGCGATGATCCGCTACTACTTCGGCAGCAAAGACGGGCTATTTGAAACCATGTTGCGAGAAACCCTCGAACCGATGAAGAAGCAAGTGCACCTGATGGTCCAAGATAGTTCACAAAAGAATTTTCTCGACATCATGCGAACCTACTATCGTGAAATGTTTAAAGCCCCCCAGTTTCCTCGTTTGGTCTTTCAGGTTATGCACATGGATAGCTCTGATATCCAACGTAAGCTACTCGAAAAAGTCTTCACCGACATTAGTCAACCGATGCAAATGTTGATTTTCGAGAAGCTGGTAGACAGCAACATATTAAGACACGATGCTGACCCTCAGCTATGTAAAGTGTCTTTTATCAGTTTAATGGTGTTCCCTTTTATCGCGCCCCAGTCGCTGCTTGCTATTCATGGAATCGAACTTTCTGAAAAATTTCTTAACCAACTGTTAGAACACAACATACAACTTATGACACATGGCTTCCTTCAAACCAGCGAACAGCAGGAATAACCCTTATGAAAATCAATAAAACACTACTGTTCTTTCCGGTGTTCGCGGTGGGCGTAATAATCTTAGTGCTGGCGATCAAACTCAAACCGGAATTGCCGGTTAAGCCCGCAAGTGATCGTGCACGTTTAGTAGAGACTCTGCCACTGCAACTCCAAACAATGGCTCCGCAAGCAATTGGTTACGGCAAAATTGCTCCCAAGGTTGAGTGGAAAGCCATAGCAGAAGTCACCGGCAAAATCGTCTACCGCCACCCTAAATTGGAGAAAGGTCAAATTCTTCAAGCAGGAACAGAAATACTGCGTATTGACCCGCTTGATTACCAGCTAAAATTAGTACAAGCACAGGCAGACCTCAAATCAGCCCAGACCTCGCGAGCCAAGCTAAACCAAGAAGAACAAAATCTAAGGCAAACGCTGAAAATTGAGCGTAATCGCTTAGTGATAATCAACAAAGACCTGGAACGTAAACAAAATTTGCTAATCAAAGGACTAATTTCACAATCCGATGTGGATCAGCAAAAGCAAAGTGTGCTTTCACAACGCAAGCTGGCACTAGACATTGAAAATCAAATCGATTTGATGCCCGAGGAAAAACAGCTCGCCGAAGCCTTGGTAAAAGTGAACCAGTCTAAAGTGGAGGAAGCGCAACGCTCACTGGCCAAAACCATCATTACTTTGCCTAATGATCTACGAATTGCGCAAGTGGATGCCGAGCAAGATCAGGTGGTTAACCTGCAGCAAACCATGGTAACAGCACATGGTATAGATGTAATGGAAGTCGAGGCTCAACTGTCTATCCACGATATGCATACACTCGCCTCGAGTATTGGCGAGTTTAACCGTGATAGCTCAGGTATTCCCCAAGCAGAGATGACCTTTATTAATGCCAGTATTGAACTTAGCAGCGGTAACATGAAGGCAAGTTGGCCAGCGAAGGTTAGCCGAATTAGCGAGAGTGTTGACCCCAATCAGGCCACCGCAGGCGTGATACTAGAGATCCAACAAGATTACCGCCATCTCAATCCAAGCTCCGTCCCACCATTGGTCAGCGGCATGTTTGTTAGAGCGTTTATCGAAGGGCAACAAAATCCAAGTTGGGTGATCCCTGAACGCGCCCTGCATGGCGATAAAATCTATCTCATGACTGAGGACAACAAGCTACAGATCAAGTTAGTAACGGTGCTTTATCGCCGAGATAATCAAGTCATCATAGAGGGACAATTGAAACAAGAAGACAAATTGATCATTAACGATCTGCTACCAGCAATCGACGGCATGCTGTTGAAAGAAGCTAACTACGGCCAGCAGGAGTCGTCACTATGATTCGCTTCTTCTCTAAGCACCCAACTGCAGCCAACTTACTGATGCTTAGCTTACTGGTAATGGGGATAACCTCGCTGGCTAGCATCAAGCGAGAAACCTTCCCTGAATTTGACCCTCCTTACATCATGGCTGGCGTGGTCTACCCCGGCGCATCTCCACAAGAAGTGGAAGAGAGTATCTGTGTTCGAATGGAAGATGCGGTGGATGGCCTAGCCAATATTGAAGAAACCCAGTGTGAAGCCATTGAAGGCTCGGCAAGGTTGATCCTCAAACTTAACGAGAAAGCCGACATCGGGCGAATGCTGGTCGATGTGCAAACCCAAATTAATTCAATTAATGATTTTCCTCAGGAGATAGAATCGCCTGTGGTACAGGAGCTAGACTGGAACGAACCAGTAGTGGATGTAGCAATTACCGCAGATACTAGCTGGCCAGAGTTGAAAGCCTACGCGGAACAGCTTAAGCGTACATTAAAGCTAGACTATGAAGTCTCTCTGGTTGAGATCGCGGGATTTTCTGACCATCAGTTTCGTGTCGAATTAGACTCACAAGCGATCCGTCAACTGGGCTTGAGCGTTGGCGATATTGCCACTCAAATTGGCCGCCAGAACATTAAATTGCCCAGCGGTAATGTTGAAACGCCTGACAAAAACTTTCTGATCCGTTTCGATGAAAGACGCATTACCCCGCAGCAACTGGAAACAATCGTCGTTGGCTCTGGGCCCAATGGCTCACAGATCCGACTCAAAGACATCGCCACCATTAGCGACCGCTTCGAATTAGATGAGCAGAAAGTGCTGTTTGATGGCCACCCTTCTGCCCTACTCAAGGTCAGTAAAAACAAAGAAGATGATGCGCTGAGAATTAAGGAGCGAGTTGCCCAATTCGTTGAACAACAACAAGCTATTGCCCCGGACGGCGTCAAATTGGAGCTCACCAACGACCTGTCATCGGTACTGTGGGATCGTTTAACCATGATGGCACGCAATGGCTGGCAAGGTATCGTGCTGGTGTTCGCTACCATGTGGCTGTTCTTTAGCCTGCGTTATTCATTCTGGGTGGCAGCCGGCTTACCGGTTGCTTTCCTCGGTGGCTTATTCCTGATGGCACAGCTCGGACTATCGATCAATATTATGTCGCTGGTTGGCCTGCTGATGGCCATCGGGATCATGATGGACGATGCGATTGTGATTGCCGAATCCATCGCCGCACACTTAGATAGAGGAGAAGATGTCGACAATGCCGTCATCAAAGGGGTGAAAAAGGTGCTTCCTGGGGTGATTTCTTCTTTTTTAACCACGGTGTGTATTTTCGGCAGCTTACTGTTTTTGCAAGGCGAAATGGGCGCCGTGCTCAAAGCGGTTCCGCAAGTGTTAATCCTCGTTCTAACGCTAAGCTTAGTCGAAGCTTTTCTCATTCTGCCCAATCACTTATCACATTCGCTGCATAAACAGAAGAATGGCAAACCACCAGCCAAATTTAAAAAGAAACTACTTGATGGCTTTGAACACTTTCGCAATACCACCCTGGTCAAGGCGGTAGAGAAAGTAGTGGAATTTCGTTATGCCTTCCTAGGAGGAGTGTTAGCCCTACTGCTTATATCAGTGGCTACCTTGGCCGGCGGCTTACTCAAGTTTCACCCCTTCCCCGAGCTGGACGGTGATATCGCCGAAGCACGTATCATTTTGCCGCCAGGCTCCTCTCTTTCGCAAACGGAGGCAGTGGTGGACAGGATAATAGCGTCTGCTAAGAAGCTAGATAAACAATGGACGCAGAATGTTGAAAACGGTGTGCCACTTATTGAGCATATCTCCAGCCAGTTTAATGCCAATGCTGACGCCAATGAGTCGGGGCCACACATCGCTACAGTTCGACTCGATCTACTCGGAGCAGAGAGTCGCAATACCGTTATTGATGATTTCATCGCGGCTTGGCGTCAAGATGCAGGGGATATGGCCGATCCCATTTCGCTGGTCTATAAACAGCCAACCATGGGGCCAGGAGGCCGCGCTATTGAAATTCGCGCTAAACATGATGATCTAGAGGCACTCAAAGCCGCATCCATTGATATTCAGCAATATCTCAACGAATTCGACGGTGTGCATGGCGTGCTTGATGATATGCGTATGGGTAAGGAAGAGATCTTAGTCAAACTTCGGCCTGGCGCAGAAACTTATGGCATTAACAGCCAATTGGTGGCTAACCAGTTACGGGCGGCCTTTTTTGGTCAGACTGCAGATGAGATTCAGGTTGGCGTTGAAAATATCTCGATTGAAGTGCGTCTCGATAAAGTGCAAGCGGGCGATCTACAACAACTGGCAAACTTCCCTATCATCATGCCGGAAGGCAGTCAGATCCCTCTGGCTACCATTGCAAGCTTAGATTTTCAGCGTAACTATGTTCGCATTCTGCGTATTGATGGTTTAAGAACCATTAGCGTATTTGGAGATGTGGACAATAGCAAAGCTAACTCAACCGCGATCATCGCTCAGTTCCAAAGCGAAGAAACGCCTAAACTGATGGCGAAATACCCAGGGCTACGTTTCGATTTTGAAGGCGAAGCCAAGGATGCCGCCGAAACGGGCGCCTCAATGGGCAAAGGTTTCCTACTAGGTCTGTTTGGCGTGTTTGCTATTCTTAGCTATCAGTTCCGTAGCTATCTAGAACCCGTAGTAGTCATGCTGGCCATTCCATTAGCTTTCATTGGTGTGGTTTGGGGACACATCTTGCTCGGTCACTCACTGAGTATGCCTAGTATGATGGGCTTTGTCTCCCTAGCGGGCATCGTGGTCAACGATTCTATCTTGCTGGTGCAGTATATTCGCCATCACGTCGACGAAGGAGACGACGTGCACGACTCGGTAGTTAAGGCAAGCCGAGAACGTTTCAGAGCGGTGTTTTTAACCTCACTGACCACCGCCACGGGTTTACTGCCATTGCTTACAGAAACCAGCTTGCAAGCACAGGTGATTCAACCTTTGGTTATCTCAATTGTGTTCGGCATCTTTGCCTCAACTTTACTAGTTTTATTTATGATCCCGGCAGCCTACTCGGTTCTCGCTGACTTCGGCTTGGTGCATAAACATCAGGAAATTTAGTTAAAAAATGCGGGTCACATCGACCCGCTTTACCTTAGTTTTAAATCTAGGCGTCGTAACACGGTTGTTTTCTAGGTACGCTTCTACTGTCTTAGCTTCTATCAGAGGGCCACCAACAACAGCTTGAGTTGCGTTAGCAAGAAAGCGGGTATTGCCTGTACTATAAAAAGACACAAGCGCAGCCTTAATTTGGCCTTTAACGTTGGCGCGGTTTTAGCTAATTAGCTATTTAAACTCATCTACTGGTCATTCCTAGCTAACAACTTCTTTAAGCTAGCCCGTCGTTTAAGGTCAGTATTTGTTAAGCACTTGCTTGGCAAAGTGATCTCTTCATACTTGGGAGTCAAAAGTGGCAAGCCTTTTCTATACGAGAATTCACTTCAACATATAAGAGGCACACGCAGAAGATAATAACCATAAGTTGATTGCGGCAATTAGACAAACTAATTAATGGCAAAGCCAACCGCTTGGCAGATTTGGAGCGAAATAAAACGGTTAGGCGTGATGGACATATGGACACAGCGAGCCAAAAGATAAACAGCTAAGATTAAGCTTAAGGCATTTATGGAGTATTAAGAAAGATGTTTTCAGCGAATTGTGGCTTGCAATTGAAGTTGACATAACGACCAACCAAACATCAACCAGTTAGCCAACTTTTTGCATATGATATTGGCATAAAATTGCAGTAAAAGATGACATATTTCTGATCAGTCAAAAGTTTTACCACAAGGCTGTAAGAAATAAACTTACAGCCTGTTAAGGCAATTTCAGTGTACATAATTGCTCTCAATCACCCAGACATACTCTAACAGTTAGACGGATGTATATATGCTATGAGTTGATTACCCTTAGACTTAGCCTTACCTACTAGTCCTAATTCTTCCAGCTTCTCCAATATCTTCGCATTTGTTTCAGAGTCTACAACGTCTAACTTCCCCTTCCCACTATGCAGCTTCTCAAACTCATTAAGCTTGCATTCCCGAATGACCTCACATACTTCAGGATACGAATTGGATTGATTCAGATATGCCAGTCCTAGTTCAGCTCTGTCTGATAAACTCAATAGTGGGATAGCAACGATAGCTAATGAGCTTTCCAATACAGGAGGCATTATGTTTTCCCGTAAAACTTCAGACATGATATCTACAGCAGTACTCGTATCCTCTGAAAAATCCACGTCATAGAAATAGTTAAGCAACTCCATACGAGCAGCTATTGGAAAATCTTTATTACCTATCACCATAATGAGTAGCTGGTTGCTAACTTCAAGTTCTTCACTATTAAGAATAACCTTTTTGCTCTCTGGCCAATGGCTCTTGATAAAGCGGAAAGCTGCATCGGCCGAGATTTGTTCAAGTAAGTTCAGGTTATCGACAGAGAATGCTAACGCAGAGCTTTCAGCAATGAGGGTCCATCGCTCATGTTCACCTTCAAGCTCAGTCTCAAGAATGGTTAGAAGATTTGTAGAAGCAGTAAATGACTCCATAACCTGAACGAAGGTTGTAGTATCAATGCCAGCAGTGTAGAGGTAGATTGCCAACTCGTTGTAATCACTTGAATCAACATCGGGAGCACTGCTTTGGGATAAACTAGCAATATGTCGCTCGATAAAAGCGGGAAGCGCAATAGAAGAAGGTGGTTCGTCATCAGCGTTCTCCACTAATCTTCTCTTAGCGGTTAGGATTGAGCTCCACTCAGGCACAAGCAAGTCTTCTTCAATGAAGCGGGTCAAACAACCTGCTGGAGTTTCATTTTCAGAATATTTAGCCTGCGTTCTCTTTGCAATGGTTACACACTCTTCTATCGTTTCCATGCATTCAAAAGCTTGGATACTGCCGGTTTTAGGCTCACACCAGTCCGGTTGTTGGCTTAACGCTTGAAGATACTTGTGTGGCCCTTTTTTAATTAAAGGAACAAAACTAGGGATGCTGAGCAATGCCTGGAACGTCACAGCCTCTCCATCAGAAACTTTTCCTAATGCTCCCAACAACCTTCTTAGCATTAATAAAATGGGTTGGAACTGACCGCTTTTCACAATCCGCAGGGCCTGATTTTTATCAACTTCTTCAAGTTGATAGTATTTCACATCCCTTAGTAACCAGAACCACTCAAATTTCTCAGAACAACTCACTCCCGAAAGACTACCTAGCTCAGAAACGGCTTGTTGGAACTCGAGAGTCTGACGCTGTTTAGACAGCAACTCTTGATCAGCGTGATGCAACAAATCAATTAGGTAGCCTCTGGCTACATCTTCTACAAATTCTGACTTCATCATGAGATCCACAAACAAATTTACGGACATATTGGGCCTTTGCTGGAAAAGAAACTTTATCAGCTTGGCCCTGAAGGCTAGATCAGTTGCAATCCACACATATCTGAGAAGAGTGCGAATATCATGAGGATCCTTTAAAGCGGCAACCAACTTATCCTCATTGCCACTATCTAAAAGAGTGTTTATAAGCTGAGGTAATAAGCCGTTACCGTGCCCAAAGTCGGACACCATCAACTTTTTAACAACCGCTTCAGGGTTATTAAACACAGTATCTGTAGACAGAGTTTCACCAGCTTTAATCTGTTGTACCTTGTTTCTGTCATCTTGAGTTAATGCGCCCTCATAAAAGAAGCTCATATACTCATAATAATCCTCTCGAATATAACCTCGACTAACTAATAGCCGCTCTAGCTTAGTAATAGAAGCTTTGGAGTTGAAAACGTACTCTCTTACAGAAGCATTTTTTAACAAGCTAGAAAGAGATTGATATCTGATATCATCGATTTGTTGTTGTATCGCTTTATAGTCATCATCAAACTCTGATATTTTTTTACTCAACAAATTGAACATATTTTTGTACGTTAGGCCATCTGAGTTAGTAATCTCCTGAATTGAATCAATATTATGTCCTCCAAAACGAGGATGTTGGAAGTGATGCTGATGTTCATCGCTATGTAGCAGAGCACTTTCAAATTTAGAGCCAGGTTTAATAGCAGCATTGTATTGCTCATATCCATCTGGCCCATCAAAATTAGCTAAAGCATTATGATTAGTTTTCTCCTCACAATACGCCCAGAACAAACGTAAGTAATCCTCTCGCTGTTTAAGAACAAGCTCACTCTTTGCTTGCTTAGCTTTAAGAATTTCCTTTTGTTCTCTTTTAAGCGACTTTTGAAGTTCGTCTTTAGCTTGAGGTGCTGAATGTAACACCTCACATAGCTCACCGGAGCCTAACGCCAAATCGCTGTAACTTTTCGGGTTTAAGGTCTTTACAGCCAAAAGAGCAAACAAACAGTTATGCTCCAACTTATGTCCATTAAATAATAAGGACTTATAGAGTTTGTACTCATTTGAGAGGCTAATAATTTGCCTCAAGTCGTCAAAAAAATATGAGCAATTTTCAAGAAGGTCTCCAGATATATCCTCACTTTCACTCCCAAGTGCTTCTTTTAGCTTTTCATAGGCATTGTTGGAGTTTATCACCGGTACAATAGGAATGATGACATCGAAAAATTTTGTTCGGTTAGTAGCTGAAAAGAGTTCATCTCTAACGGCATAAATGAAGTACACTGGTTCATTAAGAGCCCCATTAACCAATCGATTCACTTCTCGAATGTGTGTTAACACTGAAGTTGCCTGTGAACTATCGAGCCGGTCAATATCTTCGAAAATCACAACATGTGGGTATGCTTTTGACTTCTGAAAAAAATAGACGATTTCGTCAATATTTTCATGGAGAAAGGAGCGCTGTGACATTCGCTCTAGCTCAGCACCTTTGGCTGAAAGCTTATTCAGGCTGAATCCATGAAGCTTTATCAGTGCTGCTCTGAGAAGCCAGAAAGTAATAACTATGCCAACGAAAAGAGCCAACCAATTTGGCCAAGCACCTCCCCACTCAGCTAAGAATGGCAACTTTGATTTTATGTAGCTTTTGCTGGGCGTATACAGCCTAAAGAATGAGATTATTAGAACAAATAGCCCCACAGGGTAAGCCCAGCGCCACCACCAAGTAGCTTCCCTAATGCGCTTATATCTTGATAGAGGTAGATTGTTGGCGGATTGCGAATACAGGAGCTGCTCTAATATGCTTTTCTCTATACTTTCTGCCAACCGGTCTTCACCTTCATATTTAGCCATAGAAATAATGGGAGTCTTTCGATATTGAGGGTAATGGTGCATGAAGGACCGTAGAAACGTGCTTTTACCAACAGCATAACCACCAGTGATAGCTATATTTGATACCTGTTTGCACATTTTTCCTTCGAGTACATTGAGCAGTGGTGCTGCGTATTCACTGATATCCCCCTTATCTCTAATAATCGGGGTGAGAGGTCGGTATGTAGCTAATTCATGATTTGAGTGGCTCTCCCCCAGAAGCCTATAGAGAGCGGCAGAGAGCAAACTAATCGAACAATCCAAAACGTTGATCATCAGCCCTTTTACCTTAAGCAAAGAGAACACCATATAATCCTTTAAATTTCTTATAGTTAACGTAAGGGTTGCATACTATGGGTAAAGAAAGCTAATAAATCTATTCATTGATAAGCAAGCCGTGTTGTGACATTTGTCCCATAGGTGCGTAGCGTAGCAAAGACTTAGTGATTTGAATTTTTATCTGCAGTCCTCTGTACTAGTAGTCATCCGGTGGCCATGTTGGCGACATGAACGGCTTAAAGCTCCCTTTGCAAAGGGCATACTTTCCTTGCATATCAGGAGAAACGTTCTTCTCGATCCAATCAAAGTACTTTTGTAAAAAAGTCATTTGCATTGGTGTAACTCGTCTAAATTCAGAAAAGCCACTACCTGAAATTTTGCTATGAGTTCTTCTAAGGATAAGCCTCTTTAATAAGGACTCGTGGGCAGTAGCTCTATAAGTAAACACAGACCGATAGACCTCGGGCTCGCATACATAATGCTCCAAGCTAACTGAATTCATTCTATGCAGAATGTTCTTTTTTAAACACTTACCAAGTTTCCATTCATCCTTTGGCGTCTTCCAAATATAAATCACATCGTAATCGTCAACTGCAGTTATGGTTCTTTCTATTGTGGACGCTTTATTTACTGCGTCCTCTTCACTGAACTTTTTGAATTGCATGCGTTTAGATATTCCTTATCCATACACCATCTACCAAGTTTAGGCAGGTGACATACGGCACTACAACTTAACCCCGATAATAGCAGCGCATAGGTTTGGATTGGCAGCTTTTTAACAGATATAACGCCAAACCGTAATTCACCTAATTGCTTTTCCTTGTTAGCTCGCTACCTTTTGTACAGCACTACCATTTCCCAATCGTATACAAAATTGGGACAGTCCCTCCAACGAAATAACATAAAATTGATTGGTAATATTTCTGTTCAGAAGCAAGTTGTTTACCTAGTTCAAGCCCACACCTCAAGAAAATACCACAAATTAAGCAATACCCTAGAAAATCAAGAAAACCCGTTAGAATATAAATAATCGTGCTCAAACTTACTTTCTCCGTGTTACAAATGCACCACACCACCAATATTCACCATATCAATAAATTTATCAAAAAACATAAAGGCTTGACTACTCATCTTTGCGAGATTTATGAAGCTGACTCATTCGGATATTGTGGTGCCGGTTATGCGTGGACGGTGTGCTTTGACGGCTTGTTTGATTAATTAGGCTTATAATTGTGCTGTATGCTCTTGCACCGCCTTTGATATGTGAGACTATATAGGTAGGACTTGAGCAATATTGAGGTTTTTGATGAAGATTCGAACTGCAATGCCAACTGGTGTAGATCTTAATCTTTTGGCGGCGGGCTATGAGGAAATGGCTCTTGCAAAGGGCGCTCATGATTCTGTTGAGTTGGATTATGGCTTGCCTGAAGCTGAATATGCGCCTACCACTCTCTCCTCGTTCTCACAAGGCGAAGCAGACTCGCCCTTCCGTTGGTATTGCTCGTGAGTCGGGTGCAATGAAGGGCTTGTCAGTGGTTATCCTTGGTGGTGTTGTGTTGGTTAATGCTGTACTGATTGGTTTTGCTGTAAGCGGCGCGTTTTAAGTCGCTCAGTCAGTTTTGGTCATGCGGCTTTTCTATTCGATTGGCCTTTCTTTTTTTATCCTGAATGTTTTCTCATAACATGGTTGAGTGTTAATGCTTAACCATGCGGGCGTATGTTCGCAGTGTGGTGTTCAGTAGCAACTCTCCGTATAGCAAGTGCTGCTGGTATTAGAGCGCGGTTATCACTCATCTTTATTCCAAATAGAACTTTTCCGTAAAGGTGGGCTTTTATGGTGAGCTGAGCGTGTGCGCTTGGCAGGGTGTTTAGGTTAAAAAAAACCCCAGCAATACTGAGGTGGAGTAAGTCATTAGCAAGCAGTTTCTATAGTGATTCTTGACATCAACCAGCTTGCTTGATGTTCTTTCTTATGTTCATAATCTCATGGATGTTTTTCGGTGCAAGAGATAGCCGGGATTTATTTTACCCATGTTTCTACAATGCAGTTGTTTTTATCGTATGAGCGTCCTATTTGCTTGAGCTCTAGGTCTAGCGATTGTTTGCTATCAATGTTGTATTTGGTTGCAGAGGCGGTCTCTGGGTGGATATGAACATGAACTTGTTTTGCGGTAATGTCCGCGTGCCGGTTGGCCAATTCCAGTAAGCGCTGCTCGATGGTTTGAGGCGTGTCAAATGGGCTTGGGCAGAATGTCACACTGAATGTCTCGGCAATGCTGTTTTCGCATGTTAGTAATGCAATAACCAGTACAAAGAGTGTTTTGGATGAATCTTTATTTTCGCACGCGTATTAATAAAATTTTATGGTAATATTTATTGTAAGGAGGAGATTAAAATGAACGCAGAATACATCCCGCTCATAGTTCTTTTAGGTAGCTTTACTCTCGGTATCGCTGGGTTGATAGTGGCAGCATGGGTGATGGGAATCCGCGATTTATAGGTAAGCGGTTAATAAACCCCACATACCAATAATATCCACGCTTTGACATAGTGCCTTTTTCAACGGAGGCACTATGAACCAAGAACATAAACGCACGCATTGGG